>Ga0335069_10000415_pt1 | contig 72467 bp, 58 predicted proteins | sample Lox_Sample_11_FD_206714 | JGI IMG/M metagenome (GOLD analysis project Ga0335069, IMG submission 206714) | Soil microbial communities from Loxahatchee National Wildlife Refuge, Florida, United States - Lox_Sample_1.1 | ecosystem: Environmental > Terrestrial > Soil > Wetlands | place: USA...
GCGGCGGTTTACGCGGCCCTGAAGGGCCGCTCCTCCACGGTGGCGCATGCAGGGTGGATGTTTCCTGGCGCTGGTCGCTTCGGATTGAGCCGGCAGCCGTCGGCGGTCAGCCGTCAGGAAAAGCGTGTGACCCTCAGCGGCTAAAGCCGCCGACTTAAATGAGCTGCTAACCGCAGCGCTGAAGCGCTGCGCCACCCAAAGGCCAGCGCAAGCTTATGTGCCGGAGAGCGTGAGGGCGGAGTGAGGGATAGCCGTCAGCTGTCAGCTGTCAGGAAAGTCAAAAGCTACGAGCTTCAGCAGAGGGGTGCGCGCGGTTGCGCAGTGCCGGCGAGAGTCGACCACCGGGGCTGAAGCCCCTTATACCTTTGCGGCGGTTTACGCGGCCCTGAAGGGCCGCTCCTCCACGATGGCGCATGCAGGGTGGATGTTTCCTGGCGCTGGTCGCTTCGGATTGAGCCGGCAGCCGTCGGCGGTCAGGTCAGGAGAAGCGTGTGACCTCAGCGGCTAAAGCCGCCGACTTAAATGAGCTGCTAACCGCAGCGCTGAAGCGCTGCGCCACCCAAAGGCTAGCGCAAGCTTATGTGCCGGAGAGCTTGAGGGCGGAGCGGCGAGGACGCCGCTATAACTGCCGGCGGGACTCCGGCGCTACGGTCGTGGCAACGAATACATAGAAATGAATTGAAGGTGGGGTGGATTGAAGAATCGGGAATTTGGGCGGAGCCGGCGGGCGGGGGAAGGGGCGAAATCGAGTCGGCACGTGGAATCGAATCGGGGAGCGCAATCGAGACTAGGCGAGGTGTCCAGTCAAGGCGAGGGATTGAGTCGAGGCGAGGCATCGAGCCAGGACGAGGTATGGGATCGAGATGAGGCGGAGACTCAGGATGACTCGGCGAGCGAAGATGACTCGGCGAGTGAGGGCGAGGCGGCGGATCCATGCGATGAGAGTGGGGCGGTAAGGGCGGGGAATCGGGGATGGAAGTGGACGTGGAGAAGACGGAGAAAAGCGCGGGCTGAGACGGTGGTGCCTGGGGAACCGGGACCGCTGAAAAGGATGGAGAAGATTTTGCCAAGCGGGTTGGGAGGGGATTCGGAGGAGAGCAATCGGCTGTACGGCGGGGTTCGGACTCAGAAGAAAGAAGACGCGGAGGGCAACGGGGCGGACGAGCGTGCGCAGGAGCGGAGGGCAAAGCGAGCGGAGGAACGGCGCGCGCAGCGGGAGGAAGAAGAGAGGGAAAGCCAGCGCCTGCTGGATTATCTGATCGAGCAGGGAAAGACGCTGCACTTGCCCTCGACGGACCCGTATTTCGCGCGCCCGATTCCCTGGACCGAGAGGAGATGGCAGTTGCCGCTGGGAGACGTATTCGTCGAACGGCACCTGAAAATCCGGCAGAAGAATGGGAGGGTCTGCCGCATTGAGCTGAACACGGCGCAGACGGAGTATTCGCGGCTATGCGGGAAGTTGAATATTGTGCTGAAGGCGCGGCAGCTGGGGATCACGTCGTATATTGCGGCGCGATATTTTGTGCAGACGATCACGCGGCCGGGGACACTGACGATGCTGGTGGCGCATGACCGGATGTCGGCGGAGGAGATCTTCCGGATCGTGCATCGATTCTGGGACAACATGGACGATAAGTACCGGAAGGGTCCGCTGAGGACGTCGCACTCGTCGGCGCGGGAGTTGGTGTTTCCGAAGCTGGACAGCGAGTTCACGGTGGCGTCGGCGGATGAGAATGCGGGGCGTGGGCGGACGATCCAGAATCTGCATTGCACGGAGGTTTCGCGGTGGGGACACGGGGCGGCGGATGCGCTGGCGTCGCTGCGGGCGGCGGTGGTTCCGAACGGAGAGATTGTGCTGGAGTCGACGGCGAACGGGGCGTGGGGTCCGTTTTACGCGGAGTGGCAGCAGGCGGCGGAGACGGGATATGTGCAGCACTTTTTTCCATGGTGGATTGAAGAGAGTTATAAGTGCGAGCCGGGGCCGGGGTTTTCGATGACGGCGGAAGAGGCGGAGCTGGCGGCGGCGCATGGGTTGACGCCGAGGCAGATCGCGTGGAGGAGGCGGGAGCAGGCATCGCTGCGGGGATTGGCGCTGCAGGAGTTCGCGGAAGATGCGGTGACGTGCTTCAAGGCGTCGGGGGAGTGCGCGTTCGAGATAGAGACGATCGAGAAGGCGCTGGCGGAAGCGGGGGCGGCGATTGCGACTCAGGACAACGGGGACCTGAGTTACTGGCTGCCCCCGCAGGCGGGAGCGAAGTATGTGATCGGAGTGGATCCGGCGGGCGGGCTGGTGACAGGGGATTACACGTGCGCGCAGGTGATCGATCGCAGTTCGGGAGCGCAGTGCGCGGAGTTACATGGACACTTCAACACGCGGGAGACGGCGGACCGGGTGGAGAAGCTGGCGAAGGAATATAACCGGGCGCTGGTGGCGGTGGAGAGAAACAATCATGGGCATGCGGTGCTGACACGGCTGGTGGATACGCTGAAGTATCTGGAACTGTATGACGGGGGCGGCGGACAGCCGGGATGGGATACGACGGCGGCGAGCCGTCCAACGATGATTGCGAATTTTGGGGAGATGCTGAGGGAGAAGCCGGGGCTGTTTCAGAGCGCGCGGCTGTGGAACGAGTGCCGGACGTTTGTGAGGACGGCGCATGGGAGTCCGGCGGCAGCTCCGGGGGCGCATGACGATTGCGTGATGGCGATGGCGATTGCGCAGGCGGTGAGGAGAGAGGGGTGAGTGGGGTTGCTAGTTGCCGGTAAAACCTTCTTCGCGGGTACCTGGTTGGGCTGCGAACTTCAAAGGCCTGAACACGGAGGGGACGGCGGTGCACGGAGGATGGCGGCGACAGGCGGTTGTTTCGTTTGTGGTTGGGCGGAAATTGAACATTATTGATGTGGCGTGGGTCACAGGCTGAGAGCGGTGGAAGAGGTAGAGTGCGGGGTTGGCTCCGTCTGAGAGTTCCCGCTCTAGACCCGCATCGAACGCGATTTTAGAGTGGGGCACACTCGTATGAGGCGCTCTGGCTTCCGTTGCAAGAACCGAACGTGACGCCGAGGAGTGCGCGGTCAAGGCACGGAGGCACGTGTTCATTTCCGATGGCGACAGCGGCGATACAGCATGTGAAGAGGATGCGGGGCGGGGCGCAGGGACATCTGATGCGCTGCGAGGATGGTCATTATTATGTGGTGAAGTTTCGGAATAATCCGCAGCATGAGCGGGTGCTGGCAAATGAGTTTCTGGCAACCCGACTGGCGGAGTGGGTGGGCTTGCCAGTGCCGTACGCCGAGGTGGTGGAGGTTTCGGTTTGGCTGGTGGAACATACGCCGGAGTTGACGATCGTGCTCGGGCCGCAGGCGATACAGTGCGAGGCTGGTTTGCAGTTTGGATCGCGGTTTGTGGTCAATCCGGTGGAGGGGCAGGTGTTTGATTACTTGCCTCCGGAGATGCTGGATAGAGTTCGTAACTTAGAGACGTTTGCCGGGATATTGGCGCTGGATAAGTGGACGTGTAACGCGGATGGGCGGCAGGCGGCATTCTGGCGGAAGATGCGGGAGAGGAAGTACTCGGCGTCGTTTATCGATCAGGGATATTGTTTTAATGCGGGGGAATGGACGTTTCCGGATTTTCCGCTGCGTGGAGTTTATCCGCGGAACGAAGTTTATAAGGCGGTGAGCGGGTGGGCGTCGTTCGAGCCGTGGCTGGGGCGGATTGAGGCGCTGGAGGAAGATGCGATTTGGCGGGTGGCGGGCGAGATTCCGCCGGCCTGGTATGGCGGGTCGTGGGATGAGTTAGAAGGGTTAGTAAGACATTTGATTGAGAGGAAAAGAGTGGTTAGGGAGTTGATTTCGGCGTTTCGGTGCTCGCCGCGGCGGCCGTTTCCCGAGTGGAGGGAAGATGCTTAGCGGATGGGCGAGCGGAAAGGCGTCAATCAAGACCGGAGCGCGCGGCATCGCATTTTGTCGCGGAACTTGTTCGCCTGGAGATAAGCGAGGACTAACCGGAGTGCGTACGCGCATAGGAGAAGTATTTCAACCTGGGCACATTATGGGAGCTAAGCGACAGTGCGAGTTATATCTGCTGCGGTTCCTACCGCATGAGCTGCGGGACGATTTCGTAACAGTGGGGCTGATGCTGCGGGAGAGCGACGGAGGATTCGCGGAAGTGCGGATCACACGCGACTGGAGGATGCTGCAGTGCATGGCACCGGAGATCGAGCTCGAATGGTTTGCGCTGGTGGAGGATGAAATACGAGCGCGCTTGAATACGGTGCAGCGGCGCGAGGATCTGGTGGAGCTGGTGGGGGCGAAATTCGGGACGCGGATCGATGTAGCGCCGACGAAAGCGGTGGTGACAAGCGATCCGGAGAAAGAGATGGAGATGCTGACGACGATGTACCTGGCGCCGGTGAAGAGCCCGCCCGGTGCGCCGTTTGTGAGAGAGGCGGAGCGGATGCTGGCGGTGGACAAGGCGATGAAGCTGCCGCTGGTGGGGAGGATCGCGGCGGGGCGGCCGATCGAGGCGATACAGAACGTGGAGACGATCTCGCTGGAAAACATCGCACATTCGGAAAGAGAAGTATTCGCGCTGGAGGTGCGGGGCGAGTCGATGCAGGATGAGGCGATCCTGGATGGGGACTACGTACTGGTCGAGAAAAAGAGAACGGCGCGCAATGGCGAGTTAGTGGTGGCGTTGGTGGAGGAGGATGACGCGACGCTGAAACGCTATTATCGAGAGGGAGAACAAGTGCGTCTACAACCGTCGAATGCGGCGATGAAACCGCTCGTGGTACCGGCGGAGACGGTGAGGATACAAGGGCGGGTAATTGGTGTGATGCGGAGATATTAATGCACCGCTCGCGGGAAGCGCGGGCTCCACGATTCGTCGTGCTGGCGATAGGATAGAGCGCGGCCTGTCTTAGTAAGTCGAGGAAATCATGAACATACTGGAAACGGTACGCGGCGCGATGCGCCGGGTGGGAGAGGTGTCGGTAGGCAGCTGGGCGCGGAATCTATTCGGGAGCCGGGGCGAGCAGGGGGGTGAGTGGGCGCCGCGGCGGACGCTGAGAATGGGGTCGAACCTGGCCCCGTTCTCGACGGGGGAAATGCCGGGGACGCTTTTGCCCGCGGGCGCGAAGACAGCGAGATCCGCACCGTATGGAATTTTGCCTAAGCGGACACCCGCCAACTTGCGGAGATTTGCGGAGACGCCCGTGGCGCGGCGAGCGGTCAATGTGATCAAGGATCGCATCGCAGGAATGAAGTGGAGGATCCAAGCGCGAAGGGGGCGGGCGATCGAGGCTCTGCCGGATGGGGCGATGCGTGTGCGGGTTCTAACGGAGAACTTCGAAACTCCAAACCCCGACGATTCGTTCCGGTCGTTCATCGAGCAGGTGCTCGAGGACGTGATTGTAGGTGGGTTCGGAGCGGTCGAGGTGGATCGAGTGGAAGGTTGGGAACTGGGGAGCGCCCAGCAAGCGAAGGCCGCCGGCCTTCCGAATGACGACGCGATCGACGGGGCGGAGAGAAGCGGTTCAGCCGAATCGCACAGGGGCCCCGGGCTTAACGACGCCCGCGCGGCTTTGCAGGCGACATTGCCTGAGCCCTCGATGACGCCACACTTACCCTTGACGCTATGGCCGGTAGACGGCGCGACTATTCGGATAATTTCGGAGTGGGATGGGAGGCCGGACTCGCCGCGATATGTGCAGATAACGGGGCTGTATGGGCCCAAAAGCCAGATTGTCTTGAAAGACGACGAACTTAGTTACATAAGACTCAATCCGCGAACCCATACACCTTTTGGGTTAGGGCGAGTGGAAGTGGCATTCGAGACGATCAACGAGTTTCTGAGCGCACACAGGTACGCAGGAAGGCTAGCGTCGAATTCGGTGGTGCAGTATGCATTGTGGATGCAGGATTTGACTCCGGCAAAGCATGAACGGCTGATTCGTTGGTGGCAGGACGAGATCGAGGGCACCGGGCGAGTGCCGATCATGTCATCGGAGACGAAGCCAGAGGTACTGCGGTTCGCCGCGGGAAATGACGCGGACTTGCGGCTGGCATGGCAGGAGTTCCTGATTCGAATTATCGCGGATGCATTCGACTTACCGGCACAGTTTTTAGGAGTTACAAGCGACGTGAACCGAGCGACGGCGGCCGAGATGACCGAGATGGCGTTCCGGTCGGCAATCGTTCCGACGGCAAGACTGGTTGCGGAACATCTTACCCGGGATGTAATCGGAAAGAAAATGGGATGGAACGACCTGGAGTTCGTATTCGCCGACGTTGACGCAACGGACGAGATGCAACAAGCGCAGATTGACGAGATGTTGCTGCGGAGTGGGGTAGTAACAGTGAATGAGGTCCGTAAGGCACGGGGACTAAGTGAACTGATCTGACTTAAGTCAGCCTTACGGCGCTTGGGAACAGCGCTTGAGGGCCCAACGGCGCGTAGTGTGGCAACGTGGTGAACCGGTAATGCAACTCAGGAACGAAATGGGGAGAGGAATGGGAATCTCACTGGAGTCAATGGCGATTGCGATGCCTTCGGTACTTGGACATCCGAATAGAGTAGCTTTTCGCGGAGTATTGACGACGGTGGATTCGCCGTCAGACAAGGCGCCCGCGGGAGCGCGCGGACACCGAGTGATGCTGACACGGGCGGCGGCAGAGGCGGCTATTCCGTCACTGCTGGGGATGGGCCTGGATTACTCTCCGCGACTCGATGGGCACGACGCGCGACGGAAGATCGGAGTGATCACGAAAGCGGAGGTGATTGGGAGAGAGATAGAGATCGCGGGGTTTCTGTACGGGCGCGATTTTCCGGAGATGGTGGAAGAGATTGGTAAAGCGCCTGGCCGTGATCAACCCGGTGCCGGCAGCCGAGGGAGGGCTGGAAACGGCTTTGGATCATCGTCACGGATTCGTACGACCGGGAGCGACCGCGCGACGCACGATCAGGCAGGATTGGGTATGTCATACGAGATAGCGGATGCGGTTGTGGAAGACATCAAGGCTGAGGTGTGGGTACTTAACCGGGTTACGTTCACAGGAGCCGCGGTACTTCGGAGGGACAAGGCGGCATATAAAGCTACCTGGATCGAGTTAGAACCCGGAGTGTGAAGTGGCAGGGTACAACAAGCGAGTTAGATAACCGACTTAGGAGGGTGGAGATGAATGAAGAGATGATGACACAAATGATGGAGGCGGCGGCGAGGTTGGCCACCGCGGCAGAGAGCCTGGACCGGGTACTCGGGAAGCTCGACGCGCAGCAGGAAGTGCTCAATGCCAAAGTAGACCGGATTGTGGCGGCGGTGGAAGAGAGCATCGCGGCTTCCGCGACCCCGCGGAAAGCTGCGATTGCGGATGTGGCGTCGTCCGAGTTGGGCGCACGGGTCGCCGAATTGGAGAAGTCGAATGCCGACCTGCGGGCCCAGGCCTCACGGCTGGCAAGAAAAACATTGTCTCCGGTGGTGGCGGCGCTGATCGCGAAAGACGAAATGGAGGGCGAGAAGATCGATCCGACAGTGTTGAACAAGACGCTTGCGGCGCTGAGCGTGGAACAGCGGATCGCGGTGAAGGCGGAGCTGGCACGGGCCGGCATGATCGAGTAAGACGCGGCCGCCGACCGGCACTCAATGAATAAGAGACGATGGCGCGATGGGATCGCGCCCTTTTTTTTGCTCTAAGTGGCAATTCGGGCGGCCTCGAGCATTGCGGGGCGGGTTGGTTCACTGGAAGTAACAATAACCTGAAATGAGGAGACGAGATGAAGGCTAATTTTCTGGATTTACATGCGGCAGCGGATTACCTGGGGCCGGGAGCGATTGAGATTGACCGGTACCAGACGGAAATTACGGATATCGTGCGGCGTCGAGGAGTGTTCGGACAGCGGATCAAGCAGGTCCCGGCGACCGGACATCCGTCCCGCTTTTTCGAGGAGACGGCAATCGCTTCGCCCACGGCGGCGCAGGCGTTTGTCGATCCACGGAATATTCAGCCAACCTTGCAAGCGCCGACACGAGTGGAGCGGAGCGTGCCGCTGAAGGCGCTGGTGTCGCAGATCAATTACAACTTGTTCGACATCGAGGTTACGACGCAGCAGAGCCAATTCGCATACTTACAGGCTAAGGACCTGACGGATTCGGTGGAAGGTTTGATGCGAACGCACGACGTGGCGCTGTGGAACGGGACGGACACCTCACTTAGTAATCCGACGACGCCACAGTATTTCGGGGTTATCGGACAGATCGAGGCCGGCGGTAACACGATGAACATCGGAACAACCGCGAGCATCGTAGACGGACTGAAGTCGACGGTGGCTGAGATGGTGTCGAACTCGTCGTTCGAGGTGCGGCCGAGCGCGATCTATGCCAACCCGGTGTTACTCGACCTGATCGACCGCGAGATGAAGACGGAATTCAACGTCGTTCTGTCGACGACAGAGATTACCGGGGGTTTGCGCGTGAAGGCGCTTAGCACTCAGGCCGGCGACCTACCGCTGATTCCGGAGTGGGCGCTGGGTTACACGGGAACGCCGGGGAGTGGGTCGGCGGTGCTCCCAGCTTACATCGTGAGCGAGGACATGATCGAGTATCACTGGCTGACGGATCCGAACCCGAGGGTCTTCAAACTGGGACTGCCGAGCTCTCTGACGGCGCAAAGCGTGGTGGTCAAGTTTGGGGCGCCGATCGTGAAGGGCGCTTCTTATGCGCACTTCGAGGTGAAAGTGACGAGATAGCCGTCACCTGTCAGTCTATGTAGCCCCACACACCAACGACTTAGTGTGGGGCTACTTTCATCCTCGATCGCAAGCATAAAAGACCACGGCTACACAGGGTTCACAGTAGACCGAGATGTGACCCGGAAGGCCAGGAGAAGACGAATGAATTATTTACAGCCTTCGGAATATGAATTGTACGGGCTGGAGGGCACGACCGATGTGGCATGGATTACAGCCGCGTCGGCGCTGATCGATTCGCATTGTGCCCGACCGTCGCTGGCACTTATTCAATACATGGAGCGACTGCTGACGGATGGGCAGCGGCCGGTGCAACTGACCTATCTGCCAATGGCGGCGCTGGCACCGGCGACGACGCCGTTTGTTTCGGCGCGAGCGCGGTATGCGATGCCACGTCGAGGAGAATTGCCGGACGAAGAACTGGCATTCGACGCGGGGATGGCGTTTGGGATCCCGGGATCGTGGGTCGATATGGACGTCAGTCTTTTCGATTGCATGCCGGATACGGGCGTTGTAACTGTACCGCTCAACATCTTCGCATGGGCATACAACGAGCTGGAGATCACTTATACGGCTGGCTGGACAACGATTCCTGATCCGGTAAAAGTGGCGTGCGCGCAGCTAGCGAAGAACGCACAGTCAACGCCAGGGCTGAATGTGAAAAAGGGAGTGATGAATAACATGCAACTCTGGTACTTCAAAGACTCGCTCCTCGACCAGACAGTTACAGAGTTACTAGCGCCATATGTGGCGCGAAAGGTGGGATAGATGACGGGGGTAGCAGGAGGTGCGGCGGCGCGAGCGGCGGACGCAATGTTGCGAAGCCTGGGCGGCACCGACGTGACTCTGCTGTTCGCGGCCGGAGGGATGCCGAACGAGGCGGCGTCAGAGTTGGGGCTGGTGGACCCGGGCGTGGAGCAGGCATCGATTGCGCCGGTGATCGTACGAGAACTAACGACGGAGAGTAGTGGACCGCGCCGGAGGATAGAAGTACTGGCGGGGAGATCCGCATTAGCTGAGCAAGTTAGCCAGAGAAATGTGGCGTGCGCGGATGTGTTGTTCGAGACAGCGCTGGGCATTGTTTATGAGGGAGAGGTGTTTCACATCGAAGGCTTCGTGGTGGAGCGGTTCAGCGGTGTGGCGTACTTATATCGCGTGTTGGCGATGGCATAGGGCACGAGCCACGAGCGCGGGGGTGGAGCCTAGATCTTAGTAAGTGCGGACAGCCGGCGTCACCAGGCGAGCATTGGCCGCCCGCTTTACCTGGAACAACAGAGTTATCGCGTGGAGCAGGAGTTATGCAGACTACCAAAGACAGCTTTTTTATGGCATTGCGGTCGCGGTTGGCGGCGCTCAATCCGGGGAGGGTTATCACGATCGACGGCCAGACAGTGCCGGGGATTGTGGTGCGGGAAAACATGGAGCCGCGATTCAATGAGGCGCAGCCGGAAGTGTTTTACGTCGATTGGGGAGAGGTGCTGATCGCGGAGAGCACGCGGCCGATGCTGGGAGTGGACTGTTCGATCTGGTATGCGAGCGAGGGGACGAGCGGTGGGACCGGCGTGGATCGGGGGCGCACGCTCGCGGAGATGGATGTGGAGCTGCTGCGGATCTGCGATCCGCCGCACACCGAGATGATCGACTACAGCCAAACGCCGAGCGCGGATCTGGGGTGTGGACTTTTCTGGACGATGCCGGAGATCGGAGTGGAGCCGGGAGATACGCCGATCGCAAAACAGCAGTGGAGCGCGGGGACCGCGCGGATTGCGCATTATGCGCAACTGCGGGTCTATAGCTTTCTGCCGGAAGTGGAAGCATGACGCGGACAGGACTAAGACCGGTGGGGCGGCAGACGCGCGCGTATTTTGCGGCGGCGGATCCCGTGAACGGGCCGACGGGGATCTTCGATCCGTCGAAGGATGGCGGCTTCGAACTCGATGCGCCGCCGGCACCGTGGATCGACCTGGGATGGATCGAGAATTTCTCGCGCACGAGCACTTCGCAAATCCAGGAGATGGCGGGCGGTGTGGCCGGAGCGGTGGCGGCGCAGGCACGACGCGGACTGGGGGCGCGACTCGAGTTCGAGTTTCGAGATTGGGGAAAACTGCAGATGGCGCTGGCGGGAGGGGCGGAGCACATGAACGTGCTCGCAACGGATGCGAGCGCGTCGCGAGCGGGGTCGGGAGGAGTCGCGCTGCCGGCGGTGCCGCTGCTCGATGGATCGACGCCGGAACAGTTGGTTGTAGGAACGGGAGTGACAGGCTTCTCCGCAGGGGACCTGGTGGCGTGTGACGTCGATTACGCGCAACAGACGGGATATGTCGGAACGGGCATTGCCGGGGCATATGTCAGGAGTGCGGCGGATGTCCGGCAGGACGCTAACTATGTACGGCGAGTTACGTTCAATGTTGGACGGGTTGAGGAAGTTACTAATACGTCGTTAGTGCTGGCACAGGCGCTGCCGGGCGGGGCGCCGACGGCAGGCGCAGGGGTGCAGAAGGTGACCGCATTCGTCGATCGCGAAGGCGGCGCGTTCTTTCAGCAGTGGTCGGGGTTGTTCGTGATGGAAGAGGAATCGGGCGGAAGGATCTGCTACTACTATCCGATTCTTACACCGTGCACGGTAAAAGCGGCGTGGCAGAAAGAGAACCTGACGCAGATTCAGAAGCCGATCGGGGAGATGGTGCTGCTGGCGGCATTCACGGCGCTGCCTACAGTGGACCCGAACGACGGTGCGACTGTGCTGTGTTACCGAAGCTATTTTCCGGCGGCCGGGGCGGACGTGTATTGAGGTCGAGTTTCCTCAAATATGAAACTGACAATCGACAACCTTGACGGCCTGGGCGCCCAGGACTACAGCGCGTGGGCGGATATGACGACTGGCATTAGCGTGCGGCGCACACTGAATGCGGCCTCCGAGCTTCGATGCAGCCTTCTTTGCGGCGGGAGCTCGCCCGCACCGCCTGTTAGCGGAGCGCGGGTTGTACTGGTCAGGGATGACGGGACCTATGTGTTCACCGGATACCTAACTGCGGATCCGAGTTGCGAATACCTGGGATGGGCGGGGAATGGGCCGCAGTATCGATACGACGTGCTGGCGGAGAGCGACGTGGCGCTCCTCGCACAAAAGACACTTACGCCCGAGCCTTCGTTTGTGGCAAGGAGTGCGGGAAGCGCGCTGTCGCAACTTACTGTTGACCTGATGCCCAATTGGTTTGACTTACAGGGCATTGAGGCGGGTGATCCGATTCCGGAGTTGATGGTGGACGGAACGAAGGAGTGGGCCGCCCTAGCCTCGGCGATTGGAGTGGCGGCGCGGAGCGGTTACAGAGACGAAAATGGGCGGCTACTCTTTGCGCCGCTGGGCGAGCGGACATATGGGCTGCGGGAAGGAGATCCAGCGTTCTCACCGGACGGCCTGCAACTGGAGCGGATCAACAGGCTGGTTAACGATGCGACGGTTGTGGGAGAGATGGAGCCGACAGCGCACGTTAAAGACTACTTCGTGGGCGATGGATACACGACGACATTCTACATGTCAGAAAAGCCGTTTACCCGGGGCGGCCGCACGATTCTGAACGAAGAATATCTAGAGCTCGATCCGACTCACTGGACAGCGAGTGGACCGCCGAACACGTTTTCAGTGAGCAATGGGCAGTTACAGGTGGCTGGAGGGACGGGCCAGGATGGTCAAGCATACCTGCAGTTCATCGAGCAGGTGGAGCTTGGCGGGACGACCGTGCTGCTGCATGGAGATGTGGCGTTCAGTGCGATTTCCACGGGGATAATCGGCGGACTTTACGACGGGGATATCGCGGCAAATAACTGCGTAGCGGGATTCAAGATCGCGCCTGCCGGGAGCGTTTCGAGCATTCAGGGTCTCATCGGTGGAGTTACCGCAGGCACCGTATTGGAGACTAAGTCAGGCCACCACTACGTACTTGCAACTTATCTGTACCCGACTGAAGTGTACCGGATGGGGCAAGTCTATCATTCATCATTGCATCCGAGCGGGAATGCGCGCGGCGGGGCGGGGATCGCATGCGATGTGCGCGTCGTGTTGCAGGTGCAGGACATCGATCCAGCGAATCCAGGGACGCAAGTTGCACCGGCGCTCGTCCTCTATGACGGCATGGTGAAGAACGCGCCCGGCTTTTGCACTTATGCGCTTATTAATGCCACGAGCATGCAGTGCGCGGTTACGTTCACTTATCTCTATCTGGCGACCGATGCGGTAGTGCGCGCGACACCGGACGGGGGAAGTACGGTGACGCTGCAAGCGGGATCGCTGATCAGCGGGGCGGTCTGCCGAATTTCGACGACGCCGGCGCTGCAGTTCTATCCGGAGTACATCCCGGCGCAGAACGAGGCAATCGAGGTGTCTTACAGGTGCGCGGGGCGGGCGATGGCGCGGGTGGTCAACTCGGCGAGCATTCTGGCGCACCACAACGGGGCGGACGATGGCGTACGGGGACATGCGTGGAGCGTGGGGATTCCGGCGACGCGGACCTCGGCGGACTGCGAGACCGCGGCGCTGGCGCTGCTTGACGACGCGGGAAGCGGATGGACGGGGGAATACCGGACGTGGAGCAAGATGCTGCCGGAGGGAGCGGAAGACATATTCGCGGGGGATGGACTGGCGATTCAGGTTCCGTCGCAGGGGGCGGGGTTTCTGGCCATTGTGACGGAGGCGGAACTGAACGTCGTTGAGCTTTCGGGTGAGGCCGTTGGATACAGGCTCAAGTTTGTTGACGCAGGCGATTCATCGCTCGGATTTGGGTTTGCAAAGGTGACGACGAGCGGAGAGAAAGTGCTGGCGCCGATCGATGTAACTCAGGTAGGAATGACTTATCTTGAGGATCTGACGAACGCTGAGGTCACAGCAATTACATCGACGACGGTCACGATCGATGCGGGTTACACGCCGCCGGCTGGCGGAGGCATTGAGGTGCGGTATTCAGACACGGCGTGGGGTGCAGGGAATAACCGGAATCTTATCGGGCGCTATTCCAGCAGCACTTTCACACTGCCTCGATATGCACGCGGCCAGTCTTATTTCCTGCGGGGCTATGACAACAGCACGGCACCGCGCTATTCGCGTTATTCGACGGCCTTGTATGTGGATTATCCGCTATGAAAGATAACGATGGCCGCAAAGAGGGGAGGGTGCGGGTGATCGCACACACGAGCTGCGAATTCGAACTGGACGTGCTGGAGAAGCTTGGAAGACTGGAAGCGAAGATGGACATGTTAGTGGGGAATGGGCAGCCAGGAAGGATGCGGCTTGCCGAGGATCGCTTGAATGCCCTGGAGCGCTCGGAAGTCAAGCGTGGTGTATACGACCGCATTGTCACGGCAGCGATTGCGTTCGTGATTAGCGCGCTGATTGCAATGCATGACCATTTGTGGCCGAAGTAGAGGAGCCAGGAGCCGCGAGTCTTGAGTCTTGAGCAACCTCCTGAACGGGGCGCGGGTGAGTGGGATGAAACGAGGGAGCAAGTATGGACTTACTCATTAAGTATGGGCCGGTAGTTATCACTATTGCCGGAACGGTGGGGGCAGCTATTTTTACACCGGCATTTGTTCTAGCACATCCGGTGGCATTTGCCTGGGTAAATGCGGTGGCACAGCTGATGCATGCGATGCTGCCATCGATCTTTGCAACGAAGGGAGAAACACAATGAGGCGAGCGTTGGCGGGTTTGGTTGTATTGAGTGCGCTGGCGATGACTGGGTGTTCACCGCTGGAGAATCAGGCGCGGGATACTGCCGCGGCGCTATCGGGGTCAATTGTGGCGGCGCAATCGGAGTATCAGGCGAGTTGCATGGCGAATCCGGGGCAGGCGATTTGTCAGCTTATTAACAAGGGGGTGTCCGGCCAGAACGCATTGATCACGGCAATTGAGACTTACTGCGGGTGGGCGGCGACTTTGGCGCCTCCCGATCCGAGCGCGACTTGCGTGCCCGTGAAGTCGGCGCAAGCGGGATTGCAGGCGGCGATTGCGAATGCGGCGTCGCTGACAATTCAGATAAAGGGGGCTATCTAATATGGGGGCAGCTACGTTAATCAGTCTCGCGTTGACACTACTGCAGTCGGTGCTGGCAGCGGCGAAGGTTGGTGGAGCAGCGGCGGATGTGGTGGCGAACATCGAGGCCGCGGTGAATAACCTGCTAAGGGTTCAGGGGACGCCGGTTACGTTTGCGCAGTTGGAGGGGCTGAGAGTTACGACGAAGTGGTAGTTAGCTGTCAGCTCTCAGCCATCAGCCCTCAGGAACTTATGTTGGGAGAGTCAATTCGGATGGGGCGGTTTGGGCGGGCAGGAATGCCCGCCCCACACTATGGGCACGCGGGCGAGGGCGCCCGCGCTACACATTCTTAGCCTACGTCTTCGCTCCAGTTTTCCAGGGTCTTCTTTACTACTGCCATGAACTGGTCGGCTACTGCGCCGTCGATTATGCGGTGGTCGTAGCCCAGAGTCAGATGGACTACCGAGCGGATGGCGATTGAATCGTTGCCGTCCTTGTCAGTTATTACCATTGGCTGCTTGGTTATACCACCTACTCCCATGATCGCGACGTTGGGTTGGTTGATGATGGGGAGGCCGAAGACGGCTCCGAACTGGCCGGGGTTGGTGATGGTGAAGGTGGCGCCTTCGACGTCGGCGGGCATTAGCTTTTTGGTGCGGGAACGCTCGCCTAAGTCGGTGATGCCGCGCTGGAGGCCGAGGAAGTTGAGCTCGTCGGCGTTTTTAAGGACGGGGACGATGAGGCCCCAGTCGAGGGCGACGGCGACTCCGACGTTGACGTGCTTGTGATAGCGGATGGCTTCGCCTTCGACGGAGGCGTTGACGATCGGGAACTGCTGGATGGCGATGATGGCGGCGCGGGTGAAGAACGGCATGAAGGTGAGGCGGGCGCCGTTGCGCTGCTCGAATCCGGATTTGAGCTTGTTGCGGAGGTGGACGATGCGGGTGAGGTCGACCTCGAACATGCAGTGGACGTGAGCGCTGGTGCGGCGCGACTCGACCATACGCTGCATGATGATTTTGCGCATATTGCTCATGGGGACGAGATCGCCGGGGATGGCGGCGGGTGCGGGGGCGGACGAAGGTGGCCGCGTCGCTGGCGCGCTCACGCTACGTTCCGTGGTTGCGGACCCACTCAAGCCAACACCGGGCTTGAGTGGGGCACCCTCGGCACCCTCGGTACTCGCGGTGCGATGCTCGACGTAGTCGAGGATGTCTTGCTTGGTGACGCGGCCGCCCTGGCCGGTGCCTTGAATCTCCGCGAGATCGACGTTGTGCTCGCGGGCTAATTTGCGGACTAGCGGGGAGGAGCGAACGTCTTCGTCTTCTTTATTAGGGGCAGGAGACGCGGCGGGGCGCGACTCTACCGGAGCGGATGGGGCCGCGGGCGCGGACGCCTTCTGCGGCGGAGCCGAGCTTTGCCCGGCCGGACGGGCAGGAATGGCCGTGGCCGCACCTGCGCCGTTGGCATCGCCGATTATGCCTACCACCGTGTTGACCTGAACGGTGTTGCCTTCGGAGACCTTGATTTCCTGGAGGACGCCGCTGGCGGGGGCGGGGATTTCGGCGTCGACCTTGTCGGTAGAAATTTCGAAGAGAGGCTCGTCGCGCTGGACCTTGTCACCGGGCTTCTTGAGCCACTTGGTGATGGTGCCTTCGAAGATCGATTCGCCCATCTGGGGCATGACTACATCAGTCGGCATAGTTCCCTTCCTATTTCTATAACGGCCGCCGGAGCGGTTGAGAGCAAACAAATATTATAGCCAACCCGCGCGGCCCCGCGGCGACTGGTTGGCCCGTCCCTTTTGCCGGGCACGAATGTGGCTGCGCCGGCTTTCGTTACAGCGCTGAGAAAGAACTTTAACCACGGGGAACACGGAGGCTTCACGGAGTTTCTGGAGCGGATGGGAGCGTCCGCTCTACACGAGCGAGGAGATGTCGCGTGAAAATTTGGTGGGTTGTTTCGTTGGTATTGACCGGGGCGATGTGCGGACAAAATGTGCAGTCGGGAAAGTCGGCGCAAACTGGAGCCTATTTGTCACAGGGACAGGCCAGCGGACAGGGCGGACCTCTGACTTATGCGGCACGGACGGACGCGGCGGTGTTCGGGACAGGCGTGCCGGGCGAGCTATTGCCATCGGCTTGCGGCGGGGTTGCGGCTTGCCTGGCAAATGCTTATAACCCAAGCGCGACGACGGGACATCAGGGAGCGGCGCTGAGTTACACGGGGAGTCCGACAATATCACCGCCGGCGGCGGGAACATCCGTTAGTGGAACGAATATCAATGGACTTAGTTCGTATCTTAATGGCGTGAACAGCACGGCCATGCCTGCGGTCGATCCGGATTTTGGGACGCCGATGTATCGGGCGACGGATCTTAGTTTCTATAACAATGTGGGCTGCCTGGGCGGTGGGAATTTTGGCATGTCGTTCAATATGGGGAGTTCAGGAGATACGCGGGCGTGGTCGGCTGTGGACTCTCATGGATGGCGGAAGCTGCTGATCCAGACGAGCGGCGGGACGAAGGTGATGGTGCACTTCAATCCCGCTAATGGAACGGTGATACCAACTAACTTGTGCGGCGGGTATTTGCCGGGGGCGACGACGAATTCAGGGATCAGTCCAGCCGTGATTTATACGGCTAATAACGATCAGGAGAACACGATTGTGTTTTCTTCGATGACCGGAACGCCGACCGATGCGGAGACTTTGACGCAGGATGTGACTGGGGCGACGGCGACACTGTATGCGGTGAACTCGAGCTTTATTCAGGTTAGTCCGGTTAGTCCTTCAAATGTGACTGCGGATAACACACATACATGGCGGGGAGTGAGTGACACCTTTGTTCCGAATAGCAGTTATCCTGCGCCCGGGACGGGTGCGGCTGGAACTCCGTATGCAAACACGGTCTATCAGGGAGTTATCAACGATTCGGACATGAGCACTGACTATCGACGGTGGTCGGTAAGCTGGTCGCTGCTATTTAACTTCAATTATCTCCCCGCGATGGCGGGCGACCCGCACTTCCCGTCATGCGCAACCTGTGGACTGCCTCAGAATTACAACGCCAACTACACCGGCGTGTTTAGCACCTCGGATGACGACAGCACTTTTACGATCGAGTACTCGGATAACGGGCAGGCGAATCATAACGGGTACGATGACTATCCGCCGACAACTTGCACGGGCGCGATGGGCGCGGGGGCAGCGGGAAGCGGCGGGACGCATGTGTGCACGGGGCCGGTTTACGAGGCGTCTTACCGGGTCGGCTATGGCGTGCGGGCGTTCAACAGCATGACGGGACTCATCACGGGGGATTGGGGGCCAACGGGGCAGGCGATCAACGGGCAGGCGAACATGATTACGGTCGCGAGCACGACGGGGACACCGACGCCGGATGACATCTTTATCCAGGATGCGACGGGCGCGGAGACGCAACTCAATTGCATGGAAGATGTGAACGGGCAGTGTGTGTCTTCCGGGTGGCAGGGCGGATTCACCGGCTGGACGCAGGCGTTCACGGGGTTGATTTATCCCGGAGCGAGCGGAGCGCAGGCCGACGCTACGCATATCTGGCGGGATTGCGGGACGAGCGGGACGGCGTGCGGCACTACGGGCGCGAGTAACTACTTCACTCCATCGGCGGCGCCGGCTAATGCGCCGTTCTATTACCCGGACGTGCTGCACGATGGCTCGCAGTTCGATAATCCGCAGATCGCCGATTTTTCGATGGTGCAACAGCCGGACATGAAGGTCACAGGCGTCTGCAATCAGACGGGGACGCAGACCTGCGCGCCGCCCGCCGGTTTCCCTTCTCTAAGCGCGCATCAGACGGTCATTAGTTATGCGAATAATGCAACTTACTCGCCGGGACAGCAGTTTGTGTTCCTGAATCTGAGCGGGATGCACGATGGATATCTTGAATGTTCGAGCGCGGCACAATGCCCCAAGTGGACCGTGGTGGCGGGCGGAGACGGCGGACCCAGCGGCGGAGCGATTGTAATTACGGATACGGTCGGGACGGGGTACTCGGACCCGGAAAGCCAGACTGGGTGCGGGAATGCGTGTCCTACGATGACGCCGTGGGGACAGGGGAGTTATGACCGGACTGGATATGTGGGAGGGAATTTCTGGCAGTCGCGGACACTCGTCATAAACTCGAACATCGGTGCGACGGGCCACTCGGCGCGCGGCTACAACACGAATTATCAAGGGAAGAACTATCAGGCTTATAACTTCTTTAATACGTCGACGCCGGCCACGAACGATGGAACTCCGGCGGGGGCGAGGTATGCGCCGGTTACGAATTTGGCGGATGCGGAGACTCCGCCGCCGGGAAACAAGGTGCCGAATCTTTTGCCGTTCAGCGTGGTGGACGACCAGCACGGGACGGCGTGGAGCCATGGCACGACGGATCTGTCGCCGGTTGCGCTGGTAACGACGCTGGTTTGCGGACAGGGAGGGACGAGTGGAGTGGGAACGTTTGTTTGTCCGCCGCAATATGCGTCGATCTGGGACTCGGAGATTGTGGGCATTGAGAATGCAGTAACCCGATCTTCGCCGGGGAATCTGGTGGGGGCGGATTGTAACTACGGGTCCGGCGCGGCGCCGTGCGTTTACCGACTGGGGCACACTTTCAATACGGACGATAACTGGAATTTCAACGGGCAGAATGCCATCGGGACGATGTCGCCGGATGGAATCTGGCTGGCGTTTCCGAGCGACTGGAACAAGACGCTGGGATGTATGGACGGGACCACGACGAATTGTTGGTCGTCGTGGGAGGGAACGGCGCCGGCGGCGAGCGGGACGGCGGTGGCATGGAGCTCGGATGGCGCGTCGCCGCCGAATGTGACGATCGCGATGACGAATTCGTTTTGCCCTGTCGGCGGGAGTCAGTATTACTGGGTGAATGGGGCGGTGCAGACGATTGCTTGCGGGACGCGGGCGGCGACGGTAAAGCTGACGGGATTTGCGGAGGCTTGGCTGAATAACCAGACACTTACTTTGGGAGCGAACGCTTCTAATAGCTGGCAGTGCGATAGTACGGATTCGAATGCCGGGGTGTGCGGCAAGTTTGTGCTGGCGGGCGTGACGGGAGCTCCGGCGAATTCCAGCGGGACGGAGAGCGGGACGCAGAAAGTGACGCCGACTCCGTGCGGGACTGGGGTGCCTTGCCAGCGGGAGGATATTTGGATTGCGAAGATTGCGGCGGCGCACCAGTAGGTTGTGTGGTTTTAAATTACGACTTGACGCTACGGGCAAAGAGCTCTAACCACGGAGTACACGGAGTCGCACAGAGCGAAACGTGCTCGAAAGGTGGGATTGTGGAGGATCCTTCGACTACGCAGGAAGTTCGCTTTGCGAACTTCCTGCTCCGCTCAGGATGACATCTGGAAAAATCACAACTCTCGGGATGACATTCTGAAAGCTTGCGATGCTCTCAGGCTACTCCGCGCCAGTCGAGAATTACTTTGGCGGCGTTGCCGGTTTCCATGGCGGCGAAGCCTTGTTCGTATTCGTTCCACTTGAAGCGGTGTGTGATTACCGGAGAAATGTCGAGGCCGGATTCGAGCATCACCGTCATCTTGTACCAGGTTTCGTACATCTCGCGTCCGTAGATGCCTTTGATGGTCAGCATATTGAAGATGACTTTGTGCCAGTCGATCGTCATCTCGGACGCGGGGATGCCGAGCATGGCGATCTTTGCGCCGTGGCTCATGTTGGCGATCATGTCGCGGAAGGCGGCGGGAGAGCCGGACATCTCGAGACCTACGTCGAAGCCTTCGGTCATGCCTAGTTTTTTCTGAACTTCGCTCAGGGGCGTTTTGCGCGGATCGACGGCCATGGTTACGCCCATCTTTTCTGCCAGCGCCAGGCGATATGGATTCAGGTCGCTGATAACTACGTGGCGGGCCCCGGCGTGGCGGACGACCGGCGCGGCCATCAGGCCGATCGGGCCGGCTCCGGTGATGAGGACATCTTCGCCCAGAACGGGGAACGAGAGCGCCGTGTGCACGGCATTGCCGAAGGGATCGAAGATGGCGGCGATTTCGGGATTGATTTTGGGATTGTGGCGCCAGATGTTGCTCATGGGGAGGACGATGAACTCGGCGAAGCATCCGGGGCGATTGACGCCGACTCCTTTGGTGTGGGCGCAGAGGTGGCGGCGGCCGGCGAGGCAATTGCGGCAGCGGCCGCAGGTGACGTGACCTTCTCCGCTGACGAGTTCGCCGATGCGGTAGTCGTTGACGTTGGAGCCGACGGCGGCGATTTCGCCGACGAATTCGTGTCCAATGGCGAGCGGGACGTGGATGGTGGACTTAGCCCAGTCGTCCCATTGATAAATGTGGAGATCGGTGCCGCAGATGCCGGTGAGGAGGACGCGAATCTTTACGTCGTTGATGCCGAGTTCGGGTTCCGGAACGTTCTCGATCCAGAGGCCGCGTTCCGAACGGCTTTTGACCAAAGCTTTCATAAGAAGGCGATTCCTTTCGTGCGAGAAACAAAGGTCTTTGTGGACACAGGGTGAACCTCAATGAGTGCCGTACGAACTTCGTGTCCTGTATGGTTGTAACACCGAGAGGGTGGGGTGGTGAAGTGCAGGAGACACAGGCGAGGGTGCTCCACGGGTGAGGGCCTTCGATTTGCTTCGTGCGGATCCGTGCCTCCACGTCTGCGCTGGCTCTTGATAGACTTTATTCAACCGCGGAGGGATGTGTGAGCGGTTGAAACAGTCGGTCTTGAAAACCGATGTACGGGAAACCGTACCGGGGGTTCGAATCCCTCTCCCTCCGCCACGCGTTCAAACAGGTCCCTCACTACGTTCGGGATTTCGGCGCGCGGCTCAGACGCCGCGCAAACGCCTCAAGTTCGAATCCCTCTCCCTCCGCCACTGCACCTGATCTATTACGCTGCCTCTAGGGCTGTGCGGTCCCAGTTTGCGGTTCTCGCGCCGGCTTCGTAGGTGGTTTGCAGGAATTCCATTAGCGCGGCGGTTGGAGATGGGGCGCGCCTTACGTCGTCATACGTCAGGAGAAACTCTCCCGCGCCGGAATGGTAGAACGCCTGGCGGGGGCCGACTCTTTGTTGCGCGAAGCCGGATGGCGCCGGCGCCGCGTAACAATAGAATGCGGCGTCCTGAACCTCTCCGCTGCCCGGCCACCAGCCGGCGCTGATCACCTCATGCGAGTAGGCCTCCTGCATGATCTTGCGGAGAACGGGATCGGGGTCATTGCGCTCGGGAGCGCGGCGCCCCGAGAAACGCGTAACCGCGAGATCAAAGCTTCCCCAGAAGAAATGCACTGGGCTGGATTTGCCGAGAAACCTGGAACGGAAGGCGTTGAACACTGCGTTTACGGAGAGCAAAATACGGAACAGGCGCCGGACGGCTTCGGGGTCGTAGGCATGGTGAGCCGTGTCCCGGTCGAAGGGCACGGGATCGGGTACTTCCACGGGCATCTTCCAGATCTTCACTTCAATTGCGAGCGACCGCAGACCGGTCATGACTTCGAAATAAAAATCGGCAACCGAGCGGGGGGCGAGCGCTACCGCAAATGAGGTTGAATCGGAGGTGCGGATGATGAGCTGGCTCGCGAGAAAATCAAATTCCATTTCGAAGTGACGATTGCCAAAGGGAATGAGCGAGGTGGTCAACCCGCGTGGGCTTAGATAGAGGGGAACGTTCCACCAGTGGTTCAGCCGGGGAGTGAGCTCGAGCCGTATCTTGCCAACGATTTGGGTCCACATGTGGAGCGTGGCATAGGTCTCTTTCCAATCCGCCAAGGGCAGAGCCGGCCAGCAATCGGGTGAATCCGAAAGAGCTGATGAACTTGCGCCAATCAACTGAGACACCTCCGCTCGACTAGCCAATCATTTTGCGTTGATCGCCGATACGGCGGTCGCGTTCATTCGCGAACCGCTCAACGCCCCGGAAGATCGAATCGGGGTCGAGATGCGATTCCGCGATGACCTCGGCTTCGAGCCCACCGCTTCTCCAGCAATTGTCGTAGTCGGAGGTGAGCGAATAATCATCCGTCAGCGGACCGAGGTTGCGCAGTGGCCACACGCGTCTTGTGCCCGTTGACACTACCATCAAGTCGTAGCGGGCTTCGGGCGGCAGGACGGAATCGCGATAGGCTTGCGGCTGGCGATCGAACAACTCCTCGCTGATGGCCGCGATTACTTTTACGTTGATTCCGGCTGCTTCGAGTTTTGGAAGCACTTTGACGAGATTTACGGTCGAACTCGAGCCTTGCGCGATTACGTAGCCGTGGCGCGGTTTGCCGGGCGCGAAGTCGCGGATCACGTACAGTCCTTTTGCGGCGGCGCGGAGATCGGTGTCGGCGAACTGGTTGCGGTCCGCGACCGGGAAGTCGGGACGAGCCACTTCCAGCGTGATGATGCCGACGTGCGGATCGCGGGCTGCGATTTCGGCGGCGGCGAAGTAGCCGGGGGCGACATCGTTGTAATCCCAGAAGCTGAGATTGATCGCCTGACCGCGCGGGAAGAGCTTCCACACCTGCGGGGCGAAGATGCCGAAGTGGGTGCGGGCGTCGGCGGCGGTTTCAGGGCCGGAGTGGGCGGCGAGGATGTGCAGGACGCCCATGCGGAATTTGCTGTCCTGATTTTGCTGGCTCCAGACACGCGCGGGAGTGTACATGAGCGGAGTGAAGGCTCCGTAGGTGCCGCTTAAAGCCCATACGCCAGAAAATTTTTCGGGATCGACGGAGGCGCTCTGACTTACCAAGCCGATGGCGGTGGAGACGTTGCCGGCTTCCTGAATCGGCGCTTTGAGACGCGTGCCCAGCGGATTGTCTTTGGGGCTGTAGTGTCCCCAGAGACTGCCGTGCTCGACGTTGATTGATTCGGAGAGGTCGGCGGCGACCGTGAAGAAACGGCCGTCGGTGACGTAGTTCATCCACTTGATGATTTCGGAAATTCCGCGGCGCGCGCCAGCGACCTCGCCGGGTTTCTTGAAGAGCGAGATGCTGACTTGCTTTTCCGCACCGGAGATCGCATTGCGAATTGGGAGCTTTTGCGGTTCTTCCGGTAGATTCGCGACGCGGAGGCGATCGTCGAGGAACGGGTCGCTCTTCGCGGAGATGCGCAACTTGACGTCGTCGCGGACGGTGTCACCGATTTCTACGAGACGATCGGCGAGGCGGTCGCCCAGGCCGTTCTTGTCGAGCAGCGACATGACTATGTCGATGTTGGTCTTGAACTGAATGAGTCGCTCGCGAATGTTGGTGACGGGGCCTTTGCGGATGCCTTCGAACTCCACGCCGTAGTGTTTTTCGAAGGTTGAGGCCAACGCGATGAAATACTCCGAGTTCATTTTCAGCGCGTAGGGATGGCTGGCATAACTGATCAACTGTTCGCCGGCGTAGCCGGGGATTTTCCCGTCGGCTGCGGCAGGCCAGTAGCCCTTGATCGTTTTGCCGATGGCCGCGACGGGACGGCGATCGTGCGGATCGACCGCGTCCATTGCTTTTAACACCGCGGCCACCTGACCGTAATCGTTACCGTTCTGCAGAGTGAAGACGTTCCATCCGTAGGATGTCCACTGACTGACGAGATCGTAGCCGTCGAAACATTCGGAGATTACGCCGCCGATTTTTCCGCCGATCAGGCAATCGTCGATGCCGGCGTTGTTGTCGGAAATCATGACGCGCAGACGCTTGCCGACTTGCAGGGCGAGGGCCTGCGTCTTGAATTCCTGCGCGTGGCCTTCGGTGAGCGCGAATTCGCCTTCCAACGTGATGATTTTGGGGGACTCTGGCGCGCCCATGATGTCCCAAAATGCCGCTTTGCCCGCGGCTGTTGCGATACCGATGCCCGAGGGGCCTCCGTTCACGTCGTTGGTGACGTCAACGCTCTCGGCGTGGCCTGAGAGGGCGCGAATACCGCGGCCTTTGGCTTGCGCGAAGAGCGGATTGTCTTCCAGGCCCGCATCGTGCAGCAAAGTTTTCAGAGCGCCGGCGCCGCGACGGAATCCGAGGGCGTCGATCGGCAGCATGGCGTCGTGCGGATTGACTTGATAGCGCGGATCGCCAGTCTGCTGAAACTTGCGATAGAGCGCCTGGCCCATGATCATCCACAGCGCATAGCAGGTTGGGATGGAATGGCCGGCAGCGAGCATGAATTTGTCGCAGTAGGGATGCTTGGGGCGGCGGTAGTCGTAACGGAGGCCACCGTTTTCGGGACCGACGAGATGGGCGGCAACGTTGTATGGGGTGTAGGCGAGCGGTCCGCCGAGATGCCCGGTCTGCGCATAATTTCCAAGCAGGACCAGAGTCATGCAGGTCATGTATCCGATGTCGTCAAGAAGCGGATCGTAGGCCAAAGGTTGTTGCTGGGAGGAAGTAGGGATTTCGTAGATGGACGATGTCATAGAAGGTCTCGAAAGCTGTTTTATTTTAATATCAATGACTCAAATTGGGGCTAGACGCGGGCCTTTGTGCGACTTGGAAATGAAAAGCCGTCGATCAGCCGCGAGCGGCCGACATGCGGCGATCTCCAAAGAGTACGCCCGCCGCGTTGATCAGATACTGCTCGTCGCTGAGCATTTCGACTAATTCGTCGGGGAATGTGGAGATTTCGGATTGGATGTAGGCAGCGAGTTCGCGATAGATTTCGCGGCGGGCGTAGGGAGCGAGTTCGTTGCGGCGGCGGAGCGCGTCCTGGATCAGACTGGCGAGTTCCGGCGTTGCCGATCGGCGAAGATGCATCGCGATGACTGGATAATCCATGAAAGAGTTGTACTTCTGGCGCGTCCAGAACTCTTCCTGCGGCGCGGAGAGCGGCGTTTGACGGACGACGAGAGTGCCCGCGACGCGGTCGCCGAAGCGCTGCATTAGAGGGCTGCTCAGCGCCGACAGCCCGCCGACCAGATAGGCGAAAGGCAGAGCGTCGAAGACGCGCATCAGATTGCGGACCCACGCCTGCTCGATGCGGAGAGGAAGACCGGTTTGATCTACGACGCGGAGATAGAGGAGGCGTTTGCCGATGGTCTGGCCGTTCCAAAAACCTTCGAGCACTGCGCCATAGAGAAATGAGATGGCGAATTCCGCCAGCGTGATGACCATGACGCCGAAGCCGGGAGCCTTTGCGAAGATCCAGTAGACGAGCAGACCGACGCCGTTCACTACGCCTAATACGATGGCCGTGTCTAACAGCAGGGCGTAGAGCCGGGAAGCGGGGCTTGCCAGCGGCAAACGGAAGAGGACACCTTCGGCTGTGGCTATTGTCAGTTCCGCGGTGGTCGAGGATCGAATCGGCTGAGAGTTCATTTACTCTTCTCCGCGATCGCTGCGTTCGCGATGGGCTCTCTTCGCCCGATCATGAGAAGGTAAAGGGTCAGCAAAACGAGTTCCGCTGCCCCGACGGCCAGCTTGACGCCGTAAGGCACGACGGGTGCGTGATGCTGCGAGAAGAAGGCCTCGATGAGTCCGGCCCACACCAGCATCAGGGCCAGACCCGCAACCAACACCAGCCATTCGCGCATGGAATGGCGAACGTCGCGATCTTCGCGGCGGCGGAGCAGGAGGCGGGCCAGGTAGAAACCTGCCTGGCCGGCGATGAGGATCGAGGGAATTTCGAAGGCGCCGTGGGGCAAGAGCCAGGCGGTGACGAAGAGGCCGAAGCCCTGCTGCGCGTAACGAACGGCGACCGCGCCCAGGAGCACGCCGTTTTCGAAGAGCAGGAGCGCGGTGCCGATGCCGAAGGTTACGCCGAGGGCGGCCGCGAGCAGCGCCACGTTGATGTTGTGGCGAATCAGTTCAGAGGAGAAGGCGGCTTCCACCTGGGCGGAGTCGGAATGGCGATTTTGCCCTTGCTCTTCTTTATGTACGCGCTCGCCGGGATTGCGCAGATAGTCCGCTGGGAGGAGAACGTCGACGGAGGTGGGATCGAAGCGGACGGCTAATCCGCCAAAAGCGCCGCCGAGGATCGTGATCAGCACGGCAAGGGCGAAGTAACGGGCCTGGCGGCGGAAGGTTTCCGGGAATGCCATGAAGATGCGGAGCCAGCGACGGGGTTGCCAGAGATCGGAGCGCGTGGGCGGCGCGAAGTAGAGCTCGGCATAGGCGCGGGCGACGAGGCGTTCGAGATACTGGCGCAGGTCGGGGGCGAGCGCGCCGTGGGTTACGCGGTTTAGATCGGAGGCGGCCTGGGCGTAGAGATCCTGCAGTTGCTCGGCTTCAGCTGGACTCATGCGGTGGTCGGGGCGAGCTTCGAGCACGGCGAGCAGCGATTCGAGGTTATTCCAGCGCGGACGCGCCTGCGCCTGAAATCGTTGGAGGTCGAGAATCACAATCGCTGCTCCCTTTTGCTTTCCAGATATCCCTCGACGGCGGTGCGCAGGAACTTCTCCGCGGGGATGTAACGGAGCTGCACGCCGAGGTGACTTAGTTGCCGGGCCATTGAAGCGAGACGTTGATTCTCTTTTTCGGCGGCGAGGGCGGCATAGACGTCGTGGCCGGTGTGCAGCGTTTCGCCGGGCGAAAATGCGGGGCGCGCGTGAGGCGGCAGGATACTGTTCATCAGGAGAGCGTGCGACGAGCGGACCAAGCCAATTCCACGGCGCAAGGAGTCTGAAACTGAACGCTCCGTCAGATCCGCGAGCACGACGAGATAGGCGCGGCGACGCAGACGCACGCGGATTTCGGAGAAGAGAGTTTCGTAGTCCGCGGTTGTGGGGAGAGGGTCGATGCTGAGCAGGCGGTCGCGGAATTCGTGGAACTGGGCTTGGCCGCTGCCGGCGCGTAACCAGGACTTTGGCTCGTCGGCGTAGGTCACGAGGCCAAATTCGTCGCCGAGTTCGAGGGCAACGGTCGCGCCCACGAGCGCAGTTTCGACGGCGAGATCGAGCAGGCGGCGGGGTGCGCGCGTTTCGGATCGGCGCCCCTCTTCCGATGTATGCGGATCAATGGCGAGCGCCGCTGCCCGCGACTGGTCGAGTACAAAATAGACTTCCTGCTTCTGCTCCCACTGGAAAAGACGCGTGACGGGAGAGTTGCGGCGCGCGGTAGATTTCCACGCGATCTCAGAGTAGGTGTCGCCGGGCTGATACTCGCGCAGGCGCTCGAAGTCGCGGCCGTGACCGGTCCAGGGAGTTTGCTGCGCTGCCACGAGAGCGCGGTAGACCGGGCTGCGGAGAAGTTCGCTCCGGCCGGCCCGCAAGTCGGCTTCGATCCGCAGCGGCTCAGGCGAGTCGAACCACTGCTGCAGGCGCCACATTGAAACACGCGAGCGGCGTTCGACTCCGACGCGTGGACCCGGCCATAGGCCGCGGCGCAGCAAGGCGATTTCGGGCGTCCAAGGCCAAAGATGGGTTGGCGCAGGACATGTTGACGGCGATTCCTCTTTGGACTGGCGCAAAAAAACCTTTAAACGCAGAGAACGCTGAGGTCTCGCAGAGGACGCTGAGAGATTCTCTTCGGTATCGGATCGCTGGAGCTTCATGCGCTCGGGAGCGCTTTTAGCGAAGATCGCGGTTTCGCTCTCCTCGGTTGCCGGCATGATGCCAACGCGAACTTCGCTCGGCGGGCGACTACCTCCAACACAGCTGATGGCGAGAGGGATATTTATTGTCTGGCCCTCGCGGCCACGAAGGCCTTTGGGCGATGCCAGCAGCGTGGGGACGCAGTTGTTGCGGCTTAGCCAAAGGGCCAGCGCGTCGTAGCAGGCCAGCAGAGCGGCAGCCGTGGCGATTAGGACGAACCAACGCCATCCATGCCCAAACCACGGTGCGATGCACGCGCCCACGGCGAGCCCGCCTATGGCTCCGACGAGCGACGCTGTGGGGCCGAACTTCGTTCCTGCCGGAAGAAAATTAATTTGCCGCGCGGATTGGCCCGGGGCAATCAGGTAGCGGCGGGACGGGGATACTGCTGGTTCCGCGACGACGAAGTCATTTCGCGCGCGTGCTACTGTCGGGTTTCCGTTGCCGGGCGTCATTGGTTCAGGATCTGTGCCATTTATTGCGGCGCGTCAAGTCTCTCGCTTACCGCGGCACTTCGACCGCTTCCAATACGGCGTTGATTACTTCGCGAATCTGCAGACCTTCCATCTCGAACTCGGGACGCAGCAACATGCGATGCTCGAGTACGGGAGATGCGAGCGTCTTCACGTCTTCGGGCAGGACGAAGTCGCGTTCTTCGAGGGCGGCGAGAGCGCGCGAAGCAGAGATCAAGGCGAGCGTTGCCCGCGGGCCGGCTCCGACCCAGACTGCCGGATGCTGGCGGGTTTCGCGAGCGAGGCTGACAACATACTTGCTGATCGCTTCGCTTACTCGAACACGAGTCGTGGCCGCGCGGAGTTCGGTGAGTTCGTCAGGTTGTAAGACCGGCACGCTTAAGTCTTCCGCAAGACGGCGTTCGGGGGCATCGCCTTCGGCTACGAGCCTCGCCAATTCGTTCTCGTCCTGTTCGGCGGGATAGCCCATGCGAATCTTCACGAGGAAGCGGTCTTTTTGCGCCTCGGGGAGCGGATAGGTGCCCTGATGCTCGATGGGATTTTGCGTGGCGAAGACGACGAAGACGGGGGGCAGCGCGCAGGTCTCGCGATCGATTGTTACCTGGCGCTCTTGCATGGCTTCGAGCAGCGCCGACTGCGTTTTGGCGGGGGCGCGGTTGATCTCGTCGGCCAGCAGGAAATTCGTGAAGATGGGCCCGCGTACGAGACGGAATTCGTGCGTCCGCATGTCGAAGACACTTGTGCCAGTGATGTCCGCGGGCATCAGGTCGGGCGTGAATTGAATGCGCTGGAATTCGCCGGCAACGGCGCGCGCGAGGGCTTTGACGAGCATCGTTTTGCCGACGCCGGGGACGCCTTCGATCAGGGCGTGACCGCCGGCGAGCAGGGTGACGAGCGCGAGGTCAATGGCTTCGTTCTGGCCGACGATGACGTGGCCGAGCGCATCGCGAACGCGGCGCGCGGCGGTGGTGATTGCCGCCAATGGTGCGGACGGTTGCGGGTCCGCGGTCGCAGGAATTGCCTGTCCATTCGAAGTTAGTTCCGGGTTCTCGGTCATGCCTGGAGTGTCTCCTCGGGATTCTTATTCTGTGTGGCGATATCGGGCGCGTCGCGGCGGGCCTGAATCAAGCCTCTGGCGGAGGCGCGGCGCTCGGCGATCAATTTTTGTAATTCCTGGTATCCGGCCAGCGGAGGCTGCGCTAGCGCTGCACGCAGCCTTGGGCCCCAACCGGGGTCTTCGGAAATGGCTTGGGCGTCGTGCGGCGAGCGGCGGCGGAATTGTTCCCAGCATTCGGCCACTACCTGTGCGGGCGCGATGCTGCGCTGCAGGAGGCGGCGGGCGGCCACTCCGGCGTCTTCACCCTGACGGAGAACCTGCGCGTCGCGGGCGCGCGCCGGGCGACGCACCAGATCGCCGCTCATGCTCCAAAGGAGAAAGAGCAGAGTCGCCCAAAAGAGCATCAACGCGGCTTGCAGCCGGTAGCGATGGAGCAGCCAGAGCACGCCCTGCTCCTGATGAAGTCCGTGCAAAGTCTCGTCGACCCAGATGACCGGGCGTCCGCCGGCGAGGAAATCTAGCAACACGGGATTCGGGTGCGTCTTGATCGCTTCGTTCAACAGGAACGATTCCTGGCTTGCGGCGATGAGCTCGCCATCTCCTCCGGCACGGCGCATGGCCATGTAGACATGCGAGGACGCGTCGGGCTTTTTGTCGGCTTCGTTGGACGCGACCTGGTTGGGCGCAACTTCGTTGGGCGCAAAGTAGAGCGAGGTCCAGTGGCCGTCGGTGCTGAGCCACGGAGTTTCGGAGGCCAGGTACATCATCTCGCTGCCCGCGGGCATGGCGCGCGGATCGGGAGCGGCCCAGACTGCGCCGGAATCATGCGTGGTCTTCTCCCACTTGCTGTCGACCTCCCATCCTTGCGACTCGGACTTCATCGCCCAAGCGTGGCCGACGAGGACGACGCGACCGCCGCGCGCGAGAAAGTTTTCCAATCGAGTGCGGAGCTTCGCTTCAATTTTGAGCTTGGTCTCTTCCGGAATCCACTCCTCGGAGGAGTCGCCCCCGATCAGAAACGCCGTTGTCTGCTGCGCGTTTTCATCGGCGAGAGAGTCCTCATCCTGGCTGCGCTTTACCCGATACCCGGCGCGATTGAAGGAGTCGAATAACAGGCTGGCGCCGTAGGGGTCTTCGCGCAGGCTGGAGCCGACGTCGCTGGTGTTCGATTGATTCTGATAAGCCATGAGCAACACGACGCCGAAGGCGGCCGCGAAGATGCCGGCGGCGAGCAGCGGGCCTCGCCAGTTGAGCACCGTGTTTTGGCTGCGCCCGCCGTCAGACATGATGCAGCAACTCCCGCTGATCGCGGCGGTAGGAGGCAACCGCCTCGGGCGTCAGCGCGTAGGACCCGTACCAGACGCGGTCGAACTGGCGCAGGCTGCCGCGAAGCTGGTCGGGAATTTCCGCTCGGGCCTCAACCGCGGCTTGGGGACGGCGGCGCCAGCGGCGCGTGAACTCGTCAAGATATTCGCGATTGGTGCGGTCGCGGCGAATTGTGAGCCATTTGCGCTGGGCCAGTCCGGCAAGCAGGCCGAGATATGCGGCGCGCAGGGCCAAGCGAAGGTCGCCTTCGCCTTGCAGACGGCCCGCGAGGTCGAACCATTCGTCTTCGGAGTGGGCACTGGCCAAGGTGCTGTCGCTGATTTCGGGGAGCGGCGCCACTGCCATGGGAATAGAGAGTGTTGTCGCATCGCGGCGGCGACGACGCAGCCAAATGAGCACCGCGCCTACGGCAACCGTCAAAATCGCAATCAGCGTCAGCCAGAAGCGGAGACTCTTAAGCTGCCAATCGCCGGTGCCGTTGCCGGGCGAGAGATTCCAATCCTTGGGCCACAGTCTGCGAAGGAAATTCACAAACGCGTCCCAGGCGCGGCTGAGCGCTTTCTGGATCTTGGTGAGTAGCTTGTCAAACCAGGTGGGAGGGCTCGGATGCTGGGCGTCATGCCAGCGGTAGATCGCGCGCTGCGATTCTTCATTCAGGGCGTGGCGAAGCTTTTGAACTCGCGCATCACGGGCGGGATCGTTGGGCGTCCTTGTGGCGCTTTGCGATGGCGATGGCTGGGCTTCGCTTGCATTCGCCGGTCCGGAGCCGACAACGAGAAGCGCAGCGATTACGATCACGGCGCCGACCGTCACTTTGGCCCGCGGTGTTGGAGCCACGACCATCTGCGCTTTCTTTTGTTGCTGACGCGGCAAACTCGCCAGAAGCCCGCGCAGGTCGTCGCCTTCGCGCCTCGACCGCAGATGCTGATAGACGACTACGAATGTGCATTTCACGATGGGATCGAGCGCCAACCACGCGGCGGCGAACAGAGAGAGCCAAAAGGCCGAGCTACGAATCAGCGAAAAAATCCCCATTGGCGTAGAGAGAAGCGTGTTCACCGCGAGGATCGAGTGCAGAAGCTGCGGGAGAAGGATTGCCATGATCATGGCGTTGAGCCACACGGCGATCCAAAGGGGAAAGAGCATCAGGAAGAGAAGAAGTCCGCCGCCGAGCCATTGGTTGGCGAGGGCGATGCAGCCTCCGAGGGAATGCCTTTCGGCACTATCCGACGCTTCGAGGCTGGCGAATTGGCAGGCGCTGTAGAGCCACGACCCTCCGATAAGAGTGGGCAGCGCGGACAACACGCCGAGGCTGAAGATGAATTTCCATGTCAGCAGGCGTCCGAATGCTGCCGCCTTGGCAACTGCTCCCTGAACAGCCGATGCGGGAGTGCCGAACGCGCGCTCGCGAACTCGTTGCATATAGCTGCGAACCATCGCGATGCGGAGCAGGTAGAGCGCGGTGAGCAGGAGGGACTCGAGCAGCAGGGCGCCACTGGAAATGCGGATCTGGCCGTTCAACACCCAAATCGGAATGAAGCATAGGACGAGCGGCGCGGAGCCGATGTAGTAGCGCCAGGCCTCATCGGGGAAGGTTGAGCGAAACAGGGCGAGGCCGCGTTCGAGGGCCTCGAGCGCGCTGAGGCTGCCTCGGACGTTGCGCACGGGTGGGCGGCGCGCGGGCTGCGAGGGAGCAGTCACCGCTTCACTCATGGCCTTGCCCGGTCAGCTGGCCGTTGATGACGTGGCCGAAATCTAAATGCTGCTCTGGCGTGTTCATGCGCCAACGCAGGACGGCAAAAAATAGCAGCCAGAGAGAGGCGAGGGCCGCGGCTCCGCCGAAGAGCTGACGGAAGCGGCGCGTGAAAGATGGCTTGGGTGCCGGTGGACGGGCCATGCGGCGCAGACAGGGCGGACAGGCGAGCTTGCCCTCTTCATCGGTGACGCATTCGCGGCAGAATGTGCCTCCACAATGCGGACAACGCGCGGCGGCCTCGCGCAGCGGATGAAACAGGCAGCGCGCGTGGCGCAGGCCCGCGGCGGGTTTGGCGGGAGATAGAGATGGCGTGTCAGGAGCCATTCGTTTGGGCGGTACCGGCGATGGTCGCGGTCAGGGGGGGTATCGCGGGGGCTGGTTGAATGGATGGCTCTGGGGACTGCGTTGAGTTTGCGGAAACGATGGGTTGCGCAGACATGCCGCGAGCGGCCCGGACAGCGGCATCAATTTTGGCTAAAACCTTGCGCGCGCGGCGCGTGCGGTTCACCAAGCGGAGATCGACGGTGGCCCCGGTGGTGCGAATCCGCGCTTCTGCTGTCGGGCCGAGGGCGAGTTCAAGACCCATCCAGGCAAGGCCGAGCGCGCAGAAAATCTCGCCCGCAGTGGGATCTACCCACTTCCAAAAAGAACCGCCAATCAACAGGAGAGTGGCCGCGGGAATGATGATTCGCCATTGCCACAGACGGCTCGGCCAGACCACGATGGATTCCAGGTCATGCAAATAGAAACGGCGGTATTCGACCGAATACATCATGCGCTTGGCGGAGAGCAGGCAGTCGCCGCTGAGATACCATCTCGTTCCGCCGGTCAGGGTGCGAACGCTCGAAATTTTGCGGAATGCGGTGGTCAAAACCGCCTCCCTGTGATCCAACGGACGAGGAAGGAAAAACCAAGCAATAGAGGCAGCCAGGCAAGCCCGACATAGGCCATCCAGAAACGCCAGCCGGAGCGTGGAATTAAATATGAGCGCGGGGCTTTGCGATACTTGACGTGCAAGAAAATGGCGATCGGAAGCGCGGCGACATACGTGGGCCAGACGATAATCCAGGCCCAGCCAATGCTTGAGGCGATGGAGTCGTAAAGGACGTCGCGGTGCCGCCACTCCGCTTTGGCGGCCTCGGGACCGGATTCGACGCGCCCGCGCTCAAAGCATGCGGGACAGACGTGCTCTGCACCCAACTGCAAATCGCAGAGAGCACAGACGAAGCGGCCGCAGCGATTGCAACAAGACTGAAATGCTTTTTCGGGGTGAAAGAAGCATGTGGCCTGGTCGGTAAGCGCCGCCGCGGCTTTATTGTTTTGGCGCGCGACAGGCCAGAAGGAAATCTGCATTCGAGTGGAACAAGAAGGACAGTACTGCCAGTCATCTGTGTCAGCAGGGATGACGTTTCCGCCACAGTTCGGACAGGAGATGGCTGCTGTTTGCGACAGCGCTGGACTCTCGTCTGTGGGGAACCCAGAGGCGGCAACAGCGAAAGGGTTGATGCTAAGACTCACGCCATACTCCGCTTGTAGATAACCCTCGTGTCACACACCCTGTCGTGCAGCGCTCGTTTCTCGTTGTCAAAGCCAGCCATGATGTAGCCGATGCCAATAATGATCCCACTGACAAGGTTCATGAAATACCGGCCCACCGAGATGCCCCACCCCAGCGGCCTGCCATCGCTTCGAACTACCTTGAGTCCCAACGCCATTTTTCCTGGTGTGGCCCCCTGATAATGGAGGAACGCCGCCTCGTACAGGATGCCGATCGCATAGGAAAGGAATTGGAAGCCCAATCGAAGACTGAGGGGCTTCGATACCATGAGAGTCGGCGAGAACTCCGCTCCGAAAGTGCCAAAAAACAACAAAGCGGTAAAAGCTTGCGTGGTCAGAAGAATAATCCCATCAATGAAGCGCGCGGCGACACGAATCCAGAATCCGGCATAATGCCAGCCAAGCGGCGAGGCGCCGGGACCGCTGGCCATGACGCGGCTGAGGAAGGCGGGCTTGCACTCCGCGCAAACCCAGCTTCCGGCGATTTGCACGAGGTCAGATTGAGGGAAATTCCGTCCGCATTGGGAGCATGCCAATTCTATTTGTGGGGGGGCTTGTTGAGTCACTGGGTATCCTCCGAAGTTACAAGCCGTTCTAAGGTCGCCGATAGCGTAGCGCAAATAGTTCGCCGCGCCAAGCGATAAGGATCAAGGCGGTTTTGAAGCGACCTGCGACGGTTGAACGCCGGTTGGGAGGTGAGGCGGGTTAGGCTGCGGAGGGTCGAGCTACATGGAGCCGAGAGGACATTCTTACCAGCGCGGCGAGAGAATCGGCTCTCATCTTATGCATGACCTGCCCGCGGTGCGCTTTTACCGTGATCTCACTGATGCCGAGTTCGCCGCCGATTTGTTTGTTCAGCAGACCCGCAACGACCAACGCCATAACCTGGCGCTCGCGGGAAGTAAGAGAGGTGTAACGGTTCTGAAGTTCCTGCATTTCCGCATTCCGGGCGAGAGCGAGACGGCTGCGCTCGAGGGCTTGCCTAACGGCGTTTAGTAACAGCTCGTCGCCGAATGGCTTCGTCAGAAATTCCACTGCTCCGGCCTTCATAGCCTGGACAGTCTTCGGAATATCGCCATGGCCCGTAATAAAGACGATTGGCAAGTCGGTCCGTTCGGCGGCGATACGTTTTTGCAACTCGAGGCCGTTGAGCCCGGGGAGAGAGAGATCGAGAACGAGGCAGCCGGGGGCGGGCACACGAGGACGATCGAGGAATTCCTGGGCGGAGGCGAAGGTCTCGGGCTTCCAGCCTTCGTTGGTGATCAGCAGTTCCAGAGATTCGCGCACGGAGACGTCGTCGTCAACGACGAACACGATGGGCGTGACATTCGACATAAGCGAAACCCCCCACATGGCATGACCGAGCCGGCCCGCTGAATTATTCCACCTGAAGAGTCAGGGCAGAATCCTCAAGCCGGTTGCAGCGCCGTCTTGATGGCGGCAAGCAGAGCGACGTCACTAAATGGCTTCAGGAGAAAGCCCGCCGCGCCTTGTCCGAGCACTCGATTACGAACACTTTCTTCCTTCTGGCCGGTGATGAAGATGATGGGGATCACTTGGCCTCGACGCTTCAGATCCTGCTGGAGCTCGGGTCCACTCATGCCCGGCATAGCGACATCAAGAATCAGACAACTGGTTTCATCGACAGAAGGAGACGAAAGGAACTCTTCGGCCGAGGAAAAAGCACGCGCCGCGAAGCCGAACTCCCGGATCAAGTCGGGGAGGGACTCGCGAACCGACTCGTCGTCGTCAACCACCGAAAGAAGCGGACGCCCGGTTCCGCCCACAGAGGACTTCATGAGGAAAACAATGCGCCAGTGCCAAGGAGGCGTCCATTGTACTTTGGTATTGCTCCGGTATGGCGGGAAATGGAACCTGCTACGCGGCATCGGAGGACTGGCCTCTTTGGCGGGCGCGAGATTTGGCTTCATCGAAATCTGCGGGCCTGCAAGGAACGACAAAGGAAAATGTCGATCCAGGGCCCCGGTTCGGAACCGCCCAGAGACGCCCCTGGTGAGCTTCGATGATGGAGCGGCTGACCGAGAGCCCGATTCCCATGCCGCCGGCCTTGGTAGTGTGGAAAGCCTCGAATATCTTGTCGGCATTTTGGGCCGTGAAGCCGATTCCGGAGTCTCTAACGCTCAACCGGACGTGACTGTCCCCCTCCCGTTCCGTTTGTATGACCAGCTCCCGCGGGCGATCTTCGACCGCGCTCATTGCGTCGGCGGCGTTTCGAAGCAGGTTTAGGATGACCTGCTGAAGCTGAATGCGATCGGCGACGACCGGGGGAAGATCGGCATCAAGATCGAGGCGAAGGATTGCACCGCTGCTCTGAAGCTCGATCAACGACAGTGCGATTACCTCCCCGGTGGCTTCGTTGAGGTCCAGAGACTCGAGGGAGGGATCTTTCTTGCTGTAAAGAGTGCGCAATCGGGTGACGACGTCGGCGGCCCGGTTGCCGTCACGAATGGTGCGGCGCGCAGTCTCGCGCGCGCCCTCGACATTCGGCGGATCAGCAGAGAGCATCCGCAGACATGTGCTGGCGTTCATGATGATTCCCGCGAGCGGCTGGTTCACTTCGTGCGCGATGGATGCGGTGAGTACGCCGAGGCTGGTGATTCTGGCGACGGTGGCAAGTTCTGACCTCGCTCTGGCGAGGGCGTCTTCGGATAGCTTATTTTGTGTAATGTCTTCCGAAAGGGCCATCAGGAAACGCGGCGCGCTTCCGACGCCGGGCACAATCGAGACGTTGTTGCGCACCCAAACGGGTTGCCCATCCTTGCGGCGGTACTGTTTCTCGATTTGAAATTGACGGCGCTTATCTTCCAGCAACTCCCCGATCAGCGCGCGATTGCTTTCGAGATCGTTTTCATGGGTGATATCGAGGAAAGTAAGTTGCCGCAATTCCGCCTCGGTGTAACCGAGCATGTTCTGGTAGACGGGATTGGTAGCGATGAAGCGGCCCCGGAGGTCGGTAAGAGCAACACCGACAGCGGAGTTTTCAAAGACAGAACGCCAGCGTTCCTCGCTTGTTTTCAGCTCCGCATTGGTGGCGGCAAGTTCGGCGGTTCGCTCCGCAACGCGCCGGTCGAGTTCTTCGGCGATCCGCTTCTGCTCTCCGAGAAGCGCCGCCTCACGCAGACCGATTGAGGCTTGATTGGCAGCTACGCTGAGAAGAAGACGTTCGGTCTGGCCGGGGAAGTCCGGCCGTCCGGAGGCCACGACGATCAAACCCATGTCACCGTGAATGCCGAGCGGCAAGGGGAAGAGCGAAATATCCTCACCGCCGAAGCGCCTTCGATCGATGAGCGGGGAAGAATCGCCCTGGTGTTTGAGACAATCCGCGAGCAGCGCATCGATTTCGTGCTGGGGCACTCCAAGTTTGCAGGAATCGGAAACACGGAGGATGCGAATGGGGGCGGCGGTGATGGGATGGTTCAGGCGGGCGCAGGCGAAATCGAGGTTGAGCATGCGGAAGAGCGCATTCAGCAGCATGTCGACGGCCTTCAACGGCTCATGGCTGCTCCAGATAGCGGAGAGGGCGAGCAGGCTGACAAGATCGTTGATACAGCGCTGAAGGCGCTTGATCTCCCGCGCTTGGCCTGCGAGTGGTTCTTCCATGTCAGGCCGCCAAGGCTGAGTTACCGCGATGGGCCCGGCGCCGGCGGAATTCCTGCAGGAACTCGTCCGGCGGAATATAGAAGGGATTTTGCTGAAGGGTGCCGCCGACGATGACCATAGGATGGGTTCGCATGATGTCGATGACCGCCTCTCCGGTAAATTGCCCGAGATGGTAGGTGCAAATGACGGCATCTTCATGACGGCGCCACAGGTCGTTTACGCGCGACTCGAACTCGATGACATCGTCGACATGAGATCGATCCCGGACTGCCCAGTCCATGCGACAACAAATGCGGCTAAGAGGGAACGCGGCTTGGGCGCTGCCGCTGGCTAACTGTTCGAAGACGGCGATCATGCGATCCTGATCGAACCGGCCATCGGGAAGATAGACCTCGGTATTGACACGCAGGTCCAGTTGGCCTTTTTCGAGCGCAGCCAGAGGATCGATTCCAGCATCCGAGAGACGTTGCAGATGGTCCTGACGCTGATCGGGGTTAACCACATGAATTGCCTTATGGCCACACTGGAAGCCGTCCTTTATGAAGGGGAGCAGGACTCGATATTCTTCATCGACGGTGTTGAAAAAAGCGCAGACATGACGAGTTTCATCGAGACGGGACCCGGCGAAGGGAATAGGAGCAGTTATTTTGGTCATAGCTTACCCCGATGGGGATCAGGGAGGCTGAACCCCTAGTTGGATGCGGAACCCCGAGTGCGATAAGGATGCACTAATTACCACCTGATTGTCCAACCGATGCTTTGGCCGGAACCGATACGTTCGTCCAATGGATTCATGGTTTGCTTAAAGCTAACTTCGAAATGCAAGGAGTGCGAGCATGCGTTCTGACATCGTGCGTGGAGGCGTATTTCCCGATTACGAACTACCCGATCATACGGGCAAACCACGCAAGCTGAGCGAGTTACAAGGCGAGGATCCGCTGATCCTGACACTGGCGCGCGGGCACTATTGTCCGAAGGAGCATCAGCAACATCGGGAACTTGCCGAGTTCTACCCGAAGATCGCGGTGGCATACACCCAGATCGTAACGATTTCAACCGACGATCATCACACGCTGCAGGAGTTTCGAGCCTCGGTGGGAGGGCAGTGGACATTTCTTTCAGACCCGGAGCGAACGATCCAGAAAGACCTCGATATCGAGGAGTACACCGATCCGGAACACAATCCAATGATTCCGCACACGCTGGTACTCAAGCCGGGCCGAGTGATCCACAGCATCTACAACGGCTACTGGTTCTGGGGGCGTCCATCGGTCGCCGATCTTTGGCACGACCTGCGCACAGTGACGAAGGAGATCCGCGAGGACTGGGATCTGAGTGCTCCCGGGCTCCGCACGGCGTGGGAGGCGGGAGATTTCTCGCGTTTCCATGGATGGAACAAGCACGGCGGGGAAGAGGCCTGAAGGCAACGGGTAGAAATGAGAAGTCTCACCATTCGTTTGGCGAGTTAATGACAAGTGAGCATCCCATGAATGAGCGAGAATCGTTTTCAGAACCGGTTTACGAAGAGGACATACACCTGGCCGAGCGCGAGCTGGCGGCGTTCGTTAAGGCGGTGAGGGAGATGTTTGGGCCTGAGCAGGCGCAGGCTTCGACGGAGGACTGGCTCGAGGAAGCGGAGTTAGCCGACGAACCGCCCCGCTCATTCGAAAGGGACTGGCGCTCTGTGACCATCGCGGCTTCGGCGCGATTGGCGAATCGGGTCGACGCGGCCGAGCATCGCAGGAAGTCTCTCGCAGCCTAGAATGAAGTGAGGCTGTCCGAAGGAGAATTCATGAAGAAACGCAAACTGGGAAGGGACCTGGAAGTCTCGTCGATTGGGCTCGGCTGCATGGGGCTGAGCTTCGCTTATGGACCGGCGATTGACAGGCAACAAGCGATCACGCTCATACGGACGGCCTTTGACCGCGGGGTGACGTTCTTCGACACGGCGGAAGCCTATGGACCGTTTGTGAACGAAGAGCTGGTGGGGGAAGCGCTTGAGCCTTTTCGCAAGGAAGTGGTGATTGCGACCAAGTTCGGCTTTCCGGACGGGATTCCGGCGAAGGGACTGGATAGCCGGCCCGAGCGCATCGTGGAAGTAGCAGACGCCTCCCTGAAACGGCTTAGGACCGACGTCATCGATCTCTTTTATCAACATCGTGTCGATCCTGATGTGCCGATCGAGGACGTGGCTGGGACGGTGAAGGAGCTCATCCGCCAGGGGAAGGTGAAGCACTTTGGCCTTTCCGAGGCCGGGGTGCAGACGATTCGCAGGGCTCATAAAGTGCAGCCCGTCGCCGCTCTGCAGAGCGAATATTCGCTTTGGTGGCGGGAGCCGGAGAAGGAGATCTTCCCCGCGCTTGAGGAACTTGAGATCGGCTTCGTGCCGTTCAGCCCGCTGGGAAGAGGCTTCCTGACAGGAGCGATTAACAAGGATACGCCATTCGACAAAGGTGACTTCCGAAACACGCTGCCGCGGTTTTCCTCCGAGAATCGCGAATCGAACCAGGCGCTTGTCGATTTGATTGGCGAGTTTGCGCGGCAAAGAAAAGCCACATCCGCCCAGGTGGCACTTGCCTGGATTCTGGCGCAGAAGCCGTGGATCGTTCCGATTCCGGGCACGACCAAACTTGACCGCCTGGAAGAAAACCTTGGCGCAGCAGATATCGAACTTACCCCGGCGAACCTTCGCCACCTGGATGATGCAGCCTCAAGGATCGATATCCAGGGCGCTCGTTATCCGGAAAACCAACTGCAGCGAGTCGGCCGGTGAGAACGCAGGAAAACGAGACCTGGATAATTAAGGATGGAATGCGACTGGATGTTGGCGCCGAAGTGAACGAAGGCTCGGGCGGGCATCGCTGACGTGATCCCTTAGAATGGGCGAGAGGATCAAACAGACGGCCCCCATGAGGAAAACACCCACAATCTCAAGTATCGACGAATACTTGCGTGAGCGGTTGATGCCGGTGGAGGGGACGATTCCCCAGATTCCCGGCATTGAAATGTTTGGAAATTCGATTCCGGCAGAAGTCGTCGGTGGTGATCTTTTCGAGTACATCAATTTCCAGCAGCGATACGACATCGAGGCGCGCATCGAGCGGGCGGAGCGTTTTTCGAGGGAATTTCTGGAACCGCTGCCTGCGGGCTCGGCGCCGCGGAATTCGGTCGACGATCACGTGCAGTGGCTGAAGGGCCGGAACGACTACAAGCCGGAGATGGAGAGCGAGTATCGATTCGCCCGAAGCTCCGAGGAACTGCGGGTTGCGGAGGACCTGCGCGGCCTGCGGACGACGGCTGGTGTTCTGGTGGTGGACGCGCAAGGACATGGAATCATCTCGGCCAAGATCGCTTCGACGGTTCACGATACCTTCCACGCGTTAATGCTCACGGAGTTGGACCGCTACGGGAAAGTGACGCCAGAATTCCTGGAGAATCTGAACCTGCGCCTGGCGCAATCCGTGACTGCGCGGAACGCGCTCGGAATCAGCGAGAAGGAGAGGGCACGCGAAATTGCGACGATGTTATATGGCGAGGTGCGTCCTGGCGGTCATTTTCGCTTCGCGAATTTCGGGCATCCCGCGCCGTTGGTGTTTTCGGCGGAGTATCGCAAGTTCGTAAGCGTAGACGAAAGCCGCATGGCGCAGTTTTTGGCGCTTGGTCTGCAAATTCCGGCGGATCATCCCGATCGCCAGAAATATTATTCACTCACGTTCCGCCAGAAAGAGTTCGACTCTTCAGATGTTGCGGAGATCACTCTAATGAGCCCGGGCGACATCCTCGTTCTCTATACCGACGGAGTTTACGATGGCAGCGATGAACGGGTGCGAGGGCAACTGGAAGAGGTGTTGCGCGAGCAATATCAGAACTCGGCTCGGGACATCTGCAATGCTCTGCTTGACTATGCGGTGCGACAGGATGGGTTACTGCGTCAAGAAGGCGCAATCGACGTAATTGACGATAAGACTGTCTTTATTATTAAGCGGACCTGATTATTGCTCAATGAGAGGCCGACGAAGCATCCCTAAGACGCGCGAAAGCTACGGTGCCTGGTCTGCCCCGATGCTGTAACCGTGCCTTCCAGCCAGAGGATGAGCCCAAAAATCCTCGCTGCCCATGGAGCATCCATTGGCATTCTTGCAGATATCCACTCCTCGGTTGAACGCTGGAGATCCGGGCATAAGGCGGAAAGCAGTTGTCGGGCGTCCGTTTGTGTGATAGCCGGAATCGACTAACTTGGGATCCGTATAGTAACTATGCACATCTTGTCCGGTGACAGTCTGATAAGTACTGAAGTTGCTGTAAGAGACACCGTTCACATGAAAAGTCGGCGAGGCGCTGGCAGTGGTCCAATAAAGATTGTTATCCAGCGTGAAGTTCGACGTGTGAATCAGATCGGGAACCGTCGAATAAATAATGTTGTTTTCGAATATGCGAGAGCCATTGCCGGAGAATACCGTATCGGCGGAATTGAAAGCGGGGGCATTGGCAGCGGGATTCCAGTAGAACGTGTTGTTATAGATCTCAACACCATCCAGAGAGCCGTCGTCCCATGTGTGAAGAAAGACCTCGCCTTGCCTCGAAAGGTCAGGACGCCGGCCGTTGTTGGAGCACACGTTGAAGCGGAAGACGTTGTTATGGCTGGCCCGACCGCCGGCGCCGAAGAACGCTATGCAGTAACCCGCTGAATCATGACCGTAATTGTATTGGACGATATTGTCGTCATTGAAATAATCGATGTCGAAATCGCCTCCGTCGCCGTCCCAACTTTCGTTGGCATAAGACTCGTTGTATTGGATGGTGCAACGATGGCAATACCATTCCCACAGGCCCACCGGCGTGCTGCCCGTGCATTTCCTGCAAAGACCGCTACGGTAGACGACATTTCTCTGCAGCAGTCCGTTGGTAAGTTCCGCGATCAGGATGCCGTCACCGCCAACATCGTGCACGGTGGAATTCTGCACGGTGATGTTGTTGCCCAGAGGCTGTGAGACGCCGGGTTTCTCGATCCATGCACCGCCTGCACTTACGAAAATTCCCTGGGACACATGGGTGTCATGGGCCCTGATACCATCGACCAGGATGTCATTCAAGACCTGGCCGGGACCATTAGGAAAAATAAATACTTCACCGGAGTCAGCGCGCTTAGTAGAGTCATAGGTTGCGCCGTGGACGTCGAGATTTCGTAGATATATGTGACTAATAGTTGAGTTAGGAATATTCCCGGATACATAAACGCCATACTTAGTCCCGCCGATAATCTCGAGACTGTTGATCTCCCAGTACTGCTGGTTGAAAAGTTTGAGAGCCGCTTCGTTTGTGCCCCCGTTAATGACTGGCAGAGACCCGCTTCCATAGGCGTCGAGAATGATGGATGCCTCCGGCGTTCCCGAACCCTTCGGGGTGAGAGCGCCGATACAAACGGTTCTTCGCTTGATGAGGAGACGATCGCCGGCGTGAAACCCGAATGCGTTCACCGAGGCGAGGGAATTCCAGGGCGATTTTTTAGAGCCGTTGCCATCATGGCCGGCGGAACAGTTGAGATAAAAACTGTGGGCCGGACCAGAAGGGGGCACGGGCTTCGAATAGGCAATTTGTAAGGACGCGCTGAAAACCAGGAGCAAAGCGAGAACTGCTACTCTAAGCCGAGGCTGAAACCATGCGCCAATAACTTTGTAGAACATCAACTTCCTCTTCCGATCGCGCTTCCGAAATGGATGCGGTTCGCCTCCATGCCGCGAAGAGACTTTGCGCTCATCCTGAGTCATCGTTGGCTTATACTAGCAGGCCGTCACCTATTCTTTCCGTGAGGTTGTCGAGAGCAATGAATCGGATCACGCGTACTTCCGTTCTTATCTGTTTATTTGTCGCGAGTTTTGTCGCGGTGGCGCAAGAGATGCCCCCGGTGGCCAAGCCCGAGTCGGTTGGTCTTTCGTCGGAGCGGTTGGAAAGAATCGGTGCAGCAGTGCAACGCAGCGTCGATGACAAGAGAATCGCCGGAGCGGTCACGTTGGTCTCGCGGCATGGCCGAATCGTGTGGCTCAAGGCACAGGGCATGGCGGACCGCGAGGCTGGAAAGGCAATGCGTCCCGACACCATGTTCCGAATCTGTTCGATGACGAAGCCGATTACGACCGTAGCTGTGATGATGCTCTATGAAGAGGGCAAGTTCCTGCTTGAGGATTCCATCTCGGACTATCTGCCGGAGTTCAAGAAACCGCGGGTTTTCGCCAAGTCGCCGACCGGCGAGGTTTATTCCGTTCCCGCTACGGGCGAGATTACAATCCGCGATTTGCTACGCCATACATCGGGAATCACATACAACTGGAATGAAACGTTGGGACCCGGTTATACGGCCGCACACGTGGCTACGGGACTTTTGCCCTATGACGGGACGCTCGAGGATAGCGTCAAGCATCTTGCGAGCCAACCTCTGCTCTTCAATCCGGGAGAGAAATGGGAATACGGGCTGAGCCTCGATGTACTTGGGAGGCTCGTTGAAGTTGTCTCCGGCAAGCCGCTCGACGAGTTCTTCCGCACACGCATATTCGAGCCGCTCGGCATGAAGGACACTTACTTTTATCCGCCCGAGAATAAGCTGGACCGTCTTGCAGCGGCCTACACTTACTACGCAGATAAGGGCCTAAATCGGTTTCCTGACACGCCGATCGCAGAAGGGGCGTTCACTTACTCGGCGGATTACCCCTATCGAGGAGCGAAGAAACTATTTTCCGGGGGCGCGGGGCTTGTCTCGACACCCGCGGACTATGCGCGCTTCTGTCAGATGCTGCTCGATGAGGGAAAAGCCGGGAACACCCGCTTACTGAGCCGCAAATCGATCGAATTGATGACGCACGACCAGTTGGGCAAAATCAGCTCCGACATGGCGTTCGGCCTTGGCTTTGGGATCGACGGCGTAAAGGGGCCGCTGCAGGAATTGGGAACTCCTGGAGAGTACAACTGGGGCGGCTTCTTTTACACGGGATTCTCGATCGATCCGAAGGAACAGATGATCGTAATCTTCATGGCGCAGTTGCACCCGACTGGATATTTGACACTCGATCATCAGGTTCACGAACTCGCGTACCAGGCAATTATCGATTAGGACAACGGCTGTGTACCTTGGAATTGACGTCGGCACTGGCGGGACTCGCGCGTTGATTGTCGATGAGCGCGGCGGAGTGTTGGCATCGGCGACCGAGGATCATTTTCCATTCGCGTCGCCTCAACTTGGCTGGGCTGAGCAGTATCCCCATGACTGGTGGCGGGCTTGTGTCGGCGCGATCCGATCCGTAGTGTCGCAGCCCGGAATCAGCGCAGAGCAAATTGCGTGCATCGGGTTTTCCGGACAGATGCACGGCGCTGTGTTGCTCGATCGCTGCGATGAAATGGTAAGGCCGGCCATCATCTGGTGCGATCAGCGAACAGTGGAGCAAGTGCGCGAGCTGGCTGCCCTGTTCGGATCGGGAGAGCTGATCCGGCTCACCTGCAATCCTCCACTTACTAACTTTACTCTGACGAAACTGTTGTGGGTGCGAAGGAATGAGCCCTCCAACTGGAAACGCGTCGCTCACATCCTGTTGCCAAAGGATTACGTTCGCTTTCGTCTAACTGGTGAACGCGCAACTGATGTGGCCGATGCTTCGGGAACGCTCCTGCTCGATGTTGCCCGGCGCATCTGGTCGCCCGAAGTACTGAGGCGCTCTGAGATAGATCCGCGATTGCTGCCGTCACTTTGGGAGTCGCCGGAGGTATGCGGAAGAGTTTCGACACGCGGAGCGCAGGAGACCGGACTCAAAGCGGGCACCCCTGTGGTGGCGGGCGCGGGGGATCAGGCAGCTGGCGCGATCGGAATGGGCATCGTTGGCCCAGGAATAGCGAGCGCGACGATTGGCACGTCCGGTGTGGTGTTCGCGGCGACCGATGTGGCGGTGCTTGATCCGCTCGGCCGGCTCCATACTTTCTGTCACGCCGTTCCCGGTTGTTGGCATGTGATGGGTGTTACGCAGGCGGCTGGGCTTTCGTTGCGTTGGTTTCGAGATCAGTTCGCGGCGGGACATTCATATGACGAGCTTTGTAACGAGGCCGCGACCGCGCCGCCGGGATGCGATGGCCTCGTATGGACACCGTATCTCATGGGCGAGCGGACTCCTCACAACGATCCTGGCGCCCGCGCAGCATTGGTTGGTCTTTCAGCGTCACACACCCGGGCCCACGTGATCCGCGCAATTCTCGAAGGAGTTGCCTTCAGCTTAAAGGACTCATTTACGATCTTCAGGAAGTTAGATATTCCGGTGCAGCGGATTCGACTTGGCGGCGGTGGGGCGCAGTCGCGCTTATGGCGGCAGATTCAGGCCGATGTCTATGGCGTTACCGTCGAAATTGTCGCAGCCGAGGAAGGAGCCGCTTATGGCGCCGCGATACTCGCGGGAGTTGGCACGGGAAATTGGCAATCGGTGGATGAAGCCTCCGGGACAATCATTCGGGTGGCCGAGGAGGTGCGTCCGGACCCAAGTAACGCCGCGATTCTCGACAAGTCCTATGGCGCGTTCCGCGAGATTTATCCAGCCCTGCGGCCTCCAGGAGATATCTTTAGACAATGACTATTGCACAGAGAATTTGTAAGTCGTCTCGGACCGATAAGTCTCGCCCGGGCGCACAATGATCGACGGGAAGTTTGCACGATTCACAGAATCCGGGTAATGCTGCGTTTCGAGACAGAGCGCTGCGTGTTTTGCATAGGCGATCCCGCGCTTCCCCGTAATTGATCCATCCAGGAAATTCCCCGAGTAGAACTGGATCCCCGGTTCTGTGGTCCAGACCTCCATTTGCCGCCCGGAAGGCGGGTCGTATACGCGCGCAGCAAGCTTTAACTTGCCAGGGTCGCCGAGAACAAAATTGTGATCGAACCCGCCGGGCTGGCCCTTCATCCCCAAAATCTGCGAGCCGATTGCCGCCGGATGGGTGAAGTCGAGGGGCGTTCCTTTCACGGGCGCGATCTGTCCGGTTGGGATCAGCGTCGAGTCGACTGGCGTGTAACTCTCCGCTGCAATGTAGAGAGTTTCTTCTAATATGTCTTTGGCGCTGCCGAGGTTGAAGTAACTGTGATTGGTCAGGTTAACGGGGGTTGCCTTATCGGTTGTGGCGGAATACTCGAGCTTAAGTTCGTTACTGTCGGTCAATCTGTAAGTCACCGATGCGGCCACATTTCCTGGAAAACCTTCGTCCCCATCCGGACTGCTATAAGTAAAGCGCACACCAACAGTACCTTGCTCGTTCAATGGTTCGGCGCTCCAAACGACACGACTGAGGTCATGAGAGCCACTGTGAAGATTGTTGGGAGGGTCGTTGATCTCTAACGAATACTCCTTACCGTCGAGCGTGAACTTGCCTTTGGCTATCCGGTTGGCAACGCGCCCGACAGTCGCGCCAAACCATGGATGCTTGCCCAGGTAGCCCTGCAAACTGTCGAATCCGAGGACAACGTCGCCCATCTTTCCCGAGCGCTCGGGTATCCACAACTCAGTTAGCGTTGCGCCGTAGGTGGTTACCTTTGCCGTGGCTCCGCGGCTGTTGGTAAGCGTGAATATCTCGACCTTGGTTCCGTCTTCCAAGGTTCCAAACGGGGAGCTCTCGACCATTGCTTTCCTCTGATGTTCTTGATGCGTTTGTGACAAAACTCGCGCCGGGGTGAAGCTGATTGTGAGCAAAACCGCGGAAAGCAGGAAGTGCGGGCCAGGTCTCACGCGGAGTGATCGCATTAGGGAATTGTAATCGCTCTTGGTGGCGTCCCGGGCAGGCAGTTTCACTTGCACAAATGAATTTGATAGCGTAAGCAGCGAGAGCAAGGAGTTTGTGCCGATGCGTGGTATGCGGATTTCGGGTGCGGTTGGCAAATGGATTATTTCGGTGATGTTGTTCGTATCAAGTGGCTGCGTACTTGCGGCCCAAACGGACAAGGTGAGGAGCGATGACAGGGAATACGTGCCTCCGCAGGTTGGCGCTCCCATCGCGCGGGAGCCGATTTTTGTTTACAACAACTGGTCTGCATATGACGAACTCTCGGACAACATTCCGCTGACCGAGCGGTTGACGATGAAGGAATTGGACGAGATTTTGCGCTTGCGAAAGCTCGGTGCACGTTTCGATTACTACACGATCGATGCGTTCTGGTTCGATCCCGACGGCGGTTACCGCACATGGCGCAAGCCCAACTGGCCGAGTGGGCCGGACGCCTGGATCCGGAAATGCCGTGAGAATGGCATACTTCCCGGGCTGTGGTTCAGCACGAACACGCTGGTGAAGATCAATGCGGCGCCGGAGTGGCGCGACTCGCTGACCGAGAACAAGGGCGCGATGTCATTCTTCGAGGGTGGGTTTCTGTCAAATTTCATGGAGACGCTGCAGTACTGGTACGACCGCGGCATTCGAATTTACAAGTTCGATTTCGTCGATTTCGGGGCAGCCACGCCCGCGACCGCAAAGACGATGAGCGCGGAGGAAATTCACCGGCGCAACGAAACCGCGTTCCGCGACGCGCTCAAGAAATTTCGCGCGCGGAATGCCGATGTTGTTCTTGTGGCATTCAATGGATTTGGCGGCGACGTGGAGTCGACCGCCGACGCTTTTCCGTTTCACAACGTGGTCGATCTGCGCTGGCTGGAGGTGTTCGACTCGATGTATTCAGGAGATCCGCGGCCGTCAGATGTGCCGGAGATGGATTTCTGGCGCTCGACGGATATCTACAGCGACCACATGGTGCGGCGTTACGAGCAGAGCTTTGTGCCGCTGGAGCGGATCGACTCCACCGGCTTCATGCTCGGCAACACGGGAACGATTTACTACCGCAAGACTCATGCCTGGAAGGGCGCGTTCATTCTGATGATGGCGCGCGGCGGCTGGGTCAACACTGTCTACGGCAGTCTTGAGTTCCTGAGCGATGACGATGCTCGCTGGATGGCGAAAGTGCAATCGCTCTATCTGCCGCTTCAAGCAAATGGACGCACGAAAACGTTTGGCGGCATTCCCGGCGATGTCAAACCCTACGGCTTTGGTTCGCTCGACGCTGACGGCGCAGTCTATGTCGCCATGAATCCGGCACAGAGTATCGAGACGATTCGATTGCCGAGGCTGTCACGCGAAGAAGCGGCACCAGCGGGCGGGAGAATTATTTTTCGTGACGCAGGATTTGAGCCGGTGCTCGCTGGCGACAGCATCAGACTTGGCCCGGGAGAGATGGCAGTGATTGGCTTTGGGAAATATGCCGACAAGAAGTACGAGCTCGGCGTGCAGGAGGATGTAAGAATCCCGCGCAGCATCGCTCTTCTGCCCGCGAAATTTTCGGAGAGCGGTAAGAATGCGATTCGCGCCGAGGTTATCGCCCCCGCAGCAGGCGACCTGCGGATCGTCATGCAGCAGCGTTCCGCGAAAGACGGAAGCATTATGAGAAGTTGGAAGGAAGGGCCTCCGAACGGGACGAATATGGGAAAGGTTTTTGTGCTCACAGCGGTGCAGGGCGGGAAAACGCTGCCGGTGGAGATCAACTACGACAAAGTGATCTGGAGCGGATTGTCGTGGGCGGTGGGAGAGGTGCGGCACGGGGAGCTGAAGCCGGGAGTGCCGGTGGAGATTGAGTGCCGGTCGGGGGAGGAAGCAGGGGTGAATCTCGATGGCAGGATCTTTGCCGTGGAGTATTGATTTGTAAGCGTCACGAATATGCACTCGGCAAAAAAGGGGTTGACACCGGGCGCGATTGGGCGTTACATGTCTGCCGGAGTAAACGTTTACGCTGGATCGTGCGACGGCCGATGTTTCCGGTTTAAAGGAGAACCTTCAGCTCGCCGCACCATTGCCAGGGTAACGGAACGAGGAATGCGCTTATCACATTCGGGGCGTGAGGCACGTCACAGACGACATTTGCCGAAAACTCCTAGCATTTTCAATTGATACAGGCCAGTTTCGGTTGTTTGAGAAAACGATTACTGAGGTTACAAGATCTGGAGGTAGGGATGCGAAGAGCGAATACGTTTTGGTTTGTGTTGCTGGCAGCGGCAGTATTTATCCAATGCGGTCAGAGTGCATTGGCGCAGACGAATCGCGCCACGATCACCGGTACAGTTACCGATCCAAGCGGCGCAGTGGTGGCGGGTGTCGATGTGACAGTCACCAACACCGGGACCAACGTATCCGTGAAAACAGTTTCCAATCAGGATGGCATCTATGTCGTGCCAGACCTTTTTCCCGGTTCGTACTCGGTGCAGTTCAGAAAAGACGGATTCGAAATCTTAAATCGAACATCGGTCACACTCCAATCGACGGAAGTGGCGCGAATAGACGCGCCACTCAAGGTGGGCTCGATTGGGGAGACTATGACCGTAACCTCCGATGCTCCGGTCCTGGACCTGGAGAGAGCGACTGAGGGCACGAACATGAAGGTGGGCGTCGTCGAGGATCTCCCGCTGAGCATTTACAACGGCGGCCGGTTTGTCGAGAACTTCGCGATCGCGCTCACCCCAGGTTACTCACCCTACAGCAGTCCGTATGGGGCTGTGGTCAATGGCGGCCAGTGGTTTACCAAGGAATACACGATTGACGGAACCTCTGGCACAACGAACATCCGGGGCGATTCCATGGAAGGCGGGCCGAGCATGGAGTCCGTGCAGGAATTGCAGGCACAGACCAGCGGCCTGGACGCCGCCAGCGGCGTCACTGGCGGCGGGGTGATGGCTTTCAATCTGAAATCCGGAACGAATGCCTTCCACGGATCGGCGCTACTCTTTGGCACCAACGAATTGCTCGATGCAAACACGTGGACCAACGATTACTTTGGCGAGCCTAAAGGCAAGCGGCGTTCATGGGATTATGCATTCAGCGTGGGTGGTCCGATTATTAAGGACAAGACCTTCTTCTACGCCACCTTCGAGCGTTACCAGCAGATCGACTGGCGCTTGAATGGAGGCTCAGTTTCAGTCCCGACGCAGAAGATGCTGGGTGGAAACTTCAGTGAATTGTTGGGAGGCAACCTCTGTACGGGCGATGTTGGAACCGGACTCTGCGCCGGCTACGACTCGTCGGCGACTCCGATCATGGTGCAGAACAATGACGGGCAGACTCTGCAGGCTCAGGTGAACATGATCTATGATCCGACGACGGGCAATCAGTTTACCGGCAATGTCATTCCGGGCGATCGAATCAGCGGTTTTGCCCAAAAGATAAACGCCTTCTACCAGAACTATACGCCGCAATTTGGAGGAATCGACAACAACGCGCGAGGCCTTCTGCAAAGCACTCCAACTCAAACCCCGAATTGGTTTGTGGTCAAACTAGATCACGTATTGCGCGAGAAGGATCGTTTGTCCGGATCATGGATTTACAACCACCAACCGCGAGTGGAAGATGACAGCGGCGGGTTGTGGCAAGCGGGATCACAAAACGGCGGGCCACTATCGAATGGCCGAAATCAGATTTACTGGGCGCATCAAATTCGCCTCAGTGAAAACCATACCTTCACTCCCAATCTTCTAAACGTTTTGAACCTCACCTACAACATGGATTACAACGCCAGCTCTCCGATGGTTCCCGGGGACTGGAACTCGCAACTCGGGTTTGGGTCAACCGGGTCGAACAACTTTCCTCTCATCAGCTTCAACGACAGCAACTCCGCCTATGGCCACAGTGAAACGTTTATTGGAAATACATGGCAAGGGAATCTCTCGGGTGTAAACATCATCGTTGGCGACAGTGCCAGTTGGACCCATGGCCGGCATAGCTTCACTTTTGGCGGCGACTTCACAGCTCATCAGGTCAATAGCCGTTCGGGGTCAGGCGCGCTTTCTTTTGACTTCCCATTCTATGGAACGTCGGGACCTGGTTATCCTTACGACGGTTTTGGGTTCGCCACTTATATGCTGGGAAATGCAGATCGGGCGAGCGAATCCGTGGCGTATAACCTCTACGGAAGACAAAAAGAGCTAGATCTCTATGCCCAAGATAGCTACAAAGCCACTTCTCGTCTTACCCTAAGCGCCGGATTGCGCTGGAATTATAATTTCCGGTTCCATGAAAAATATGGGAATTGGGCGAACTTTGACCAAAAAGCGATTAGTCCGATCTACGGGATTCCAGGCACGCTCGTGTTTGCGCACAGCGGTAGCGACAGCTTCGAGAAAAACGAATATGCGAGGAATTTCGGACCATCGTTCGGATTCGCGTACCAATTGAAACCCAAGACCGTCGTGCGAGGCGCCTTCAGCCTTATCTTCAATCCACCGGGCGTGCCGTTCTTCCAAGGCGTGCCTGATGGATTCGCTCCACAAATCGGCGTTAACCAGGCGACTAATTTCAACTGGGATCAGGTGCCCAATGGATACCCGGGTGTAGTACAACGGGCCGACGCAAATACCGATCCCACGTCCCTCTTTCCCGAAGTCACAGTTGATCCTCGCGCCTTGCGGGCAGGATATGTCGAGTCATTTAACCTCGGAATTCAGCAGGAACTCACGCCAAACATGAGATTTGAGATTTCCTATATCGGCAACCGCGGCCATCGGCTCACGGATACGGCTCTGAACTGGAATCAAGCGCCAACGTCTACGTTCCTGAATCTGTGGAAGACAGAGGCGGCAGAAGGCTATATCGGCGCCTATGCCGACTATGTATGTGATCCGGGTACGGCATCCTATTACGGTGTGCCATATCCATACCCGGGATTTTGCGGCCCGGCATTGGCTGCAGCAGCACCGTTTCCCCACCTAGCGCAATCGGAGGTCAATTACTGGGGTTATGCCAATCTTCTGTATGTCGGGCTACCGTTTGGACAGAGCTTCTATGACTCATTGGTGGTGGACGTCATAAAGCGAACCGGGCGGGGTCTTACGATGGATATGAGTTATACCTGGTCAAGGACGGAGGGCGATTCATTCTCCGCTCAGCAGGAAAACAACGGCTATTACACCCCCGTTCAGGATTTCGGTCAGATGCGGCAGGCCGCCCACGCGGTCACTGGGTATGACTTAACCCACGTTGCCAAGGGATTTGTAAGTTACGAACTCCCGTTCGGCCGTGGAAGGCAATGGTTTAACGGAGGTGGAAGACTATTGAATGCAATCGCCAGCGGATGGACGGTGACCGGACTTGTCCTATACAACAGCGGCCAGCCGTTCGCGATCGGGGCAGCAGATCCCTTCTGGCCTCTCTGGGGAAATTTGTATCCGCACTTTAACCTGAAGGGGTATACAGGCCCCAATGGCACGAGTCACTTCGTGCCATTGCCGGCAGATTTCCAGGGGACGCCACCGCCGGGTAACTTCTACATGCCAACGAGCGTCGCGAGCAATCCAGCGGTGGCAGAGCTTCCGCCCTCGCCAACGTCTTCTGAGCTGCGCTGTCCCGGGCAGGCGAACGAGAATGCGAGTGCGCTCAAGAACTTTGCGATCGGGGCCGACGGCCGTTTCCGTCTGCAGTTCCGCACTGAGTTCTATAACATTTTCAACCGGCACTATTACTATGTTAACGGGTGCGAGGGGAGCCACTCTTCTATTGGCTCTGGCGACTTCGGGCAAATTCTGAGTGTCAACAGCACGCCGCGGCAAGGACAGTTCGGAGTGCGCTTTGAGTTTTAGGCGCGCCTATTGGTGAGGGATCGGGCAACTTCGTGAATCTGCGGGTTGCCCGATTGCTGTCTAGGCTGCGATGATTGGCACGGCTTGGACGAGTTGAGTTTTCGCACTTCAAATAACCGCGCGGTAAGTAGATCGAGCCTTCGTATGGACATCCGCGAAATCGCAAAGCGTGCCAAAGTGTCGACCGCTACGGTCTCGCGGGCTATTAATCGCGTACCGACGGTGAATCCGACGCTGGCGCGCCGCGTTTGGAAGGTGGTCGATGAACTTGGGTATTATCCCAATACTCAGGCGCGGGCGCTTGTTTCCGGGCGCAGCCGCATCTTCGGGCTGATCGTTTCGGAGATCGTCAATCCTTTCTTTCCGGAAATTGTCCAGATGTTTGAGACGATCGCGGTTCAACATCAATACGAGATCCTGATTACTTCGACCGTGCACGATCCGCAGCGGATGGAGGCTTCGGTACGGCGAATGATTGAACGGCGTGTCGACGGTGTTGCAGTTATGACGTTCGGCATGGAAGAGCTGCTGCTTGAAGATCTCAAGATTCGCAATGTGCCGCTGGTTTTTGTCGATGTCGGTCCGGCACGGCCTAGGGTTAGTAACATCAAGATCGACTATCTGAACGGAATACGGCAGGCCGTGCAACATCTGGCGGCGCTTCGGCATGAGCAAATTGCGTTTATCACCGGCCCACTGGAATTAAAGTCCGCTATGGCACGGCGAGATGCATTTGTGCAGTCGATGAACGAGATCGGACTGACGCCGAATCCGGATCTCATCATCGAAGGAGATCACACTCTCGAAGGAGGCATGCGCGCGACGGCGGGCCTGCTCAAGCGATCGCTTCGACCTACCGCTATCATGTGCTCCAACGATATGACGGCGATCGGAGTGATGCGGCAGAGTTATGAGGAGAGCATTTCTATACCACGGGACCTATCCGTGGTTGGCTTCGACGATATACGGCTGGCGCAGTTCATCCTGCCTCCACTGACGACAGTGCAGATGTCGCAGTCGGAACTGGCGAAGCTGGCCTTCCATGCCCTCTTGGCCGAAGTGCAGCGCGAAACGCCCGCGCCTCACGGCTCCGAGTACTCTCTTAAGACGAATCTCGTGCTGCGCGAATCGACCGCGATGGCTCCCGGGCCCCAGCCGCGCTCCGAACAAAGTGGAGGCCGGTAGGATGCTTCTTCAGAAATTACGGCAACAGGTTCTGGAAGCGAACCTCGAACTAGTGCGGCGAGGGCTGGTGCTCTACACGTTCGGAAATGCTAGCGGGATTGCGCGCGAGGAAGGACTGGTGGCGATCAAGCCCAGCGGCGTTGACTACGATACGCTCGCTCCGGAACACATGGTGATCACAGACCTCGATGGGCGAATTGTCGAGGGCGATCTGCGGCCTTCCTCCGACCTCGCCACGCATCTTGAAATTTACAAGAATTTTCCGAATGCCGGCGGCGTAGTGCACACGCATTCGGAATTTGCGACGGCATGGGCCCAGGCGCGGCGGCCGATTCCCTGTCTCGGCACTACGCACGCCGATTATTTTCCGGGCGAAGTGCCCGTCACACCGGCGCTGACTTCCGAAGAGATTGCCGCCGACTACGAAAAGAACACAGGGCAGGTAATATGCCGTCACCTTAAAGAACGCCATCCCGAGGCGGTGCCCGCAGTGCTGGTGGCGTCGCACGGGCCGTTTTGCTGGGGTGCGACCCCGGCGGCAGCGGCGCACAATGCCGTCGTGCTCGAATCGATTGCGCGCATGGCTTATTACACAATGACGCTCGCCGACACGCCGCCGATCTCCCGCGAACTTCATGACAAACATTTTCTGCGAAAGCACGGCCGCAGCGCTTACTACGGGCAGGTGAAAACGAAATGACTCCTACCGCGTTGCTGGCGGCAGCCACACTGGTGCACCTCTCCCCCATAGACCTGGTCATCATTGTCTTCTACTTTGGGCTGGTGCTGGCGATTGGGTTGTATCTGAAGGAGCAGGCAAATACCGGCGAAGACTTCTTCATGGCCGGGCGCGAGATGACGGCATGGGTCGCGGGCCTCGCGTTTCTTTCGGCGAACCTTGGCTCGCTGGAACTGATGGGCTGGGCGGGCAACGCGTATAAGTACGGAATTCTCGCGGCGCATTGGTATTGGATCGGCGCGATTCCAGCGATGCTGTTTCTCGCGCTCGTGATGATGCCCTTCTATCACATCTGCAAAACGCACTCGGTGCCGGGATATCTCAAGCTGCGCTTCGGACCGGCGAGCCAGGCGCTGTCATCGATCTCGTTCGCCTTCATGACCGTGCTCATGAGCGGCATCAACATGTATGCGATGGCTGTTGTGATGAAAGTTGTGCTCGGTTGGGACCTCAATTTCAGCATTCTGGTTTCATCGATCACGGTTGCCATCTATGTCGCGCTCGGCGGATTGCGCTCCGCCATCTTCAACGAGGTGCTGCAATTTTTCTTGATCTGGGCCGGCGCGCTGCTGATTCCGATCCTTGGCCTGATAGAAGCTGGCGGCTGGGTCGGGCTGAAGGCGAAGATTCTGCTGAATCTGACAGAACTCAACGTACCGAATCCAGGCTCTTACACACATGTCTGGTCTACCCTTGGCGACTTCTCGCACAATCCCATGGGCATCAACTGGGTTGGCATCGTTTTCGGACTCGGCGCTGTGATCTCCATGGGATATTGGACGACCGATTTTCTGGTTGTGCAGCGCGTGCTCTCGGCCAAGGATCTGCGCTCAGCGGAACTCGCTCCCATTATTGGCGCTGCCTTCAAGATGTGCGTGCCCTTCATCGTGATTCTTCCCGGATTGCTCGGCCTGGCGTTGCTACGCGATCCGCATACCGGCCAGATGTTGCGACTCGTGCCCGCCGATTTGGCTTGGTCGCCCGCCGGCCAAGCGCAGGGATTGCATGGCTATGACGAAGTGTTGCCCCTGATGCTCGCCCGCTACTGCGGCCCCGGACTGCTCGGCCTCGGCATTACAGCGCTGGTGGCGGGATTCATGTCTGGCATGGCAGGCAACGTCAGCGCCTTTACCACCGTGTGGACCTACGATATCTATGGCGCGCTCATCAACAAGAATGCATCCGACGATTTCAAGGTGAAGATGGGCCGTTGGGTGACCATCATCGGCGTGATCATCAGCATCGGTACGGCATATCTCGTGATGCACGCGCAAAGCATCATGGATTACGTGCAGGCGCTGTTCAGCTTCTTCATCGCGCCGCTGTTCGGGACGGTGCTGCTCGGCATGTTGTGGAAGCGGGCCACACCGGCGGGCGGATTCTGGGGACTGTTTGCGGGGACGTTGTCGTCGATCGGAATGTACGCGTGGGCGAAGCTGGATCCGGGCGCAGTGAAGTATGTCGCGCTGTCGGCACGGGCGCAGGATCAGGCACAGAACATGTTTCGCGCGCTCTGGTGCTGGCTGGTGTGTGTGCTCGTGACGGTGGTGGTTAGTTACATGACGCAGCCGAAACCGGACTCGGAACTCGCCGACTTGGTTTACGGCCTGACGCCAATACCCAAGGCTGAGAACGTGTCTTTGTTTCATCGGCCGTTGTTCTGGGGCGCGGTGGTGGCACTCGCATTTGTGATTTTGCAAATCGTGTTCTGGTAGGAGCAAAGGATGAAAGCGGGCGGTACGCTATCGATCTGGTTCTTCATCGGCATCTCGATGCTGGTGAACGGCGCGCTGATTTGCGGCGCGGGTATTTATGAACTCGTCTCTCCGCCGGAGAATCGTGTCGTGCTGTACAACTTGCACGCCAGCATATGGTGGGGCGGGTTGCTGTTCGTACTCGGAATCTTTTATTGCATTCATTTTTCGCCGGCGAAAGAACGGGCTCGGCAGGCGAATCATTCTTAGTTTCGTTTTTTAGCAGAGAGGTACTGATATGTCGCAGCAAAAAAAGATGACGATGGGCGTGATCGTGGGGAATCGCGGATTCTTCCCCGATCACCTGGCCAAGACGGGCCGCGAGGAGATGATGCGCGCGCTCGCCAAGGCCGGAATCGAGTGCATCGTTCTGGGTCCGGAGGAGAGCAAGCACGGCGCGGTTGAAACGCACGAGGAAGCGAAGCGCTGCGCGGCTTTGTTTCAAAAGCACCGGGAGAAGATCGACGGCGTGATTGTCGCGCTACCGAATTTCGGCGACGAGCGGGCGGTCGCCGATACATTACGTCTGGCGCGGTTGAACGTGCCGGTCCTTGTGCAGGCAACACCGGACACACCGGGCAAGATGACGATCGCATCGCGGCGCGACAGCTTCTGCGGAAAAATGTCGGCGTGCAACAACCTGCGGCAGTATGGCGTTCCGTATTCTCTGACGAAGCTGCATACCGTGAGCCCGGAGTCGGACGGGTTCGAGAAAGATCTGGCGTGGTTTTCAGCGGTATGCCGCATCGCGAACGGCCTGCGCAATCTGCGGGTGGGCAGCATCGGCGCGCGCCCCGCTGCGTTCAACACGGTGCGCTACAGCGAGAAGCTGCTGGAAGCACAGGGCATCTCGGTCGAAACGCTCGATCTATCGGAGGTTTTCGGACGGATCTCGCGGCTGAAAGATTCCGATGCTTCAGTCGAAGCAAAACTCGCCGAGATTCGAAACTACGTCACCACGAGTGGCATTCCTGACGCAGCGCTCCTGAAGATGGCAAAGCTCGGCGCAGTCATCGACGGCTGGATGAAGTCAGCGGACGTCACGGTGACGGCCGTGCAGTGCTGGACATCAATGGAAGAGTTTCTCGGAGTCGTGCCCTGCACCATCATGAGCATGATGAGCAACAACCTGATTCCGAGCGCCTGCGAGGTCGATGTTTGCGGAACGATCGGCATGTACGCGCTCGCGCTTGCTTCAGAAACTCCAAGCGCCCTGCTCGACTGGAACAATAACTACGGGGACGATCCGAACAAAGCTGTGTGCTTTCACTGCAGCAACCTGCCAAAGCACTTCTTTCACGATGTGCGGATGGATTTTCAGGAAATCATCGCCGGCACAGTCGGCAAGGAGAACACGTTTGGCACGTGCGTAGGCCGGGTGAAAGCCGGACCGATGAGTTTTGCCCGCTTCTCCACCGACGACACGGCCGGCGAGATGCGCGGTTACAGCGGTGAAGGCGCATTTACGAACGACCCGCTCAACACCTTCGGTGGAGCGGGCGTGGTGGAGATTCCACAACTACAGAAATTGCTGCACTACATCTGCGAGAACGGATTCGAGCACCACGTGGCGGCAAATTTCTCCACTGTCGCCGACGCTATCCACGAAGCCACCACGCGTTACCTCGGCTGGAAGATGTACCGGCACGCGAGCTAGATGAATCATGGCAATCGTTGCAGGAGTCGATTTCGGAACCCTGAGTGTTCGCACCTCTATCGTCGACAGCGAGCGAGGCCTGATCGGCTCAGGCACCGCCGAATATCCGCTTCATCGCAAGCGCGAAGATCCTGATTACGCTACGCAGTCTCACGCTGACCACATGCGGGCCCTTGCCGACGCGACCAAGAGGGCGCTGCAGCAAGCCAGCATCTCGGGCGATCAGGTTGAAGCGATTGCCCTCGATACGACAGGGTCGAGCGTTATTCCCGTCGGCGAGGGCTTGCAACCGCTCGACGATTACTATCTCTGGTGCGACCATCGCGCCAAGCATGAAGCGGCGGAGATCACGAGTCTCGCGCATCAGGAAGGGCTAAAAGCCATTGAGTGGTGCGGCGGCGTCTACTCCTCCGAGTGGGGCTTTGCGAAACTGCTGCACTGGCTCCGTCACAATCCCGACAAGCGCTCGCAGTTTGTCACCGCGTTCGAACACTGCGACATGGTTGCGGCGACGCTGTGTGGCATCAGCGACCTGCGCCAGGTTAAACGCAGTGTCTGCGCCATGGGTCACAAATGGATGTGGAACGCGGCACTCGGCGGTCTTCCTCCCGAGAGCTTCCTGAAGACAGTCGATCCATTGCTCGCAGGCGTTCGCGGCAAACTCAGCGGGGAGTATGCTACCTCCGATCATCTCGCGGGCCATCTTTCTCCTTATTGGGCGGAGAAGATCGGCCTACGGTCGGGCATCCCTATTCCGGTCGGCGCGTTCGATGCGCACTGGGATGCGATTGGCGCGGGCGCGCGGGAGGGCGACGTTGTCAATGTAGTTGGCACGTCGACTTGCATCATCGCGTACGTTAAGCACGCGGAATTGATACCTGGCGTCTGTGGCGTCGTACAGGGCAGCGTTCACCCGCAGTATACCGGCGTCGAAGCCGGACTCTCGGCGACCGGGGACATCTTTAGCGCCATCGCCCGCCGCGCGAGCACCACAGTTGCCGAGTTAAGCAAAGGACTTGACCAATATCGCGCCGGCCAGACCGGCTTGCTGCGCATGACCTGGGACAACGGCGACCGCACCGTTCTCGTCAATCCGAATCTTGGTGGAATGACGATCGGCTGGAATTTGCAGCACACCGCGCAAGACGAACTCTTCGCCGCTATCGAAGGCACCGCCTTTCACACACGCGTAATCCTGGATCGCATGTCGGAGCATGGCGCATCGACAGCGCGTGTGATTAATGGCGGCGGCGTTCCACAGAATAATAAGGTGTTGAATCAGGTCTACGCGAATGTGCTGGGTAGGCCGGTGTTGGTGCCGAGCAGCAGCGTGACTGGGATGGGATCAGCAGTGTTCGCCTTTCTCGCGGCGGGTACTTTCCCGACGATTGAAGAAGCGCAGAAGCATATTTGTCCATCGCATACTGTCTTCGACCCCGATCCCGCCCAGCAAGCCACTTACGACAAGTTGTACGCGCTGTATCGGCGGCTCTACTTCGGCTTCGGACAGTCGGGAACGAAATGCGAATTTGGTGACGTGCTGCCAGCGCTGATAGAGATTGCCCGGTCGAATGGAGCCTGAACGCCCTCATCTCGACACACGCGGGGCAATTAACTGCTAATTTTGACTTCTTGGAGTCTTATCGCTTATGGGACGAACTGTATTTTTTCTGCTTTGCTTCTACGCCACGTTAAGTCTTGCCCAGCCCGCGCATTTCGCTCCCGATCAGATGAACACAGTCCTCTACGGCGCTGCGTATTACAACGAATACATGCCCTATGAGCGGCTCGACGAAGACGTGAAGCTGATGCAGCAGGCTGGCATCAGTGTCGTCCGAATGGGCGAATCGAGTTGGGGTCTCTGGGAGCCGCAGGACGGCCGTTTCGAGTTCGCCTGGATGGACCGGGTGATCGAGAAGATGCAGCAGGCTGGCATCAAGGTAATTCTCGGCACGCCCACTTACTCCGTGCCCGCCTGGATGTATAAAGAGCATCCTGAAATCTTCATCAAGCGCTTCGACGGTAAGACCATCACTTTTGGATATCGTCAAAATACCGATCTAATGAATCCGACGTATCGCTCCTATTGCGAGCGGGTGATTCGGAAGCTCCTGGAGCACTACAAGAACAATCCGGACGTGATCGGCTGGCAAATTGACAACGAAACTTCGGCCGGCGACGCGGCCAATGCCGATGTTCAGACAGGTTTTGTGGAGTATCTGAAAAAGAAATTCAAAACCACCGACGAGCTGAACAAAGACTGGTTACTCAACTATTGGGGACAGCGCCTCAACGACTGGAGCGAGATTCCGCCGCAGGAAGGGATCATTAATCCCGGATGGAAACTCGAGTGGCAGCGCTACCAGCAATGGGAGACCACCGACTTTCTCGCCTGGCAAGCGGGCATCGTCAACCAATACAAACGTCCCGACCAGTTCATCACGCACGACCTCGCGGGCCCTCCACGGCCGCAGGTGAATGAAAAAGACATTTCGCAATCCATGGACATCGTGGCCGCGAACCCATATCACGGAACACAGGATCAGTTCGATGGCATCGGCTCGAGCATGGTGGGCGACTACACCCGTTCTCTCAAGAGGACGAATTATCTCGTGACCGAAACCAATGCGCAGACAATTGGTTGGGATTCTAAAGAACAGTTTCCGCCTTACGACGGCCAACTACGGCTCGACGTTTATACGCATTTGTCATCCGGGGCCAACATGGTCGAATACTGGCACTGGCATTCGATTCACAACGGACAGGAGACTTACTGGAAGGGAGTACTCTCGCACGACCTGGAACCGAACCGCGCCTATGCCGAAGTAAGCCGTACCGCACATGAGTTACAGCGTATCGGCCCGCAAATCGTCGACCTGCGTCCCAATAATAAGGTAGCTATTCTTTACAGCTCCGACTCCGACTTCGGCATCGATTTCATGAGGTTTAGCGACCGAGTCGACTACCGCACTCTGCTCGGCCAGATGTACGGTGCACTCTATCGCAACAACGTCGGTGTCGATTTTGTGTTTCCCGAAACTACCGACCTCTCAAACTACAAAATCGTGATCGCTCCACTCCTTTATGTGGCGAGTGATGAGGTCCTAAACCGACTCGCCGAGTACGTTCATGCAGGCGGCAATCTAGTCACTACCTTCAAAAGTGGCTTTACCAACAAATATGATACGGTGCGCTGGATCATGGCTCCGGGACCGCTGAGAAAAGCTGCGGGTTTCCGGTATCAGGAGTTCTCAAGTCTCACCAAGCCTCTCGCGCTCAAAGGTGATCCGTTCAAAACAGGTGAGGAAAACAAAGTCTCCGATTGGGCGGACATGCTGATTCTCGAAGGTGCGCAGCCTCTGGCCTACTACGACCATCCTTTTTTTGGCCAATATCCTGCAATCACACGAAATCGCTTCGGGGGCGGCACCTTCACCTACGAGGGCACCGTGCTATCTGATTCGCTTCAAGCGAAGGTCCTTCTCGACGTACTCCAACTCGCGGGCTTGAGCGGGCCGGATCAGAGTTTGCCTGCCCCGGTGCATGTGAAGCACGGAACAAATCGAGACGGGAAGGCCATTCACTACTACATGAACTATTCCAGCACTGAGCAGACCTTCAAATACCCATATAAGTCTGGCCGCAACCTGCTTACAGATTCTACTATCATCATGTCTCAGCCTGTCACCCTCAAGCCGTGGGACCTGGTAATTGTGGAGGAAAACTAGGGTCGAGTGATGATCGCGGGCAAACTATTACAAATCGGGAGCGAATTCTCTCGCTGCGCTTATAAGTGGTGGTTCTTACTTGTTCTCTCCGCTGGCTTCTGCTCTGTCGCGCGAGCCAATCCGACTCTCCCTCATTTGATCAGCGACCATGCAGTGTTTCAGCAGGGCCGCAAGATTCACATCTGGGGAACCGCCAACGCTGGAGAGCGGATTACGATCGGCCTTGCAACGAGCATGGCTGCCACACGCACAGACGCCAAAGGCCATTGGAGTGTCGATTTACCTGCAATGACTCCGGGCGGGCCATTCACATTAAAAGTCGCGGGGAAGAACACGATCCTGGTCAAAGATGTCTTGATCGGAGAGGTCTGGGTCGCATCGGGCCAGTCGAACATGGTGTTTGAACTGGCTGCCTCGGCTCAAGCTTCTGAGGATTTGCCAAAAGCGGACTATCCTGAAATCCACCTTTTTCGGGTTCCGAAGCGCATTGGCCTCTTGTCTCAAGCGGACACATTGCCCGCCACATGGTCTCCTTGCACGCCGGACTCGGCAAAAGAATTTTCCGCTGTTGCTTACTATTTCGCGCGCAGACTGCATCGCGAACTTCATGTGCCGATCGGTATCATCGAAAGCGCGTGGCCGGGCACGGTCATTGAAGAGTGGATGGCACCGCAGGCGGCTGAGGTCGACCCGCAAGTTAAGCGGCTATTCGAACGATGGAATAACACTGAAGGCAAAGGATTCGTGCAAGGCCGCCAACCGTTTGATCTGCGGTTCGATCATTTCGAACTTCTATCCGCGCAGGGTGAAGCTACGTTGCTCTCCGACTTTGATGACGGAACAGCACGCGATGCATTCGGCGGTTACTGGTATTACGACTTAAAAGCCGCTCCCGACACGGCCTTCGATCTAACTGCTCCTGGCTACCTCCACCGAGGATTTTCCGCGCACGTTAGCGGCCGACTTGACGCTTCCGACGACTCGCGGCTCTGGCTGCGCTTTCACGAAGACTCAAGTCCCATGGATTTGAGCAAGTATTCCGGCGTCCGCTTTTGGGTGCGCGGCCACGGGATGTTTCGTTTCCACTCCTTGCAACCCACGATAAACGACTGGGACAATTACTCATCCGAGCTTCTGCATGCTTCCGCTGACTGGACCCAAATCACTATATGGTTCCACGATCTTCATCAGGAGGGATGGGGGGTAACCCAGGAACTTACTCCGGGTTCGCTGACCGGCCTCTCGATCGAATGCGCGCCCGACGCTGGATATCCGGTGAGGCCAGCTACCGGACTCTATCAGGCCATGATCACCCCGCTTCTTCCGTATGCCTTCCGTGGAGTGATCTGGTATCAGGGAGAAAGCAATGCCCTGAGCGCACATGATTATCAAACGCTTCTGCCCGATCTGATCAGCAGCTGGCGGGCTGCGTTCCATCAACCGGACATGCAGTTTCTTATTGTGCAACTGCCGAATCACGGAGCGATTCCCAAAGAGCCGACCGACTCCGCATGGGCTGAAATGCGAGAAGCTCAACTCATGACCGCCCGTAATCTTCAGTATGTCGGTTTAGCCGTCACTATTGACGTTGGCGATCCTGCCGATGTTCATCCGCATCGCAAAGCGGAAGTCGGCGAGAGGCTTGCCCTTTGGGCTTTGGGAAAGACTTACAACAGGCCAGTCGTGTACTCTGGTCCGCTATTCGAATCGATGCGCGTCGAGGGCAATTCGATCTGGCTTTCGTTCTCGAACACCGGTAGCGGCCTCGTAGCCAAGGGCGGAGAGTTACAAGGGTTTGCGATCGCCGGAGCCGATCGCAAGTTCCATTGGGCCACGGCGTCCATAGCGGGCAATTCCGTAGTTGTGTCGAGCTCGGACGTTCCCGCACCAGTCGCAGTGCGATACGCCTGGGGCGACAGCCCGCCATGCAACCTGTTTAATGCCGAGGGCCTGCCCGCCTCGCCATTTCGCACAGACCACTGGCCGGGCATCACGGAAACAAAATAAGATGTGATTGCAGTTGTGAAACAGCACATGGCTTTTGAAACGCCACATCTCGAATTGGGCGGCCAGCAAGTCAGAGAGATGTTCCGGCAGAGATTCGGAGCGTCTCCCTCCGTTTTCCGCGCTCCGGGTCGCATTAACATCATCGGGGAGCACACCGACTACAATGACGGCTTCGTGCTGCCCATGGCGATTCAATCTTGCACGTGGATCGCCGTCAGTAGGCGTGAAGATCGAGTGCTGCAGGCGTACTCCGAACAGTTCGACGATCCAGTTCATCTATCGCTCGACAATCTTTCCGGCCCGCCCACCAGGCACTGGAGCGATTTTGTTCGCGGTGTCGCCGCCGTTCTGCAAAACTGCGGTATGGCGCTGCGAGGCGCAAACTTCGCCATTCGCAGCGATGTCCCAATCGGAGCTGGCCTCAGCTCCTCGGCTTCGCTGGAAGTTTCACTTGCGTTGGCGATGGCTTCCGTGGCTTGCTCCGCTGTGCCGCAGCTCAATCTCGCGAAGCTATGTCAGGAGGCTGAGCATAAATATGTTGGCACGCGCTGCGGAATCATGGATCAGTTTGTTGCGGTCTTTGGCAAAGCCGGGTGCGCTCTTCTTCTGGACTGCCGTTCTCTACAAAAGGAACTTATTCCAATACCGCCAAAGCTATGCTTCGTCGCCGTAAACACCATGGTGCGCCATGAACTTTCGTCGAGCGAGTACAACCTGCGCCGCACGGACTGCGCCGCCGCCGTCAAGGCTCTTCAGTCCGTGCTTCCGAACATTCAGTCGTTGCGAGATGTTGGATGGGAAAAACTCAAGCAAAATAAAAGTGCATTGCCCGAAAAGGTCTACCGGCGCTGCCGCCATGTCGTCGGCGAAAACGGCAGAGTGCTTGCAGCCGTCAGAGCTCTTCGATCGGAAGATCCAGGAGAACTCGGCAGACTGATGTACGAGTCGCATGCGAGCCTGCGCGATGATTATGAGGTGAGCTGCAGGGAACTCGACCTGCTTGTCGACTTGGCTTCATCGAGGCCGGGAGTTTTCGGCGCGCGCATGATGGGCGGCGGTTTCGGCGGATGCACGATCAATCTCGTACATCCCGACTCGGTGAATGCGTTTCGATCTGACGTCAGCCGTCTTTACAAAGAGCAAACAGGTATCATGCCGGAGACATACATATGTGAGCCGGGAGAGGGAGCGGGCGCTTGGGCCGCAGAGAATCACCTCCAGACATGAATCATGCGGATGAGTTATATAAGGTGTCTCACAGGCGCTTCAATCCGTTGACCGGCGAGTGGGTTTTAGTTTCGCCCAACCGCACGGATCGGCCTTGGCGCGGGCATACCGAAGTACCGGCAGTCGCCGATGAGATTCCATACGACCCCAGTTGCTACCTTTGTCCCGGCAATGAAAGAGCCCGCGGAGCGCGTAACCCGAACTATAACTCGACGTTTGTCTTCACGAACGACTTTGCCGCGCTCAAGCTCGACATTCCGCAGGCAAGGCATGATGAGTCTGGCTGCGGCTTTACTATTTCTGAAAACGAGCTTGGAACCTGCAAAGTCGTCTGTTTTTCACCGCGCCACGACCTGACTCTGTCTCGAATGACGGTTGACCAAGTCAGAGATGTTGTTGACGTGTGGGTTCATGAGTCGTCGAATCTCGGCGCAATGCCGGAAATCAACTACGTCCAGATATTTGAAAATCGCGGCGAGATGATGGGCTGCAGCAATCCTCACCCGCACGGCCAAATCTGGGCAAACCAGACAATCCCGAATGAGCCGCTGAAGGAACAAAGAGCACAGCAGTACTACCTGAGGGAACATGGAACCTGTTTGCTTTGCGAATACTTACGCACCGAGGCGCAGATACGAACTCGCGTTGTACTCGAAAACGATCACTTTGTAACACTCGTACCATTCTGGGCGCTTTGGCCGTTCGAAGTGATGGTCATTTCGAAGAAGCACTTACCTGGGATTTCGTCTTTCGATGAAAACCAACGTCGTGGCCTGGCTGAGATACTGCGGTCAGTAACCATTCGCTATGACAATTGTTTCCAGAGTTCGTTTCCATATTCCATGGGATTTCATCAAGCTCCCACAGACGACGATCCTCATCCCGAGTGGCACTTCCACGCGCACTTCTATCCGCCATTGTTGCGCTCAGCGACCATCCGAAAATTTATGGTTGGGTATGAAATGCTGGCCAGCCCACAGCGTGATATCACCGCGGAAACGGCCGCAGAAACGCTAAGGGAGCTTCCCGCGGTTCATTATCTCGACAGAGCCTGAGACTCAATGTTGGGTCTCAACGGCGATGGCAACGCCATATTGCGGGAGGTCGATGGAATTTCCGATGGCGTTGCCCAAGACCACTCTCATCGGGCGAGGTAAGTCCACGCGGCGAGATTCGGCAGCATAGTTGATGAGAACGAATACCTGTTTGCCCGGTCCGACGCGGCGGCTTACTTCAACTCCATCCGGAACCGGACCAAAAACCGGCACGACACCGGACTTATCAGTCACCCATCCTGCGGCCGCGGCCATCAACTTGTCATCAAGTTCGGCGCCGACGTAAGTAATGCGGCCCTTGGCATAGGTTCGTGTAACGACTGCGGGCTGTTCATCCAGCCATCCGTTGCTTTTGCCGTACCGCAAAAGAACTTCGTCGTCGTTCCCGCGAATGCCCAACTGCTCGGCCCAAATGCTTGCGTCGCCGCTACCCCAAGGTCCGGACACAGGCACATCTTTCTCAAGCGCGTAATATTGGTCCACGCGAGCGCCCAGCGCGTCGATCAGGAATCCCGGCTGACGCTGCGGCAAAAGTGCATTGAACTCGTCTTTCATTCCAGAGCGAGGACCAAGCACAAGGTGTCCGCCATCGCGCACATAGTCCAGTAAGTGGTCTGCCAGATCCTTCGGCAGAACATTCAGATCCGGCGCGGCTACCAACTTGTAATCGCCGAGCGGCATATAGGCACTCACAACGTCGACAGACTGCGAAATCTGGCGGAGTGCCTTGTAGTAACTCTTCAGCAGTGCGATATCGTCATACTTTTCCGTATGCTTTTGAAACTGAATCGACCAGTGACTGTCATACGAATACAGCAACGCGACTTGCGATACGGGCGTTGTGCCACGAAACGCGCTTTCGACCTGCTCGAATTCCCTCGCGGTCCTGCTTACTTCGTCGAGAAACGGTACCGGCGTGCCATCGGGACCAACGAGAACGCCATGTATCTCCTCCTGGCCGTTAAGAGCACTCCGCCATTGCCAATAATTTACGTCGTCGGCTCCATGCCCGATCGCCTGCCACGCCATGGCCCGCGCTTCTCCGCGATTTAGAAAATTGTTGATCGGGGCCCAATTAACTGCGCCGGGCTGCGTCTCAATCACCCAGAAATTCATGCGCTTAAATCCGCGAGTGAGATCGTGAGCCAATCCGTTATATGCGGGATCGACATGGCCACTTCCGACGTAGTCGTCCCACGAGGCAAACGTTAGCGGTTCGGTGATTGGGTAGTGATCGAAGCCGTCGAAGAAGCCCATAAAGTTACCGGTAATGAACTGTCGCGGCTCGGCGTGCGCGCGGATGGCATCGATCTGATTTTGCTGGTAGGAATCCCATGTATAAGTGACGAAGCGCTTCCACTCCAGCATCAGCCCAGGATTGTGTTCGCCGATAGGAATCGGTATCTCTGACCAGTTATCGTAAGTCTGGCTCCAGTAAGTGGTTGTCCAGCGAGTATTCAGATTGTCAAGCGTCTTATACTTCGCCTTCAGCCAATCCTGAAACTGGCGCCGTGTGACGTCGTCATACGACATCTGAGCGTAACCGTATTCGTTGTCGATTTGCCATCCAACTACGTTGGGATTGTGGCCAAAGCGGATCGCCATCTGCCCGGCGATTCCGCGGCACAACTCGCGGTATCGCGGCGAACTTGACGATCCGTGAGCGCGGTTGCCATGAACAGCTCGCTCGCCGTGCTCATCTACCCTTAACGTGTCAGGATATTTCTGCGTCAGCCAGGCAGGCGGTCCAGCCGTGGGCGTGCCAAGCACGGTAACGATGTGATGCTTGGCCGCGAGGTTGACTGCGCGTTCCAGCCAATCGAAATCGTAGTGGCCCTCCGAAGGTTCCATGCGGCTCCAGGCAAACTCGGCCACCCGCACTACCTTCAGGTGCGACGCCTCCATGAGCCGCAAGTCTTCTTCCCAGCGCGATTCCGGCCATTGCTCGGGATACCAGTCGGTGCCCATGAGAATGGCATTCTGCCCGGGGATTTGCGTAGGAATCGAAGTTGCCCGAGGTGAGTCGGCGGACCTCGCAGCGACAGCGAGCGAGAAAACAAGAAACAGCCGAGAGAAGAGCTGACGAATCGAATAGGGATGCATCGGGTCCACTATACTCTGAAACCGAATTGTCCCGGTCAACGACTCCGACATCGTTTCGGCAAGGGAGACGCAGATGAAAGATAAAGTTGTGCTCGTAACCGGCGCAAGCGGAGGCCTCGGACGTTTCGTAACGCAGGCATTTCTCGACGCCGGCGCTCAGGTGATCGGCAGCTCGCTCAAAATCCAACAGGCGGACTTCAACAGCGCGAACTTCATTGCCGTTGCAGCGGACGTTTCAACGAGAAAAGGCGCGAGGTTTCTGGTTGAGCAGGTCGCCTCGCGCTTCGGGCGGGTCGATGTCGTTGTGCATACGGTCGGAGGATTTGCCGGCGGCCAGACGATTGTAGATACGGACGACGCAACTTTCGAGCAAATGATGGAACTTAATTTCTACTCGGTGCTGTATGTTTTGCAGGCCGCCATTCCCGTGCTGCGCAAAACAGGCGATGGACGGCTGATCGCGATTGGGAGCCGCGCCGCAGTCGATCCTGGCGCCACGGTCGCGGCTTATAGCGCGTCGAAGGCTGCAATGGTTTCTTTAGTGAAGACGGCCGCCTTGGAGAATAAGGATGCGGGCTTGCGGGCGAACGTGATTCTTCCCGGCACTATGGACACTCCGTCTAACAGGGAGTCGATGCCGGGCGCGGATTTTTCGAAGTGGGTTCAGCCTGCGAATGTCGCGAGGCTGATCCTCTGGCTGGCGGGCGCTGCCGGAAAAGACGTGAACGGAGCTGTGATTCCTGTCTACGGCGAGGAGATCTGAGGCTACGATCCGGTGTAGAGCTGGAACGGAGCCCAATAATAAGGGTTGCGATATGAACTACCGTGGAGCAGCGATAGCTTCGCGTCTCGTAGGGCCTTGTCCACGGCAGCGCCTTTTTCGATCTCGCCATAGAACCTTTCCATCAGCTGGTCGGTGGAAACGTCGGTGACCTCCCAAAGTCCGGCGATTACGTTGTGCGCTCCCGCGCGCAAAAATGCCCATGCGAGGCCGACCAACCCCTCGCCCGAATATGCTCGCTCGCCCGCGCTGTAGCAGGCGGAGATGGTAACTAGATCGGCGCGCAGCGGGTGCCCGACGATGTCGCGCGCATAGAGCTTGAAGGAATCGGGCTGCGACGGGCTGCGCGAGAGCACGATGGCTGAATCGAGCGGGCTGAGACGGCTGGCTGTGCCGTGCGCGACGAAGTGGATGTAGGAGAACTGACCCGGGGTCGTCGCGAGATACGCCTGCGGCGTGGCTTGCTCGCGGCTGAAGATTCGCTCGTTGCTGTCGGAGAAGTGTTTCGCTACGGTCTTCATTTGATCGGCGGCTCGAGGGAGTTCGGGATAGTCGGCGCCGGGAGCTACGCTGTCGCCGATGAGGAGGATGTTGCCGGCGTGAGGCTTATTCCGTGCGCTCTCGCTCCGCACACTTCCGCGCGCGAGCGAGGCTTCCAGAACCCTTAGCGAGCTGGCATTGACCACGTCGGCGTCTTCGATCCAGAAGTGCGGGCTTGGCTCGTCGACCACAAGCGTCTCGAAGTTCAGATTGTTCAGCGAGCCGTCGGGAATGATGAAGACTTTCGCGTCCTTGCCTACGAACTGCTTCGCGGGCGCGACCAGCGTGCGATAGAGCCAGAGCGCATCGGGATCGGCCGATTGCGCGGATGCACCAAGCACACTCTGCGGGCCGCCGAGCGACTTGCGATAACGCGCGACGGCGGATTCGATTTGCGCGCGCGGCGGCAGCGGGAACAGATTGACCTCACGCGGCCCGATTGCCCACAGGTACGACTGTGCGTCGCCGAGCCAGTAGAAGAAGATCGCGCCTCCTGCTCGGCGCGAGGTTTGGCGCGGGTTCGAGGGCGCGGGCCCGGCGAAGGCTGCTTTCTTTAGCGAAGCTTTATTCAGCAAGCCGAGTCCCTGGGCTAGCGTCTGGGCGCGGCTGTAGTCGGCCCACCGCAGAGCTTCGTCGGGCTTTTTTTGCGCCACCAGAAAATGAACGTAATCGTCGTAGATGCGGGAGGCATTCGTGAGGAACGAAAGCTGCGAATCCTCATGCTTCACCGTGTCCCGCGCGGCCTCGAAGGTGGCGAGGGCAGCGCGATATTCGCCGTCGGCGCGGTCCACATGATTCTCGGACTCGTAGAGCCGCGCCAGTGAGTGCTCGGCCTCCCACTTGAGAAAGACGGGGCAGGCCGTGTCGCGCTCGACCTGAAGAAACGTCGCCTCGGCCTTGTCGTTCTCGCCGCGGCGCGCGGCGATCTGTCCCTCCACGAGCGTGGGATAGAGCTCGTCGAGATGGTTGTTATCCTGGCGCGCGATGTCGAGCGCTTGCTGCGCATATTGATCGGCGGCGGTCGGGTCGCCAGTTTGCAGGGAGAGGCGGGCTAGGACGCGGAGGGCGTTGTAGATGAATGCTTTTGCCTTAGTCGCATTTGCAAGCGAGAGCGCCCCGTGGAAAGACTCTGAAGCCTTGTCGAATCTGCCTTCGTCGAGATAGACCTGACCGATATTGTTCAGCTGGTTCCCTTGTGTCCAACTGTCTCCCAGTTTGGATGCCAGATTTTCTGACTCTGAAAGCAATTCCAAGGCCTTCTCAGGATCGCCGAGTTTGTAATACGCCCAGCCTGTGTTGCCGCGCGCGATAAGTTTAAGTCGTCGTGCGTCCGCCGAGCTTGCAGCGCGGAAGCCATTCTCAGACCACTCGATTGCTTCGTCATAACGACCTTGCGCGAGGTAGATGTTGCCGATGCTAACGAGTGCCTGCGCTTCGAGCGGAACGTCGGAGTGTTCTCGTGCGAATTCTAGAGCGGATTTGTAAAACCGCTCGGCCTCTTGCCACTGGCTCCTTTGCCCAGCGAGGTGCCCCTTCGCCTTTAGAACGTAGCCACAACTCGGTAACACAGAGGCTGCGCAAAGGTCCAAAGCGCGGGAAAGCAGATTATTAGCGGCGGTAAATTCGTGGGTCTCTTCATCCACCTCTCCCTCAAGCGTCAATACGGGGATCGCAAATTCGGCATTGGAAGGGAAAGGAGCTGAATTAAGGAGTTTGACGCCTTCATCGTAATGGCCCTGCTGAAGCAAAGCGCGCGCTTCGAGGATTCGGAATTTCCAAGTCCACTCATCCGAAGCCCTATGACGCCGGCCTTGTTCGCGAGCCTCTTCTTCTGCTTGCTTTAGATCTCCGTGGAGAAGGGTTTTGTAGGCGTGATCGTACTTGACTTGTGGGTTGTCGCGAGGAGCACATGACAACCCACAAGTTACGAGCAAAAAAAGCACGTATCTAGTTCGCGGCAACAAGCGCTCGACGCGCTTGTTTTGGCAAACGGCCCACTTCGAGT
>Ga0335069_10000417_pt1 | contig 72301 bp, 60 predicted proteins | sample Lox_Sample_11_FD_206714 | JGI IMG/M metagenome (GOLD analysis project Ga0335069, IMG submission 206714) | Soil microbial communities from Loxahatchee National Wildlife Refuge, Florida, United States - Lox_Sample_1.1 | ecosystem: Environmental > Terrestrial > Soil > Wetlands | place: USA...
ACAGTCTGCCGTGCGGATCAGGTTCAGCAGCGCCTGCTCTTCCACGCTTTGAAAGGCGGCTTCCTGTGCGATTTCGTGCTTGAGGGAATCCAACGGGCCCGCTCCCAGCCGGCTGAGTGAAACCGGCAGGAGATCCGGTTTCGATTGAGTCGATTGCGGGGCGAAAACGGCAAACTGCGCGCTTCCGCCCCGTCGGGATGGACTACTGTTTGACGACTTCCAGCTCGATCTCGAGCTTGATCTCGTCTCCGACCGCAGCCGCCGGAAACTTTGTCGCAATGCCGAAATCGGTGCGTTTTAACGTCGTTTTTGCCGAGTATCCGGAGTGCGGTTTGTGATCCATCATGCCCGGAACCGGCGCGCTCGGACCCTCGACCGTGAGCACGACCGGCTTGGTGACACCGTGCAGCGTAAGATTGCCGATCACCGAGAGGTCATCGCCGCTCTTGGCCACATTCGTGCTCACAAAGGTCGCCGTCGGGTAAGTTGAAGTATCGAAGAAGTTTGCGCTCTTCAAGTCGTTATCGCGTCCGGAGACGCCGGTGTCGACGGAGGATACGTCGATGGTGGCGGTCACCGTCGATTTGGTGGCGTCGGCGTCGTTGAAAACGATCTTGCCTTCCTTGATGCCGATGCGGCCATGAACGTTCGAGACGCTCATGTGACGGACAGTAAAGTCGATTTCGCTATGGGCCGGGTCGATTGTCCAAGTGGAGGTCTGCGCCATGGCGCAAGGGCCTGCGAGCGCCAGAATAGCAGCGACGAATGCCAAACGCTTCATCTTCAATTGTCCTTTTTGAGTGCCGGGCCGGTGGCCGCAATGGGGGTTCACGGCGAAGCCGGGGGGCCGCCGCAGGCGCGCGGGAGGGGAACTGGGCAATGATCCCGTGCTGAAACTGGTGTCCTTATTGACGCGCCGGCCAAGAAATTCGTCGCAACAAATAACCCGGCGGCCTTCTTTTTCCGACGGGCCGGGGCGTTTGGTGGTGCTTCAGAACCGTCTGATATCCTCCGGCCTATGTCGGTGATCGGTCATTTTCGCCAGCTCACCAGCTCGCAGCGGCACACGTTTGTCGCCGCGTTCCTGGGCTGGACGCTCGACTCGCTGGATTTCTTTATCCTGGTCTTCTGCGCCCCGGCCATCGCCGCCGAGTTTCACGTCAAGCCGTCGGCGGTTCAGGGCGCGGTGTTTCTCACGCAGGCGTTCCGGCCGGTTGGCGCGCTGGTGTTCGGCATGCTGGCCGACCGCTTCGGCCGGCGGCGAGTGTTGATGTTCAACATCATCAGTTTCTCACTGATTGAATTGACCTGTGCGTTTGCGCCGTCGCTGGGGGTCCTGCTTTTTCTGCGCGCCCTGTTTGGGCTGGCCATGGGGGGAGAATGGGGCGTCGGCGCGGCGCTGGCGTTCGAAACGCTGCCCAAAGAAGGGCGTGGCGTCTTCTCCGGCATCCTGCAGGAAGGTTACGCGGCGGGGTCGATTCTGGCGTCGGGAGCCCTCGCGCTGTTCTTCAACTCGATCGGCTGGCGCGGGTTGTTCATCCTTGGCGCGGCCCCGGCGCTGCTTGTGTTCTATGTGCAGGCGCGGGTTGAGGAGTCGCCGGTTTGGATCGAGGGCAGAGCGAGGCGGCTGGCCGGCGGCCCGCAAGCAAATGCGGCCGAGGGAGCGTTTCGATCCGGAACGGGCGAGCAGCTGCTCGAGTTCCTGCCCACGTTCCTGTTTCTGATTGTGCTGATGACGGCGTTCATGAGCTTCTCGCACGGTACGCAGGATGTCTATCCGACATTCCTCTCGGTGTCGGCCAAGCTTCCGGCATCGACGATCGGGTTGATCGGTGTCTTGTACGGCTTGGGGTCGATCGCCGGCGGGATCGTATTTGGCGCGCTCTCGGAGCGCTGGGGCCGCAAGCGGGCGATCATCACCGCGGCCCTCCTGTCGATTCCTGTGATTCCCCTCTTTGCGTACGGACATTCGACATTTTCGCTCGGCGCCGGCGCGGTTCTGATGCAGTTCATGGTGCAGGGCGCGTGGGGCGTGGTGCCGGCCTATCTGACGGAACTGTCGCCTGCGCCGGTGCGCGCCACTGCGCCGGGCCTGGCCTATCAGCTTGGCGGGCTCGTCACCTCCTGGAACAGCAAGGCGCAGGCCCTGGCCGCGGAAAAATGGGGCAGCTACCCGGCGGTGCTGGCCGTGACTGTCATCATCGTGGCGCTAGCTCTGGCCGGACTGGCCGCGGTGGGGCGCGAAGCCAAAGGGCGGGAGATGGGGGTGGCGTGATGGATTGGAAACCACTGGATGAAGCGATTCTCTGGGAGCTAATGAACGAAGCAAGCGTGCGCATAAATCCAATGGAGCGCAGATTCTGGGATGCCGTCCGAATCGCGCCGGTGAAGTGGCGGCAGAACCCATACGGAAATCAAGGCGATGGGTTCTGGGTTGTCGCACTGATGGGCAATTCGGTTGTTTGGTATAACGATGTCGAACACGGATTCAATTGGTCTCGATACACCCAATATGGGACGATTCCCGATGACGAGTATTGGTGCAATCAAGACGACCTCGAATGGGCCATCCGTGAGTTGATGAACATCGTCTCGACAGGCCATGCAAGCGGAGGGCGTTTCGGTCCGCCAATTCCCGGCGAATACCCTCCTACCTGAACACGAGCTCACTTCGGCCTTATCAGCTCAACCCGGTCCCGCGTGCGCACCCAGGTACTTCCCGCCATGCGGCCAATGGCGTCGAGGCCCGCGGGATCGACGCGGAAATCCTCGAACAAATCTTTGCGCACGTGGAAGCGCACCACTTCGCCCAGCACGACCACGCCACCGCCGGGCTTGCGGCTGGTGTAGATGACCTGCAGCAGCCGGCACTCCATCTGCGCCGGCGACTCGGCCACGCGCGGCGGACGAACCGCTTCGCTCGCGGCCGGCGTGAGGCCGGAAAGCTCGAATTCGTCCACTTCCGGAGGCACTTCCGATGCCGTTGCGTTGGCCTGGGCCGCGATTGCGTCGCTCACCACGTTGATGACGAACTCGCCTGTCTCTTCCACATTGCGCAGCGTGTCTTTCCTGACATCGGCCGTGACATCGGCGCGAATATCGTGCGCTGAGCTCGACGGCGCGCGCACGCTTGGGCAGAACAGCACCGTTGGAGGAACCGATCCGACGCCGTTGAAAAAGCTGAAGGGCGCAAGATTGCGAATGCCCGCTCGGTCAATCGTCGAAACCAGCGCAATAGGCCGCGGCACTATAATAGCGGTCATGAGCTTGTAAATCTGGCGCTGCTCGCACTGCGCGGGATCGATGCTGAGCAGCGGAGCGGGTGAAGAGGCGGCTGCGTCCATCTCCTTAGCCTACGGCATCTGCGCGGCTGGTTCGTCTAACCGGCAGGCAGAGCGTTTCGCATCGCGGGTTGCGTGTGAATGTGCCGCCGATTATGGCTAACGAAAGTGGTACATCACGGGAAATTCGCGGTTTAGTAACATTGCTTCATGCAAAATAGGCGAATGGAGATTGGGCAGTGCCGCGCATTCACTTTCAACAACAGCTCGCTGAACTGAAGGACAAGCTGCTGGCCATGGCTGCGCTTGCGCAGCAGGCGGTGGAATCCGCGGTGGATGCGTATCTGCAGCGCGACAAAGGCCTTTGCCAGTATGTAAAGCAGAACGAGACGGCCATCAACATGGCGCAGCGCGAGCTGGACGAGATGGCCTATGAACTGCTCGCCAAAGAGCAGCCGATGGCGATCGATCTGCGTTTCATTCTCTCCGTGATCAAGATCAACGGCGACCTTGAGCGGATCGGCGACCAGTCGATGGGCATCGTTCGCCGTACCAAGGAAGCCCTGAACATGGATCCGGTCGAGCTTCCGGTGGACTTTGCCGCCATGGGTGAGTTCGCCAGCCGGATGATCCGATCTGCGGTGCAGTCGCTGATCGAGGGCGACGCGCGCCTGGCCGACACGGTGCGCGAGATGGACGACGAGATCGACCGCATGAACCGTCGCGCGCACGCCGACCTGCTCAAGCTCATCCAGGAACAACCGCGCCACACGCAGCAGTGCATGAATGGCATCCTGGTTTCGCGAAACCTCGAGCGCATTGCCGACCACGCGTCGAATATCGCGACCGACGTGATCTTCTGGATCCGCGGCGCCGACGTGCGCCACCAGCTCAGCCTGGCCGTGGACTGAGGACTCTGTCTCGCAGGCAACGCTTGCCGGCCGTCTCGGCAATTCTCTGACATCCAAGGTCTCTGTAGGCCAACCGGTTCGCCGTGTGCGATGTAGCCGTTGCATCGGACTCTCGACGGCATGGCGCACGGCGCCGGCGGCAGATGCAGCGCCGCAGCGAGCGCGTACAAACGAAATCGAAAAGCGACGCGGGTTTCCGCCCGGCGGCGCGTTCCAATTGGGCTTGGGGCGAAACGGATCGGGAGCACCTCCCAGAAAGGCCGCCCATTTCTTACGACGCGGCGGAGGAAGTGCTCCCGCTCGAGGGGGAGGGCCGAAGTCCGTTACCGCGTGGCCTCGAAGAGGAACCAGGCGCGGCGTTCGGCCTCGTCGATCCACACTTCGATCAGGCTGGTGGTGGCGTAGTCGTTGGCTTTGCTGGCCACCTCGTGGGCCGAGCGCAGGCTCTCGACGAGTGCGCGGTTGTCGGCGTGAAGTTCGTTGAGCATGTCCTTCGCGGCGACAAACTCCTGGTCGTTGTCCGCAATACGCTGCAGCTTGGCAATGTGGCCGACGGAGCGGATCGTGGCGCCGCCGATCTTGCGCACGCGCTCGGCGATGTCGTCGGTGATGGCGAAGATCTGCGAGCCCTGCTCGTCGAGCAGCAGGTGATAGTCGCGGAAGTGCGGCCCGGTCATGTGCCAGTGGAAGTTCTTGGTTTTGATGTAGAGGGCGAATACGTCGGCAAGCAGGGCGTTGAGAACGCTGGAGAGATCTTTCACGGTCTCCTGGGGAAATCCATCGGGGACCAGGAGACCACTAGCCTTTGCGTTCTTTTCTTGGGAATGAGTGGGCATTTCAGCTCCTTGGTTGGGAAGGGTTGGAATTGGGGAAGAGTGCGGCCAAGTTCCTGATGCGATGACTAGGATGCGCCCCGACGGAGAAAAGATTCTCTCCGGCCGTGAATTAAAACGCGCGCCCCGGAAGATCTCGAGGCGCGCGCTTCAGTGCTTGTCGAACCTGTCTTGAGCTGGCCTACACCTTCACTGCCGGGTTGGCGGCATAGTGCAGCAGCACTGCGACGGCGCAGCTGGTCAAGCGGGTTTCGGCCGAGTCGGCCCGGCTGGTGAGAATGGTGGGCACGCGCGCACCGAGAACGATGCCGGCAAGCTGCGCACCGCCCAGATACTCGAGCTGCTTAGCCAGCATGTTGCCGCTCTCGAGATCGGGCACGACCAGGATGTCGGCCTGGCCGGTGACGGGCGATTCGAGTTTCTTGATCTTGGCTGCCTTGGCGCTGACGGCGGTATCGAAAGCCAGCGGTCCGTCGAGAATGCCGCCTGTAATCTGTCCGCGGTCTGCCATTTTGCAGAGAGCGGCGGCGTCGAGCGTGGACTTGATCTTCGGATTCACGGTCTCGATGGCGGAGAGCAACGCAACCTTGGGCTCGGGAATGCCGAGCGCATGAGCCAGGTCGATTGCATTCTGCACAATGTGGACCTTGTCTTCGAGCTCCGGCGCAATGTTGATGGCAGCGTCGGTGATCAGCAATGTGCGCGCATAGGCCGGCGTGTCCATGATGAACACGTGCGAGATGCGGCGCGCGGTGCGAAGTCCGGTATCGCGGGCCATGGCCGGCTTGAGCAATTCGTCTGTGTGCAGGCTGCCCTTCATGAGCGCCAGAACACCGCCGGAACGGCAAACGGCGACGGCCCGCTCGGCGGCTTTGTCTTCGGTCTCAGCATGCAGAATTGGAAACGGGGCAATGTCGACTCCGATCCTTGCGGCAAGGGCCCTCATCTGCGGTTCGTTTCCAATCAAAGTGGGCTCAATCAGCCCGGCGGCCGCCGCTTCCACCGCGCCCCTCAGAGCCACATCCGAGTGCGGCCAAACCACAGCCGTCGTGATCGCGGGCAAACTCTTGCAGCGATCGATGAATTTATGGAAAACGTGAAAGTCGGGGGGGTGGCCAACCAGCGGATCGACGGCAACGGCTTCGGCAAGAGGGGCAAGGTCGCTCATAACGGCAGTCTCCCGGCCGGCTGGATGATTGGGTAGTCCGGCCTCACGGTTTTATTCTCGCCTTTCAAGAGTCAACGACCTGTGCCGGGGGTCACAAGCCGGGCCGGCGTACCGAATAGTGATTTCAAAGCCGGAATCGGGAACGGGCAAGCTCCGTGCAGCGGAGCGATGGAAACATTCCGTGCAAATCCGCCGGTTCACAGCGAGCCTGTCGTAAAGCCGGACACCGGGTTGCCTATCAACGACACAATGGTGCATCATCGCCGGACTCCGGTGCGGCAGAACTCGCATTCCTGGAGTACGGAATCGACCGGGTACTTCCCCGCTTCCGGCGGCAAAGCGGTATGCTGGTTCCGCCGGAATAAGCGATTTAGGAAAGGTGATCAGTCGTATGTGGTTCCTGGGGATGGATGTAGGTACGGGCGGAACGCGAGCGGTGATCGTGGACGCGGATGGACAGCTCATCGCCGGAGCGCAGAGCGAGCATGAGCCGTTTCGCACGCCGCATCCGGGTTGGGCCGAGCAAGACCCCGAAGACTGGTGGCGCGCCGCGCAGCAGGCCATCCAGCTTGCGCTGGCAGCAGCGCCCGAGCCGAAAGAGCCGATCGCCGCGATTGGACTCACCGGCCAGATGCATGGTGCGGTGATGCTCGATGACAATGGCGCCGTGCTTCGGCCTTCGCTGATCTGGTGCGACACCCGGACGCAGCCGGAGTGCGACTGGCTGCACGAAAAGATCGGCTACGAAAGGCTGATTGAATTGACCTGCAACCCGGCGCTGCCCAATTTCACACTGACCAAGCTGCTCTGGGTGAAGACGCACGAGCCGGAGATTTTTGCGAGGATCCGGCACATCCTTTGCCCAAAGGACTACGTGCGCTACCGGCTGACCGGCGAGTTCGCAATCGACGTGCAGGAGGCCTCGGGCACGCTGCTGCTCGACGTGACGCACCGCCGCTGGTCAAGCGAAGTGGCCGAAGCGGCAGGCATCCCCATGAGCTGGCTACCGAAGGTATACGAATCGCCGGAAGTGTGCGCGGAGATCAGCGAGAGCGCAGCCGGGCTGACGGGCCTGGCATCCGGAACGCCGGTGGTGGCTGGCGCGGGCGACCAGGGCGCGGGCGCGGTGGGCATGGGAATATTGCAGCCTGGATCGGTGTCGGCGACGATCGGCACCTCGGGAGTGGTGTTTGCGGCAACCGCGAACCCGACCAAGGACCCCAAGGGACGGCTGCACACGTTCTGCCATGCGGTGCCGGGCGTTTGGCACGTGATGGGCGTGACCCAGTCTGCTGGATTGAGCCTGCAGTGGCTGCGCAACACGTTTTTCGCGGGGCAAAGCTACGACTCGCTCGCTGAGTCCGGGGCCAAGGCGCCTGCGGGCAGCCAGGGCCTGGAGTGGGCTCCCTATCTGCTCGGCGAGCGCACGCCGCATCTCGACCCCGAAGTGCGCGCCGCGTTTGCCGGCGTGAGCACCATCCATACCGGCCCGCATTTCGTGCGCGCGGTGCTGGAAGGGGTTGCATACTCGCTGCAGGATACGTTTACACTGTTCGCCGAGCTGGGAATTCCGGTGACGGGGATCCGGCTTGGCGGCGGCGGCGCGAGGGGCTCGCTATGGCGGCGTATCCAGGCCGGCGTGTATGGCCACGCCGTGGAGATCCTGACTGCGGAGGAAGGCGGCGCATTCGGCTGCGCGATGATGGCCGGCGTGGGCGCGGGACACTGGGCAAATCTGGATGAGGCCTGCGGTCTTGCGATCGAAGTGGCGCAGACGATCGAGCCAGACGCCGGCGATGTAGCGGCGTATGAAGTCGGCTATGCAAAGTGGCGGAAGCTGTACCCGGCGCTGAGGAGCCTGCGGTAGCTTACGTTCACCGCGTTTCAAGGCTTGAAAAGATATACACGCAAAGAGGCCATCATTTAGCCTTTCATCCGATCCATTTCGGAATTGAGGCAAATGATGAAGCGGTTTTTTTCTGCCTTTCTTTTTGTTGTTCTCTCGAGCAGTGAATTCGTCGCCACCGGGCAAACGAACGCTGCCGCCACGCCAAGCTGCGCCGACCTGCATCTGGTACCCGCGCCGCGCGAGTGTACGGCCGTCGCGGTGATCCGCGTTGGAGAGAGCGGAGTGAGCGTCGCCGCAGGGAGCGACGCGGAAGACACTTTCGCGGCGAACGACCTGGAACGCGCGATCGCCGCCGACGATGTGGCGGTGGGCTCAGGCCGCACAGCGACCATCCTGCTGCTCCGCGCTGATTCAAAAAATGGGAAGGAGCTAATCGCTCGTCACCCTCTTCAATTCGATTCCGCAATGCAGGAGGAAGGGTACGCGATCGTTGAGGATGGCTCACACAGGCTGGCGGTCGTTGCCGAAACTTCAGCGGGGATCTTTTATGGCGCGCAGACGGTGAAGCAGTTGCTCCACGGCGCCGGCAAGGACGCGGTTCTTTATGCTCCGACGATTCGCGACTGGCCGGCGATGCCGCATCGCGGCATCAGCGACGACTGGTCGCGCGGACCACTGCCGAACATGGAGTTTCTCAAGCGCGAGATCCGCACGCTGGCGGCGTACAAGTACAACATCTTCTCGCCGTATTTCGAACACACGTTCGCTTACACCTCGTCGCCCGTCGCAGCGTTTCCCGGCGGCGCGATGACTCCGGAGGAAGGCCGCGAGCTGGTCGCCTATGCGGCGCAGTATCACATCACGATCCTCCCCGAGCAGGAGTCGTTCGGGCATTTGCATCACGTGCTCAAGTTCGAGCAGTTCTCGCCGGTGGGTGAGAATCCCCATGGACAGGTGCTCGCGCCCGGCGCGAAGGACGACTGGTCGTCGCCCGGCAAGGTGGAGGGAGGGGCGGGATCGCTTCCGCTGATCGCGAGCTGGTTCGGCGAACTGGCAAAGGTGTTTCCGGGGCCGTGGGTGCACATCGGCGCCGACGAGACGGACGAGCTGGGCAAAGGCCGCACGCACGACGAGGTGAAGCAGCGCGGGCTGGGCGCGGTCTATCTTGACTTTCTGACGCAGATCCACTCGACGCTCGAGCCGGACCACAAGCGGCTGCTTTTCTGGGGCGACATCGCAGTGAATTCGCCGGACCTGGTGGGCACGCTGCCCAAGGACATGATCGCCGTGCCTTGGGAGTACGACGCCAAGCCCGACTTCAAGCCGCTGATCGAGCCGTTTGCGAAGGTCGGACTGGAGACGTGGGTCGCCCCCGGCGTGAATAACTGGAACCGGCTCTACCCCAACAACAACGAAGCCCTGGGCAACATTCGCGCGTTTGTGCGCGACGGCCAGGCGCTCGGATCGAAGGGCATGCTGAATACGGTTTGGAACGACGATGGCGAGGGCATCTTCGACGAGAACTGGTTTGGGCTGCTGTTCGGGGCCGCGGCGGCGTGGCAGCCGGGTGAAAGCTCCGAGGATGCCTTTGCGGCGTCGTACGGATGGGCATTTCACCGCGATCCGACGGGCAAGATCGACCAGGCGCAACAGGAGATCAGGAGTATTCACGCGCTGCTGAAGACGGCTGGCCTCGAAGATGCCCAGGACGGGTACTTCTGGGCCGACCCGTTCTCGCCGGAGGGCCAGCGGATCGCGGCCAAGCTTCGCCCGGTGGTCAGCAAGATGCGCCTACACGCCGAGCGCGCGATCACATTGGCCACGCAGGCAAGAGCCGCGGAAAAGCTCACCAACACCGAGGCCCTCGACGCATTGGAACTCGGCGCTCGGCGAATCGATTTCGTGGGGCTCAAATTTCAGGCGGCCGACGAGTGCGCGGCACTCTACGCGCAGGCGCAAGCGATGGCCGGCGACAAGAGCCGCTGGGACGAGCTCGAAGGCATGCTCTACACGATCGGATCGAACAACGGGCGTCTCGAAGATATCCGCGACGGCTATGCGCTGCTGCGTGGACTCTACAAGCAGGCATGGCTGCGCGACAACCGGCCATACTGGCTGCAGATCGATCTCTCGCGCTACGATCGCGAGACGCAGATGTGGATCACGCGCAGCCGGCACTGGGAGGAAGTCATCCACCAGTGGTATGACACGCACACGCTGCCCAGCGCGGCAGACGCAGGATTGCCGGCGGCGCCAAAATAAGCGCAAATCTCAGCCGGGAAGTTTTTCGATCTCGTCAAGATCGAACCCTGCCCGGCTGCCGGAATGTCAAACGTGCGCGGCTCCAGCGGCTCCAACCTGCTGGAGATGCAGCGAAAGTGCGGCCCGCTATGGTGACCAAAGGGGTCGCCGCCGGGATGGCCGCTCCTTTAGAGAATTCTTACGCCCGCTTCGGATCGGACGCCTGCGCTACTTCTTGTCCAGCGCGTACTCCATCGACCAGATGGCTCCGGGGCGCATATACATGCTCGCTCGGTAGAGGCCTTTCGCGTCGTAAGCCTCCGGCGTGCGGAAAAAGTAGCCGCGGTCGCGCCAGACAACGTTGTTCACACCTTTTGCAGCGGCGAAGCCCTCGTCGGTGAGCCCTTCGGCGATCATCTGGCTGGCCACGGCGAACGTCGTGCCGGTCCACACCTCTTCGAGCTGCGAGTTCGTATGCAGCAAGGAGCCTTCGGGACTGATGCCGTTGATGGCGCCCATCTCGCCGTGGGCGAATTTGCGCACGTTGACCTGGAAGACCTTGCGGAGCGCGGACTTGCGCATGTTCTTGGGAACGAGATCGCCGAGGCCGGTCAGATCGGCATACCACTGCCCAGCCAATTGCTCGGCCATTACGGCGTCGGTGTCCTGGCCCTTCACGGCGTAGCGGAAGTACTCTCCTGTCCACAGCTTCTTGATGTAGGCGTTCGCGGCACGCTCTTCGAGTTTGCCGTAAGCTTCCGCGGTGTCTCGCTCGCCCAGCTTCTCCGCCATGTTCGCCGTGGCCTTCAAGGCGGCCAGATACAGGCTGCCGGTGTACGCGCTTTCGCCGCTGGCGATCCAGTCGTCATAGGTCTGGTCGGGAAATCCGCCGTTTTCGATCAGGCCGTCGCCATCGGTGTCGTACTGTTTCAGGTGCTCCATGGCCTGTTTGACAGCCGGCCAGCTATCGCGCAGAAACGCGTCATCCGTGCCTCCGGTCAGCGCGTAGTCGCGCCAGATCATGAGCACATACTTCGAGTTGAGATCGCGCCAGTTCGAGACATCCTGATAGTTGTACTGATTCGGATTGTCGATCGGATCTTCGCGGGGCGCGCCGAGATCGTGCGGCGCCGCACCCGGCACCTTGCGCGTAAACTCGACCAGCTGATGGTCGCGGTTACTCTTCCATCCCCAGACGTAATGCTGCGCATTCGACTCGGGGATGGTCGCAGTGTATTCGCGCATCTCCTGCTTTTCGATCTCCGGCCAGAAGCGCAGCAATGACCAGGAACCATAGAAGCGCACGTCGAGGCTTCCGTAGAACGGGTAGTCGAAACACTCCAGGTAGGAAAAGCTGTCCGGCTTTTCCGGCTCCGCACCGCGCTCGCCGGCCCAGATCGTTCCACCATCGGCCAGGATGTAGAGTTCGTTAAAAAGTTCGGCGCGGAACCAGACTGGTCGGTGCCCGTCTTCGACGATCGGTTTCTGCCACGCATCGATCTGCTTGCTCCATTCGTCCTGGTGCTCGAGCGCGGTGCGGGCGATCTCCCAGGCATGCGTGCCCTCCGTGCCGAAGAAACGCGTGTAGTGCCGCTTCCATTTGCGCCCGCCTCCGAACTGGATGGTGGGAAGATCCCAGCTCAAGGCCATGGGAATCATGCGGCTCTCATGCGGGGCGAGCACGAACCGGACGGCAATGGCGCCGGCAAAGATGTCTCCGCTTGATGCGATAGGCGGCGCAAGGTTTGGCAGCCTGCCGTCTTTGCTGAACGGGCGCCATACTTCGGAGCCGTCGCCCATGCCTTCGAAAGTAGTCAGATAGGTGACCTCGGCATTGGCGCCGGGCAGCGTGGCAACGGCAAACTGGCCGTCCCACTCTTCGTCTACGGGTCCCGACCGCAGGCGATCGAAGACGATGCCGCTTGCCTCGCCGGCGCCCGTTTGCCCGGTGACGTAGCGATTGATGTTCTGCTGGTTCAGGGCGCCGTCGAAGTTACGCAGGCCGTCGCGGAACCAGCCCACCATGTTGGTCCACGAAAAGAGGATCGAAACCGTAAGCGGCTTTGCCGAAGGGTTCTCCGCGTACCAGCGATAAACCGCGACGGGATAGCTTGTCTCTTTATAGTTGCCGGGCAGAACGGGCGAGAACTGCTCGAGCGTAAGCTTCACCGGCAGCGCCTTGGTCCCGTAGGCGAACCAGCTCTTCGGATAAAGAGCGGCATAGTCCCCATCGCCGGCCGGGTAGCTCCAGTTCCAACTGCTGAGCGCTCCGCTGACAGGCTTGCCCACGGCCAGCGCCATCGCCACGGGCGCGCCGCCTTCCTGCTGCGCGAAGACGGCAAACTGGTTGGCTGGAACATTTTCGTATTTGTGAGCGCCCGCCTTCAGGTGCCATCGCTCAAAGTATCCGCGATAGCTGCGCGAAAAGGTGCCGGCTCCGATGCCTCCCACGGGAGCGCCCTGCCAAAAGCCGTCATCGATGCTGGAAGAGCCCAGCTCCGGCCGGTGACCGCCGGGGTTGGGCACCGGAGTGCCGATCGGAACGCGCCACGCCGCAGCCGGAATCGAAGTCTGAGACAGACTCGCGCCGGCGGAAAGCGCCGACAGGCCGCATAGCAAGATAAACCGGTTTAGTTGCACGTGCGGGGATTCTCCAAGCATGATCATACAGGCGGTGGCAGGCGGGGCCAAACACCTTCCTTCTGCACCGGCATTGCGGCGCCGCGCGGCGATATACTCGGAGCAATTCCCGCTGCGATTCAGGAAGGGTGGATGTTCCGGAACGGCTCAACGCCGCGGCTTTCGATGGGATGAAGCGGCCTAAACATAGCCGGTTTGCATTGAGTATGGATTGAAGCACATCCGGCGGCACTCGGGAAGAATATGCGGCCCATGGAGAGTCAGGCTTTGAAGAGAACGTCCCTTCAATCGGCCTACGCGGTCTGGTTCGTTCTCATCGGCGTCTTTGCTGCACTGCATGCCTTGAATCTCCGCGCCGACTTTCCCAACCATTCTCCGTGGGTGTTCGATTGGGCCAAGTACACGGACGAGGGCTGGTACGGCAATGCCGCCGTCCGCGCCCACCTCTTCGGCAACTGGTACGTTCCGGGCGATTTCAATCCGGCGGCGGCGCTTCCCGTGTTGCCCTTCCTCGAGTGGATTCTTTTCTTCTTTACCGGCGTGAAAGTCGAGGCTGCGCGCGGGCTGGCCATCGCGTTCTTCTTCGCCAGTCTCCTGCTGACCTACCTGCTGTTGCGCCCACGCGGCCCGCGGTGGATGGCGCTCCTCGCGTTGACCATGCTGGTCACGAGCCCATTCCTCTATTGCTTCAGCCGGCTGGCCATTCTCGAGCCGCCGCTGACAGCCTTCACGCTGGCCGCACTGAACCTGGCCGTGCGGTTGCCGCGTGCGAAGAAGCCAATGATCGCCTCGATCGGCATCGGCCTCCTGTTCGCTCTGATGATGTTGACCAAGACCACAGCGGTCTTTCTGTTGCCGGCCGTCGTGTGGGCGATGGTCCTGCCGCTTTGGCCATCACGCCGGCTGGCGGCGCGGTGCGTGCTTGCCGCCGGCGCCGGCTTCGCGCTGAGCTATGGGTTCTGGATTGCGCTGGTGGTGCGCCGAGGGCTGCTCGCCGACTACAAGTACCTCTTTATCGTGAACCGGTATCCCAAACCGACGGCATTCTACTGGCCGTTGCTGAGCCTCTGGTGGTCGATGCATGGAGACTTGTGGATCGACCATCTTCTGGCGCCGCTCGCGGGAATCATCGTTGCAGGCGCCGTGGTGTCGGGTTTATGGCTGGGACGCAAGACTGAATGGGGGCGAAGATTCCTGCTCGATCCGGTTGTGGGATCCTCGGTGCTCGCCATCGCGGGCTACATCTTGTTCATGACCTACCAGAACCATCCGCAGCCGCGCTACTACGCCGTGGTGGCCATCTTCTGTTTCGTCATTGTTGCGCAGGGAACGAATGCGCTGCTCAGAGGCCGCGGCTGGACGCGCCGCCTGGGCACGCTGGCCCTGGGTGCCGCCAGCGCGGGGTCGCTGATCAATGGGATCTGGACGCTGAATTTCGCGACGCACCCCGAGTACACGCTCGTCGATGCGGCCGCGCGGCTTACCCGGTACATCGACACGCACCCAAGCGGCAAGCGGCTCCTCGTCTCGATCAGCGGGGACGAAATCACCCTGATGACGCACCTGCCGACCATCTGTGACGACTTCGGCACGCAGGAGCTGGCGAGCAAGCTGGTCCGCTATCAGCCGGGCTGGTTCGCCACCTGGAATGACCTCGATCCCGGCACGCTCGAAGATATTCACACCCACTTCTCGCTCGAACAGGTGGCGAGCTTTCGGGCGATGGACGCTCCGGATCGCAATCAACTCGTGCTCTTCAAGCTCCATCCGCTCCCCAATGGGGAAGTGCGCGAGCCCGAGGAACAAAACCTGGATGTTCCCCTGCCCGGGGACGAGATTGATATCGATGTGCAGTAGGCCAGGAACCAACGACCATGGCCGGGGCCGGGCGCGTGCGCCATCGGAGCGAAGATTCCGCGGTCGGCCGCACGCGAAGCGCGGTTGCTAAGGGAAGCACGGTGGCCGGGGAAGAAACACTTGCGGCGAACGAGCCATGACTGGAGCGATTCTGCCTGCAATCGCGGGGCGCGACAAGACTGTGGCCGGTTACGGCCGCGCGATCATCACCTCGGTCGCCTTGATGAGCGCAAACGCCTGGTCGCCCTTCTTCAGTGCCAGCTCCCGCGCAGCATCGGAAGTGATGATGGCGGTGACCTGCTGGCTGCCGACAGCGAGGACCACTTTCGCGAGGAGCCCTTCTATGGTCACCTCCACGACCGTGCCGAGCAGTTGATTGCGGCCGCTGATTCGCGCGCCGCCGGAGCGGGAAAGCTCGGGTGCGAGAAATGCATCCAGCGTCTCGATCGGGACGCGGTGGTGCCCGCCCGGCGTTTTCACCGTGCGGATGCGTCCGGCGAGGATCCAGTGCTTGAGCGCCGGGTAGCTGATGCCGATCTTTTCCGCTGCCTGGCGAGGCGTGAGCAGCGTCGAGGAAGCCGCGGGCCGGGCGGCGGTGTCTGCAACGGGCCTTGCTTTCGCACGTGCCATGGTAGGGGCTGCGACCTCTCTGCGATGTACTTTACACCGTCGTTCCAGTTGGGGAGAACAAACGCAAACAGGCCAGCCTCAGGCGTTTGTGACTGCAATCACTCGACAGGGGCCGATGCGAATGATAGGCTTCCCCGTGAATTTCTCCGTGATTTTCGGGGATTGGTTTGCTGGGGTCGTTCGGGTCTGCGGCTTCAATGGACATTCGAGTTGGGAGGACTTGTGACTGCACAAGAGTGGGTGTGCTTTGTTCTGGCGGTGAGCGTATCTTGGCTCGTTGCCGCCTTTGTGTTCACTCGCCGGGCTATGAGGCCGGATATCCGCACGGTGGCGGCCATGCGACAAATTTCAAGAGCCATTCCGGAAGGCACGGTGGCATTTTTGCAGAGGCGTTTCAAGACGGTGGGGACACTCCTGTGCCTGCTGTTTCCCGCGTTCGCCCACGCCCAGCAGGAACACTCGGGCGGAGGAGAAGCCAACCTGACGCTGCCGGATTTGTCGACCGTGAATTTTCTCGGTGTGAACGGACACGTCCTGCTGATGATCGGATTGCTGTTCTGCGTGGGCGGCCTTTTGTTCGGCCTTGTGATCTATACGCAGTTGAAGAACCTGCCGGTTCATCGCACGATGCGCGAAATGTCCGAGCTGATCTACGAGACCTGCAAGACATACCTGTTTACGCAGGGCAAGTTCATCCTTCTGCTCTGGGTTTTCATCGCGGTGATCATCTCGCTCTACTTCGGCTGGCTGGCGCCGGTGGGCAATGTTGCGATCACCCTGCCCATCATCCTGGGGTTCAGCCTGGTGGGCATTGCCGGCAGCTACGGGGTAGCGTGGTTCGGCATCCGCGTGAACACCTTCGCGAACTCCCGCACGGCGTTTGCCGGACTGCGCGGCAAGCCGTATCCGTGCTATGCGATTCCGCTGAAGGCGGGCATGAGTATCGGCATGGCGCTGATCTCGGTCGAGCTGCTTATCATGCTCTTCATCCTCCTGTTTGTGCCCGGCAACTACGCAGGCCCCTGCTTCATCGGATTCGCGATCGGCGAGTCGCTGGGCGCGGCGGCGCTAAGAATCGCCGGCGGCATCTTCACCAAGATCGCCGACATCGGCTCGGACCTGATGAAGATCGTCTTCAAGATCAAGGAAGACGATGCGCGCAACCCCGGCGTCATCGCCGACTGCACGGGCGACAACGCAGGCGACTCGGTCGGCCCGAGCGCCGACGGCTTTGAGACCTATGGCGTCACCGGCGTGGCTTTGATCACCTTCATCCTGCTGGCGGTTCACGATCCCAGGACGCAGGTGCAGCTGCTGGTGTGGATCTTCGTCATGCGCGTGGCCATGCTGCTTTCGAGCGCCAGCGCGTACTTCCTCAACAGCGCCATCGCCCACGCCAGATACCACGACGCCGACGAGATGGACTTTGAGGCCCCGCTGACCTCGCTGGTCTGGGTCACCTCCATACTCTCCATCGCCCTGACCTTCATCGTCTCCTACCTGCTGATCCCCTCGCTCGGCGACGGGTCCATCTGGTGGAGATTGGCTTGCATCATCTCCTGCGGAACCCTGGCCGGCGCGCTGATTCCCGAATTCGTCAAGGTCTTCACTTCAACCAAGTCGGCTCACGTGCAAGAAGTGGTCACATCGGCGAAGGAAGGCGGAGCTTCCCTGGGAATCCTTTCGGGATTCGTGGCCGGCAATTTTTCGGCCTACTGGCTGGGACTCTGCATGGTCGCGCTGATGGGAGCGGGCTACTACTTCAGCACCGGTATCCCGGGCGGACCCGCGGGACTGATGCTGGCCCCGGCCGTCTTCGCTTTTGGCCTGGTTGCGTTCGGCTTCCTGGGCATGGGCCCGGTCACGATTGCGGTCGATTCCTACGGCCCGGTGACCGACAACGCGCAATCCATCTTTGAATTGTCGTTGATTGAAAATGTTCCCAATATCGAAGCCGAATTGAAGAAGGACTTCGGCTTCCAGGTGAATTTTGACCGAGCCAAACACTGGCTGGAAGCCAACGACGGAGCCGGCAACACATTCAAAGCGACGGCGAAGCCGGTGCTCATCGGCACTGCCGTCGTCGGCGCGACCACGATGATCTTCTCGATCATCATGGCCCTGACCGGAGGCCTGACCCGGGACGTGGACAAGCTCTCGCTGCTGCATGCGCCCTTCATGCTCGGGCTGATCTGCGGCGGGGCCATGATCTACTGGTTCACCGGGGCTTCCACGCAGGCCGTCAGCACCGGCGCCTACCGGGCGGTGGAGTTCATCAAGAGGAACATCAAGCTGGAAGGCGTGGATAAGGCTTCGGTCTCCGACAGCAAGAAGGTGGTGGAGATCTGCACCAAGTACGCGCAGAAGGGGATGTTCAACATCTTCCTCGGCGTCTTCTTCGCCACGCTCGCCTTTGCGTTCTTCGAGCCGTTCTTCTTTATCGGCTACCTGATCTCGATCGCTATCTTCGGCCTCTTTCAGGCCATCTTCATGGCCAATGCCGGCGGCGCATGGGACAACGCCAAGAAGGTCGTGGAGGTCGACCTGAAGCAGAAAGGGACGCCTCTGCACGACGCCACCGTAATCGGAGACACCGTCGGCGACCCGTTCAAAGACACCTCGTCGGTGGCCATGAATCCGGTCATCAAGTTCACGACGCTGTTTGGGTTGCTTGCCGTCGAGCTTGCCGTCACGCTCAGCGCGAACAACTCTCTGCTCACACAGGTGCTGGCAGTCGCATTCTTCCTGGTGTCGATGTTCTTTGTGCGGAAATCGTTCTATGGAATGAGGATTGAAACCGAGGCCGGCAAGTGAGGCCAGCCGGACGAAGCTCAATAACTTCGAACCGGCTCAGGCCAAGAGCCTGGCCATCGCCGTCACGGCGGGGATGACCGGGAAGTAATCTGCAAACGGACTGGCGGACGACGGGAGAAGCGGCCCTGCGCGTTGCAACGCAGGGCCGTTTTGTTTCATAAGTCACATTCCGTGGAATCCGGGAGTGCTATCATAGCTGGCGCATTCCAAACAATGGGATAGCTCGGACCTTTCAGGTGGAATCTCCGGGAAGCCTGAGCAATGCAAGGATGGCGACCGTGACCAATCGTTGGCATATCACTGTTACCGCATTTCTTCTGATATTGCCGTTCGCCGGCAGCGCTCAGAAGTTTCAGGAACCGACAAAAGAAGAGTTACAAATGACCGCGGACCCCAAAGCTCCTGGAGCGTCAGCGGTCTTCCTTTATCGCGAAGAGAAGATGGACAACGGGACGCACTACGTCAGCAGCTATGCCCGTATCAAGGTCTTGACGGAGCTTGGCAAAGAGTGGGCAACGGTCGAGATTCCTTATTTTGCGGTTCTGAATGGAACGCCGATCATCGAAGGCCGCACGATTCACGCCGACGGAACCGTCGTACCGCTTACAGGCAAAGTAAACGATCTGCTTGTGATCAAGACAACCGCGGCCAACGTAAAAGCTGCGGTGTTCAATTTGCCCAGCGTGGAAGCCGGCAGCATCCTGGAATACAGGTGGACCGTGCCGATGACCGGCGCCAGGTTTGCGGATGAAGGCGTTTCATCCGGCGACTTCTATGCATCCGCTCTGGCGGGGCAGATTCCCGGCTGGGATGTGCAGCAGCGCATCTACACCCACAAGGCGCGTTTCTACTACAACCCGATCATCGATCTCGGCGACAACGCGGTCACAGGCGCCGATACCGGCGGCGGCAGGATGGACGACGGGCGGTACGGCCATCTTATCTACACCCAGCGGCTGCCTGCCGGCAGCCAAGTCGTGCGAAGCCAGAAAGGCGACTACACGCTCGAAATCCAGGATGTCCCGGCATTCTCGGAGGAGTCCTACGCCCCGCCGCTCGATTCGTTTCGATATAGGGTTCGCTTCTACCTGAGTCCGGCCACGAATGCCGAGCAATTCTGGTCCAGCGAGATCGCGCGCTGGTCGAAAGAACTCGACCAGTATGCGAGCCAGACCTCGGCCATCAAGAGCGCCGCCAGCGAGTTCGCCTCCGGAATCGATTCCCCTGAAGCCAAGGCGCGAAAGATCTACGATATCGTGCAGGGCTTCGAGAATACCGATTTCACGCGCGTGAAATCGGAGTCCGAACGCCGCGAGCAACATCTCAAGAGGGAGCTCAAGAGGTCAGAGGACGTCCTCAGCGGCAAGAGCGGCTCGGGGGACCAGATCGCGGCGCTCTACCTCTCGCTGGCGCGGGCCGCGGGCCTGGAAGCCTATGGGATGAAGGTTGTCGACCGCAGCCGGGCGATGTTCGACCCGAACTACCTTTCGATGGACCAGTTCGATTCGCTGATCGTCGTCGTCAAGATCGACGGCAAGGATTTCTATCTTGATCCGGGTGAGAAGCTTTGCCCGTTTGGCCAGCTGCACTGGTCGCACCTGCTCACCGGCGGAATCGAGCAGGGCGCGAAGCAGCCGTCGTATACGCCTCCCAACTTGAGCAAGGACGCCATCACCGCCCACGCAGCGGAGCTGAAGGTCGACGCGAAAGGCGCGGTGACAGGAACGGTGAAGATCCTCATGAGCGGGCCAGCGGCACTGCGTTGGAGACAGTTGAACCTCACCGCCAACTCGGACGAAGTGCAGAAGCAGTTCAACGAGTCCCTGCACGATCTGTTGCCCACGGGGCTCACCGGTGAAGTCGATAAATTCCAGGGTCTCGAGACGGCGACCGGATACCTGTCCGCCTCCGTGAATGTCAACGGCGTGCTGGGCGCCAATACGGGCAAGCGGGTGATTCTCCCCGGTTTTCTCTTCTCGCAGGGTGCGAGGCCTCAATTCGTTGCCGAAGAGAAACGTGAGACCGCCGTAGATCTGCACTTCGCCGAGCAGGTGATCGACGAAGTTGTATACCACGTGCCGGCAGGCTTCACGGTGGAGAGTACTCCACAGGCTTCGCAACTGCCGTGGCCGGATCATGCGGCTCTTGTGGTGAAGACCCAGCCAGGCCCAAGCGCAATCGACATCAAGCACATTTATGCCCGCGGGTTCATTCTGCTTGATCCAAAAGAATACCCGGCATTACGCGACTACTACCGGAAGCTCGCTGCCGCGGACCAGCAGCAGGTGGTTCTTGCTGTGGGAACGGCGCCGGGAAACTAAGCGGATGGCGCAAGTGCCGGGCCGGTCCGTACGAGCGATCACCTGCGGTTTTGCGTCGTTGACCGGCAGCAGAGAGACGAAAGCCGACAGGCGGAGACGCGCTGGAGCTGCGGGCCTTGTTCATCGAGGTGAAAGGATCGAGCCAGGAGTTCGTCTGTTAATCCGCATTCGATCCCGGAGCTGCGCGTCAACAACGCGGTCTCAACCATGCGGAGTTCCAGAAGGCCTTCAGCCGCAAGGCCGGCCGACGGTGCACGCCACGCGATCCAGGGAGTGGCGAAGGGGCTCCGGCCGCGACTCTCAATTGAGATCGCACGGCAGTACGAGTAGACTGCCGTCACGGTGACAGTCGAAGAGATCCTCGCGAGATTGCGCGCGGCGGGCAGCGCCGAGAACGTTGCCGGAATGGCTCGTTTCGGCATCTGCCCCGCAGTTGCTTACGGCGTGACGGCGCCGGAGATCCGGTCGGTGGCCCGCGAAATCAAACGCGATCACGAGACGGCGAAGAAGCTCTGGGGCACTGGCGTTCTCGAAGCGCGCATCCTCGCGACCATGATCGCCGATTGGCGCGTGGTCTCCGAAGAAGAGATCGAGGCGTGGGTCCAGGAGTTCGACTGTTGGTCGGTATGCGATTCGACCTGCTCGAATCTGCTTTGGCGCACGCCATTTGCGTGGCGCAAGGTCGTCGAGTGGTCCGACGCCAAGCCGGAGTACGTTCGACGGGCCGCGTTCGCGCTCATCGCCGCCCTCACGGTTCACGACAAGAAGGCGCCCGACAGCAGGTTTCGTGCCGCCTTCCGGCTGATCCGCAAGGCCGCCACCGACGAGCGCAACTATGTGAAAAAGGCGGTGAACTGGGCGCTGCGGCAGATCGGCAAGCGCAACGCCACGCTGTACCGGGAGGCCATGGAGGTGGCAGCCAAGCTGGCTGCTTCGAAGTCACGGTCCGCGCGATGGATCGGGTCGGACGCGCTGCGCGAACTGCGCGCCCGCGACCCGCTGAATCCCAGATTCACCACAAACAAGGCGAAGGCGCGGCATAAGGCTTGATCGAGGCACTACACCATGACAGGCAGAGGGCAAGACGAATTTGCGAGGTTTCCCGATTTCGCGGCAAAGCTGTATGGCAGCCTGACAAGGACCAAAGGAATTCAACGCCAGCATCTCGAGATCGCTCAAGAACTGGCATCCAGGATCGAGCAGGGCAGGGTTCTCGATGTGGGCTGCGGCCCTGGCGACCTGCTCTGCGAACTCCATAAACTGAATCCGGCGCTGGAGCTGTTCGGGCTCGACATCTCCCATGCGATGGTTGAACTTGCCCGCCGAAGGCTTGCCGGGACATCCGCCGACATACGCCAGGGCGAGATCCGGCACCCCGGCTTCGGCGGCGACTTCTTCGACATCGTTACGTGCACCGGCAGCTTCTACCTTTGGAACGACCCCGCCGACTGCCTGAATGAGGTGTTCCGCATTCTCAGGCCAGGCCGGTCGGCGTATCTCTACGAGAGCTATCGCGACTGCGACCGGACTGCCGTAAATGCCGCGCTGAAGGCCAATCTCGCCGCAGAGGGATTCATGCGGCGCATGCTCGCGCCGCGCTTCTTTGCGAAGCAGCTCCGCATGACCTACTCGACAGAAGAGTTCGCTGTCATACTCAGGCGGACGAAGTTCTCCGTGAGCTTCTCGATCGAGCGCCTTGTGCTTGCGGGAGTACCGGCTTGGCTGCGCGTGACGCTCGCCAAATGCCAAGACCGCTGAAGGTCATCCGTCCCTGGCGCGCGAGCAGGGAGAACCGTGCTGACACGATTGCCGTTGCCATGCCGCAATTGCTAAGATTTGCGAGTCGCCAGGAGGCGGAATGCCAAAATACGTGATCGAGCGGGAAATTCCAGGCGCGGGCAGCCTGTCAGCAGAACAACTGAAGGCCATATCGCAGAAGTCGTGCGGCGTGCTTCGGAATCTCGGGCCGGAGATTCAATGGTTGGAGAGCTTCGTAACCGACGACAAGATCTACTGCGTGTACATCGCGCCTGACGAAGCGACGGTGCGCCAGCACGCCGAGCAGGGCGGTTTCCCCGCCAACCGCATTTCGCAGGTACGGACGATTATCGACCCGACCACGAGCGACTGAAGCAGAACTTCGGCGATCGAATCAGGCCGGCAGGTCGTGGACTTTCGACGAGCGGCAGGCGAAGCTGGCGGAAGCTGCCGGCCTGGACACCAGCGCGTGAGCCGGATCACAATTCGATCTCGAATGCACCGCCGGGTGCAGGCCGGGCGCCTACTGCGGCGTAATGATGCCGCCCAGCGCGTGGCGGCGCGGCAGCACAATGCCGCGATGATCGACCTCGGGCGGAGCTAAAGGTTCAGGCTCGGGCAGCGTCTTCCGCTCGATCAAGGCCCCGCCGCAGGCCGGGCACCAGTCGGCCTGCGTCTCCGGCGCAAGGGCGGCGTGACAGTGGGTGCAGATGCGCTCCATGAGGCAATGGTACCGCGCAGGACTCAGGCAGCCGGCTGTAGCTGCCGGGCGATGTTGTCGGCCCAGGCATGGATCGCATCCCAATCGCGAATGTCCATGGGTGGCATCTTTTTCAGGGGAGAAGCAGGCAGCAGCCGCAGAAGGCTGAGCGGAAAGCCAATGAGTCGGGCGTCGAAGCGGCCGCCAAAGATTTTGAGCTCAGCCGGTTTGAGCCACGAAAATTTCGCCAGTTCTTTCTCCGCCTGAGTGCGGGCCGAGGCGAATTGCTCGTCCTTCTGCTCCACCGGCCCCAGAACGAAAATCCACGGGCGGATCGAAACCAGCGCCGCATGATTCCTGTCGAGGAACCGGTGAATTTCGCCGGGGAAGCGGCCCATGTAGAGCGCGGCTCCGAGAACAACTGCCTTGGAGCCGTCGACTGCCTTCGCGTCCTGCGCCCGCTCGACCAAGGCATCGATTCCCGCCTCGCGCAAGGCAGCGCCGATCGCCTCGGCAACCTCAGCGGTCGATCCGTAGCGCGATGCATAGACGATCTGGACGGACGGAGCCATATGCGGACCCCCTTTTCAGCGAATTATGGTCGAGAACGCGCGACGCGCGATGTGGCGCGGGTCACCGGCCGGAGTTCACCCTGCCAGCGCCGGCGTAAGATTCGCAACCGTGCACTTACGGTCTCCCGGTACACTGGGTCCATGCACCCACCCGTCCGGCTGTTGGCCATCGACATGGACGGCACGCTGCTGCCGACATTCGGGCAGGCGGTGAGCCGGCGGAACGCGGCGGCGTTGCGGGCGGCGCAGGAGACCGGGATTACTGTGTCCATTGCCACGGGCAGGCGCGCAGCCTACACCGCTCCCCTGCTCGACGGCGTGGGCCTGCGAGCGGATACGCCATTGATCACGTCGAATGGAGCAGTGACTCGCACGCTGGCGGGCGACCTTGTCGACCGTTGCCACCTGCCGGCAAAGGTCGCGCGAGGGTTGTGCGGAGTGCTGCGGCCGTTTGGAGCGGTGGTGTTCACATTCGACCGGCCGGGCCGGGGCGAGTTGGTGCTCGAGAACCTGGAACAGGCCGAGGGCCGGATTGCGTTGTGGGTTGAGGCGAACCGCAATTCGATTGAGGTGGTGCAGCCGCTGGAGAAGGCGCTCGAGGACGGAGAAGACCCGATCCAGGGGATGGTGACAGGCGGAATCCTGAAGATGAAGCAGGCAGAGAAGGCGCTGAGGGCGAGCCCGTGGGCCACCGGGTGCGAGTGCGTGCGCACCGAATATCCGGCGCGCGACCTCTCAATCGTGGACCTTTTGCCGCCGGGCGTTTCGAAAGGATGGGCGCTGGAACGGCTTGCCGGCCGGCTGGGCGTCGACCGCAAGGAGACCATGGCGATCGGCGACAACTGGAATGACGTGGATATGCTGGAGTGGGCAGGGCAAGGCGTGATGATGGGCAACGCGGCGGACGATCTTAGAACGATGGCCAGGCTGCGCGGCTGGAAGCAGGCTCCTTTGAACGATCATGATGGGGTGGCCGTTGTGCTGGAACAGATGCTGGCGCGGCAGGCGGTGAAGGCTTGAGGGTTGGCATGGCGTCGTGGTGTTTGCGGATGGGGATGCGAAGAGGCTTCTCCATCGCGATGGGCTTGCTCGCCGGGTTCGCCGGGGCGGCGCAGGACATGCGCGCCGGCGAACTCGTGACGCTGCGCAATGGCTTCTCCATCCAGTGCACGCATCATGCGGAAGTCGATGGCCGCGTGCGCCTCTTCAGCAGCCAGGGCGACGACAGTTACATCGAGTTCGGGCCGGAAGAGATCGCTCGAGTGGAGGCAGCGCCCGATCCGCCGGAAGCGGCGGCGCCGAAGGGGAACGCGATTCGCCCGCATGCCAACGCGAGGAAGGCACGGCCGGACTCGATTCTTTCGCCTCAGGACCTGGGGCAGATGCTGGCCAAGGCCGGCAAGGAGCACAACGTCGACATCGACCTGCTGGCCAGCCTGGTCAAGGCCGAGAGCGGCGGCAATCCGCATGCCGTGAGCCGCACCGGCGCGCGGGGGCTGATGCAGTTGATGCCAAAGACGGCCGCCGGACTGGGCGTTGAAGACAGCTTTCAGCCGGAGCAGAATGTCCGCGGCGGCACGGCATATCTCGACGCGCTGCTCATCTGCTACCACGACAATCTCGCCCTGGCGTTGGCGGCTTACAACGCGGGACCGGCCGCGGTCGCGAAGTATCACGGCATCCCGCCGTACGATGAGACGCGGGCCTACGTGGCGCGCGTGATCCACGAGTTCAACCGCCGGGTGAAAGAACGGCGGGCGCGAGCGCGAACCGTCATGGAAGCGGCGATGACGATACCGGGCAGCGAGTAGCCGAACGTTGTGGATTCCCAGGTCTCGAAATCGACACCAGGGGCACCCGGCTTCAGCTTCTAAATGGCTCGATGACTCCCGCCGATTTGAGCGAATCTATAAACGAATCATTTGTCGCATTTCCAAGAAAGAGCATTCCTGGAGCGAAGTTGTCATAAGCTCCAAATTCAAGGTTCCCTGCCTTCGCGATCTGTATATGCAGGATGGACCGAGGAATCGTCCCTCCCATCGCGGCGATTATCTTTTCCACGGTTAAAGGCGTCAAAGGCACAACGATGAAGTCCTGATGCGGCCACGTCGTGTTTCTTTTTAGGGCGTTAGTTTCTTCAGTCGATGAAGCAGGGAGATTCATCAACTGAAGTGCTTTCAGGTCTCCCTCAAACGAGACCTCAGCATCCCCCGCAAGCTCCCGCATAGCCGATCGAAGCAGGCGGTTCTTGTCGCGTGTTTTCCAGTACAGTGGCATTTTCTACCGAAATAAGTGCGGCACAAAGCGGCTGGTATTCGTCGTCACGGTGGCCGAAGATTCGCGAATGCCCATCCCTGCCGGCTCGCCATCGACGAGCCAACTGCCGATGACCGCTGTGTTCCCGTCTTCCTTCGCCAGCGGGGCCGTCTTCTGAAAAACAAAACCACCTGACGCGGCGGCATCCCACTCCGATGGCTGGGTTCCCTTCTCGTCTTCCACCCAGTTGCGAAAAACGGAGACGCCCGCGCCTTCCCGGCCGAAGAACGGCTTCCTCACGTAGTCCTTCAGGTTGCGCGGGCCGTCGATATACGCAGGCAGCAGCAGCTCGTGGTTTGGATTCAGCTCCCACAGTATGGCGAGCAGAGCCTTGTTCGACCACATCATCTTCCAGATGGGCTCGATCCAGTTCACACCGCCGCCGCGCCAGTTGACGCCGCCCATGGTCTCGAGCGCGTGCGCGCCGAACCGCTCGCCGAGCAACCACTCCCACGGATACAGCTTGAAGATGCTGCGTATTGGGTGTCGCTGAAGATCGACAAACCGCGACTTCGCCTCTTCCCAGCCGATATCGCTCATCGATATCGGGATGGTGCGATGACCCGCCTGCTCGGCCGTGTCGCGCAGATAGCTGACCGTCATGAAATCTTCTTCGCTGCCGTCATGGCCGAAGTAGACTGGCTGCTCGAGATAGTCGCGCAGGTCCTTCCATTTGGCAACCAGCTTCTCATGCAGCGAATTGAACTGGTCAGCGCCGGGAAAGCGGTCTTCGAGCCAGTACCACTGCGTGACGGCGGCTTCCACGAGCGCGGTCGGCGTGTCGGCGTTGTACTCCAGCAGCTTGATCTGGCGGCCGTCGTAGGCGAGATCGAGCCGGCCGTAGAGAGCCGGCGGTTCGGAGTTCCAGGTCTCGCGAATGCGCGCGGCGGCCGCGGAGGGAATTTTCATTTCGGCGAGACGGTCGCGGCCGAGGATGTGGTCGCCGGCCGCGAGAGCGAGCTTCTGGATCTCGGCCGTGGCCGCTTCAAGGCGATCGATTTCGGCCGAAGTGAACTCCCAGCAGGCGGATTCATCCCAGTAGGGCGAGCCGTCGGGGAGCGTGTGGCAGGTGAGGCCGGTTTTGGCTACGGTCTCCTGCCAATTGCGGCGGGACTCGATCGTGTACCGGCGCATTATTCTCCCCCACCTTCACCGCCGCCGTGGCCGAAGCCTCCGCGGAAAATGCCGCCGGTGGGAGTGGTGCTGCCGCCAAGGACGGTATCGCCAAGGTGACCGCCGCTTGAGCCGCCGTAAACATAGTGATAGGGAACGCCGGGCGTGGCGGTCTGGCAGCTTGTGTCAGGAACGATACGGCCCTGCGCATCGACACAATTTCGGGTCTCCGAGTCGTGGCAGGCGATGGTGAACAGGGCAAGCGCCGCCAGGATCGTGATGGGCACTTCCTTTGATTTGCGCATGAGGGCTTGAAACAATGCTGGCCGAAGTGGGCGGGAATTTCAAGAGCACGACAGGGTAGACGGCTGGAAACCAGAGAGTCAGCCAGCAGCCATTTAGACTAAGCACACACGCATAAGGAAAACGGAGACCCTTTGAAGAAGAATCGCTGGATCGCGGGATTGATCGTGTTGGCGGTGCTGGTGACGCTGATCCTATGGGGGCGCAACCGGATCCACTTCGACTTCGGCGTCTTCCGCGCGCAGCTTGCCATGGCCGACTGGGGCAAGATCGGCCTCGCAGCAGGCTGCATCTATCTTGGCTACATCTTCCGCTCGTTGCGCTGGGCCATGCTGCTGCGGCACATGAAGAAGCTGCATCCGCTTTCACTGCTGGGCACACAGGTGATGGGCTTCACCGCGGTGGCGCTGATCGGCCGCGTCGCCGACCCGGTGCGGCCCTATCTCGTTGCAAAGAAGACGGGGCTGCCCATGGGCAACCAAGTCGCGGTGTACATTGTCGAGCGTCTCTTCGATGCCGGCTCCATGGGACTCGTCTTCTCGATCGCGATGTTCTGGGTTCCGACAGACGAGATCATCCGGGCGACGTCCCACTCCGGTCTCTTCGCCAAGCTCGCCATTCAGCATCCAGGCCTGGCCCCGTTTCTTGTCCGGTTCGGGGGGCTGATTCTGACGCTGCTCGGCGCGCTGTTCCTGGTCGCCGTGCGGCTTGCCGGAGAAATGGTCGCCAGATTCTTCGAGGTCGTCTTCGGGCTGATCTCGAAAAAGCTCGGCCGCGCGATTGCCGAGAAAGTGCGCGCGTTTCATTCCGGCCTCGACACCATGCGCTCCTTCTCCGATTTTGCGGTCACCGCAGGACTCTCGCTGGGCATGTGGCTGCTCATCGCCATGTCCTACCTGCTGACCTGCCGCGCGTTTATAGCGAGCCCCGAGCTTGTATCCGTCACGCCGCCCAAGTGCGTGCTGCTGATGATCGCCAGCGGCGGCGCGAGCATCATCCAGCTCCCAGTGATTGGCTGGTTCTCGCAGATCGGGATTGTGGCCGTTGCGCTCGCGGGCGTACTGGGAGCCAAAGCCGAGCCGGCCACGGCCTGCGCCGCGATGCTGCTGCTGGTGACCTTCCTAGCGATTGTGCCTGTCGGCCTGATCTGGTCGCAGTTCGAACACGTGAGCCTGCGCAAGCTGACCGAAGAAAGCGAGCATGTGGGTGAATCGCCGGATGGCGGCGATTCATCCACCAAGGAGCAGGTCGGGCGCGGGTGACTTCCGCCAGCACTCCTTCGCGGGGGCGACTCGCAGGCGCAATCCGGGCGGGACGACGTCAATATCGGCTTTTTTGACATCCTGCGCGGCGCCGCCAATGCCGGCTCACCGCAACGGCCGGTCCGCCGGTGGGTAAACCGGAGAAGCAGGTTCCTCGGGCCGTTCGCCGGGTCTGTACCCATTTTCTGCCAGCGGGTCCTTTCGAGATTGCGCGATGACGATCGATTCCGTGGTCCGAGTAATTTTGGCGATTGTCTCTGCCGGAAGTTGCGCAGCGGACGCCAGTGTCTCCTGGCTGTAGAATCGGAGAGTTTCCGGACCCACCGCGCCGCCGGTGAGCAGCATGCTCATGGCTTGCTCCATGGTCATATCGGTTTCGACGACCATGCGGATGGGCAGCAACTGAAGGATGGCTGAGGTCGGGTTGATGGCGTTGGGCAGCAACACCGCGGCGACGGTTTCGCCGGTGACGGTGTCGGTCATGGTCCGGCTGAGGAAGCCGATGCACTTCTGTCCAGCCATGGGGAACTCGACCAGCACGACGCGCTGGTTCGAAGCCTTCTTGGCCATCATGTTGTCCATGAGCTGACGGACGGAGCCGTAGATCTTGGCCACGACCGGGAGGCGGTGCAGGATGGAATCGAAGTAGCCAAGAATCCGGCTGCCAATGACCTCCGACGTCACCCGCCCCACCAGATAAAGAACTAGGAGAGTCAGCAGAATCGCGAGGACAAACTGAATCCAGGGCGCATCGGACTTCAAACCGGGAAAGAGGATGCCCATTAGCCAGATCACGGGAAGCCCGGCCTTGGCCAGGATCCCGAGCAGAAAGCTGAATATCAGGTAGGTCACGAACAAGGGCGCGATGGCGATGATTCCAGCCAGGATATTGCGTTGCAGGCTGCGCAGGGCGCTTGCTACAGTTGATTGCAAATCAAACTCCTTGCGGTGAGAATATGCCATGCCGTGTGCCAGGGCAGTGCAATTCCCTTCTATAGTGATCTTGGATGGAGGTTATGAGCGATCCGCTTCGACTGGAAATGAACGGCCCATCCGGCTCGATTGAAGAGGGCACGGGAGACCCGCACCCTGCCGAACTGCTGGCCAGGCTGTTGAGGGCAGAGGCCGAGGCAGGGCAACGAAGCGGCACCGGGATTGCCGCGGTCGACATCCCGCTGCCGCCGCATCCAACTCCAATTGAGCCCCGCCCGGCTGAGCCGCGCAGGCTCGAAGCGGTTCCCCCGGCTGCGCGGGCTCTGGCGGCGCCGGCGGTCGATGCGCAAGATCCCTCTACCATGCAGCGGACCGTACAGACAATCCGCAGCGCCCTTCCGCTGCTGCAGAAACTGCTTCCGCTGCTGGACGGCAACGTTCTGGCCACGCTGATGGCTCTCATGGCGCCGAGCTCGCAGCCTCAGGCTCTGCCAAAGCCAGTCGACTTGAAACCGGTGGAGGGCGGCCTGGCCGAGTTGAAGACGCAGCAGCAGGAGCTTCGCGGGCAGGTTCAAGCGCAGGAGACGGCGATGAAGAAGCTCGCCGAGCAACTCGAAACCGTGCGCGAAGCCGCTGAGCGCAACACTCGCGAGCAGGACGACCTGATCGACGAGCTAAGGGCCAACAGCCGGAAGACGAACGTTGTGGCCTTCCTTGCGTTCGTGCTGCTGGCCGCTTCAATCGCGATGAACGTGGTGCTTTACCTGGAGATCCACCGGTTGGTGCCTTAGGCAAGCCGGGAAGCTATTCTCACATTGAAAATGCACTGCGAGAGTCTGCTTTCATATAATCAAAAGTACTGTTCTCTACATAAACACAACTTCGCCGTTCCTCGATAACATTTTCAATCCGCGTGATGCAAGACATTGCCAGTCGTATTTTCGCGGGACTAGTATTCCGTACAGTTCCACCAAACCAGCCACCGGTTCGGCTCTACATCCGCTATGCAGTCGTTCCCAAGTTCCCAGAGCTTTACCAACGAAGCGGCGCTTACCGGCGCACGCAGACGGAGTGTCTCGCCATGGCATGGTATGCCTACTGCATCGGTGAAAAGCAATCGTTTCCTGAACTAGCTCGTCATCGTAAACCTGTCCCGATGGAATCGGTCCTCGGCGTAAGCGGCAATCAGGTTTTCCTATACCCGGCCAGCGAATTAGCTATTATCGTTAGCGAACACAATCCCCAGGAGGCACTCAACCACAAAGCGGGCGTCGACCATGCCCGGGTCATCGCCGACTGCTTTCAGCACTCCACCGTGCTTCCCTTCCGGTTCGGCACTGTCTTCAACGACGACGAGAGCCTCCGCAAATCGATCCGCTCCAACCAGCGGCAATTTCTGGGCAATATCGAAAAGCTGCGCGGCAAGACGGAGATGCATCTCAAGATCCTGGTCGACGATTGTTGCGGCAAGGAACTGGAGCGGCACGTCTCGACAGAAACCGTAGGCCGCGAGTATCTTTCGAATCTTCGCGAGAACGCGGCCCGCCAGCGCGAACGCCAGACCCGAGCGCGCGCCGTCACCTTCCAGATGCACCGGCTGTTTATGCCGCTCGACGAAGAGGTGAGCTGCCGGCTGACCGAGAACGGCAAAATGGTCCTGGATGTCGCACATCTGATCGACCGCAAGTACGTCGAGCGCTACCAGAACAAGTTCGCCACCACGAGCGCCATCATGCGGGACTGCTCCATGCAGCTCTCCGGGCCATGGCCGCCGTATCACTTCGTCCACCGGCTCACCCGGGTGCATTCCCACGCGCAGCCGGCTCATGCCACACCCGATGTTGCGACGACTCCGGTTGTCCGCGTTCCCGAGCCCGCGGTGGCGTTGGCGTAAGAGCGGGGACCCGGCAAACGAGGGACACGCGAAACAAGGGATTGCAGGAACAGAAGAACCCGGCCGATGAGCCGGGTTTTTCATTGGGCGGAGAGCTGGGGACGCTACTTTGCCTGACGCGTGAGCACGAGGGATTTGCGGCGGTCCCGGGATGCGTGGTCGATTTCCTTCCAGAAGGCGGCGAAGTAATCGACAGCCGAGATGGTCGATACGAGCACGGTGAAATAGACCGCCGCGATCGCGATCCATCGCACGGGAATGACAACCGGCCCGAAGATCCAGCTGTCCCAATGGTGGGCCAGGATCGCCGAGACCACGCAAACGATCTGGATCACCGTCTTCAGCTTGCCCAGGTCGCTGGCCTGGATGGTGAACCCCTCTGACGACGCGATCGAGCGCAGTCCCGAGATGAGGAACTCGCGGCTGATGATCACCACCGCGATCCAGACCTTCACAACGCCGGGGTTGTAGGCCACCAGGGCCACGATGGCTGCCGTCACCATCACCTTGTCGGCGAGCGGATCAAGCAGCATCCCCATGGTGGTGATCTGCCCGCGCTTGCGCGCGAGGTAGCCGTCCACTCCATCGGTAATCGAAGCGAGAACAAACAGCACCGTCGCCGAGATCTCCTGCACACCGTCCCCTCGCCAGGGAAAGTGCGGCGAGAGGATCCAGAGCAGGAGCGGGATCATGACGATCCGGCTCATCGTGATGGAATTGGGCAAATTCAAGGAATTCCGCAACAACGCCTGCCATCCATTATAGGTGCGTCCATTTCTCTCATGAGGGCACACGGGGCCTGGCGCGTTACTTGCGGATCGATCAGGGAACAAATCGAGCCCGATTACGGAACATGAACCTCGCGCGCGGCCGCGCAAGAACCGGGCGGCGCTTGGCGCAATGGTAGACTTTCGCTCATCATGCCCAACAATCCGCTGACTCGCCGGCACTTCCTGGCGCGGAGCGCGGGCGCCGCATTGTCGACGCCATGGTTTCTGACGCCCGCGCTACGCGCGGCGATGCCGCAGCCTGCCGCGAAGACTGCGCTCGAGAAGAGTCTCGACGGCTACATCGCCTCGTATATGGCGGCGATGAACGCGCCGGGACTGACGCTCGGTTTGACAGACGCGAAAGCCACGGTGCGCACCGGCTGCTATGGATTCGCCGATGTGGACAAGCGCATCGCGGTGAACCAGGAACATCTCTTTCAGATCGGATCGATCACCAAATCGTTCGTCGCCCTGGCGCTGCTGCAGATGCGCGATGAGGGCAAGCTCGACCTGCATCGGCCTGTGCTCGACTCCTTGCCGGAGCTGCCCATCGACGAGCGGTTCGGGCCGATCACGACGCATCATTTGCTCACCCATACTTCCGGGCTGCCCGACAATCTCGGCGTCTTCATGGGCGATCGAGAGGCGCGGCTGGTGCAGGGCTTTGCGCCGGGAGCGCATTTCCACTATTGCAATGCCGGCTTTGACATCCTCGGCCTGCTGGCCGAGAAACTCGATGGCCGGCCATGGCGCGAATGCGTTCAAGCGCGCATTCTGGCGCCGCTCGACATGAACGAGACGGTCGGCGTGATCGGCGCCGAATCGCGCGGCCGCGCAGCCGTCGGCTATTACGCGTTCTGGGGCGACCACGTGTATCCGCGCCAGGGAAAGCTCGCACCCGCGCCGAGCCTGGTGATGGACGATACTGCGGGCTGCATCGCCTCCACTCCGGCCGACATGGCGCGATATGCGCGAATGCTGCTCAATCGCGGGCAGGGGCCGCGTGCGCGTCTTGTGAGCGAAGAGAGTTTTGCGCTGATGTCCACGCCGTACATCAAGGCGAACAACTTCAGCGAGACGGCGAGCTACGGCTACGGCATTGCCGTGGATACACTCGACGGCCACAAGATCCTGCGCCATACCGGCGGCATGGTCGCGTTCGCCTCGTCAATTCACGTCGATCTCGATGGCGGCGTGGCGGCATTCGCATCGATCAACGCGATGCAAGGCTACCGGCCAACCGCGGTCACCGAATACGCGGTGCGCCTGCTGCGCGCGGAGCGTGAGTCGAGACCGCTGCCGACTGAGCCGGCGATTGCCAATCCGCTCGAACTCGACAATGCAGCGGACTACGCCGGCACTTTCACATTCGACACGGAACTGGGGCTTACATTCGTTGCCGAAGGCAAGCGGCTGTTCCTCCTGGAGAGCGAAGGCAAGCGAATCCCGCTGCAGCACACGCAGGGTGACAACTTCATCTCCGGCGTGGAAGGCGTCTTCGCAAAGCATGCATTTGTGTTTGGCCGCGCTCCGGGCGAGGGCGCCCCACCGGCGATTCAGCCTGACAGGCCTTCTTCTCCGAGCCAAAGCGAGGCCCACGCGAAGCCCGGTCCGGTAGTCGAGGTCAGCTACGGTCCCGACTGGTTTGTCAACGCCAACTACTCCGGCCCCAAAGCTTTCACCACGCCGCCGGAGTTCGCCGCGTTCGCCGGCCGCTATCACAGCGACAGCGCGTGGGGCGGCGACGTGCTCGTCTACGTCTTGAAAGGCAAGCTCACGCTTGACGGGGATACGCTCCATCGCATCGGCGGATCGCTCTTTCGGTTGGGTGACGAGGAGTGGATGCCGGAGACGGCGGAGTTCCTGCGCGTGTTTGAGAACAAGGCGCGAATCCTGCGCGTCGGCGGACAGGATTTTCAAAGGGTCGAGGTCGACTGAGACCGAGTTTTGGAGCTCGGCCGCGCGCATTTCAATCTCTCAGGATTGGCAGCGTTTCGTGGCCGTCTCAGTTCTCGCATCCTGCGTCCGATTGGCCGATCGGCGCAGTTGCGGTTGAGCTTGGCGCTGTGCTAGTTTGATATAGGACCAAAAGAGTCGTAGTTTACCGGTCCGATGGTTTTGCGTTGCAAGACGCTTGGTTTCAGTCCCAGACTCGTCCGCGCGGCAATTGCTGCGGCGGGCGCAACAGGAATGCGAAGCGGCGGCCCTGGCGGTAGACTTTTGGCGAAGCACCACCAGGACCGCTCAACCGACAACCCATAAGCTGGCGGTTCCCCTAGCATAGCGGAAACGCCGGCCTTGATTCCATAGAGGTCCAATGGCCAGCTTGATGCACCGCACCTTACGGCGCAGCCGATTGTGTGCGCCCGATTCGACAGCCGGAGGCGAACACCGCCAAACCGGCTTGCTCCTTCCCAGCAAGAGTCCTCTCTTCCTCACTCCCGGCCGGTGGCTCCTGATCCTGCTGGCGACGATCGCCGTGTGCAAGACGGCGGCGGCCCAGGAACCTCCTTACTTCGTCACCTACTCCGAAGTCCTGGAGGAGCCCGGCAACCTCGAAGTTGCAATGAAAGGATTGGCGGCAGGCCCCAAAGAGGCAAATCCGTTCTTCAGCCCGACGCTCGAGCTTGAATACGGCGCGACGGCCTGGTGGACCACCGAGCTCTATGTGCAGGGCCAGGCAACGTCGAATGACTCGGCCGTCTTCACCGGGTTCCGCTGGGAGAACCGCTTTCGCGTGCTGCCCACCGAGCACTGGATCAATCCGGTGCTGTACGTGGAGTACGAGAACATCAGCGGGGCGGACAAGAGCATCCTGGAGGTTGTCGGCCACGACTCGATCGCCGATCTGCAGGTGTCGAACGGCGAAAGCCGCAAAGAGACCGAGCGCGAGATCGAGAGCAAGCTGATCCTGTCGAGCAACGCCAAGGGGTGGAACTTCTCTGAGAACTTCATCGCGGAAAAGCGCGTGAACGCCGCCGAGCCATGGGAATTCGGGTACGCCGTGGCCGCCGGCCGGCCGCTTTCGCTCACCGGCCGGAGGCGCGGTTGCACGTTTTGCCGGCAGAATTTCAGCGCGGGGGCCGAGCTCTACGGCGGGCTGGCCACGGCGCATGACTTCGGCCTCGACGGCACTTCGCAGTACGCCGGCCCAACCATCAACTTCAATCTGCCGCATGGCCCGGCGCTCGGCTTCTCGCCCCAGTTCGGGCTGAATGACAACAGCGCCGGAGTGCTTTGGCGCTTCAAGGTCTCCTACGAGGTGCAACAGTTCCGCGACTGGTTCCGGTTCGGGAGGCCGCAATGAGGGCCGGAGTTTCCGCGATCCTCCTTCTGATCCTCGGCGCGGCGGTGCTCCTGGCAGCAGACGGCGGGTGGCTGCGCAAGGTGCCTGAGGCTGAGCGCAAGCGCGTGAACCCCTTCGCGGGCAAGCCGGAGGCGGCGGAGGCGGGCAAGATTCTGTTCGCCGAAAACTGCGCCAAGTGCCATGGCGACGATGCTCTCGGTCGCCACGGCCGGCCCAGCCTGCGCAGCGAACGCGTGCGCGACGCCACGGACGGCGAACTCGCATGGATACTGCGCAACGGCAACCTCTACAAGGGAATGCCTTCGTGGAGTTCGCTGCCCGAGCCCGAGCGATGGCAGATCATCGCCTGGCTGCGCACGCTGCCGCCTGACACGGCAAACGCGGTCCGCTAGCACAAGGCCACCATGAACAGAGAATTGTCGCAGCGGGGTGTGCGCCGCGCAGCGGGAAGGGTACTGGCTGCAGCGAGCCTGGCGCTCGCCCTCTCCGGCATGATCGCGGGGTGCGGATCCGGCCTGGCTCCGGCCTTTGAAACGGAGTCCGAGAGCACCCCGCCCGCCGACACGATCGGCGAGCGGCTGTTTCTCGATACGCGATTCGCGCAGTACTTCGCCGAGCACATGACCGGCGTGAACGAGCCGCTGGCAGCGGGCGATCCTGTCGTGGCAACCGTGCCGACCGCCAATGGCCCGCTGCCGGGGCCGTTCAAAGGGCAATCCATCAACTGCCGCTCGTGCCACTTTGTCACCGAGTTTCAGGGAGCGGCTCACGCCGGCAACCGCACGTACGCCGACTTCACCACGCGCAGCCCGATTCCGCGGGCGATGGGCAGCTTCGACCACACGCCACGCAATGCCATGCAGATGGTGGGTTCGCTGCAGCCGCATTCCGGCGCAACCTTTCTGCATTTCGACGGCGAGTTCGTCACGCCCGAATCCCTCGTCGAGGCCACCCTGACCGGACACAACTTTGGATGGGAGCCAACGCAATACAGCCAGGCGCTGGCGCACATAGCGCGCATCATCCGTGAAGACGACGGCTCGAGCCAGCTTGCAGCGGACCGGACTTCCGGATTGTCGTACAGCACGCTGTTTCTCGGCACGGATTCGCGTATCACGCCGGATCTGCTGTTGCCCGCCTCGCAGCGGCTCGATGTGAGGACCGCGACGGACAAGCAGATTCTCGACGAGGTGGCGCTTTGCGTTTCTACATATTTGCACGACCTGCATTTCCAGCAGGACGAGTACGGCCGCTACATCGGCTCGCCCTATGACAATTTCCTGCGCGTAAATCACCTGCCGGTGCAGCCGCTCGCCGGGGAGAGCAAGCCGCACTACAACCGAAGGCTCTACAACGAAGTGATTGCCCTCGAGCATCCGATTTACATCACGGCGAAGGATGGAGCGTTCAAGTACCACAAGCAGACTTACCAATTTGGGCCGCAGGAGTTGGCGGGGCTGAAGATCTTTCTCAAGATAGGCAGCGCAGGCGGCAGCGACGGTCAGCACGCCGGCAACTGCGCAGCCTGCCACCAGGCCCCGGATTTCAGCGATTTCCTCTTTCACAACACCGGCGTCTCGCAGGATGAATATGACGGCGTTCACGGCAGCGGAGCATTCGCTCAGCTTCATGTGCCGTCGCTCGATGAGCGCAATGCAAACTTTGACTCCTATATGCCGGCCAGCGCGCAGCATCCGGACGCGAGCGAGTCGATGCGGCACGCAGCGGCAGCGGATCATCCTGCATGGGCCGACCTCGGCCTCTGGAACATCTATGAGAATCCCGACAGGCCCGATCCGCAGAAGGCGCTGCGCTCTGTCCTGTGCGCCGCAGGCAACGATTGCTCGATTGACGGAGGCCTGGCCAGCACGATTGCGAGATTCAAAACCCCGGCGCTGCGCGACCTCGAAGACTCCGCGCCTTACTTCCACAACGGCAGCCGTCCCAAGTTCGAAGATGTGGCGGCCTTTTATGTGTCGAGTTCGCAACTCGCTCATCGCGGCGCTCTCCGCAATGCTCCGTCGGAATTCGCCAACATGCGCATTACGACGGCCGACGTTGCGGCTCTCGCCGCGTTTTTGAAATCGCTCACCGAGGACTACGACGACGCATAGAACCCGGCGTCAACGCGTATCAGGCGGATTTTCCTGTCCGGAAAACTTCCGGTTGCGCGCAAGCATCGAGCTAGCTCGTATTGGAAACACTCGCTTCGCCACGGCAGGCGGAAGTTATCTTCATATATACCTTGCCAGGACATCGAGCTGACGGTTTTCGCAGAGCCTCGATAAGTTCGCGCATATAATCGGCGCCATGAAGACTCGCGATGCGATCGATCATATGTCGCCGCGCGTTCTTGCCGTCGCGATGGCGATCACAGCCATTGGCTTGCTGGCATTCGGCGGCGCTTTCTTCTACCTTCTGGTGCACCCTCTGGCAGTTGCCTCCCCGCCCCCGGTTGCCTGCTGGATCGCCGGAAGCGCTTTCAGCCTGCTGGGTCTCATGTCGGCCTTCCTTTCTGTCTCCTATGCCGGAAAGTCGCGGCTGGAGAAGGCGGGAGATGATCTGATGCGAGCGGCGGCAGGAGAAACCTATGCTGCCGGCAGCCATGCAGGCGCAGCCGCAACCAGCCAGGCAGCGCCCCCGGCAACGAACCCCATCGAGAAATCGCTCGAAGCATCGCAGGACGCGCTCCTCGGCCAGCCTGCCCTTCAGCAGAGCATGGGTCCACTCGTGGAGGCGCTGGTTGCGGCGGCTCCCGAGCACTGCACGGCAATTCACCTTTGCGTGGAAGCGCGCACGGTGGACGGAAAGACGTCGATTCTTTTTACGCTCGGCGACCCAGCGGCGCCGCAAGAGTATACGACCCTTGTCTCCGACGCCATTTCCGATGGAGCGTTTCGCGTGTGCAATCTGATGCTCCACGAAGAGGCTGGGATGCCGGGATTCGAGGTCGTGCTGAACCGAGTGGGCGAAACCGACTGGGACCTGAATATTCGGCGGCTCGATGAGCCCGGGCCGCCGTGGTCGTCGTTGCCTCGCTGTCCGATCCGCGTCTGCGGCTACGGACTGAGCCTGGCTCCGTTGCCGGGGACCGTGTTCCGCTGGGCGGTCCACGCCAATCCGCCGACAGTCATCGCCGCCTGCCGCGCACAGGACGCCGAGCCATTCCGGCGCGTTCAGCTCACACCCTCCCCTCGTGCTCCCAGGGTTCTGCTCGGCGAGGGCGTGACGGCCAGCGAAGAAGTGATTGAGATCTCGGAGGGCCCGGCTGCCGCTCGATGGACCATCGAGACGCCGGCGTTTCACGCGCTGTGGCCAGCGGGCCTCGATCTGCGCTACCCGCTGGCGTCAAAGACGCGATTCGATCTGGTTGGCGCCGATAACACGCTCGTGTTTGTTCAGGAACCTGGCCCAGGCATTCGTTCTCTCGATGACCTGGCAGGAGAAGGCCAGACCATGGCCGACCGCGGACGGACCGCGGGCGGGCATGGGTGGATCGAATTCGCATACGAAGTTTCGGGCGCCGAGTGGCGGCAGAGGCACTATGCCGGCGGATTCGATCCTGCAAAACCGCTGGTGGTCTCCGCGCAGGCGCCGCTCGGCGCGGCCGAAGGGCTCTTTCGGTCTGCCGCCGCCTTCGCCGATTCACTTCAGCCGCCATCGTACTGAACGGCAGCCCTCGGTTACGATGGGCGGCTCACCGTTCCTGGTCAACGGAACGCCGGTTGCGCCGGTATGGTGGGCAACCTGGCTTTGCTGGATTCGTATGCGTTGTGCATCAGCACGCCGGTGATTGCGGCTGCGGCAACCGTGCCGGCGATGAGCGCGATGATAGCTTTGTTCGATAGTCCGGCCCTTATCCGGATAACATCGTTGTAGAGTATCGGCGTTGCCTCGGGGTAATTCTCAAGCTGCAGGCTGAATGAATAGTCGTCGATGGCAGTAATCCGTCCGATCAGCGCGATGCCGTTTCGTTCCTCGATGTAGACCCAATTGCCGATGCCGCGCTTCAGTATCTTCTCGTGCACCTTCTGCGCATCGAGCGGCTTGGCAAACGCGAAAGAAGGCGTCAACAGCGCAAAAATCGCAACCACGACGGCGCACGCGCGAAGCGGGTGGATCCGGGCGTTCATCTCACCCTCCGGAAAGATAGGTTCTCTCATTCTCCTAGACAGGCGAATTCCGGAAAAGGTCACGAAAATAAGTTAGGTAAAAAAAAGAGACGGGCACACGCCCGTCTCCCTGGTTGAATAACTCAAGCAGACCCTAAGGCAAGTTAGGCATAGATACCCCGCTGCTTGATGGTGAAGGCCACGCGGTCGATCGCCAGCATGTACGCCGCAATGCGGTTGTTCACGTTATGCGCTTCGGCATAGCGGACGACGTCATCGAAGCTGTCGCGCAGAATTGTCTCCAGTTGCTCGTTGACGATCGCCTCCTTCCAGAAGTAACCCTGGCGGTCCTGCACCCATTCGAAGTAGCTGGCGGTGACGCCGCCGGCGTTGGCCAGGATATCGGGCACGACGAAGATGCGCTTGTCGGCGAGGATCTCGTCGGCCACTGCGGTGGTCGGCCCGTTTGCGCCCTCGACAACGATGCGCGCCTTGATGCGCTCGGCGTTGCGGCTGGTGATCACGTTTTCGGTGGCCGCGGGAATGAGGATGTCGCACTCGGAGACGAGCAGTTCTTCGCTGGGCATGGCTTCGGCCCCGCGGAAGCCGAGCACGGTGCCGTTGCGGTACTTGTACTCGATGAGCTGATGGATGTCGATTCCGTTGGGGTTAGAAAGCCCGCCGTCATACTCGGCGATGCCGATGATCTTGTAGCCGTGCTCCATCATGAGCCGCGCGGCGTTGGAGCCCACATTGCCGAATCCCTGAATTATGACGCGGCAGCCGTCGACGTTCAGCTTGAGATACCGCAGCGCTTCGTCGCTGACCACCATCACGCCGCGTCCGGTGGCCTCGATGCGGCCGCGCGAACCGCCGATGTTGAGAGGCTTGCCGGTGACCACGCTGGTCACGGTCTGGCGCATGTGCATGGAGTAGGTGTCCATCATCCACGCCATGGTCTGCTCGTTGGTGTTCACATCCGGCGCCGGAACGTCCTTCTCCGGTCCCAGAAACTCGATCATCTCCGAGGTATAGCGGCGAGTCATGCGCTCCAGCTCGCCCTGGCTCATCTTCTTCGGCTCGCAGATCACGCCGCCCTTGGCGCCGCCAAAGGGGATGTTCACCACGGCGCACTTCCAGGTCATCCAGCTGGCCAGGGCGCGAACTTCGTCCAAAGTGACGTCGGGCGAGTAACGGATGCCGCCCTTGGCGGGGCCGCGCGCAATCGAGTGCTGCACGCGGAAGCCGGTGAACATCTCGATCCGGCCGTTATCCATGGTGACCGGAAAGTGAACGATGATCTCGCGCGCCGGCGAGCTGAGGACCTTCCAAAGGCCTTCATCCAGGTTCAGCTTGCGCGCTGCAAAGTCGAATCGAGCAGCCTGTGCTTCCCAGGGATTGATCTCCTGCTCGAGCGTAATCGTTGCCATTCTTCCTTCTCCAATCCAAGCTTCTAATCCCAACCATAGACGCGAGGCGGCGACGCACTGAGACGTCGAACCACCCGTAAACAGAAGATGCGGCTCGGCTTCAACGGGTTACCCCCGCCCTTCGTTGCGCTCCCTGCCCAGCTCCCGCGCGGGACTCGCGTGTTGACGGCCATGAAAGATGCCGAGAGCCCAAACCCAGTGAGTCTAGGCCCGCTGAGAGAGCGGAGTCAAGCTGGGCGCAACCCGGGGGTAAACCTCTGGTAATGGAACTTATTGGGTAGAGGAACCGGAAAAAAACGGGAAAGCGCGACGGGGTTTTTGGCACTCCGGCCTTCATTTTTTGCACTTCGGCCCTCCAGGCAGAGCGAACCGTTGTCAAAGCCGCCTCGGTCAGAGAGACTGGCGCCAATTCGATCACTGCAGGATTCCCACGCTTGGACAGGGTGCTGCCAACTTGCTTGGGACATACCAAAGAGCACCAGCTCGCGCGCGGCTGCGCCCTGGGCGGAGGAACGAGTCTGCCGTGGCGGCACGCAGAGGCGGTCGACACGCATGCGATTGACTGGGAGATGGAGGATCGGCGGGAGATCTCGCGGGCGGGGCGCGCTGCCGATGGACAGCGCGGCCCCGTTCCGGCTTGCAGAGATCGGGCTTACTGAGAGTTGCCGAGCGTGTTCTCTACGGGAGTGATGGTGCCGAACAGACCGTGTTGCTCGCCGTCACTGCCGGCCGAGAAATAGAGCGCGGTGGCCGAACCCGATCCGGTGCCGCTGCCGGCGGATAGCGCCCAGAGACCGTCAATGGCAATTGGATTGTTGCTGGCGTCGCGGAGGAAGTCCTCGAATCTGCCGGTGACGGGATCGAAGACTGCAACGTTGCCGGATCCGAACTGGCCGACGAGGATCTTATGGCTGTATATGCCAAAGTCGCCCGGCGCGAGACTGAGGGCCCAGGGACCATTGAACCAGGAACCGTGCTGCAGACGGTGGTGGAGGCGGCCGGAAGGCGAGAAGACATCGACGAACCCAAGACCCGGCCCGTCGACTTCGTCGTGCTTTTCCGAGTCCTGTTTGGCGAAGGAGACATAGAGCTCGCCGCCGATGTTCTGGATGTTGAAGGGTGCGTAACCGCGCGGCAAGAACTCGTCGCGGAAGGCGTCATCGTCAAGCCGAACATGGTGAAACTTGGAGTCGTAAACCCGGATGCGCGCACCGCGAAAGTCCGCGACGTAAAGGAATGTCTGTTGCCCAACGAACGGGAAATCGGCAGTTGCGAATGCCGCTCCCTTGAATACGGACGCACTCTTCGTGTTGACAGTGATGACTGCATTGGTTGGGTTGACCTTGGGATTCCATCCCGAGATGGTCCCGTCTTCCGTCACAAAGAGGAAGACGGCCGGCATGCCGGCGGCGAGTTCGAATCCCGTACCGCCGTTGTACAAGGTGCCTGTGGGCGTGCCTGAGCTGCTGGCGCTCGGGTCGGCGGGGGGAATGGTCACGACAAGACCCTTGGCGGCTCCGGTGCCGTCGTAGAGCGTGGAAAGGCCGGTGCCGTTGTCCGAGACCCACCAGGGACTGCCGGAGTTGCGGGAAAGTCCCCAGGGGTTGACCAGATTCGTATCCGTGTTGGTGGCGACACCGGCCTGGTCGGCGGTGAGCGGGGTGACTTGATAGTGTTGAGCGGCGACGGGTATAGCCAACGCGACGGCGGCGGCAGCGAATGCGGCCGTCCGCGCGAATAGCGAAGTTTTGCGCATATTTATCCTCCAGTCGAAACGATTGCGCTTCGACTGGGCGGATAGTAGGAGAATTCGCCGGTCGGGCTTGTCAGCGCGATGTCAGGAGAATGTCATCGAATTGTTGCTCCAGGCTGACGGCCCCGGTTTGTGTACCTGACGTGAAAGGTGGATGAAGATGTGCGGATTCCTGCTCGAATTCCGCATGGAGCTTAAGGTCGGGCTCGACGAATTTTGTGCTTGACGTTCGTCTCGAAGTCGTTATATAGATAATTAGCTATATAGCTGATGAGCTATCGAATCGCGACGGAAGACCCGCTCAACACAACCTTCGCGGCGCTGGCCGACGCGACCCGGAGGGCAATTCTCGAGCGCCTCGCCCTGGGAGAAGCCACCGTGAGCCAACTTGCCGCGCCGTTCAACCTGAGCCAGCCCACCATCTCCAAGCACCTGAAAGTGCTGGAGAATGCGGGGCTGATTGAGGCAGGCCGCGACGCACAGCGGCGGCCGCGCCGGCTGGTTCCCCGGCCGGTGGATGAGGCGGCGGCATGGTTGAAGGGCTACCGGAATCGCGGGACGCTGCAGTTTGGGATTGCCGGCGACCGCGAGATCGTAATGAAGCGAGTCTTTGCGGCTCCACGAGCGCTCGTGTTCGATGCGTTTACCTTGCCGGCGCTGGTGAAGCGCTGGTTCCATGGCCCCCCAGGGGGCACCCTGGTCGTCTGCGAGGTCGCTTTGAAGGCCGGCGACTCATTCCGTTATGTGTGGCGAAGTGAGGACGGAAGCGAAATCGGCATGCGCGGAGTCTGCCTCGAGTTCGCGCGACCGGAACGCATTGTCGCCACTGAGCAGTTCGATGTTCCCTGGTATCCCGGCGGCGCCGTGGGGACCATCCTGCTGACGGAACAACATGGATTAACGACCCTGACGCAGACCATCCGCTACGAGTCGGCCGAGGCCCGGGCGATAGTGCTCATGACGCAGATGGAGCACGGAGTTGCACTCGGCTACGACAGGCTGGCGAAGCTTGTCGAGGACATTCAATCAGGTGAGGTGGAGGCCGAATGAGCCCTTCGCAGGCGGGACACGAGATAGGCGAGCGCAAGATCGGCCGCAGCGTTCTTGCACTCATGGCTGGATTTTTCGCCACTGTGCTGCTTTCGCTCGGAACCGACTTTCTGATGCACGCGATCGGTTTCTTTCCCGAGATCGGCCAGCCGATGGGCAGCGATCGGCTCGCGGTCGCCACGGCGTACCGCACGCTCTATTCCGTGCTCAGCAGCTATATCGTGGCTCGCCTCGCGCCTTACAAGCCCATGGGACATGCGATGCTGGGCGGTTGCATCGGCGTCGTTCTGGGCGCCGCGGGCGCCGCCGCAACCTGGAACCGCAACTTCGGGCCGCACTGGTATCCCATCGCACTGATCGTAATCGCAATGCCGACGGCATGGGCGGGAGGCGAACTGCGCGTTCTGCAGTCGCGGAGAGCGCCGGAATAGGGGCCCGAATCGCCGCCATCCTTCATTGAATCGATCGAGGTCAACCGATGAAAGCCAAAGCGACATCTCTTACGAAGGCTTCGCAGCCGGAGAAGGTCGACGCCTACATGAAGAGCCTGAAGCACCCGCTGGCCGATGTTGTTGCAGCGCTGCGCCGCCATATTCTCGCTGTCGACCCCGAAATCGGCGAGGAAGTGAAATGGAACGCGCCGACGTTCTTCTACGCCGGCGAGATGGCGCCATCCGATCCCAAGCAGTACGTACGCTACATCGTGGTCTTCAATCTCTACCAGCAGGACTGCATCCGGCTGGTCTTCCCCAAGGGAGCGCGTGTCGACGACGGCTCCGGATTCCTGGAAGGCGACTATGCCGATGGGCGGAGGCTGGCGATGTTCCACAACGTGGCCGAAGTGAAGAAGCGCAAAGGTGACCTGGAGCGCGTGATCAGGCGATGGCTCGAGACGCTGGACAAGAGCTGATGAGCCGAATCGCGCGATCTAGCTGTCCGCGAGCTGTCCGGCGGCCCGCAGTTCGCCGGCCCGCGCCATCAGCCAGTAGTCGAAGCCATCGACTATCGCCATGAGCGCGGCCTGGTTCATGTCGCTGCTCACGCCCGCCGTGATCCACGGCTCGTAGCCGTCCGCATGAAAGCTCACGGTGACGCGCACATAGGCGGCCGAGTCGTGCGCGGCCACGTCGAGCGCGGTCACGCTGAAGGTGCCCAGGCGCATCTCGGCCAGCGCGGGATACCACTTTTCGAGCTCGCGGCGCAGGGCCTTGGTGAGCGCGTCCACCGGACCCGCGCCCTCGGCTCGCGTCGTGGTCAGCGTAGAGTCGCCGACCGAGATCGTCATGAAAGCCTGCACGAACCGGTGGCCGATTTCGTCGGATTCATCAAAAACCCGCCAGCTGCGGATGCTGAAGTGATTGCCCAGCGTCTTGAGCGCCCGCAAGCACGCCAGGCGGAAGGAGATCTCGCTGGCCGTGAACCCGCCGCCCTCGATCATGGCTTCGTTGGCATCCATCAGCGTCTGCGCCTGGGTGGCATTCAGCGGCACGCCCAGCGATTCCGCCAGCAGCATCACGTTGGCTTTGCCCGACTGCCGGTTCACGCCGATGGTCGGACTGGCGCCGACACGCGACGGATCGCACCACAGGTAGGCGCCGGGATTCTTGCGCTCGCTGCTGCCGTGCATTCCGGCCCACGTGCCGAATGCGCCAGGACCCACGATGGGCGCGCCATGCGGGGCCTCCAGGCCAAATGCAGCGTACGCCGAATGCGCGAGACCGGCCAATTCGGTCAATTTCCCGGCGGAAACGAACTCAGCTTCACCCGCGAGCTGCATCGCGCCAATCACGGTGGTCAGGTTTACATTGCCGCAGCGCTCGCCGGTGCCGATCAACGTGCCCTGCACCTGCACCGCGCCGGCCAGGATGGCCGCGCGTGAGTTGGCCACGCCGAGACCGCGATCGGTATGGCCATGAAACCCGAACTTCGCCTCGGGATAGCTGCGCACCAGGTGCGAGATCAACGATGAGACTTCCTCGGGACTCGAGCCGCCATTCGTATCGCAGATGACGATGCGGCCCACCCCCTGGCGCACGCATTGCTCCGTGAGCCGGTTGAAATAGCCGAGGCTCTGCCGGTGGAAGTCCGCATCGCATCGGATGCCGTTTTCGCGGCGTCCGCAGCTGGCATCCATGGCGTGCTCGAAGTCGACGAAGACTTCGAGGCCGTTGGCCAGCAGATATTCGATCGTGTCCCACGCCATCTGCAAGGTCTCTTCCGGCGTCGTCTCAAGCGATTTCACGACATCGAGCAGCCGCGACTTGACGACGATCACGGCAATGGGAATGCGCTTTTTGTGCTGCACCATCAGCCGCAGGTCGGGCCACTCTTCCACTTTGGCGCCGCGCCCGCGCGTGCGGCCGAAGAGGGCGAGATGCATGGCGCCGGTGTCGACCGAAGTGAGTGCCGCGGTCAGTTCCTCGACGAACTGGTTCGAGCCGGCAAAGCCTATCTCGGCAAAATGCACGCCGAACGATCCCATCCGCTGCAGCAGCACGATGGCATTGGGAACGGAGATTTCGAGATTCGGCTGCTGGAGCCCATCGCGAAGACTGGTATCGAACAGCTCGACTCGTCGAGGAGTGGTGTCATTCATACGTCGTTCAATCTCGTCTGGATCCGCCCTTGCGCGGGGCGTGCGCGAAACGTGCCTGAAACTCCATGATATCCGCTTGCCGCTGGGTGTGCCGCGGCGAAGGAGGCGGGTAAACTTGATCCTGTGACAGCCCCTGCCGATCTGGTTCGACCCAGCCGCAAAGAGTTCATCGCCCTGGCCAGGGAACATACCCTTGTGCCCGTGTGCCGCACGCTCACCGCCGACCTGGAGACGCCGGTGTCAGCGTTTCTGCGCACAGGGTGGGCGGAACGCGAGTGTTTTCTTCTCGAGTCGGTGGAAGGCGGCGAGCAGGTTGGCCGCTACACATTCATCGGCGTCTCGCCCTACAAGCGGATCGTGGCGCGGGGCCGCGAGATCGCGATCACCGAAGGCAAGCGAACGACGCGAATCGAGTGCGATGTCTTTCACGTGCTGCGCGACGCGCTCAGCGGCCACAAACCGGCGCGCCTCCCAGGCCTGCCGCCGTTCACCGCCGGGGCAGTGGGATTCTTTGCCTATGACGCAGTGCGGCAGATCGAGCGCCTGCCTGCCAGGGCCGCCGACGAACTGCACATTCCCGACGCGTGCCTGCTTTTCTTCGACGAGGTGCTCGCCTTCGACCATGTGCGCAAGGAGATTTGGCTCGTGGTCACAGCCGACGTGACGCTCGAGAAACCCGAGGCTGCCTATGAAAGGGCAGTGCGGAGGCTGGCGCGGCTGGAAAAGCGGCTCGAGCAGCCGCTGCCCAAAATTAAGCCGCGGGCCGCTGCAGGCAAGCTGAAGGTAGCGCACCGCACGCGGAAGACGGATTTTGTGAAGGCTGTCGGGCGCACCAAGGAGTACATTGCCGCGGGCGACGCATTCCAGGTTGTGATGTCGCAGAGATTCGATGTCGAGCCTGGCGCGGACACGTTCCAGATCTATCGCGCGCTGCGCACCGTCAATCCCAGCCCGTACATGTACTTCCTGCGCTTTGCGCCCGAGGATGGACTCGGCGAGGCCGCGGGCAAATCGAAACGCGGGATCAAGGCGCGCAATCTGGCCGGCGGCGCGGGCTCGATCGAGCTTGCCGGTTCGTCGCCCGAACTGCTGGTGCGCGTGAATAAGAACCGCGTGGAGTACCGGCCGATCGCTGGCACGCGGCCGCGCGGCGCCGACGAGAAGGCCGACCAGGTGCTGGCCGATGAGATGCTTGGAGACGAAAAGGAACGCGCCGAGCACGTGATGCTCGTCGACCTCGGCCGCAACGACGTGGGCCGAGTGAGCGAGTTCGGATCGGTCAAGGTCGACCGGCTCATGTTTGTCGAGCGCTACTCGCACGTGATGCACCTGGTGAGTTCGATCGAGGGGCGGCTGCGGCCCGACCTCACCGCGGTCGACGCTCTGCGCGCCTGCTTCCCTGCGGGAACACTCTCGGGCGCGCCGAAGGTCCGCGCCATGGAGATCATCGAGGAACTCGAGCCGGCGCGGCGGGGGACGTATGGCGGCGCGGTGCTCTACGCAGACTTTTCCGGCAATCTCGACTCGTGCATCGCGATCCGCTCGCTGCTGGTGATTGACGGAAAGGGCTACATCCAGGCCGGAGCAGGCATTGTGGCGGACTCCGTGCCCGAAAGCGAGTACGAGGAGTCGGTGAACAAGTCGCGCGCGGTGATCCGGGCGATCGAACGGGCGAGGGGTTAGTTCGGCGGCAGGGGAACAAACGCCGCGCCAAGCGCATTCGGAGACAGGAGAGCAGGATTCGACGACGCGCGAAGCCTTCGATTGCGTGTTCGGCGAAGAATCACTCCGCGCCGAAGATCCGGCGGAAGAAGTTGCCGACTCGATGGAAGAAGCCGGGCTTTTTGGCCGGAGGGGTGCTGGCCGGGTGGGATGATGGCGTTTGCGTGGCCGCCGCCGGATCGGCCGGCTGAGACTCCGCCGCCGCTTGCGTCGCCTTTGGCTGGCCACTATAGACAAGGGGCGGAGCCGTCGGCGTCTGCAGCCCGACAGTCGGCGAGGGACTTGGCGTGAGCTTCACCAGCGGCGCCAGTCCTTCGCTCTGCGCCAGCGGGAACTCATTCGGCACGCCCGACGGCGGCGGCGGGCATCCACACGGTTCCTTCTCGTCGTCAACCACTTCTTTCAGGCTGCCGTGCTGGAACATCACGCGCTGGCCAGGCTGCACACGGTAGGCGCCTCCTTCAAACACACTGGAGACGAGCACGTAGGGCGCGTCGGCGCCGGGGTTGTCGACGCAGGTGTCTCCATTCTCGCCCAGCCGCACCTTGACCTCGACGGAACCCGGTCCACCGATGAGGATTCGGAAATCGGGCGTCATCAGCACGTCGGCGTTGCGGCCAGTGGCAAAACTGGCTTCGATGGCGCCGTGATCCATGGCCATCATCAGGCCGGGAACGTCGGCGGCGGGCACGCTCGCGTCGGTCGAGAGCTTTACGGATGTCGAGGCGCAGACGCGGAGCGTGCCGCGCCGCGGCAACGTGACCTGGGTTGTTTCGGAGCCGGAAGCGATCTCGCCGCTGGCGCCGAGGATGGCTTTGCCGCCGGCCACTTCCAGCGCGCCAGTCACCTTTACACCGTTTTCCGATTGCTTCGCATTGAGAGCAACGATGGCGATGGGCGCCGAACTGCTTTTCGTGTCCTGAGGCTCCGGGGGAGCCTGCGCGACTCCGGCACGGCAGACCGCGATCGAGACGATCAGAGCCACACGCCGCCATATCCTGCGCTCCAACACGGAGACCAGAGTCGGAACCGAGCGCAGCGGAGTCGACATGAGCCCAGTATACGGACCCCGTTCTCAAGGCTGCGGTCCGTAGAGATCCTCCTCGCTCAGGACCGGCTCCGCCGCCAGCGAGCGTGCGGCGCGCTGCATGGCGCCAAACATCGGGCCGCGCGCGTCGACGACCGGAGCAAAGCGCATGAACCCGATTGGAACAGGGACATCGTCGTAGATGGCCTCCATGCCTCCTTGCATCATGTAGGTCTCGTGCCAGAAGCCGGTGCCTCCGGAGTCGGCAAGGAACTTCTTCCACCATGCGCGATGCGGGTCAGAGCGTGTCCATGCGAGCAGCGAATCCAGATCGCGCCAGTACTGGCGCATTCCGAAGTGGGTGGGGAAGAGCGAAAAGATGAAGGTCTCGTGGGCCAACAACCCGCCGGGCCGGGCGGCAACGGAATCGGAGATCTTCGGGCCAAAACCGAGCAACGTCTTCAGTCCGGTCAGCCGGTTGACCCTCATTCCAAGGTAGATGACGACCAGGTTGGGGTACTGCGCCAGTTCGACGGTTTTGCGGCTCACTCGTGTTGTCATAAGCTTCTCGGCCTCTGTTAACTGTTCTACAACTATCCGGCCTCGCTTGAAGTACGAATCCGGCCGGTTTAAAGTCCGAGCCGGACCGTCAAAGCCGCTGGAAATGGAAGAGGTTTGCCACTATTTTCGGCAGCTTGGCCAGAGTGCCCGCCAGTATACGGCGCAATGTTTTTTCTCCGATCGTCCGGGCCCGGTATATATTCTAGGAATAACCTAATGGCCGAAAGAAAGTCCCTTTCGAAAATTGGGGACCGCTGGAAGCTGTTTTCCGCTGTCGGCGCCAACGAGTCTTGGTGCGGCCAACGGTTTTGGGGCCGGTTTCCTTATTGCGGACCCCGCCCGGCACGGCTTGCGGAGGGCCGGAGGCGTAAAGTCTCTGTGGGCTTGTTCGGCCGCTTTTTACAGAAAGGCGCATTCTGTCGCGGCCCGTTTTGGGTTCTTGATTTCCCCCGAAGATCGGCTGAACGTGGTTCCTGAATGGAATGGGGGAGGGAGCAGATAGAGCAAGAAATCCGTGTCGCACAGGCAGTACGGCGGATGCCTTGCGATTGCCACGCGGCGACACGGAATATTGGCTTGAGGAGACTAAATGGGGGGCTGGGCCAGTATACGGACGTTTCGCGCGGGGGAACCTCCCAAAGGACGGATCGCATCGGTCATCTGGCTTGTGCTGGCTTCGACAGCGCTTGTGCTGCCTCTCTTCGCGATTGCGGCCAGGCTGCTCGCCGGGCCGATTCCCGACAACATGCTGATGTTCACTGCCGGCGCGGCGGCGGCGGTGATCGCGGTCCGGTTGCTGGCCTACGTCCCGCCGGCTGAGTCCGCTGTTGCCGAGCCGGTCGTGGGGCCGATGAAAGATCTCCTCGATTCGGCCGGGCCAATGATCTTCGCCGCCGGCCTGGACGGCAAGTTCACCTATCTCAACCCGGCGGCGGAACGGCTGCTCGGATACCATGCTTCGGAACTGATGGAGATGGCGAGCGCCGGGGACATCCTGGGACCCGGCGAAGGCAGGCGGCTGGTCACAGAGCTTCTGAAGTTGAACAAGAGCCGGGGAACGGATGCTTCCACCGTCGGCCAACTGGGCGATTTCATGGACTTCGTCCGCAGCCTGCCGCCCAGCCAGGTGCCCAGCTTCCACACTCAGCTCAAGCGCAAGGACGGCACGCTGGTCCCGGTGACGCTGCACATGTCGGCGCTTCGCGACGGCGACGGATCCACGTCGGGGCTGGTCGCGGTTGCGCTTGACCAGTCGGCGATCCTTCACCAGGAACAGGCACTACGCGAGTCGCAGGAGCGCTATCGCGACCTGTTCGAAAACTCGAGCGACATGATCGCCACCCTGAGCCCGGCTGGCCAGTTCATGTACGCAAACCCGTCGTGGAAACGCGGATTCGGCCTGGACAACTCTGCGCTGCTGGCTCTCGACTCTTTCCAGGACCTTTTCGGACCGGGCTGCCGCGCCGATGTCCGTAGCTTGTTCCGCCGCGCTCTCGACGGCGAGGTAATCGATCGGACGGCGGTGCGGAATCACACGCCCGACGGTCGCGTGCAGGAATTCGAGCTGAGCCTGAGCCAACGGCAGAAGGCCGGCAATCCTCTTGCTGTGCGCTGCCTGCTGCGTGACGTGACACATCAGAAGCAGCGCGAGAACCGGCTGGCCCTGCAGCTTGGCATCAGCCAGATCGTCGGCGAAAACTCCGCGCCGGAGGCCGCGGCGATACGCATTCTTGAGGCGCTTTGCGTGAGCCAGGGCTGGGACGCGGGGTTCAAGTGGACAGTGAATTCCGACGGAAACCGGCTGGAGTTCAGCTCAGCGTGGGGCGTTCCCGGGCGGCGGACCGAGGCGTTCATCCAGGAGAGCATGGGCCTCATGCTCTCCAGCGGTTCCGAGCTTGCCGGCCGCGCCTGGCAGGAGGGCCGGCCGATCTGGATCACCGACTTGACGCAGATGCCGCGCGGCAAGCACCTCGAATCGGCGCTACGGCACGAGATGTCCTCGGGATGGGCCGTGCCGGTGCGGGTGGGCAATCGCCTGCTGGGCGTGCTCGAGTTTTACTCGCAATTGCCTTTGCGCGAGGACCGCGAAGCCATGGCCACGATCGAGATGGCCGCGGCTTCGCTGGGGCAGATGCAGGCACGCTCGCTGGACCGCGGCAGGGCTGAAGAGTTGTCTCGGCAACAGGAGATCCTGCTCAACTCGGTTGGGGACGGCATTTGCGGCGTGGACAGGCACGGGCTGGTGAGCTTTGCTAATCCCGCGGCGGCACGGCTGCTGGGCGCGGACGCCGCCGCACTTACCGGCAAGTCGATCCACGATTTGCTGCACGGTTTTGCCCCGCCGGCGCGCCAGTGCGGCGACGACTGCGCGCTGCGGCTGGCCATGGGACGCAACGCGGCCGCAGCCGGCGAAGAGACCATCTTCCGGCTCGACGGGACCTCGTTCGCCGCAGAATACTTTGCAACGCCGATTCTCGATCAGGGACGCTCCTCCGGATCGGTCATAAGCTTCCGCGATGTGAGCCAGCGCAACGCGCTCGACCGGCTGAAGGATGAATTCATCTCCACGGTGAGCCACGAACTGCGCACACCGCTCACCTCGATCCGCGGCGCGCTCGGCCTGCTCTCCTCGGGCATCCTGGGCCAGGTGAACGAGAAGGCGGCGAACCTGCTGCGCATCGCTCTCACCAACTCCGACCGCCTGGTGAGGCTGATCAACGACATTCTCGACCTCGAGCGCATTCAGAGCGGCCGCGAACCACTTTCGTTCCGCAGCATCCAGCTGGCCGAGGTCGTCCGCCAGGCCATCGACGGCATGCAGCCTGTAGCGGACGCTGCCGGCGTGCAACTCATCCACGATACGGTCCAGGTGGAAATCACGGCGGACGGCGACCGGCTGCTGCAGGTGCTCACCAATCTGCTGTCGAATTCCATCAAGTTCTCGCCGGCGAATTCGACCGTATCGGTGATGTTGCGGCCCGGAGCGAACGGCGTGACCATGTCTGTGATCGACCACGGCCGCGGGATTCCGGCCGACAAGCTGGAGTCGATCTTCGGGCGATTCCAGCAGGTCGACGCTTCTGACTCGCGCCAGAAAGGCGGCAGCGGCCTTGGACTGGCGATCTGCCGCTCGATTGTGATGCAGCACTCGGGGCGAATCTGGGCCGAGCGCAACCGGGTTCGCGGATCGACATTCCGCGTCTTCCTGCCCTATCAGCCGTTGCCGGCACCGGGCGCGGCGCCCGCCGACGGCAACGAATTTGGCCACGGCACTGTCCTTCTGGCCGACGCCAACGGGTCGACGCGCCACCAGATTGCGTCGCAGCTCAGCCGCCATGGCTATCGCGTGGTTGAGGCAGCTACTGTGGAGCAAACGCTTTCCGCCGCCTCCGCAGAGGTGCAGGCCATCCTCCTCGACACCTCGCTCGACGGCATGAACGGTTGGCAGATTCTGCCCATGCTGCGCCAGGCGGAGACAGGAAGACGGACTCCGGTCGTGTTGCTGAGCGTGCAGAACAAACTGGGACGGACGGCTCCCCGGGGAGAGGCCGAGGGATGGGTGGCTCAGCCGCTCGATGAAGACGAGTTGCTGCGCGAGCTCGCCCGCGTACTTTGCGGCCCCGGCGACAAGGCTCGCATCCTGGTGATCGAAGACGACGTGGACCTTGCTCACGTGATCGCCGCGGTATTTACGCGCGACGGCATCACGGTGGAGCTGGCTCACAGCCGCCAAGCCGGACTGGATGCGTGCTTCGCCTTCCAGCCTCATCTGCTGGTGCTCGATATCGGGCTGCCCGACGGCGACGGTTTCAACGTAGTGGATTGGCTGCGCCAGCACGAGAATCTGGCGACCATCCCACTTGTGGTGTATTCGGGAAGAGAGATCACGGAGGACGAGCGGCGCCATCTCACGCTCGGGCCAACCCACTTCCTGACCAAGGCGCAGGTGCAACCGCAGCAGCTTGAGGCACTTGTGCTGACGCTGCTACGCAGCTCGCGGCAGATGTTTGAAGAAGCTTCGCCCACGATTACGGCGGTGCAGAAGGCCGGATAAGCATCGACAGAAGCGGCTCTCGAAATATGCCGATAATAAGAAAGCTGGAAGAACGCCGGCATTCGAGGCTTGGCCGGCAACATCCCTCCGCCACCGCCGCAAGGATGCCGAAGAGAGCCGGAAGAAACGGGCGGAAGAGAGAATGCATTCATGAATCGCCGTATTCTGATCATTGATGACGAAGAGGACATTCGGCAGGTGGCCGCACTGAGCCTTGAGACGGTTGCCGGCTGGGAAGTAATGATGGCCAACTCCGGGGCGCAGGGTCTTGCGCGCGCCGTCGACTACCAGCCCGACGCGATCCTTCTCGACGTGATGATGCCGGGTATGGACGGGCCATCCACCTTTCGCGAGCTGCGCAAGAATCCCGCCACTGCGAAGATCCCCGTGCTGCTGCTCACGGCCAAAGTGCAGAGTACGGATCAGCGCCGATTCGCCGATTTGGGGGTGGAAGCCGTACTCTTCAAGCCGTTCGATCCGCTGACGCTGGCCACCCAGATCGCCAGCGTGTTGAGCTGGGGTTGAAATGAGGCCGCAACGTGGACTATTCGGTTGAATCGTCTTCCCTTGCCGGCGCGCTGGACTCGCTCTGGTACCGGTTTCTTCCGGAGATGGAGAGCCGTGTGGAGACCCTCATTTCGGCCGCCGAAGCTGCGCAGTCCGGCCCCCTCTCGAGCGAGCAACGGGAAGAAGCTCATTCAGCGGCGCATAAGCTGGCCGGAGTGCTCGGCACTTTCGGGCTGAGCCGCGGAACCGCCCTGGCTCGCGAATTGGAGAGGCTGTTTCTCGAACAGACCGAGTGGAGACCGATCGCAGCCGAACGGCTGCTCGCGGATGCCGCCGAACTCCGCGTGATCGTTGGCGGCCGAAAGTAATCTCACGCGCCGGTTGCAGCCGTTACACTGATCCAAGTGGCCCGGCAGACTTCCATTCTTCCTCAACTCGACCTCAACTTCGAGGAATCGCCGCCTGTTCGCCGCATCTGGCCCGTGCACATTCTGGTCAGCCATGCCCGCGACCTGGTCGAGCGCGAATATAGCGACGTGTGGGTGGAGGGAGAGATCTCCAACTGCCGCTCTGCGCCGTCGGGGCACGTCTACTTCACACTCAAAGACTCCGAAGCGCAGCTTCCAGCGGTTCTATTCCGCAAGCAGTCGCTGCTCTTGCGCTTTCGGCCCGAGGATGGGCTGCACGTGCTGGTGCGCGGCCGGGTCAGCGTTTACGAGCAGCGGGGACAGATGCAACTGGTTGCCGAGACGATCGAGCCAGTTGGCGCCGGATCGCTGCAACTGGCCTTTGAACAGCTCAAGGAAAAATTGAAAGCTGAGGGCCTGTTCGAGGCGGACCGCAAGCGCCCGCTCCCGTTGTTTCCGCGTTCGGCAGGGGTTGTCACGTCACCCACCGGCGCTGTGATCCGCGACTTTCTCAACATCGTCAACCGCCGGCACGCGGGGCTGAACGTATTGCTCTGCCCCGTCTCTGTGCAAGGCGAAGGCTCGGCGGGCGAGGTGGAAGCTGCCCTTGCGACGCTGAACGCGTCCGGCCTGGTCGACGTCATTGTCATCGCGCGCGGCGGCGGATCGCTCGAAGACTTTGCTGCATTCAACAGCGAGCGCGTGGCGCGTGCGATCGCCCGATCCGAGATTCCGGTGGTTTCCGCCATTGGTCACGAGACCGACTTCACGATTGCGGACTTTGTCGCGGATCTTCGTGCGCCCACGCCTTCGGCCGCCGCGGAGCTGGTCACCGCCGCGCAATACCGGATCGCCGAGCACCTTTCCGCATTGGCGCATCGGCTCGAGCGCGGTGCGCGCTTCCAGATGCTGCAGGCGCGGCAGCGGCTGGCTCGAGTGCCCCTGAGCCGGAGCGAGGCCCGCTTAACCGCGATGCTGCGCCGCCGCGCGCAACAACTCGACGACTTTTGCGCGCGCACGGATGACGCGGTCTGCGATCCCCTGCGCCGGCAGCAGCGCCACGTTGCCGAGCTTGGCTCATTTGTGCTGCGTCACGATCCCCGCCAGGCGCTGGGACGCTCACGAGAGCGGCTCGCCGCGGGATGCGCGCATCTGCGTCGCGCGATGGAGCGGCGGCTTCACGAGTCCCGCGCCGAAATGGCGGCACTCGGTGCGCGCCTGCACTCGCTCTCGCCGGTCGCGGTTCTTGACCGCGGATACGCCCTGGTGTTCGACAGCAACGGAGCTCCGGTCCGCACCGTTGCCCAGGTTGCGCCGGGCGACAAGATCACCACGCGCATCGCAGACGGCGCCTTCACCAGCCGCGTGGAACCCGCGGCAACAAAGAAGACGAAATCTCCATGACCACAGCTATCCCACGCAAGCTCTTTGGAACCGATGGAATCCGCGGCATCGCAGGCGAGCCGCCGCTCGATGCCGCCATGATCTACGCGACCGGCCTCGCGCTGGGGCATGCGCTAGGCAAAACGACCGCCGGACCCAGGGTGATTCTCGGCCGTGACACGCGCGAGTCGAGCCCGTGGATCGCGGCCACTCTCGCCGCCGGCCTGCGCGAGGCCGGTGCGCGGGCCGAAAGCGCGGGTATCGTGCCAACACCGGCCATTGCATTTCTTGCGCGCAAGCATGGCTTTCGCGCCGGAGCGGTAGTCTCCGCGTCGCACAATCCGTGGCGCGACAACGGCATCAAGCTTTTCGGCGGCGACGGCTTCAAGCTGCCCGACGTGGAAGAACTCGCGATCGAAGACGAGATCCTGCATCATGCCGCGGCGGGCGCGGCACCCGATCCGGCGACTCTTCCGCCGATCGAAGACAATGCCGCCTTTGAGGAAGACTACATTCAATTCCTCCTGGATTGCGTTCCCGGGCTCGAACTCGGCGGCACACCCATCGTTGCCGACTGCGCGAACGGCGCGGCAGCGGAGGTGGCGCCGAAACTCTTCGGGCGGCTGGGAGGCAATGTCACGCTGCTGAACGTTGCGCCCGACGGGCGCAACATCAACCTGGACTGCGGAGCCTTGCATCCTGAATACATCGCTCGGGAAGCCGCCGCGCGCGGGGCTGCAATCGGACTTACCTTCGACGGCGACGCGGATCGCTGCATGCTCGCCGGCGCCCGGGACAACGTGATCAACGGCGACGCGATTCTTCTGCTGGCCGCGCGCGACCTGAAACAACGCGCGATGCTCACCGGCAATCTGGTGGTCGCGACGACGATGTCGAATATGGGTCTCGAAGCGGCGCTGAAGCGCTCCGGCATTCGCATGCTGCGCGCGCCAGTGGGCGACCGATACGTCCTCGAGCAGATGCAGGTGCACAACGCGGCGCTTGGCGGGGAACAATCGGGGCACATCCTCTTCCCGCACCTCGCCACCACGGGCGACGGCCTGCTGACGGCCCTGGTGGTCCTCGATTTGATCGCGCGCGGCGGCCAGAGCATTGAGGAGTTGACCGCCGACCTGAAGGTCTTTCCACAAGTGATTGTGAACGTGAGGGTGCGCGAGAAGAAGCCGCTCGATTCGATCCCCGCTGTTGTCAAGGCAATCCGCCGCGCTGAGGAAGAGATCAAGGACTCGGGGCGCGTGGTGATCCGCTACTCCGGCACCGAAGCGCTGGCACGCGTGATGATTGAAGCCGAAGACGAGGACGCGATGCGCCGCCACGCGGACGCGATCGCAAGCACAATCCGCGCAGAGTTAGGCGTCTGATCTTAGGAAAACCAGTGTCGTCCGAAGAGGAGTCCGTTCGCTGGTCCCCCGCCCGATCGATTTCACATCATTGAGTTCTCTGCCACGCCGGCGGATCGCGGGCCGCGATCCGCGCTGCGGCCGGCTGCATTCTGGCAACGCCGCGTCATCCGCGCAGACTCACCGGATCGTGCTCATGTTCCGAGAGCCCGTCGAATGCTTCCTGCGGCAGATCGAGGCCCGCCGCCGCGACATTCTCTTCAAGGTGCGCGACCGACGACGTTCCCGGAATCGGGATGATGCTCTTCGCCCGTTTGAGCAGCCAGGCCAGGCCCACCTGAAGCGGTGTGGCCTCCACCGCCCGGGCGACCTCTTCGACGGCGTGATGCGCGAGCCGGTTCTGCCCAAGCGGCGCCCAGGGCAGAAATGCGATCCCGTGCTGCTCACAGTGGTCGACGATGAAATCGGACTCGCGGTCGGCAAAGCTGTAGCGATTCTGCACCGAGACGATGGGCACGATCTTGCGCGCGCGCTCGATATGCTCGCGGGTCACGTTGGAGAGCGCAACGTGGCGGATCTTGCCCTGTTCGCGCAGCCTGGCGAGCGTTTCAATCGAAGCTTCATACGAGACGGCCGGATCGGGCACGTGTAGCTGGTACAAGTCGATGCATTCAAGACGGAGCCTTTTCAGGCTGCCTTCGACCGCTTCAACAAGATGCTTTGGACTCGCGTTGTGGGTCCACTGGCCGGGGCCTGGGCGCTCCCATCCGCCCTTCGTCGCAACCACAAGGCCAGCCGGATAGGGAAAGAGCGCCTCGGCGATCAGTTCTTCCGACGTACCCGGGCCGTAGGAGTCCGCGGTGTCGATCAGGTTTACTTCCAACTCGACGGCACGGCGCAGCGTAGCTAACGCGGCGGCCTTGTCGGCGGGCAATCCCCAGACGCCTTTTCCCGTGATGCGCATGGCTCCGAAGCCGAGGCGGTTGACGATGAGATCGCCGCCGATGGCGAACGTTCCGGCGGCAGAAGCCGTAACAGCCTGCGTTGTGCCCATACAACCTCTCTTCAAGAAGAATTCGGCGGTTGCTCACCCAAGACCGGCAACCATTCCACACACACTTGGATGTGCCTCCGCCTAACGCCGATGCGGAGGCGTGCTGCCTTGCGCCCGCTATAAGTCCCGCCAGTTGGGACCGAAGCCCAGGTCGGCCACAAGCGGAACATTCAGCTCGACCACGCCCTCCATCTCCGCGCGCACCAGGGTTTCAATCTCTGCAGTCTCATCGTCGGGAACCTCGAAGAGCAGCTCGTCGTGCACTTGCAGCATCATTTGCGTTTTGAGTCCGCGCTCCGCGAGCTTGCGATCGATATTGATCATGGCCAGCTTGATCAGATCGGCGCCCGTGCCCTGCAACGGCGTATTCACCGCGGTACGCTCGGCGAAGCCGCGCTGGTTGGGATTGCGGCTTTCGATGTCGGGAATGGGACGCAGGCGGCCGAACATCGTGCGCACGCTGCCTGCGCGCCGCGTCTCTTCGAGCGTCCTGTCGATGAAGGCCTTCACACCTGAATAGCGCGCAAAGTAGCGCTCGATGTAGGCGCGGGCCTCGGCCTGCGGGATGCCCAGCTGCGCCGCCAGCCCGAACGGCGAGATGCCATAGACGATGCCGAAGTTGACGGCCTTGGCGCGGTTGCGCGTCACCTTGTCCATCGTCTCGGGCGGCACACCGAAGACCTCGCTCGCGGTGAGTGTGTGAATGTCCTCGTTGTTGCGGTAGGCCATGACCAGTAGCGGATCGCCGCTGAAGTGCGCCAGCAGACGCAGCTCGATCTGCGAGTAATCAGCCGATAGTAAGCGCGTGCCCGGCGCGGCCACGAACGCTGCGCGAATCTCGCGGCCGAGCTCGGTGCGGACAGGTATGTTTTGCAGGTTCGGGTTGATCGACGAGAGACGGCCCGTCGCGGTCGCCGCCGATTGGAATGTAGTATGTACGCGCGAGTTGGCGTCGGCGAGCAGCGGGAGCGCGTCAACGTAAGTCGATTTCAGCTTCGTGAGCTGGCGATACTCGAGCACGAGTTTCGGCACCTCATGCTTCTCGGCGAGCTGCTCGAGCACGTCCTGCGCCGTCGAAATGGCCTTGCCTTTACCGCGCACGGCAGGCGCCGGAAGGCCGAGATGCGTGAACAACACCACGCCAAGCTGTTTGGGCGAATTGATGTTGAAGCGCTGGCCCGCAAGCTCGAAGATGCGTTCGGCTACGATGGCAGCATCGGCACCAAGCCGCTGCGACAGGCCATCGAGAACTTCGGTGTCGATGCGCACGCCAGCCTTTTCCATGCGGTAGAGCACCGGGGCGAGCGGCAAGTCGATGTCGCGATAGACGCCGGCCACGCGGGTGTTTTCGACCTCTGCGGTCAAGACCGGACCAAGCGCCTGGATGGCCGCGGCGCCCGCGGTGGGTGACGTTGGCGGAGTGTGCCCGTTGCGTGCCGCCACATCGGCCAGCGACTGCGTGGCGTGCGTCGGATTCAAGGCATAGGAAAGCAGCATCGTGTCGTCGACACCGCCCTTGAGCGCCACGCCAAGCCCGCCCAGCACGTGCAGCGCGAGCTTTACGTCATGCGTGCGCTTGGGGACGGATGCATCTTCCAGCAATCCGCGCAACTCCGGCGTAAGCGCGAGACAGAGCGCGGTCCCGGCCGCCGCACAGACCCCGATGGTCGAACGTGTCTTTCGCTCGGCCGTCTCGACCACATCGAGCAGCGATGGCGCCGGCGGCGCCTCGTCCTCCTCCGATTCCTGCCCCGTAGGCTCCGCGGCATCCAGGGCGAAGGCGAATCCGTGTCCGCGCGCGGCTGCATAGAACGCGGCAGCCTGCTCTTCCGTCGGCTGCTCGATCAACTCCACCACAGGCGCGGCGGCCGACGGCGCGAGTTCCTTGAGCATCGAGGTGAATTCGAGTTCGGTGAACAGCTCGCGGCAGGCCTCGAGATCCGGTTGCTGAGTCTCCATCGCGGCGAGATCGAGCTGGAGCGGCACCTGGCAATCGATCGTGACCAGTTCCTTCGACAAAAGAACGGCGTCGCGGTTCTGTTCGAGCGATTCGCGGTAGCTTTTGCGCTTGACCTCTGCGGCGCGCTCAAGCACGGCGTCCACGCTGCCGAACTCGAGAATGAGATCGACGCTGCCCTTGTCGCCGATCCCCGGCGCCCCAGGGATGTTGTCGACCGTGTCCCCGCGCAGCGCCATCACGTCAATCACCTTCTCCGGCGGCACGCCGAGCGTCGCAGTCACGCCAGCGGGATCGAGGATCAGGTTGTCTTTCTGCGGGTTGAGAATCTTTACGTGCTCGTTGACGAGCTGCATCATGTCCTTGTCGCCGCTGACGATGAAGACCTCATGCTGCCGCCCTGCGGCTTGCACGGCCAGCGTGCCGATCACGTCGTCGGCCTCGAATCCCTGGGCCTCGAGGATGGGAATTCGCAGAGCGTCGAGCGCGCGGCGGATGTATGGAATCTGCCGGCGCAGGTCCTCGGGCATCGACTCGCGCTTGGCCTTGTAGCCGTCGTAGCTGACTTCATCGAACGATTGCGTCTTCGAGTTCCACTTGCGCAGCGTGCCGATCTCCTTGGCGCGCTCATCGCGAAAGACCTGCCCGCTGGGATCGAAGACCGCTGCGAAATAGATCGGCTGGAAATCCTGGCGCAACTTCTTGATCATGTTGACGAAGACGTACGTAGCCGCTGTGGGCAGGCCGGTGCGCGTCGACATGGGGCGGCTACGCTGCATGGCGTGATAGGCGCGAAAGATAAACGACATCGCGTCGAGCAGAAAGACCGGCGGTTTGGCTTGGTCGGGCATCGCTAGAGAGTCTAGCAGGCTCCGATGCGACCCACGTTCGTTCAGCGCCCTGGAAACGCCGGCGAATCCTCCCGGCTGCCCCGGAGCAATCAGAACCGCGCCGGCAGCGCAAGTCGAAGAGTGCGCATACAAGAAGTGATCACGCGATCAACATACAGTCCCCATAACTGAAGAACCGATATTTCTCTTCGACGGCATACCGATACGCCGCCAGGACGCGCTCGCGACCGGCAAATGCGCTTACCAGCATGAGCAGGCTCGACTGCGGGAGGTGAAAGTTCGTCAACAGCGCGTTGACGGCGCGAAAGTCGAATCCCGGCGAGATGAAGATGTCGGTGGTTCCAGAGTGCGGCCCGATTTCGCCGTCTGGCGAGTGCTGCGCGGCAGCCTCGAGTGTGCGCACTACCGTCGTTCCGGCGGCGACGATGCGGCGCCGCTCGCGGATGGCGCGGTTGACCGCACCGGCTGCGTCCGCCGAAATGGAGTAGCGCTCGCGGTGCAGATGGACCTCATCGACACGTTCCACGCGCAGTGGAGCGAATGTGCCGAGACCCACATGCAGCGTGATGCGCGCGGTCTCCGCGCCGCGCTCGGCGATCGACTGCAGGATTGCAGGCGTGAAGTGCAGGCCGGCCGTAGGCGCGGCAACCGATCCGGGATCGTGCGAGAACACGGTTTGATAGCGTTCGCGATCGGCGGCTGCGTCTCCACGGCGAATGTAGGGCGGCAGCGGCACGTGGCCGATTCGTTCGAGCACAGCGAAGAAGTCGTCGACCGGCGCGAACTCGAGCAGCCGTTCGCCGAATACTCCGCACTCGATCACTTCGGCTCGCAGTTCGACGGCTCCGTCCACCGACGCAAATTCGAGCAGCACGCCTGTGCCGACCTTGCGGCCAGGCTTGACCAGCGCGCGCCAGCGGTTTTCGCCGGCTGGCTCGGTGAGCAGAACCTCGATTCTTGCCCCGAAAGGCAGGCCCAAGGCCGAGTCGCCCTGACTCGTTCGCTGCGCGTAGAGCCGCGCTGGAATCACGCGGGAATCATTTAACACCAGCAGATCGCCGGGGCATAGGAGCTGAGGCAGCTCACTGAAATGCGAGTCTCGCAGCGCGCCGCTTGCGCGATCCATGACCAGCATGCGGCTCGATCCGCGTTCGGCAGGCGGCTGCTGTGCGATCAATTCCGGCGGCAGGCTGAAGTCAAAGTCGGAGACGAGAAGACCGGCCTTTGCCCCGGGGCCCTGCGTCATAACACCGCCTTCCCGAGATGCGCAAGCGCTCTGATTCGCGCGCGTTCGAGCGCATCGTTCAATTCCTGGCGCTTGGCTTCAAATTGTTCGGCGGGAGTATCGGCGGGCACGAAAGTCCATTGCGCCCAACTCACCACAATCCTCGCAAAGGGTTTCGGGACAAGGAACCTGTCCCAAGAATTCATCACCCAGGCGCGCTCGGGCTCAAGATGAAATGCACCGATGGGTGCGCCGGTCAACTGCGCCAATTTGATCGGGCCCATCTTCGTCTGGTAGATGGGGCCGCGCGGGCCGTCCGCGGTGAAGATCGCTGTCCTGCCTCGTTCGATCACTGTCTTGAGCCCAAGCAGACCTTCACGCGCCCCACGCGAGCTGGAGCCGCGCACAGCACCGTAGCCGAAGAGTTCCAGCGTCCGCGCAATCAGTTCGCCATCGAAGCTGCGGCTGATGAGGATGGTCGCTCCGGACCTGCGGTAATACACGGTGCAGGGCAGCACGCACTGGTGCCAGAAGCAGTAGATCTCCGGCCCGATTCCCTCGCCGCGGATTCGGACTGTCGCACCCTCCTCAGCAATCACTTCAAATCGCCAGGTGCGACCGACGAGCTGGAGCAGCAGCCACACGAGGCCTGGCACCACGGCCAGCAGGAATCGCTGCTTCAGCGTGAATCGTTCTCTTGGGTCGCCGCTCACTCTCTTTTGGATTCTAGCTGTAGCGCAGCCAGCGCAGCAGCTCAGGCAGCGTAGCGCGCTTGCCATACATGAGAATGCCCACGCGATAGAGGCGCGACGACATCCACAACACCGCCCAGATGCTCAGGATCATCAGGCCGATCGAAACCGCGAACTGCCACGCCGGCGGAATCTGCGACGCCATGCGCAGGAACATGATGATCGGCGCGCAGGGCGGGAAGAACGACGCGGCGATCGACCAGACCGAATTCGAGTCGTTCATGATGAGAATGATGAGCCCAAAGCTGAGCCACGTGGGGAGCGCGGCCAGCGGCATATACATCTGGAGTTCCTGCTCGGTCTCGCAGGTGGCGGCCAATCCGGCAAACAGCGAGCTATAGAGGAGGTAGCCGAGCAGGAAATACACCGGGAACAGCACCGCCTCAACCCACGAGAATTGAATCGCCCATTCCCCGGTCAGCAAGACGGCGGTGATGGGCGCTCTCAGAATGGCCGCGCCGGCGATCAACCAGATGCCGATCTGCGTGAGGCCGACGGCTCCCGCGCCGACAAGCTTGCCGGTGAGCAGGTCCGACGGCTTTGCCGTCGCCAGCATCACCTCGAAGATGCGCGATGTCTTCTCCTGGATGATAGAGCGAGCCACGTTCATTCCGTAGATCATCGTCGTCATGCTCAGGAGAATGGCCATCGCGTAGCCCTTCCAGAACGACGCCTGGGCATTGCTCTTCACGATGCTGCCGTCGGACTTGACCTGGAACGTGCTCATGGACACGCCCTTGAGCAGCGCGTTCGCGTCGTCGGCGTTCATGCCGTCGCCGGTGAGATGCACATCGACGACCGACTCGTTGAGCGCGTCCCTGAGGCGCGCCGTGGCGATGAAATCGCCGGATGACTGCGAGTAATAGGACGCGTCCGGCACGGCGCCCGCCCGGGAATCGATCCATAGGAAGCCATCGAGCTGCTTCGATTTGACTTGGTCCTGGAGCGCCGTGCGGTCATTTTCGGTGGCTGGAGCTACCACGTCGACGATGGCCTTCGTTTCCTTGTCGCTCAGGATGCGCGTCCGCAGATCATTGGCGAGAGCCTTGTCAGCCGCTGCGATCGCCACGTGCCGGTGCGATCCGAGACCCAGAGTGCTGAGGTAAATGATGCCCACGATCAGCGCAAGCAGCGCCGGCAGGCCAATCGTGGTCATCCGGAAAGCGCGGCCGCGCACCTGCTCCAAATATTCGCGCTTGGCGATCAACAGCATGTTACGCATCGGCCTTGCCTCCCACGGTCTGGATGAAGATCTCTTCGAGCGAGGGCTCGACCATTTCGAAGCGGTAGATGGTCGCCACCGCAGCCGCTTCGTTCAGCAGCTTCTGCGCGTTGCCGTGCTCCTTGAGCTTGATCTCGGCATGTCCGCTGAAGTTCTTCGCCTCCGCAATCTGATCGCTGTTGAGAAACGCCGGATTGCCTTCGAACTCCACGATCACGTGGTTGCGCTCATAGCGCGACTTGATCTCGCGCAGATTCCCTTGGAGCACGGCCTCGCCTTTGTCGATGAGGCAGATCGCGTCGCACAGCTTCTCCACCTGGTCCATGCGATGCGTTGAGAAAAGAATCGCCTTGCCCTTCTCTTTCAACTCGATCAGCGTGCGCTCCAACAGCGTGGCGTTGACGGGATCGAGGCCACTGAACGGCTCGTCCATGATGATCAGGCCGGGATCGTGAAGGAGCGACGAGATGAACTGAATCTTCTGCTGCATACCCTTCGAGAGCTCTTCCGTCTTCTTGTCGAGCGCGTCGTCGATCTCGAGCCGCTTCGCCCACTCCGTCGAACGCTTGTGCGCCTCGGCGTGACTCAGCCCATGCAACTGGCCGAAGAAGACCAGTTGCTCGAGCACTTTCATCTTCTTATAGAGGCCGCGTTCTTCGGGCAGGTAGCCCACGCGGTCGAGGCTCTCGCGTGCAAAGGGCCTTTCGAAGAGGCGGACCGAGCCCTCGTCGGGCATGGTTATGCCCATCATCATGCGGATGGAACTGGTCTTGCCGGCGCCGTTGGGGCCAAGGAGTCCGAACATCTGGCCGGCGTCGATCGACAGGCTGAGATCCTTGACAGCGACCTTGTTCTCGTAAGTCTTGGTCACTGCAGCGAGTTCAACAACTGGCATGAAGTCTCCGGAGGGTGCTCAGGCTCGGTACGGGAAAGACCGCTGCCCGGTTCCCATGCAACGGCGGATCAGACTGCAGACTGCAGAATACAGATCGAGTCGCTGCTCCATCTACACGGCGTGCCAGTTTCCGGCCGGCCGGGAATAGGAATGCTCATGGCTCCCTCTCCAGCCTGAAAATCTGCTCCGTGGTGCACCTGAAGATGCGCGCCAGCAGCAGCGCAAGGGGCAGGCTGGGAACATAGCGCTCGCGTTCGATCGAGTTGATGCTTTGCCGCGAGACGCCCGCCGCCTGCGCCAGTTCTTCCTGGGTAAGGCCGAAAGCGCTGCGCAGTTCCCTGACCCGATTGCGAATGGTGAGAGCCATGGAAAGTATGCTTGTCATCTCAAGCCTAGCCAGCATGGCACCAGATGTCAAGCATGCTTTCCTTTTGAACCGCCGTGTCGGCGGATTCGTAGATGCGCGAGTTGACAAACCAATCCCAAAATACTATTTCTAAAATAGTCTTTTAGGATGGAGGTCCGATGCCCGCCACCGATGAATTCCGAGGACTCTTTCCGGGCGCGCTGGAGATGATGATTCTCCAATCGCTGCGTTACCGGCCCATGCACGGTTACGCGCTGGCCAAGCACATCAAGAGCAGTTCGGACGACCTGCTCCAGATCGAGGAAGGCTCGCTCTACCCCGCGCTTCAACGGATGTTGAAGGAGGGCTGGGTGGAGTCGGAGCCGGGAGTCTCGGCCAAGGGCCGGCCCGTACGCCTCTACAAGCTCACTGAGGCGGGCCTGAGTCATCTGGAGCGGGAGGTATCGAGCTTTGCCAAGATGTTTGCCGGCATCTCGCGCGTGCTGGCCGTGGCGGGTGCGCAATGAACCCCATCCGGCAGATCTTTTCGCGGAGACGGCTTTACTCGGAGCTGTCGGAGTCCATGCAGGAACACCTCGCCGAGAACATCGACGAGCTTGTCGAGGGCGGAATGCCGCGTGAGGAAGCAGAGCGCGCGGCACGGCGCGAGTTCGGCAATGCCACGCTGCTCGAGCAGCGGAGCCGCGAAGTCTGGCAGTGGCCGGCGTTGGAGTCGATCCTCGCCGACACCCGCTTCGCACTCCGCCGGCTGCGCAAATCTGCGGGCTTTACCATCACGGTGATCCTCACCCTGGCCATCGGCATCGGAGCCAACACGGCGGTGTTCAGCGTGCTGAACAGCGTTCTGCTCAAGCCGCTCCCATATCCCCATCCAGAAGAGCTGGTCGAACTCAGGCAAGCTGCTCCGGGAGCGCCTGGCCTTACGGACTTTATCAGCGGGCTGCACCTCTCGGCCTCAATGTACTTCACCTACGCCGAACACAACCGGACGTTTCAGGCGCTCGGCATTTGGAACAAGGGCACTGCGAACGTCACCGGCCTGGCGGAACCCGAAGAGGTAAACACCGCGCTCATCAGCGACGGCGTGCTGCAATCGTTTAACGTCCCGGCGGTGGCCGGCCGATGGATTTCCTCGGCTGACCAGTCGCCGCGCGGATCGAAGCCGGTGATGCTGAGTTATGGCTACTGGCAGCGTCGCTTCGGCGGCGACAGAAGCGTAATCGGCCGCAGCATCCAGATCGACTCGCAGATGCACGAGATCGTCGGAGTGATGCCGCAAGGCTTCCAAATCGTGAATCGCGACTTCGACATTCTGATCCCGCTGGCCCTCGATCCGCGGCACCAGATTCTGGCCGGCTTTGGCTACGAGGCCGTCGGGCGCCTCAAACCCGGGGCCACCATCTCGCAGGCCAACGCCGACATCACACGCATGCTGGCCATCTGGATGGATTCGTGGACCAACGGCCCGGGCAGCGACCCGCATTTCTATGAGACCTGGAAGATTACGCCGGCGCTCCGTCCGCTGAAGGACCAGGTGATCGGCAACATCGGCGGGATGTTGTGGGTCGTGATGGGCACCATCGGCGTGGTCATGCTCATCGTATGCTCCAACGTGGCCAATCTATTGCTCGTCCGCGCCGAGTCGCGCCAGCAGGAGCTCGCCGTCCGCTCCGCGCTCGGCGCAGGGCGGGCGCGAATCGCGCGCGAACTGCTGGTTGAAAGCGCGGTCCTGTCCTTCATTGGCGGTGCCGCCGGAATCGGCGTCGCTCTTGCCGCATTGCGTCTTCTTCTCGCCATCGGTCCCGCCACTCTGCCGCGCTTGAGTGAAATTACCCTGGATTTGCGCTCGCTCGCCTTCGCCGTAGCCCTCTCATTGCTCTCCGGCCTGTTCTTCGGATTGATTCCGGTCTTCCGGTACGCCTGGGGACGGCTTCCCTTGCTCCAAGGCACCGCTCGCGGAGCGGGCGTGAGCCGAGACCGCCGGCGCGGGCGCGACATCCTGGTCGTAGCCCAGGTGGCCATGGCGCTGGTCCTGCTGGTCAGCGCCGTGCTCATGATTCGCACATTCGCCGCGTTGCGCGGGATCGATCCCGGCTTCTCCGATCCCGAGCATCTCCAGACCTTACGGACCGCTGTGCCTGCGCTCCTGGTTCCTGACCCGCGCCAGGCCACGCTGGTTCAGAACAACATCCTCAACCGGTTGACAGCGATTCCGGGCGTCACGGCGGCTGGATTTGCGTGGGGCGTGCCCACGCAGGGCATCGGCCACAACTGGGACGATGTCTTTTTCGAAGGAAAGGTGTACCCCAACAACGAACCGCCCATGCGCGTCTTCAACTATGTCTCGCCCGGATACTTTCACGCCGCGGGAACCCGCTTCGTTTCCGGCCGCGACTTCACCTGGGACGACGTGTACGGCCTAAGGAACGTTGGAATCATCTCGGAAAACCTCGCTCGCGAAGTCTTCGGTTCGGCCTCGGCCGCGCTGGGCCAGCACTTTCGCGAATATCCCAGCATGCCTTGGCACGAGGTCGTTGGAGTCGTCCAGGATGTGAGCGAGAACGGCGTAGATAAAAAGCCGCCGGCCATGGTCTACTGGCCGCCTCTCTCCAAGGACATTTTCGGACCCGGCACCTTCGATGCTACGCGCGCCGCAACCTTCGCCATCCGCAGCGACCGCGCGGGAACCGAAGGCTTCCGGCGCGAGGTTCAACAAGCCGTCTGGTCGGTCAATGCCAGCCTGCCCGTGGCGTCCGTTCAAACCATGCAGGAGATCTACAGCCAGTCTCTGGCGCGCACCTCGTTCACGCTGGTCATGCTGGCCATCGCCGGCTTCATGGCGCTGCTGCTGGGCATCCTCGGCATCTACGGCGTCATCTCCTACGCGGTTTCGCAGCGAACGCGCGAGATCGGCATTCGCATGGCGCTGGGCGCGCAGAGAAGCGAGCTGCGCTGGATGTTTGTCCGCTCTGCTTTGGCGCTTACGGGGACCGGCGTGGTGATCGGTTTGGCCGCCGCCATCGGAGTCACTCGCCTCATGAAATCCGTGCTCTTCGGCGTGAGCGCTCTCGATCCCATCGCCTTTCTCACGGTTCCGCTTGTTCTGGCCGCGGCCGCGGCCTTGGCCAGCTATCTGCCCGCGCGGCGCGCGGCATCCGTCAATCCGGTCGAGGCTCTGCGCGCGGAGTAACAGGTCCCTGTGACGTGTGGCGAATTGCGGCGCTGGATGAAGCGCCGCCGGCGTCGCGGTTTTCAACAGATTGCGGTGGTTCTGCTTGGCCTTTTAGCATCCGATTGTGCCCTCACTCGATACCCCGGTGACGTATGTGCGCGGCGTTGGCCCGCAGGTGGCGAAGCTGCTGGACGCGAAGGGCATTCAGATTGCCGAAGATCTGCTCTATCGCCTGCCTTTTCGCTACGAGGACCGCCAGAATCCGCGCAGCCTGGACGAGTTGAAGCCCGGCGAGATGGCCAGCATCATCGCCGAAGTCCGCGGATCGGCGCTTCTGCGCACGCGCAAGATGCCGATCTTCGAGCTCACCGTGGGGCAGGGCATGCGCGCGCTCAAGTGCATCTGGTTCCACGGAACCTACCTCAAGGACAAGTTCCATGCCGGGCAGACGGTGGCCGTCTACGGCAAGGTCGAGCCGTCGCGGTCTACAAGCAACCTTAAAATGATCCAGCCGCAGTACGAGGTACTGCCCGATGCGAGCGACGACGCGGAGACACGGCTGCTCGAGGTTGGCCGCATCACGCCGGTCTACGAGTCGCTCGGCGGGTCGCGGCTCGCTTCGCGCTGGCAGCGCAAAGTCATCTTCCATCTTCTCGAGAGCGTGCGCGGCGCGGTGCAAGAATGCCTGCCGCTCGAGATGCTCGAACGGCTGGACCTGCCGGGCCGCGAACAGGCGCTCAACGAAGCGCACTTTCCGCGCGAAGGCACGCCGATGCCGCAGTTGCAGAGCGCGGCCACGCCGGCGCATCGCCGGCTTGCATTTGAAGAGTTTTTCTTTCTCGAGCTCGGCCTGGAGCTCAAGCGCCGCCGCATGCGCGAGCGCAAAGGCATCGCGTTTTCGACCGGAGACAACGTGCGCGAGGCGATCCGCGAGGTGCTGCCGTTTCATCCGACCGCCGCGCAGAAGCGTGCGCTGGGCGAGATCGTGGCCGACATGCGCCAGCCGCATCCGATGCGCCGGCTGCTGCAAGGCGACGTGGGCTCCGGCAAGACCATCGTCGCGCTGCAGGCCATGCTCGTCGCGCTGGAGAACGGCTACCAGGCGGCGCTGATGGCGCCCACCGAAATTCTCGCCACGCAACACTTCCTCGCCGCGCGCAAGCTGCTGGAGCGCTCGTCGCGCAATGCAAACATCGTGCTGCTCGCCGGCTCGCTTGACGACGAGCGGAAGCGCCGCACGCGCAGCCAAATCAACCGGGGCGAAGCGCGGCTCGTGGTCGGCACCCACGCGCTTATCGAGGAGAAAGTCGAATTCGACAATCTCGGCCTCGTGGTCGTCGACGAGCAGCATCGCTTCGGCGTAATGCAGCGCTTCAAGCTGATGAAAAAGCCGAATCAGCCTGAGCCCGACGTGCTGGTGATGACGGCCACGCCAATTCCGCGTACGCTGGCGCTCTCGCTCTACGGCGACCTCGACATCAGTATTCTCGATGAGCTGCCGCCCGGCCGCACGCCTATCGTCACGCGGCGCGTGCCCGACGAGCGCGAGGAGGAAGTGTGGGATTTCGTGCGGCGCCAGGTGGAGAAGAAGCGCCAAGCTTATATCGTCTATCCCGTCATTGAAGGAACGAAAGACGACCAGCCCGAGCTCGATTTCCCGCGCGACGATCCGGAGACAGGCGAGAAGGCGCCGTCTGGCCGCGTACGCAAGACTGGTCCCAAGGGCAAAGGAGCGGAGCTCTTTCCCAAGGCGGTGCAAGATGCCAATCCCGGCGCGAAGTCGGGCCTCAAATCGGCGGTCGAAATGTATGAAAAGCTGCGCACCGGGCCGCTGGCTGGGTTACGTGTGGGCCTGCTGCACGGCCGTCTCGATCCCGACGGGAAAGAAGTGATCATGCGCCGCTTCCAGCGCGGCGAGATCGACGTGCTGATAGCGACAACCGTCATCGAAGTCGGTGTCGACGTGCCCAATGCAACGGTCATGGTCGTCGAGCACGCAGAGCGCTTCGGCCTCGCCCAGCTGCATCAGCTTCGCGGCCGCGTGGGCCGCGGCTCGGCGAAGAGCTATTGCATACTGATGACCGGCCAGAGAATCTCGGATCTCGGGGAGGAGCGCCTGAACGCGATGGTACGCACGCAGGACGGCTTCGAACTGGCGGACCTCGATCTCACTTTGCGAGGCCCAGGCGAATTCTTTGGTACGCGCCAGGCGGGGATGCCGGATTTTCGCGTGGCGAATCTCTTGCGCGACCGTCAGTTGCTGGAGTTGGCGAAGGTTGAGGCTGCGCGATTCATCGCATCGTCGGCCAATGGCGCATCGAGGAATCCGGCCATCACGGATGAAGATCGGAACCGTGTCCGTTTTCATCTCAAAGAGTCATGGCAGCGCAGATATGGCCTTGTGGAAGCCGGTTGACGTATCTGTCTACGCGGTTCCGGCCGGCATGGCGCCGGGAACAATTTCAGCCGGGATGGTTTGAATCTCGAGATCGACGCTTGCGATATCCGTGCCGCATCCGGTGGGATTGCTGCGCGTGCACTGGCACAGCTCGGTGAAACGAACATGTCCGTCCTGACTCAGCTCGAGTCCCGACGCGATCAGCACAGTATAGATTTCGACGCAGGCCTGCCGCTCAAACTCGAACAGCACGCTGATCGCGCCGGCGTTGTTGGCGCCGCGGCTCAGCACCCATCCGCCGCAACCGAGAATTGCTCCGGTCAGCGTCTGGACCAGTTGCGCGGGCTCCTCCGCAGAGATCGCCCTCATCTCGATGGCCCATGGCGCGGGCGTGAATTGCGCGGAATCGCAATCGCAGGTTGTCGGAATCATACCCGTCTCATCGGACGAACGATGCGCTCCTTCACGACTGTTCGGTAGCCAAACGGAGCTTGACCGGGTTCGATACATCGCAATGGCCATAGCCGCAAAGCCGATCCCACATGGGTAATTTGGATTGGATGCATCTTTCGCGCAATTTACGTATCGCTCGGGAACGCTAGCCTTCGTTCCATGGTTCGAACCGGCCAGATGCTGTAGCTTGAAGACAATCATGATTGTGGGAACGGGAATCGACCTGACGGAGATCGCGCGCATTCAAAGAGCGCTGGAACGGTTCGGCGCGCGGTTTCTCGACCGCGTCTACACCGCCGCGGAACAGGCATATTGCATGGGAAAGCGAAACTCCGCCGAAAGCCTGGCTGCCCGCTTTGCCGCCAAGGAGGCAGCGGCGAAGGCCCTTGGAACGGGCATCAGCCGCGGCGTGAACTGGCAGGAGATCGAAGTGGTGCGCGAACCGGGAGGGCGGCCCGCGCTGCGATTCCACGGCCGCGCAGCGCAGTTCGCCGCGCAGCTGGGTGTAGCCCACGCCGC
>Ga0335069_10000418_pt1 | contig 72288 bp, 69 predicted proteins | sample Lox_Sample_11_FD_206714 | JGI IMG/M metagenome (GOLD analysis project Ga0335069, IMG submission 206714) | Soil microbial communities from Loxahatchee National Wildlife Refuge, Florida, United States - Lox_Sample_1.1 | ecosystem: Environmental > Terrestrial > Soil > Wetlands | place: USA...
GCAGTTCCAACCACTGCATCCCGAAGTGTTTCGCGAAGGCGATCGCATCGGCAGGCGATTTGGCGATCTCATCGGAAATTGCGCTGATGCGCGTGCGGTCGATCTTCGGGGCCTTCAGCGCTGCCCCGCGCGCAGCCAGTGCGGCAAAACCGCTACCGAGAAATGTCCGGCGATTCAACATGAAGGGAGAGGGCATTAATCAGTCACCGAGCAGCTTTCCGTAAGCCTGCAAACTGCCAACGTTATCACAAACGGCCTTGATCGCGGCGGTGAGAGGAATCGCGAGCACCAGTCCGATGGCCCCCCATAGCATGCCCCAGAACATCAAGGCCACCGTCACCACCAGAGGATTCAGATGCACCCGTGCGCCCACGAACTTCGGATACAGCAGATTCAGCGCGAACAGGTGCAGCAACGCCACGCTCACCGACAGGAACAGGTACATCTCCGGCCCGTTTGCCACTGGCAACGCGGCCGCCAACGGCGGGATCAGGGCCATGGGCAACCCGATGTACGGAATCAGGCTGAGGAATCCGCTCATCGGCCCGGCCACCAGCCAGTACGGCAGCTTCACACTGGCAAACAGGAGCGAACTGCAGATGCTCAAGAGCACACCCAGCAGGAAGTTCCCGACCACGTACGCGCGAACCATCTCCGCGACGCTGGCCAGCGCACGCCCAGCCACCTGCCGGTCCACGCCGTCGAACAGATAAAGGACGCGCGTTCGCAGATGGTCGCCCCAGCTTAGCTGGAAATAAACAAGGAACGGCACAAAGCTGGCCAGGAGAAGGACGCTGTAAAAAGAGGACAAGTACGCGTAAACATAGGTCACCAGAGGCTTCGCCTCGGGAATCACGCGCACATCTTGCACTGCGGGAGGGCTCACGGGTGGCGCAGTAGTCTTTTTCTTGCTGTTCTGATTCCGCGCGGCTGCGTCGCGATTGGCCTGCTGCTGTGTCTCTTCCTGGAAGCGCTTCGGCATCAGCGTCCGGTAGATGCTCTTTTCCGCGTCGTCGAGGCGCGCGCTCGCACCGTCAACCAGCGCGTTGATGCGCTCGCCGTAGGCCGGCAGATCGGCCATCATGGCCAACCCCTCCGTGTAAAGCCCTAATCCCGCCAGGTACAAGAACATCAGGCCCAGGCTGCAAACCACGAAGCTCGCCAGCCCCCGGGGCATCTTCAGCTTCATGAAGAACACCACCGCCGGATCCAGCAGGAAGGAAATGATGGCGGAGATCGCCACCGTGACGAAAAAAATCCGCCCGTAATACAGCAGGGCGATCACCACCCCGAGCGCGAGGATTCCGACGCCTCGTGCGGCGGGTCTGCGCGCGGACGTGGGAAGGGGAGTGAGCAAAGCGTGACCTTTCTTATCACTATAATGAAACTGACGCGTGGAGGACCAGAAAAATACACCCAAGGGCCGCATTCTAGCCCTCGATTTGGGCAAAAAACGCATTGGATTGGCGCTGAGCGATCCTCTCGGCATCACCGCGCAAGGCCTCCCAACGCTCGAGCGGACCAATTTCCGCCAGGATCTGGCCGCGCTCTCCTCGCTCGCGTCGGAACGAGGAGTAACACTGCTGCTCATGGGCAATCCCATACATATGAGCGGGAATGAAGGCCGCCAATCCGCCTACGTCCACGAGTTCGCCGAACGCCTTGCCTCGCATACCGGTATCCCCTTGAAATACTGGGACGAGCGGCTCACCACCGTTGAAGCGCATCGCGTTCTGCGCTCCAGCGGCATCGGCATCGAGAAACGAGCCAAGGCGATCGACAAACTATCGGCCGTGATTCTGCTCGAAAGCTACTTGGATTCGGGTGCCGGATGGTAAAGAACCTCACCCGCTATGCCCTCCTCGCCTCCGCCGCCGCGCTACTCGCAGCCCTGGCAGCCCTCTGGTCCCTCGGCACGCCATATTCCGCCGCCCCCGGCGAAACCTTCCTCGAAATCGAGCGTGGCTCCGGCACTGCTTCCATCGCGCGGACCCTCCAGCAAGCAGGCGTGATTCGTTACCAATGGCAGGTCTACGCCGCCCGCCTGATGCATCCCTCGTCGAAGCTGCAGGCAGGCGAGTACCGTTTCGACAGGCCCTCAAGCGCGCTGGATGTGCTCGATCGCATCCGGCGCGGCGATATCTATCATTTCGATGTATCGGTGCCGGAGGGCAGTAACCGCTTCGACATCGCCAAAATCGTCGAAAGGACCGGGACCATCTCGGCGGACGATTTTCTGAAAGCCTCGGCCGACGCGTCATCCATCCGCGATCTGGCCCCGAACGCGCCCTCGCTTGAAGGATTCCTGTTCCCGGCAACCTACCGGCTCACGCACGCGAGTACAGCCGAGGATCTGTGCCACATGATGGTTGCGGAATTTCGACGCCAGTGGAAAAAGCTGGACGGGGCAGACGCGCTGAAGACCGTGACGCTGGCCTCCATGGTCGAAAAAGAAACCGGCTACGCCGAGGAGCGCAAGATTGTCGCCGGCGTTTTCGCCAACCGCATCGCCCGGGGCATGAAGCTCGACTGCGACCCGACCACGATTTACGCCGCCCTGCTCGACGGACGCTACAACGGCGTAATTCACAAGTCCGACCTGGCCAACAAGAGCCCCTACAATACCTATCAGAACCAAGGTCTGCCGCCCGGCCCCATCGCCAATCCCGGATTGGCCGCACTCGACGCCGCGCTGCATCCGGCCCAAACCGAATTCATGTTCTTCGTCGCCAAGGCCGATGGCGGCGGGCACGTCTTTTCCATCACGAGCGCCGAACATCAAAAGGCGGTGCTGGCCTACCGTCATGCGAAGCACAAAGCGGGCTAAGCTGGCCGAATGGATCGCCCAGCACCAGCCCTCGCAAATCGACATTGAAGAACTCGCGGCGCTCAAGGAAGTCCTGGCGCCGGTCTCGGAAAACTATCTCAAGAAGTTGCTCCGCGAATCTGGCGTGCCGCTCGCCCCCGTGGTGGACGGTGTCCGCCAGTCGAACCTCGACGAACTGGAATCGAGCCTTCTCGCGCTGCTCGCCGAATACAAATCCGGCGACGCGATGCTCAAACGCGAGGTCCGCAAGCTAGTGATCACCGCCAAGGACCACGCCAGGTGGACGCACAAGGAAGAGAACCTGCTCTGGCTGACCACGTGGCTCGAAAATCCGCCACTGTTTCCAGCTTGGGTGCGACTGAGAAGAGAGATCTTAGCCGCCGATGAGCGCGGATGAACACCGATTCAAACAAAGGTCTTATTCGCGTTCATTGGTGTTCATCATCGGCTATGTCTACAAGAACCTTGCGGAACGCCGATAGTAGGTTTATACTGCATTTTTTGAGATGGTCGCGATGGCGATTCAGGAAGAAATCGACCCCTTAGCTCCGCAGCGCGAAGCCGCGATGTTCTACGGCCTGTTTCTGCGCGGGCACTCGGCCGAGGCACTGCGCAAGGACATCGACGTCCCTCGCAAAGTGTTGGACAAGATGATGAAACGGCACCGCCACGAGAACCAGGTACGGGAAAAGTTCCATCGCGTCTATCACTTCCGCAAGCAGGTCCTGGCGATCTTCGACGAGCTTGTGGATCGCGAACGCACTGGCAAGCGCGTTCAGGAGCGCGTCCACTAGAGAAGGGCGGTTACAGCGCTTCCGGCAGCCTCAACTGCGCCTTATTCAGTGCCTTATCAAGCATCTCCGCCGCATCCGTCTCGCTTAGGCCGCGCGACGTAGAGAGCTCCGTGATCAGCATGTGGCGCGCCCGGTCCAGCATCTTCTTTTCGCGGAAGGACAGAGGCTTTTCCAGTTGCAGCAGCAGCAGGCCCTTCATGACTTCGGCCACGTCCAGAAGACTGCCGTTCTGCATCTTTTCGCTGTTTTCCTTAAACCGGTCCTTCCAATCCTGACGGCGGCGGCAGCGGCCGTCAGCCAGGAAGCTGACCACCCGCGAAACTTCACCGTTCCGCGTTACCTTGCGGAGGCGCAGGTCCTCTACATGGGAAAACGGAACCATCACCGTCATGCTGGAATAGGAAAGCCGAAGAAGATAAAACCGCTCGAAATGCCCGGCAAAAGCCCGGCTGCTGATATTCTCAATGGTCGCTACCCCGTGGTTGGGATAAACAACCTTCTCCCCTACATGAAATGTCAAACTCGGATGCACCGCGCACTCCTTGGGACCCGCTGGTCTCCGCCCGCAACTTTCCTTATGCCCTCCGACGGGCCAAGGAAAGAGAATCTTAATGGAAACTTAATCTCCTGTCAACAAGAAAGTGCGCCTGGAGGTTCTTTCGCGCACACGCTTGATTTTACAAGACGTTTTGCCCGGCGCGCGGAATCAGCTACGATAATGAAATAGCTAGATGCCTTACCCCGATCTTAAGAAGACCGTTCACCTTCCCCGCACCGATTTCCCGATGAAGGCGAATCTCGGCAATCTGGAGCCGAAGCTGCTCGCGCAATGGAAGGACTCCAACCTCTACGAGAGCATTCGCACTTCGCGCAAAGGCCGGCCGACCTATGTCCTCCACGACGGCCCTCCCTACGCGAATGGGAACATTCACCTCGGTACCGCATTTAACAAGATCCTGAAGGACTTCGTCGTCAAGCTGAAGACGATGGAGGGCTTCGATTCCCCCTACGTCCCCGGCTGGGACTGCCACGGTCTGCCGATCGAGAACAAAGTCGACAACGAACTGGGCTCGAAGAAATCCCACATGACGCTCAGCCAGATCCGCGCGGCGTGCCGAAAATATGCCGAAAAGTACGTCGAACTGCAGCGGCGCGATTTCCAGCGCCTGGGTGTACTCGGCCGCTGGAACGACCCGTATCTCACCATGAGCGCCGAATACGAGGCGGTCATCGCCCAGGCGTTCGTCGATTTTCTGCACAAGGGCTTCGTTTACAAGGGACTGAAGCCGGTCAACTGGTGCATTTACGACCGCACGGCTCTGGCCGAGGCCGAAGTCGAGTACGAGGACCACTCCAGCCCATCGATCTGGGTGAGATTCGCCTTGACGTCGGATCCCGCGGCCATAGATCCGGCCTTGGCCGGAAAACGCGTTTTCGGCCTGATCTGGACCACCACGCCCTGGACCATCCCGGCGAATCTCGCCATCTGCTTTCACCCCAAGTTCACTTATTCAGCCATCGAAAGCGAGGGCGACGTTTACATAGTCGCCGAGGATCTGGTGAACGCCACGGCCGAGGCCTGCGATTGGAAAGAGCCGACGCTTCTCGCGACGTTCTCGGGCGAAAAGCTCGAAAAAACCGTCTTTCGCCATCCGTTTCTGGAGCGCGATTCCATCGGCATCCTGGGCGATCACGTCACGCTCGAACAGGGTACCGGAGCCGTCCATACCGCGCCGGGCCATGGCGCAGAGGATTACCTAGTCGGTAATGCCTACCATCTCCCGGTGTACTGCCCGGTCGACGCGGCGGGAAAGTTCTATCAGGCCGAAGGTGCGCCGGGCACGATCCCGGCGGAGTTAATCGGCAAGACCGTGTGGGAAGGCAACCCGATCGTCATCGAGATTCTGAAGAAAGCCGGTGCCCTTGCCGCAACCCGCAAGGTGGATCACAGCTATCCGCACTGCTGGCGCTGCCACCGGCCCACCATCTTCCGCGCCACCGAACAATGGTTCGTCGGCATGGACCGGAACAATCTGCGCGCGAACGCCCTGGAAGCGGTGAAAAAGGTCTCCTGGACGCCGAAATCGGGCGAGGAGCGCATGCGCAACATGATCGCCACCCGGCCCGATTGGTGCATCTCCCGGCAACGCGCCTGGGGCGTGCCGATCACGGTGTTCTACTGCGAATCCTGCAATGAGCCGCTGACCGACAAGGAGGTTCTGGACCGCGTGGTCGGCGAGTTCCGCCAACACACCGCCGACGTCTGGTATTCGAAATCCGCCGAAGAACTGATCGGTCCCGGCGTAAGGTGCGCCAAATGCGGAGGCGCCGCTTTCCGGAAGGAAAGCGACATCCTGGACGTCTGGTTCGATTCCGGCGCAAGCCATCTGGCCGTGCTGACGCCGGAAAACGATCTGCCCTGGCCGTCCGACCTCTATCTCGAAGGCGGCGACCAGTATCGCGGCTGGTTCCAAAGCTCGCTGTTGGTCGCCGTGGCGCTCCGCGGCGCGTCTCCGTATCGGGCATCGGCAACGGCCGGCTGGACGCTGGACGGCGATGGCCATGCGATGCATAAATCCAAAGGCAACGCGGTTGAGCCCGAGGTCTTCATCAAACAGCACGGCGCGGATCTTCTTCGCTTGTGGACGGCCTCGGTCGATTTCACAGAGGACGTGCGGTTGTCGCAGACCATCATCGACCGGCTTGTGGAGGCCTACCGCAAGCTGCGCAACACCTTCCGCTACGCGCTCGGAAATCTGTTCGATTTCGACCCCGTCGTCGACACGGTTGCGCCAGAGGACATGCTGGAGATCGACCGCTGGATTCTGGCGCGCGCCGAGGATCTGGTGCGCAGGTGCCGCGGCTATTACAGCGCTCTGGAGTTTCACAAAGTCTACCGCGCCGTATACGATTTCGCCGCAGCGGACTTAAGCTCCATTTACTTCGAGATCCTCCGCGACCGTCTGTACACGGCCGCCACCACCAGCCGCGCGCGCCGCAGCGGGCAGACGGCGGTGTATAAGATCCACTACGCGCTCACCCGGCTGTTGGCCCCGCTTCTGTCTTTCACCACCGAAGAAGTCTGGTCCTATACGCCCAGGCCCGCGGGCGCTCCGCACAGCGTTCACCTAGCGCACCTACCCGAACCCGAGGAACTCGCCGGCGGCCTGGATGCGGCAAGGCTCGAAAAATGGGACGCGCTGATGGCCGGGCGGGAGCGCGTGCTGAAACTGCTCGAAACCGCGCGCCAGGCCAAGGAAATCGGCGCGCCGCTCGAAGCCCGGCTGACTCTCAAGAAGGAGCCGGTGCTGGAAGAATACTTTGCCGATCTTCCCGCGCTCTTCGTCGTCTCCCAGGTCGAGTTCGGAGACTCGGACTGTGTCCTCAAAGCCAACGGCCAGAAATGCGAGCGCTGCTGGAAGTACACGGCGCCTGAAGGCGCGCAAGTCTGCGATGCCTGCCGCTCCGCCCTTCACGAAATGGGCATTCGGGAAACGGAAGAATGAACGGGCGCGTCCGGAGCGCGGCCATCATCGCCGCGATCGTCGCGCTGGACCGCGTCAGCAAAGTCTACATCCGCGACCATTTCTCGCCGTTCGACACCCGGCCGGTCATCGCCGGTTTTTTTAACATCGTCCACACGGAAAATCCCGGCGCGGCGTTCGGATTCCTCACCGACTCACATGCGGAATGGCGGAGGCCTCTGCTGATCCTAGTATCGATGACGGTAATGGCGATCATCGGGTCCATGCTGTTCCGCCAGGCGGAGAAGAAATCGGCGCTGCTTGAGACCGCCCTGGCGCTGGTGTTCGGAGGGGCGGCGGGGAATCTGTGGGACCGCGCCTTTCGGGGCACCGTGACGGACTTCCTGCAGTTCTTCTTCGGCAGCTACGAGTTTCCGAGCTTCAACGTCGCCGATAGCGCCATCACCGTGGGCGCCTGCCTTCTGCTGATCGATGTGTGGATCCATCGCGGAAAACGTGATTCGTCCCGCTGATTCCGCCGTTGACCGATAATCGCATGGATCACGGCCCAGTTTCCGTACTCTAATGGAAAGACGCCGGAGAGCCGGCACTTTCAGTCTGCGAAAAAAACCAATGAGACGATTTCAATCGATTTTCGCTGTGTTTTGCGCGTTGCTCACCACTCTGGATGCCCAAAGCTTCCGCTGGGCCACGCAGCCCTATCAGCCAAAGCCCGTGGCGCCGGTCAACCTCGCCAATTCAACCCGGCTCGAAGCCTTGCTGCGCAATGGCAAGCTCTATCTTTCCCTGCAGGACGCCATCGCCCTGGCACTCGAAAACAATGTCGATATCGAAGTCGAACGCTACCTGTTCCCTCTGGCCCAGGCGGACGTCCTGCGCGCCCAGTCGGGCAACTCCTCGCAAGGCTTCTCCACCGCGACTTCGGCCGGAGCCACCGGCCTCAACACGACACAGGCGCAAAGCTACGTCGGCTTCTTCAGCGGTGGCGGCTTTTCGGCCAACCCCAACCTGGCCGGCTACGATCCTGTCGTCAACTCCACCGTCCAGTGGGCGCACATCAGCACCCCGCAGCAAAACACCGTCACAACCGGCACGACGTCGCTCATATCGACGAACACGATCGCCAACTTCAGCGTGCAGGATAACTTTCCCTCCGGAGGCTCGGTGACGCTGAGCTACGACAATACACTTTCGTCTCAAAACTCGTACCTGAACCTGCTGAACCCTACTGCCTCCGCCTACATCGACCTTTCTTTTGCGCAGCCGCTGCTGCAGGGCTTCGGACCAGCGTTCAACAATCGCCCGATCCGGGTGGCGAAAAACAACCTGAAAGCCGCGGACCTGGTCTTCAAGCAGCAAGTGATCGTCACCGTGCAGACCGTCGTGCAAGCCTACTGGCTGCTGGTAAGTTACAACGAAGACGTCGAGGTGAAGCGGCAGGCCCTGGCGCTATCCCAGAAGCTTTACAGCGACAACCAGAAGCAGGTTGAGGCGGGGTCGCTGGCACCAATCGAGGTCGTCCGGGCCGAGGCCGAAATCGCTTCCAATGAACAGGCCCTGGTGACCTCTCAAACCAACGTGCTGCAGCAGGAGACGATTCTCAAGAACGCCCTTAGCCGGAACGGCTTGGCGACTCCCGCGCTAGCATCGGCGCGCATCGTGCCCACGGATAAAATTAAGGTCCCCGACGTCGAGAGCGCAGAGGCCATCGAGGATCTGTTCGCCGCCGCGGTGAAGGGGCGGCCGGAATTGCAGCAAAGCCGCATCCAACTGGAAAACCAGAAGATCCTGCTGACCGGTACGCGCAACCTGATGCTGCCCACCTTAAGCGCCTTCGCCGACGCCCGCAACAGCGGCCTGGCGGGCGATCCCAACACCCTGCCCATCCCCGGCACAGACACGCCCTACGCGAGCAATCAGAATCCGTTTTTCCTCGGCGGGTACGGCACGGCACTGGGGCAGGTCTTCCGCCGTAATTTTCCGAATTATTCCGTCGGCTTCTCCCTGAGCATCCCTCTGCGCAACCGCAATGCCCAGGCGAACTACGCCACTGCAGCGGTGAATCTTCGTCAAAACGAGCTGAGCGTCCAGAGGCTCACCAACCAGGTTCACGTCGACGTGCAGAATGCGTTAATCACCCTGCAGCAGGCGCGCGCGCAGTACAGAGCCGCCGTGAAGAGCCGCATTCTGCAACAGCAGACGCTCGACGCGGAGAATAAGAAGTTCGCCGTCGGCGCGTCGACGCCCTTCCTCGTCATCCAGGCGCAGCGCGATCTTGCCAACGCCGGCGGCGCGGAAGTGGTTGCCGAGGCGGTTTACATTCAGGCGAAGCTGCAGCTCGACGTCGCCACAGGGCGCGAGCTTGAGGTTTACAACATCCAGATCGACGAGGCTAGGCAGGGCCGAGTCTCGAAGGCTCCAGATCCGATACCCGCCGAAAGTAACGACTGAGTGACGGAATTTCAGCCGGTAATTCCGCGCGAGGCTCGCCGAATTTCCGGTAAGTCTTTCCAGAACGGCACAGGGGGCTACTATTCCGGCTCCCGCAATGTCGGAAAATCAACGGGTTGCAAACTTGGCACCGGGATTGCTCATCTAATGACGTGATAAACAAGATGAGAGCTCAAGGAATCGTGGTTGTTCCCCATAAAACTCTTCCAAGCAAATCCCAACCCCTACCCTCTGAAAAACCCCTGTAACCTCCCCAACCGGATTCCTTGAGCCTCTAAGGGGTAGTATTCCCTATCGCGAAATCGGCGGCCCTCCGATCATCCCTCCATGCATGCGATCTCCACGCCTCCGGAATCCAACGAGATTCCTTTCCAGATCAGCCTTCTGAACATTGCCCTCCCCGAAGCCGCCGAGCGGCAAATCCGCGAGCTCGAACAATTGCTCAACCAACAGACTGCACTTCAGAAGCGCTGACACTCGCGGCTTCCGGTGGAATTTTATATCCTGAAATTCCAATGTCGAAGCTTGTTGTGTCTTTTGGCGAGATCATGCTGCGGTTGGCCCCTCCGCGCATGGAGCGCTTCTTTCAATCCCCCGAACTCGCAGCCACCTTTGGAGGCGGCGAGGCCAACGCAGCCGTGGCCGTGGCCGGATTCGGGCTGCCCGCGCGCTACGTCACCGTGCTGCCGCACAGGCATCCCGCAGCAGATGCCTGTATTCGCGAACTGCGCGGCCTGGGCGTCGATGCCTCTCATATCGTGCGCGGCGACGGACGCATGGGCGTCTACTACGTCGAGGCCGGCGCGAATCAAAGGCCCTCGGCTGTGACCTACGACCGCGACTATTCGGCCGTCTCCCTGGCCAAGCCCGGCTCCATCCAATGGGGCCACGTCTTCGAGGGAGCGCACTGGTTCCACATCACGGGCATTACGCCCGCCATCAGCGAATCCTCGGCCGCGCTGGCCATGGAAAGCGTGGCCGCCGCGAAGGCCCATGGGCTCACCGTGAGCTGCGACTTGAACTACCGCAAGAATCTCTGGAAATGGGGCAAGAAAGCCCACGAAGTGATGCCGGAGTTGTTCGGCTACGTCGATGTCGGCATCGCCAATGAGGAAGACGTGCAACTGGCGCTCGGCATCCATTCCGAATCCGACGTGGAGAGCGGCCAGCTCAACCGCGAGGCTTACAAGAAGCTGGCGGAAACGGTGCTCGACAAGTTCCCTTCGCTGCAGATGCTGGCCATCACGTTGCGGGAATCCAAGAGCGCGTCGCACAACAATTGGTCGGCCTGCCTGCACGACCGCAAGGATTTTCTCCTGAGCCGTTACTACGAGATCACCCATATCGTCGACCGCGTCGGCGCGGGCGATTGCTTCGGCGGAGGCCTGATTTTCGGCCTGCAGACCTTCCCGACCCATCAGGAAGCGCTGGAGTTCGCCGTGGCCGCGTCCTGCCTGAAGCACTCCATCCCAGGCGACTATTGCCGCCTCACGCGCAGTGAGGTGGAGGATCTGATCAAGGGCGGCGGATCGGGAAGAGTGAAGAGATAGTAATGTCCCAGTCCAGTCCGACCGCTCCCTATGGTCGGGGCTGTTTTCTATCGACGAGTCCACGAGACTCGAAGAAGAGCCATTAACGGGCTATAATTGCGTTTAGGTCTTCCATGCGGGTTTTCGTTGCTCTCTTCATCACGGCTTTCTGTCTCGAATCGCAGCAGGCGCCTCCGGCTGCTTCTCAGACTCCCCCGCAGCAACCGCCCGCGGCCGCTGCCGGACAGGTTCCCTCGTTCCGAACCGAAGTTCAGGAAGTTATCGTGCCGGTGACCGTGACCGACGAGAAGGGCAAGTTTGTCTCCGACCTGGTGCAGAGCGATTTTCAGATCCTCGACCAGGGCAAGGTACAAAATATCCAATACTTCACCCGGGAGCGCGCGCAGCCGGTGGTCGTCGGCATTCTGCTCGACTTGAGCAACAATAGCCGCACCCACTGGAAAAACTATCAGGATGCGGCCATTGAATTGGCCAACACCCTGCTCCCCGGCGACAAGAAATACTCCGGCTACCTCGTCGGGTACAGCAATGAAGCGGAGTTGATGGTGGACACCACCAGCGACAGCGAGAAGATCATGGAGAAGATTCGCAAGGCGAAGCCCGCCGGCGGCGCTGCTCTTTACGACGCCATTTATCAGGCCTGCACGAAGCGCTCGCTGGTCAAAGGCGAGCCGGTGGATCCCCGCCGGGTCGTCGTGGTGATCGGCGACGGCAACGATAATTCCAGTTCCAAGACCCTCGACCAGGTGATTGAACTGGCGCAGCGCAACCTGGTGACCGTGTACGGCATCAGCACGTCGGCCTACGGCTTCGACGCTCCTGGCGATGCGGCGCTCACGCGACTGGCCGAGGAAACCGGCGGCCGCGTGGAGTATCCCCTGAATAACCCCTATACAGACGTTTCCGGTTATCTTTCGACGCCCTCTGACGCCGGAAACTATGCTTACGCCGTCGGGAGTGGTGGTTATACTTCCGCCATCGCTTCGTCGATCTTCCGCTCGGTGGCCAATATCGCCGGCGAGGTCACGACGCAGTACATCCTGCGCTATATTCCCGAAAGCGACCCCACCTCGCTGCGGCAATACCGCAAGATCGAGGTCCGAGTAGCGTTGGCAAATGTGAAGGTTCGCGCCCGCAAAGGGTATTACCCCTTCACTCCGTAAAGATATAATCCGTAAAGCTGGGATTATCCTGCCGATAAGCTGGCTTTACTGGAATGTCTGTCCTCGCAACTCAGAACGCGCGGTATATGCTACTGACGTTGGAATTGCCGGGCGCGGGCCGGATGAATGCCGGCGTGCTGCTCGAGGATCCGGCCACCGACCGGTTATGGATTCGTCTGCGCCGCGACTGGGAAGACTGCGCCCCGGAAGAAGCCGAGGTGCTTTCCGCCATCGGATTCGACCTTTCCGCCAAGGCTCGCGAGATGGGCGCGGCGCGCCTCATGCGCTATCTCGAAGAAACGCTCTCCAATACCTTATCCGTCGACGGCCCCCACGATACGTTTGTGGAGGATTTTGAGCGCGCGCTGGCGCACCTTTATCGCCAGAATGTCCAATCCACCGTGCGGCCCTTCGTCACGCACCTGCCGCGCTATTCCCTGGCTGTCGCCGCAGGAAAATTCCTGGAGAATCAGGAAGTGACCGAGGAGGGATGGGAGGAGGCCCCCGAGGACCTGCGCCTGACCCCGGAAATGTTCGTCGCGCGCATCACCGGCCGTTCGATGGAGCCCAAGATTCCCGGTGGCAGCTTATGCGTTTTCCGCAAGGGCGTCACCGGTTCGCGCCAGGGAAGGCTGGTGCTAGTGGAGCAGCTCGGCGGCGGCGCCAACGACCGCTACACCGTCAAACGCTATGCGAGCAAGAAAACCCAGCGCGAAGACGGAACCTGGTCGCACGAGCAGGTCACGCTGATTCCTTTGAATCCCGAGTTCGAGTCCTGGAATCTCGATCCTGAGGAAGAAAAGTTCCGGATCATCGCTGAGTTCGTGCGGGTGCTGGAGTAACGGAAGAGCTTTTTCTTGCGGCGGAGCTTTGCCTCAGGCAGGGACTTCTACATAGTCGACCGAAGAGGCGGGTTCGGGAATTGGCTCGCCACTTCGCGCATTGCCGCGAAGTGCGATTCCAGAGCGTCGCGGAAATTCGCGCGTGTCTCCTTTTCCGTATCACCGACGGCGGCACACCCCGGCACATCCGGAGAATAGGCGGAATAGCCCGTCGCCGTATGCTCGATCACCAATGCGTGCCGCTTTAAGCTCATTTTAGGCCTGCCTTCTTGAGTATGGCGTTGAGCGTGCCCGGCGCTAGTCCTTGCCGTCATTGCCGGGCACAGTCACCACGTGGGTTGGTCGGCATGCTTGAAATGACGATGGCTGCCCTTCGAGCGCATCTCTTTCCAACCATTCTTCTCGAGCAGTTGAATTACTTCGCGCACCCTCATCGGCATTCCGTTATTCTCCTCCGGGCACTAGTTCTCCAACAACTCCTTCAGCTTCTTCAGGAACATCTCCCACCCGGCCTTGCTCGATTCGAACTCGCCGTCCCACGCCGCCCCTTCGCCGAAGCCGGACTGCACAAGCCGCAGGCGCGTCATGCCGTCGCCGAGCGCCTCGATGAAGTGATCGACGGCCAGGCGCTGCACGACGCCCGTCTCCACCGGCTTCCCTTCGGACCCGTACGCGATGGAACGATCCGTGTATCCGGCGAAGCGCTTGTTCGGTTCGTACACGGAGATGATCGACGTCCCGCCCATTCCCGGTCCCCAGGAGATGTAGTACTCACCTCCGACGCGCGGGTCGACGCGAACCTCCGGCGCGAACCACTTCACGATCCACTCCGGATCGCTGATGGCGCGAAAGACCTGCTCCGGCGTAGCCTTGATGTCAATAACGGTCTCATGCGATCGGTTCATATTGCTTGATCATTATCTTACCCCTTGCCCCGGTCGAGTTACACTAGTAACGAATGCGGACGCTTCTTCTGGCAACGCTCGTCAGCGGACTGGCCCTGGCCCAGAAATACGATGGCCCCCGCCCGCCGAAAAAAGACATGATCTACATTGTCCACGCGGACAACCTCATCCCCACCGAAACGAACGAGGCTTCCGAAGAGGGCAAAAAGAACGATCCCGTCTATACCATCGCCGGCGCGAACTCTCCGGCCCGCACCCCTCTGGCGGAGCCGATTTTCATTCTTGACAGCGAGAGCATCCGCCCCGATTCCGTCGAACTTTACCGAATGGATGTGAAAAGCGGCCACCGCGAGGTTAAGGTCAGCGGAGGTTCCCGCCGCGGAGGAAACAAGGCGCTGCGCCTGTCCGTCACCAAGCTCGACCGTAACCTTTACAGGTTGGAAGCGTCAGAGACCCTGGATCCCGGCGAGTACTCGCTTTCGCCCGCCGGCTCAAATAAGGTCTTCTGCTTTGCGGTCTACTGATACACTTTAAAAATATGTTTGTTGGACTGGAACACACTGCCATTGCCTCGCCCAATCCCGCGAGGCTCGCGCAATGGTACGCGGATCACCTGGGGTTTCGCATTAATTTCGAATACGACGGCAATTATTTTGTCCGCGCCGCCAACGGCTCCATGCTGGAGATCATCCCGTCGGAAGGCGCCCGCGCGCCGCAGAAGATGCGCGACGAGGGGATTCGCCACCTGGCGATCGAAGTGAGCGACTTTGACGCCGCACACGCGGCATTAAAGGCCCAAGACGTGAACTTCACCGGCGAACCGTACGTGAATCAAGGCAATCGCCTGGTGTTCTTCACCGACTGCGACGGCAACTTCGTGCATCTGATCAAGAGGCCCCAGCCTCTCCCCTAATTTCGAGATCGAGTCACCCTTGCTCCAGCGCGTCTTTAAAGCCTTCCAATACCGCGACTTCCGCCTGATGTGGATCGGCGCATGCACGTCCACCATCGGCACCTGGATGCAGACGGTGGCGCAAAGCTGGTTGGTCTACACGCTTTCAAAGGACAACCCGTTCTTCCTCGGCCTGGACGGATTCCTGGGCCAGATCCCCATCATGCTCTTTTCGCTGCTGGGTGGCGTGCTGGCTGATCGGGCCGACCGGCGCACGGTTCTTCTCGGCTCGCAGTACGTTCAGATGAGCTGCGCCTTTCTCCTGGCCACGCTGGCATATTTTCACGTCGTCCACGTCTGGCAAATCCTCTGCCTATCGTTCACTGTAGGCATGGCGCAGAGCTTCGGCGGACCCGCCTATCAGGCGCTTATCCCTTCGTTGGTTCCCAGACAGGACCTGCCCAACGCCATTGCGCTCAACTCCATCCAGTTCAACCTGGCACGGATTATCGGCCCGGTGCTGGGCGGCCTCGCTCTGGCCAAACTGGGAGCCGACTGGTGCTTTGGCCTGAACGGCATCTCCTTCGTCGCCGTCATCATCTCGCTCTACGTCATTAAAGTCGGCTTCATCCCCTCGAAGTCAAGCGAGGCCGTGCTGGACAGCATGAAACAAGGCATCGGATTCATCCGCATGCAGGAAGGAATGAAGCCGTTGATCATCCTCTCCTTCCTGATGACCATGCTCGGCATCCCTCTGATCACCTTCCTGCCGGTGTTCGCCAAGGAAGTGCTCCACGGCGGCACGGAGACGTTCACGCGACTGCTCTATTGCTCCGGAGGCGGCTCGGTTACCGGCGCGCTGATCGTCGCCGGGCTCGGCAAGTCGAAGGGGCAAGGACGCGCCGCCCTGCTGATGCTGATGGTTCTGGGCTCGGCCACCATTGTCTTCGCGCGATCCACCTCCCTCGCCCTCTCCTCCGCCATGATGTTCCTGGGCGGCGCGGCCATGATCACCGTCTTCGCTACCATCAGTTCCCTGGTGCAAGCCATCACCGAAGACAACATGCGCGGCCGCGTGATGAGCGTCTACAACGTCGCTTTCCGAGGCGGGATGCCGGTGGGCATGCTGATCGTCGGCCGCCTGATCCCCATCTACTCGGCTCCTCTAACCATGACCGTCGTGGGCGCCATGACGATCCTGCTCGGCCTCTATTTCCTGCTGGTGCAGCGCCGTATCGCACAGTTGTAAGCCGCCCGCCGGGCCGTTGCTATAATAAGCGCGATCTATGCCGGAGTCCGCGTTCACCCGCTTTTGGAATTCGGTGAAACCGCCCCCGGCGGAGAGTTGGCCTCCTCGTTCGCCCGAGGAGCGGGACCTCCGCCGCCGTCAGCGCAAATTGATCCTCATTACGCTGAGCCTGGTGCTGGCAATGGCGTCAGGAACGGCGATGTATAACTACATCTCCAGCGCGCCGCAGCGAGCCGAAAAAGAATACCTGGAAGGAATGAAGCTGATGAGCCCGGGCAAATACCCGGACGCCATCTCGCACTTCAACCGCGCCCTGGAGATCAAACCCCAGTACCCGGAGGTCTACCTCGAACGCGCCAACGCGCACCGAATGCAAGGCGAAATGGATTTGGCCCTTGCCGATTATCAGGCAGCCGTGAACCTCAATCCGTCCGCGGCGCCCGCCCACAACGGCATCGCCATGATTTACCTGGAGCGCCACGATCCTGCCCACGCGATCGAGGAGCTGACCAGATCCATAAGCCTGCAGCCCACCACCGACGCCTACTATCAGCGAGGCCAGATCTACGAATCCCAGGGCGAGCATCAGAAAGCCATCGACGATTACGACCGCGCCATCGCCGAGCAGAGGGACGCGCCGTTCGTCTACCTGGCCCGTGCCACCGCACGGCACAACCTCGGCGACGAAGAGGGCGCCGCCGCCGACCGGGCCACCGCCCAGCAGATCCTGAATCACTGACCGGCCTTTTTTCGGTACAATCGAGAGTTCGCGCCAGGATAGGCTGGCGCGCTTATTGAACCATGTTCGTTCCACTCACTCCCCTGCGATGTCTACATCGCGCCATCGATGTTTTTGGATCGAAGACCGGCATCGTCTCCGCCGACCGCTCTTTCACCTACGCCCAATTTGGCGAACGGTGCGAGAAGCTCGCCACTGGCCTGCCGAAATACGGCATCGCCAAAGGCGACCGCGTCGCCTACCTGAGCTTCAACACTCACCAGTTGATCGAGGGCTATTACGGTGTCGTGCAGGCGCGCGCTATCGTGATGCCGCTGAACGTCCGCCTGTCCGAGATCGAGCTGACCAATATCCTCAATCACTCCGGCGCGAAGATGCTGATGTTTGAGAACGACTTCGCTCCCACAGTGGAGAAGCTGCGCAAGCACTGTCCTTCGGTGGAGAAATGGGTGGGTCTCGACGGTAAAGGCCCCGGCGCCGATCTCGCATACGAAGAGATCGTCGATGCCGGCTACCCTGAGCGAGCCGACGTCTTCACCTACGACGAGATGGCAGTGGCGGAGCTGTTTTATACGTCCGGCAGCACCGGCACGCCGAAGGGTGTCACACTGGCGCACCGTACCCTCTATCTGCACGCCCTCGACATCGGGGCGTTAATGAAGGACATCGAGAGCATGGTCGATCTCCACACCATCCCCATGTTCCACGCCAATGGCTGGGGCCGTCCGCAGGGCTCGACCTACATGGGCATCCCACAGGTGATGGTGCGCCGTTTCGAGCCAGCCTTCGTGCTCGACCTGATCCAGAAGCACAAAGCCACCGACATGTGCCTGGTGCCGACCATGGCCAACGCGCTGATCAACCATCCCGGCCGCGAGCAATGGGACACCTCCAGCCTGCGCCGCGTCATGATCGGCGGCGCGGCCGCATCGCCCGAGTTGGTCGAGCGCGTGGAAACAGCTTTCCCCTCGGCCGAATGCATCGCCGGTTACGGGCTCACCGAAACCTCGCCCGTTCTGACGTCTTCCAGGCACAAGGTGCCCTCCTATCCTTCAGATGAAGAGCGCCTGCGACGCCAGGCCATGGCCGGGTGGCCCCTGCCCGGCGTCACCGTCCGCGTGGTCGATTTCGACATGAAAGACGTGCCGCGCGACATGAAGTCCATCGGCGAGGTGGTGGCCATGGGCGATCACATCATGGAGGGCTATTTTAAGGAGCCCGAAGCCACCGCCGCTGTCATGAGCGGCCCCTGGTTTCACACCGGCGACATGGCCGTGTGGGACGAAGACGGCTACATCCACATCGTTGACCGCAAGAAGGAAATCATCATCTCCGGCGGCGAAAATATTTCGTCCATCGAAGTGGAGCGCGCCATTTTTTCCCATCCAGCCGTGTTCGAATGCGCCGTCGTCGCCGCGCCCAGCGATAAGTGGGGCGAAGTGCCCGCGGCGATCGTCGTGCTCAAGCCCGACCAATCCCTGACGTCCGACGAGTTGATGGCGTTCTTAGAGGAGCGCCTGGGCAAGTTCAAGCTTCCGCGCATCATTGAGTTTGCTACCGATCAGTTGCCCAAGACCGGAACGGGAAAGATCCGCAAGATGGTTCTCAAAGAGAAATTCTGGGTGGGCAAGGAAAAGCGCGTACAAGGTTGATGTTCATTGTCGACTGCAACGCCGGGCTTTTGGCCGACCTCTACGAAGCCGGCACGCTCGGCGTCATCGACCATGACGGTTGGGTGGAGGCATTTTTCAAGGATCGCGAAACCGCGGCCCTCTTCGGCGAGCCTCGCCCGGCGCCGGACATCGATTGGGTCAAAGAAACACAGGATGCGTGGCCTCCCGTCCTCGTCGGCGAGAAATTCTTCCTGGTCGCGCCCTGGCGCACCGAACCGACGCCGGAAGGCCGCTTCCGCCTGGAGATCAATCCGGGGATGCAGTGCGGCACCGGCCAGCATCCCTGCACGCAGAAGTGTCTTGAAGCCATGGAGCACATCATCAAGCCAGGCAATTCGGTGCTCGACGTCGGAAGCGGCTCCGGCATCTTGTCGATCGCCGCGAAACTGCTCGGCGCGGGCCGAGTGGTCGCCTGCGATATCGATCCCGAAGCATCGGTTGATTTCGTGGGCAGCGTGGATGCGGTGCGCGATGCCGCGTTCGACGTCGTGGTCGCCAATATCAATGAGGAAGTGGTCGGAAGGATGAAGCCCGACTTCGACCGCGTCGCGAAGCATCGCATTCTTTCCGGCTTTCAGGATGACGAAGGCGAATGGGCCTGCATCGTGGAGTAACTGGTTTCTTAGCGGCCTTGGCGCCTTTGCGCGAAACAACTCATCACGCCAAGGCGCAAAGCGCGCCAAGTAAGATCAGCATCTACCCCGGATTCTCCGGCCACTTGTGCTTGGGATACCTGCGCGACAACTCCCTCCGCACCTGCGGATATAGCCGTTCCCAGAATCCATGCAGATCGCTGGTCACCTGCACTGGCCTTCGATTCGGCGCGAGCAGATGCACCACCACCGGCGTCGAACCGATGCGCGGCGTCTCCCTCACGCCGAAAAAGTCCTGCAGCCGCGACTCGATCCAGGGAGGCTTCCCCGTTTCGTAATGCACCTTCACCTCGCGCCCGCGGGGCAATTTCAGCCGCTCCGGCGCGAGTTGATCGATACGCGCGGGCCTCAGGGCCGGCAGCAGATCCGTAATCTCCGCGAAAGCGGTCCGCCCCTGGCATAACTCCGTCAGCGTCTTCGCCACGTCGATCGAAATCCCCGCGAAGTCCGCGCGCGCCAACAACTGTTCCAGTGCCTCGCGATCCACGAATCGCCCGAAATCCACGTCGAGCGCCCTTGCCGCCAGCAGGTTTGACGCTTCTTCGGACGCCGCCGCGGGCGCGCGCGTCTCCTCGATGACCAGTCGGTCGTAAACCAGCGCCGACACCTGCTCCACGCGCTCCGCTGCTCGATTCCAATCGAGTGCCGTCCGGCTCACGGCTCTGTCGAGCAGCCACTCCGGCTCTATCGCCGCGGCCAATCGCACCAGCGGCAGTCCCTTATCGCGGCGCTCTTCAATATCGACGGCAACCAGGAACTCATGCCGGCAATCGGGCAGCCTCGCCGACCCTCCTTGCGACAAGAGCAGTTCCCCATCCCGGCTCGATGATAAACGACGACGAGCCACGCGATCCGGAAACGCGGCAAGAACCGCCTGCAACACCGCCGCGTCATCGCGCGTCCGGTCGCGGCCCGGCACCAGCCTCCGCAGTTGATCGTAAACGCGACGCGTCTGCGGCTGCCAGTCCGATTCAGCGAGCGCCAGCAGATCAGAAGGCCCGCGTTCGCCCGCGCTCAGAACCGCCGCAACGGCGCAGCCTTTTTCTGGCGCTCCCCTGCGGGCCGCCTCCGTCACAAGCTTGGCGAGCCTCGGAGGCAGCGGCAGAGCCGCCATCTCCGGCGTTGCCTCCAGGGTATCGAGAAGCTGATTGGCCGCGGTCCAGGCGGCTTCGGGAGGCGCGTCCAAGAAATCAAGCTTGTCGATCTTCATCGCCCTAAGTTGCAGCACGACTTGCGACAATTCGCGGCGGGAAATTTCGGGAGCATCCGCGGCCTGGCGGCGATGAAACTCCTCCGCCGTGTATAAACGGATCACCCGCCCCGGCGCTGTTCTTCCCGCGCGCCCGGCTCGCTGCGTGGCCGACGCTTTCGAGATGCGCTTTACGTCCAAGGCAGGAAGCCCTGTCCAGGGTGAATCCGCCGCCACGCGAGCGAGTCCGCTATCGATCACCGCCGTCACGCCCTCGATGGTCACCGAGCTTTCCGCGACATTGGTCGACAGAATGATTTTGGGCCGCCCCGCCGGCGCCACCGCGCGATCCTGTTCCTCCGGAGACAAATCGCCGTGCAGAGGCACCACCAACGCGCTGGATTTTTCCAATGCTCGAGCCGCGCGCCGGATCTCCGCCGCGCCCGGCAGGAAAACCAGCACATCGCCGTCGAGCTGGCCGAGCCTCTCCACCGCCACGCGGACTTGCTCCTCCAGGGGCGCGCTCGAATGAGGCGTGTACTCGATGGAGAGGTCGTGCAGCTTGCCCTCGCTGCGCAGAACGGGACAATCGGCGAGATATTTCGCGATGGGCGCGGCGTTCAGCGTAGCCGACATTACCACGATCCGCACATTGGTGCGCCTCAATAACGCCAGCGCGAGGTCGCTGTCCAGATGACGCTCGTGAAACTCGTCCAGAATCACGATATCGACGCCGCGCAATTTCGGATCGCTCATCAGCCGCCGCGTCAGCACGCCTTCGGTCACAAATCGCAGCCGCGTCCGAGGCCCTGAAATATCCTCGAACCGTACCTGATAGCCAACCGTTTCGCCGAGCCGTTCGCCTAACTCCGACGCAACCCGTCGCGCCGCCATGCGAGCCGCCAGCCTGCGCGGTTCCAGCACGACGATCTCCCCACGGGCGACGGGCAGCAGCGCCGGAGGGATGCGTGTGGTCTTCCCTGCTCCCGGAGGAGCCTCGATCACCAGGTATTTCTCGCGCCGCAGCGTCTCGACGACTTGCGGCAGCATCTCGTCGATCGGCAGCTTCATTCCGTGATGGCCTCGATCGTCTCCGGAGCGTTCCCTTCGAAACGGTTGTTCACGAAAATGTACGAGGCCCGCTTTTCCTCGCGCATGCGCCGGATCAGTTCGCGCAGAGCCTGCCGCCCCTCGGGATTCTCGTCCTGAATCTTCTTGTACGGCGCGAAAGCCGCTACCGCGGTTTCATACGCGCGGCCCGCGCGCAGCAGCGCCCGCACCACCGTGAAATCCGTGGTGAACGCGTGCGGCATGGCGATCTGCTCGCCCAGCGGAGGCATCTTCGTCCACGCATTGAACACGTGAGCCGCCCGATGCTCCCGCAGCGCGTCGAAGTACGGGTCAATCAGATACTCGCGATTGCGCACCTCCACCGCGTAGCGGAATGTCTCCGGAAGCTGGTTGAAAAAACCCGCGACCTGCGCTATGAACTCCTTCGGCGCCGTCCCCCGCGCGCCATACTCGAAAATCAGGCACGCGATTCGCTCCCGGTACGGGTCCAGGGGTTCCAGAAATAGCGCGCGAAACGCGTCCGCGTTCAAAAACGCCTCATTCGTCCGTCCCGCGCGCGCCCCATAGCGAGGATGCTTCGGGAATACCTCTACCGTCACTTCTTCGGGAACCTTCAGCGCGAATTTCAGCGTCGCCGGCGCGCCAGCGAACAGTTTTTTCCAAAACTCCGGCGACGGGAATTGATAGAACGAAAAATCCCCGCACACGACGGGGAACGTCTCGGCGAACTCCTTCAGACACTCCGCCTCAAACTGTTTTTGTGAGAACTTGCCGCGCGAGAGATACCGTTCGCGCGTGTAGATCTGGCCCAGCCAGCCGTCGTATTTCCACGAACTGGTGCCAATATAGATGCGCTCCGAGGCCAATTCGCGCAGCCTTCGCGCGAGCCCTTCCTTATCGAACGAGGACGGTTGATCGAAGAGAGAAAGGTTCACCACGCATGAGCGGACCGGTTATAAAACGGGTCCGCGCCCGCCTCAATTACTGCGCTGGGCAGCACCTTGATCATCACCGGCGCGGCGCCGTTGTCGTAGCGCGACCGTGTCTCCACATGATGCCCGCGCGCGGCCAGTTCGTTCACCACGTTCGCGGGGATGCGCTCGTCGAGCAGCAGATCGCCGCGATTCCAGGCGTGATTATCGAAGCTAGAAACCAGATGGCGCGTCTGGAACCGCGGCGCTTCCACCGCGCTCTGCGCGTTCATCCGGAACTCCACCACGTTCAGGAACATCTGAAGCAACGCTTGATCCTGATTGTCGCCGCCGGGCGTGGACATGGCCAGGAACGGCTTGCCGTCGGCCTGCGTCACGATGGTCGGGCTGAGCGTCACCCGAGGCCTCTTGCCTCCGGCCAGTTCGTTCGGATTGCCCTCCACGAGAACGAACTGCTGGCCGCGCTCGGTCAACGGAATGCCCGTGTCTCCGGCGATCACGCTTGGCAGCCATGCTCCGCTCGGCGTGGCGGAAAACACCATGCCCTCCTTGTCGATCGCATCTACGCAGGTCGTGTCCTTGGCCATCAGCGCATCGTCGATCCGGATGCTCGCCATCTCCGATTCCGTCGGATGCTTGCCGACTTTCCCATTGATCTTGCCCGGCAGAAATTCCTGCGACGCGCGGGCCGTGATCAACTGTCTGCGCTCCGCCGCGTAGTTCTTCGAAATCAGCACGTCGGAAGGAATCTTGTTGAACTTCGGATCGCCATAATACGTGTCCCGATCCGCGTAGGCCAGCTTCAGAGCTTCGTCGGCGCGATGAATGTACTCGGCGGAGTTCAGAGGCGAGCTGTGCATATCGAAGCCTTCCAGAATATTCAGAGCCTCGATCATCGCCGGACCCTGGCTCCAGAACCCGGGCTTGTAGACCGTATAGCCGCGATACGTGCCCGAAACCGGCTCCTCCACGTTCAGCCTGAACGCGGCCATGTCCTCGTAGCGCAGCAGGCCGCCGTTTTCTTTGGAAAACTGGTCGATCTTGCGGGCGATCTCGCCGCGATAAAAATAATCGCGCACTGCGTCGATGGCCGCCTCGCGCTTGGCGCCCTTGGCCAGAGCCTTCTTTTCCGCCTCCGCCATGGCGCGCAGCGTTCGCGCGGTATCCGGCTGGCGGAAAATTTCGCCCACCTGCGGCGCGCGGCCCTCCGGCATGAAGTGAGCCTTCGACGTGGGCCACCGGTCGAAGAACGGCCGCGATCCGGCGATCGACTGCGCGCGCATCGGGTCGATGGCATAGCCGTCGGCCAGTTCAATCGCAGGCGCGATGATGTCGCTGAACGATTTTGTCCCGTATTCGCGCAGCGCGACCAGCCCTGCGTCCACCATCCCCGGCACCAGCGCGGGCATCAAACCGGCCACCGGAATCATCCCCTTCAATCCGCCGGGCTCCATGTCCAGAATCTCGAATGGCTGCAGCCGCCGGTTGCGGAACATCTCCGCCGTGGCGAGCATCGGCATCGTCCCGACGCCCGCGATCGCCACGACTTTACCTTCTTTGGTGCGGATCAGAATGGGCGCTTCGCCGCCCAGGCCGAAGTGCGAAAGCTCGGTCACCGATGCCGCGAACATGGCCGTGACGCCTGCATCCACCGCATTGCCGCCGCGATAGTAGGTGCGCATCGCCGCCTCGGTGGCGTACTCGCTGCCGGCGGCGATCGCTCCATGCACGCCCCGAACCGCCTGCCTCACCGGCCGCTCGTATTCGCGGCGGGATTGACCTTCGGACCAGCACGCCATCTCCAAAGCGACCGCAAACACCAGTGTTTTTCGCATCGGTGTCTTCATTATACTGGTGAACGTGAACGAACTCGCGGAACTCTTGGAACGATTCCGGCGCGGCGCGGAGCTGCTGGCCGTGGTCACGACCGGCGCTGCCGGCCCTGAACTGGACTTTATCCCGGCTGAAGGCAAATGGAGCGTGCGCACTATCGTCTGCCACCTGGCTGACACGGAAGCCGTCAACGTGATGCGCCTGCGGCAGATGATCGCCGAGGACAATCCGACGCTGGTGCCTTGGGATCAGGAAAAATGGGCCGCGAATCTCGACTACAAGCGCCGGAAGATTTCCCAGCCCATCGAAACCTTCCGCCGCCTGCGCGGCGAGAATTACGAGCTCTTGAAGGATCAGCCGGCCGAGGTCTTCGCGCGCACCGGCAACCACGTGGAGCGCGGCAAGATCACCGTGCTCGACATGCTACGCCTCCACGCCGAGCACGTCGAAAAGCACGTCCGGCAAATCCAGGGCGTCCGAGCGGCGTATAAGGAGTACCGGGCGAAGCAAGCGGCTCCGACAGCCTAAACAGGCCGCCGATGAACGCTGAGGAACGCGGATAAATACCTATCTGTGTTCATCGGTGTTTATCGGCGGCCAATATTCTTGTACACCGTCCCTTCCTTCATCACGAACATTACCTTCTCCGTCGCGTGGATATTTTCCATCGGATTCCCCGGCACCGCAACGATGTCCGCCCACTTGCCAGCCTCCAGCGAGCCCGTCTTCTCGAAAATGCCCAACAACTGCGCGTCCACCGAGGTTCCCGCCTTTAAAGCGTCCATGGGCTTCATCCCGACGCGCACCATCTGCGCGAACTCCTCCGCGTTGCGCCCGTGCGGATAGACGCCCGAGTCCGTTCCAAGCGCGATCTTCACCTGCTTGGCGATCGCCTTCGCCACTGTCTGATCCAGAGCCGCCATCGCTGCCCGGGCCTTGGCCGCGATCTGAGGCGGGAAATAACCTTTCTCCAGGACCTCGCGCAGCCCCTGCGCCGCCATCATCGTGGGGACATAATAGGTCCCCCGAGCCTTCATCATGTCCAGCGCCTCGTCGTCCAGAAACGACCCGTGTTCGATCGAATCGATGCCCGCGCGGATCGCCCTCTTCGCCCCCGCCGCTCCATGCGCGTGGGCGGCCGTCTTCCGGCGCAGCGCGTGAGCCTCGTCCACCATCGCGTCCAGTTCCGCTTGCGTTAACTGCGGCGTGTCGACGTCGTCGGTCAACGAAATCACACCGCCCGTTGCGCACGTCTTGATCACATCCGCGCCGTACTTGATGTTGAACCGGACGGCGAGCCTCATTTGGTCCGGGCCGTTCGCGACGCCGTCCTGAATCCCGGATTCGCGCCCGAACAGCCCCAACCGGAAACCCGCGGCGTTGTCGCAATGACCGCCTGTTGCGCCGATCGCATTAGTCGAAACCAGCATCCTCGGCCCCGGCACTTTCCCCGCCGCGATCGCATTGCGTAGTCCGACGTCGATGAAATCCGGCCCGCCGACGTCGCGCACCGTGGTGAATCCGGCGATCAGCGTCACCCGCGCCACCGCCGCCGCGTCCAGCGCCTGCTCCGCTACTGTCTTTTGGAGCAGATCCATTTGCTGTTTGCGGTAATCGCTCTCGTATGTCAAGGTCAGATGCGTATGCGCGTCCATGAACCCGGGCAGGATCGTTGCATCGCCCAGATCGATCACCTCAGAGCCAGCAGGGATCTCCGCACCCGCGCCCACGCCGCGAATTTTTTCACCCAACACGACGACCAAACCAGGCGATACTACGCGATCGCCCACCCCGTCGAACATCCGCGCGGCTCTAATCACGATGGGCTTGGACTGCGCCGCAACCAACCCCATCGCCAACACAAATGAAATCATTCGCATAACTGGCTATTCTAACGTGAGATGACTTTTCGAACCCGCCTGGGGATGGCGGCGGTCTTATTGCTGTTCATTCTTTCCGCAATCGCCTTCGTCAGCCGCCCCGGCATCGAGGCCGATGAAGCACTGGTGGCCGTTCCCGGGATTTATGCGCTGCACTCGCTACCCCTGATGGACATGAGCTATCTGGGCGCGCTCAAGCAGTGGTTCTACATGGCGCTGTTCGCCTTCGTGAAGCCAGGGCCGGCGTCCCTTCGCGTGCCGACCATCCTGGTGGGCGCCATCGCGCTCTGGTTGTTTTTTCGCCTGCTCGATCGCACCGTCGGCCGCGCGGCGGCCTGGATTGGCACCATTCTGCTGGCCACCGATTCGATGTACGTCATCCTTGAGGCCATCGATTACGGCCCCAACGCGCTGCACTTCGGGTTGAAGCTCGGCGCGATGTTACTCCTGGTCCGGTTTCATCTCGAACCGCGCGCGCGCTGGCTTGCCGCCGCGTTTTTCCTGCTCGGCCTCGGCCTGTGGGATAAAGCGATCTTCGCCTGGGTGCTGTTCGGCATCGGCATCGCGACTTTAGCCGTTTTTCCACGGGAGGTCCGGAGCCATCTCACGTCGCGGAATCTCGCCATTGCCTCCGCGTCCCTGATCGTTGGCGCTCTGCCGCTGGTGATCTACAACATCGCGCGCCCGCTGGACACGTTTCGGAGCAACGTCCACCTGAGCAATGATCCCCTGGCCCACAAGGTCGATCTTCTCGAACGCACCCTCAGCGGATTCGCTTTGTTCGACTTCTTCACCTCGGTCGATCCTCCTCCGCATCCCGGCGAAGCCACCACGCGCTTGCAGAAACTGTCCCGAGCCGTTTCCGAGGCAGCTCATCATCCCACGCGAAATATCACGATTCCCGCGCTCTGCATCGCCTGCCTGGGCCTATTTGCGCGAGCCTCGCGGAAACCCGTGCTTTTCGGCCTGCTGGCCTGCGCCGGAACCTGGCTGCCAATGGTGCTCACCGCCGGAGCCGGAGGCGCCGCGCATCACGTGATCCTGCTGTTTCCATTTCAATACCTGTCGATCGCCGCCGCGCTAGCCGCCGTCCCCTGGCGAGCCGCCGCGGTCGCCGCGACAATGGTTCTTTGCTCCGCGAATCTCGCCCTCACCAACGAATACTATTGGGAACTGGTCCACAACGGCCCCGACATTCGCTGGTCCGATGCGCTCTATCCCCTGGAACACGAACTGGAGCGGCTGCGTTCGCCCAACATCTATATCGCCGACTGGGGCTTCTATGAATCGCTGGTGCTATTGAGTGACAACACGATTCCTTTGCATGAACTCGAATGGACCAACGCCGAAGCGCTGCGCCGCGCTTTCGCGGATCCTCGCTTCGCATTCGTCGCCCACACCGCGAAATTCGCCTATCTCCCGCAGGAACGAGCCGCGCTGGAAGACGCGGCCTCGAATGAAGGCTACGAGGAAGTGCCCATCGAAACCATTTACGATCGTAACGGGAGGCCAACCTTTGAAGTTTTCCGGTTCCGGAAAATTCCTCTGTAATATCTGCGGAACGGAGTGTGAGCGCCCGGCCGAAGGCATTTCGCGCGAAGGCGCGAGCTGTCCGGTCTGCCATTCCTCGGCTCGGGTCCGCGCACTGATCGCGTTGCTGTCGGAGGAACTACTCGGCGTGCCGATGTCGCTCGCCGAATTTCCCGCGATGAAGGGCATCCGCGGCATCGGCATGAGCGATTCGCAGGAACTCGCCGAACGCCTCGCCAAGAAGCTGGATTACGCGAATACGTTCTATCACCAGGCGCCTCGCTTCGACGTCACGCATCCCGACCCCGCCGATTTCGGCCGCTTCGATTTCATCCTGACCAGCGAGGTGATGGAGCACGTGCCACCGCCCATCGAGCAAGCCTTTGCCAATCTGTTCCGGCTGCTGAAGCCCGAAGGCGTGCTCATCATGACCACCCCCTATTCCTTGGGTGGAAAGACTCGCGAGCATTTTCCCGACTTGCACGACTTCACCCTCGCCTCGCCCGGCGGAAAAACGGTGCTGATCAACCGCCGCCGCGACGGAACGCTCGAGACCTTCGAGGACCTGGTGTTCCACGGCGGCCCCGGATCTACCGTCGAAATCCGCGTCTTCACCGAGGAGTCTCTGCGGGAAAACCTGTTCGGCGCCGGATTTTCCAGTGTCCGCATCGCCTCCGAGGATATCCCCGAGTTTGGCATCGAGCACGCCGAAACCTGGTCCCTGCCGATCGCCGCGCGCAAGAAGCCGTTTCATCCGCCCGCCGCGGATTTATCGCGCGAGTATCTGGCCGCCCACCGCCTGGCAAAGCATCTGGAAACCGAACTGGCCAGGCTCCAGACCGACTATGACGCTTATGTCGCCCATCAGAAAGACTGGAGCGACAAGATCAGCCGCGAATCGACGGAGCGCCTCGAATGGGGAACCGCACTGGACCGCGAGCTCACGGTGCGCACCGAATGGGCGCAGGGCCTGGATCGCGAGATCGCCGATCTGCGCCGCCGCCTGGAGGCCGCCTACGCCGAAAAGACCAGCATCGACGCGCGGCTCTGGACGAAGCTCGGCCGAAGGCTCGGCTTGCTAAAATAAACAAGTTGTTTTTCGCATCTCTATAGAGATACTCTCGAACGTAGGTCCAGTACTCGAAAATATTGCCCAAGGATGCATAGGTGCCCAAGAACGAAGACGGCGAATTTGAATTGATTCTGGCCAACCGCCAACTGTTGAGCGTGTTTTTCATCGTGGTGGTCCTGCTGGGCGTGTTTTTCACGATGGGCTACATCGTGGGACGCAACTCCGCGCCGGCTCAGGTGGACGTCGCTTCCACGCATAAGGCGGAACAAAAGCCCATGGTGGTGGAATCGCCAGCGCCCGCGGCGCAAACCGCTCCGGCCGAAAACCCCGCGCCCTCCGCGACCCAGCCGCAGCAGCCTCCGGCGCAAGAGGCGAAGGCCGAGCCGAAAGCCGAAGCCGAAGTGAAGAAAGAGCCTCCTGCGAAGAAAGAGTCCAAGAAGGAAAGGGAAGCGAAGGCGAGGGAAGCGAAGACGGAAAAATCTGCTCCGGTGAGCGCCTCGCCGCAGGCCGGACAAACCTACCTGCAACTCGTCGCGACCGCGAAAGCCGAGGCCGACGTTATGGTCGACGTACTGCATCAGAAGAAGTTCAAGGCCGTAGCCGCCGAGATTCCGGAAAAGCCGGGCTTGTATCGCGTTTTGGTCGGCCCTCTGGCCGACGGCACGGTGAGCAAGACCAAGGCGGATTTGACGGCGTCCGGCTTCCCCGGCGATAAGGCGATCAAGAAAGTTTTCTAAATGGAGTTGGTGCAAATCCAGCCCCCCGCGCCGCGACTACCCGAATGGCTGCGTAAGTCGCGGACGCATCCGGAGTCGGTTCACAACCTGAAAGTCGAGTTGCGCCGGAGACGCCTGCACACGGTCTGCGAATCCGCCCGCTGCCCTAACATCCACGAGTGCTTTCACCGCAGCGCGGCCACGTTCATGATCCTAGGCAACCTGTGCACGCGCGGCTGCGGATTCTGCTCGGTCCCGAAGGCGAAGCATCCTGATGCTCTCGACGCCGATGAGCCGGAAAACGTGGCCCGTATGGCTTCGGAAATGGGCCTTCGCTACGTAGTGATCACCAGCGTCAATCGCGATGACCTCGAAGACGGCGGCTCGGCGCACTTTGCCGCCACCGTTCGCGCCGTCCGTCGCGCGCTGCCCGAGGCTCGTGTCGAAGTATTGACGCCCGATTTTTGCGGTGATCTCGACGCCGTGGCCCGCGTGCTCGATGCCGGGCCGCACGTTTTCAATCACAACCTGGAAACCGCGCCCCGGCTCTATAAAACGGTCCGCCCGCAGGCCGATTATCAACAATCTCTCACTGTGCTGCGCTTCGCCAAGAAATACCGGCCTGAGGCTTTGACTAAGTCCGGCGCGATGGCCGGCCTGGGCGAAACACGCGCCGAGGTCGAGCAGCTTCTTCGCGACCTTCGCCAGGCCGACGTCGACGTCGCCACGCTCGGCCAGTATCTTCAGCCGCGGCGGCGCAATCTGCCGGTGGCCGAGTACGTCACGCCCGAACAATTTGACAGGTATCGTGACTACGGCCTTTCCATCGGCTTCAAAATGGTCTTTAGCGGACCGCTCGTGCGCAGTTCCTACATGGCGGACCTGGTCAACGAAGAAGCATCGCGCGCGTGAACTACGGTCTTGCCATCCTCACCGCCGTCCTGCTGATCCTGATTTTTCCGCGCTTCGATGTGACGCTGCTGGCGCCTGTCGCCCTCGCTCCCTTGCTGGTCGCCTGCGCGCGCGAGCGGACGGCGAAGAGTTCGTGGAAGCGCCGTTTTCTCCAAGGCTGGAGCGGAGGCTTCGTCTTCTGGTTCGGCGTCTGCACCTGGATTCAGTTCGTGCTCGAAGTTCACGGAGGTATGGGCCAGTGGGGCGGATGGGGCACCTTCCTTCTCTTCGCGATGTTCAAAGGCCTGCATATGGCCGCTTTCGCCTGCCTCGCTGGATTCCTTATGTCCCGCTGGTGGGCGATCCCTGCCTGCGCCGCACTATGGACCGGCCTCGAGCGCACGCACGGCCCCTTCGCCTTCGCCTGGCTGCAACTGGGCAACGCCGGGATCGACATGCCCGTGCTGATGCGCCTCGCGCCGTATACCGGCGTCTACGGCCTGTCGTTCGTTCTTGCGATGCTCGGCTGCGCGGTTGCGCTGGTCGTTCTGCAGCGCCCTCGCCGTGAACTGGCCTGGCTGCTGATCCTGCCGCTCATCTATCTGCTGCCTGCGCCTGCGGCCCTCCCCGCTACCCATCAGGCGCTGGTCGTTCAGCCGAACATCGACACCGAAACCGAGTGGTCACGCGAGCTTCTCGACCGCACCGAACAGCGCCTGGCTCTTCTTTCCCGCGCCCGCGATGTTGAGCTCATCGTCTGGCCGGAAATGCCCGCGCCATTGTACCCCAGCGATCCGGCGTTCCTGAGTTACATGGCCGGCATCGCGCAAGCCTCGCACGCGAATTTTCTATTCGGAGGCGTCGGGCGCACCGAAGCCGGCGCGCCGCTCAACGCCGCCCTGATGATCGACCCTTCAGGGCGCGTGCTCGATGAGTACGACAAAATCAACCTCGTCCCATTCGGCGAATTCGTTCCGCCTCTGTTTTCCTTTGTGAACCGCATTACCAAGGAAGCAGGCGACTTCTCGCCCGGCCATCGGGTGGTGGTCTTCCCCGATCACGTCGGCGCGTTTATCTGTTACGAATCTGCATTCCCGGATCTGGTGCGCCAGTTTGCGCAGAACGGCGCGGAGGTGTTTTTCAATTTGTCCAACGACGGTTATTTCGGCGATAGCGAGGCCCATGAGCAGCATCTCTCGCTGGTGCGCATGCGCGCGGCGGAAAACGCCCGCTGGATCGTCCGCGCCACCAACGACGGCATCACAGCGACGGTGGACCCGACGGGCCGCGTGGTAGAAAGACTCCATCGCGCCCGCCAGCTCTCGGCGACGATGCACTACGGAATGTCCACCGCGCAGACCCCGTACACCCGCCACGGCGACTGGTTCGCGTGGGGATGCCTGGTTATGGGACTGCTCGCGTGCTTCATTCCTGGCCGGGGCTAAAGCCATCAGTGAACGCAAGAACGGCGAGAGATACAAGGCGCACCAGCTTATTCTTCAAGACAAGATCAACGCCTATCTGAGGTTCATCGAATCAAGTGAGATCTTCGAGCATCGCGTGATCGCCTAGAATGTGGCGCACGCACGTTGCGTGCCGTGTCGAGACTCATCTCGACACCGACGCGGCCTGATCCCTAGCTGTGCCGGATCACGAGCACATCGCCATCCTTCACGATGTAGTCTTTGCCTTCCAATCGCAGAAGACCCTTTTCGCGCAAGCCGTGGTAACCATTATGCTCCACTAGCGTCTTCCAGTTCACCGTCTCCGCACGAATGAATTTCTTCTCAAAGTCGCTGTGGATCGCCCCCGCCGCCTTCTGCGCCGTCGAGTTTTTCGGGATCGTCCACGCCCGTACTTCGGTCTCGCCCGCCGTCAGGAACGACATCAGTCCCAGCAGTGAATACGTCGCCGCGATCAAGCGCTCCAGCGCCGATTCCTGCAGTCCGTAGCTCTTCAGATACTCGGCGGCGTCTTCCTTAGGCAATTCGGCCAGTTCCGCCTCGATCTTGCCGCAGATCGCCGTTACCGCCGTGTTCTTCTTCCCCGCGAACGGCCCGTTTCGGAACTTCTCCTCGACCTCCGCCATCTTCGGCGCGTCTTCCTCGCCCAGGTTGAGCACTAGCAGCATCGGCTTTTGCGACAAAAACTGGAATCCGCGAATCCGCTTCTCGTCATCGTCGCTAAACTCCAGGCCGCGCACCGGGCGATTCGCCTCCAGCTCGACCTTGATCTTCTCGAGCAGCTCCAGCTCTTTTTCGAACTCCGGATTCTTGCCCTTTTTCAGATCCTTGTGAACGCGCTCGATGCGTTTTTCCACTACCACAAGATCGCTGAGGATCAGCTCCATCTCGACGTCCTCAAGATCGCGCACCGGATCGACGGAGCCCGCCTCGTGCGGAACCGTATCGCTTTCAAACACGCGTAAAACGTGCGCCAGCGCATCGACCACGCGCAGGCTGCCCAAATACTTCGGATCGCGGAGCGACTCCTTGGAAATCGCCGGAAAATCCAGATACTCAACCGTCGCGTGCGTGACCTTTGGCGGCTCGAAAATCTTCGCCAGTTCGTCGAGCCTCGCGTCGGGAACCTTCGTCATCCCGATGCGCGCTTCAAGCGATCCCACCCGGGCGGCTTCATGCACGCCCGTCAGGATCGTGAACAGACTAGTCTTGCCCACCATCGGCAGGCCAACAATTGCAGTTTGCATATTTTAAAAACTTGTTGAAAAGGGGGACAGCCTACTTTGTCCCCAGAATCAATCCTCGAACGTTCCGTCGCGTTGACGAGCGGACAGAGCAGTTTGTCCCCTTTTCAAACATCTAAAGAGGAACGTCCACCAGAGTCAAAATCTCGCCGAGTATCCTCTCGGCCACTTCGGAGGAGCGCTGCGACAGGGATGCCCGCGCGCTCACCACCACGCGATGCGCGCACACCGGCACGACCATGCGTTTCACGTCGTCCGGAATCGCGTATTCGCGACCTTCCACCGCTGCCAGCGCCTGCGCCGCGCGGAACAGTGCCTGCGCCCCGCGAGGGCTTACACCCATCGCCAGAGCCTCATGCGCGCGCGTTTTCTCCACCACCGCGAGCATGTAATCCACCAGCGCTTCGTCCACTTGCACCCGCGCCACTGCATCCTGAAGCTGCCCGAGTTCCTCGCCCGAAATCACGGCGCGGCCACCTTCGTGAGGCACGCTGCCCTGCCGCACGATCTCGCGCTCCGCGGCCATGTCCGGATAGCCGATGCGAATCCGCATCAAGAACCGGTCAAGTTGCGATTCGGGCAAAGGGTAGGTGCCGTGGTGCTCTACCGGATTCTGGGTCGCGATCACCATGAACGGCTGCCGCAGCTCGTACGAACGGCCGTCAATGGTCACCTGGCGCTCATTCATCGCTTCCAGAAGCGCCGATTGCGTCTTCGGCGTGGCGCGATTAATTTCGTCGGCCAGGAGGAAATTCGTGAAAATCGGTCCCTGCTTGAATTCGAACGCCTCGGTGTGCGCATTGTAAATGGTCACGCCGAGCACATCGCTGGGCAGCATGTCGGAGGTGAATTGCAGCCGGTGAAAATTCGCGTGCACGCTGCGCGCCAGCGCCTGAGCGAGCGTCGTCTTGCCCACGCCAGGCACGTCTTCGATGAGCAAATGACCTCGCGCCAGCAGGCAGGCGAGCGAAAGGCGCAGGACTTCCCCTTTACCTCGGATCGATTCGCCCAAAGCCGATTCGATTTCGGATATCTTGGAAAGCGAAACTAGTGGGCTGAAAGTAGGGTCCCGCTGGACCATCACTTGTCATGATAACGAAATTACCAGCTCTGTTCCTATTCGCCGCGCTCGTCGCCTCCGCCGCCACCGTAGAGGAGCAGGTGCGCGCCGTGCTCGACAAGCAGGTCGCCGCTTGGAATAAAGGGGATACCGAGGGCTTTCTGGACGGCTATGCCTCCGACACGATCTTCGTCGGCGAGCGCATGACGCGCGGTGTCGAGGATCTGCGCAACCGCTACCAGTCCCGCTACCCCACCCGCGCGGCCATGGGCAAACTGACCTTCCGCGACATCGAAATTCACGAACTCGGCAAGGATGCCGCCTACGTGATCGGCCGGTGGCAGCTGGAGCGGGATAAAGAAGGCGGCGGAGATACCGGAGGCGTGTTCAGCCTGGTGTTCCGGCGCACCGGAATCGGCTGGAAGGTTGTGTTGGACCATACGAACTAATAGTCTTATCCTCCCTACGCGAATCGGCCGTTCGGCGGATAATACGGGGATGCCCGCCGCATCCATAAAAGTTCCGCTGGCCGTGAAGGCCGGCGTGACCCTCGCGGCGCTGGTGTCCCTGCTCGGCCTGACCGAGTACGCGCGCTTTGAGTCAGCTTATCAGCGCCAAAATGCAGACCCTTATAAGGTCACCGCGCAATTCTCACGATTCGCCGATGTGCGCGCGGCCGTTCCTGCCACGGCGACGCTCGGATACCTTTCCGACCAGCCATTGGGAGGCACCGCCGGCGACGCGCTGTTTAACTCCGCGCAATACGTGCTTGCGCCGCGTCTGCTCCAGAAGGACGCCGCGGAGAACCTGGTCCTCGGCAACTTTACGCGGCAGGCCGATTTCGCGGCCGTGGGCGCACAGAGCGGCCTCCATATCGAACGCAATTTCGGGAACGGCGTGGTCCTGTTTCGAAGGGACGGCCGCTAAATGGCGATCCTCTGGGCTCTTGTCGCACCGGTCCTCGGATGCCTGCTGGTGTACCGTTTCTCCGGCCTGAAGAATGCGCACCCGCGATGGGCCGCGTGGCTGCTCGTTTTCGGGGCCGGCACTTGCGCGGGCGTCGGCCTCGCATCGTGCCTGTTTTTCCTGATGCATTGGGCCGTGCCCGGCGTTCGTGTACTGCCGATGATCGTCGAAATCGCTCTACTCGCTTTTGCGGGCTACGAAGTCTACCGCATCCGGACGCAGGTACGGGAAACCGAAAGCACTCCGAACGTCTTTCTGCTGCCGCTGGCCGGAGCCGCGATTCTGGGGCTGATCGGCGCGACCGCGGTGATGAGCATCGTGTGGGACGCTAACCCGGAGGGGAATTGGGACGCCTGGTCGATCTGGAATCTGCGCGCGCGCATGTTCACGTCCGACGGAGCCCTGGCGCAACGCGCCTGGTCGCCCGTGCTGACGGGCCATCCCGAATATCCACTTCTCACGTCCGGCTATATCGCCCGTTCGTGGAACTACGCGCAAACGCCTCTGGACAACGTGGCTTCGGCCGTTCCCATCGTCACGTCTTATCTGTTTTTCGCGGCCCTGCTGGCGATGGCCTCGGGAGGGGTCGCCGCGCTGCGCAGCCGCGCGCTGGGCCTCCTGTTCGGGCTGGCTCTGCTTGCCTCGCCGAACCTGCTGGCGGAAGTGCCCGCGCAATACGCCGATGTGCCGTTGGCGTCCTTTTTCCTCGGCGCGGTTGTGTGCTGGCTTCTCGATGAGCCGGTGCTGGCGGGCGTGTTGGCGAGCCTCGCCGCCTGGACCAAGGACGAAGGACTCTTCTTCCTGGCCGCGTTCGCGGTCTTCGCCCTAGTGTTCCGGCGCGCGCGATGGCCGCGCTGGATCGCAGGCGCGATTCCAACCACGGCGATCGTGTTGCTGATCAAATTCGGGCTCGCCAGGGGCTCCCCATCTCTGGTTGGCGGAAGCTCGTTATCGAAGGTCTTCGCGTTCGGCCGCTCAATGCAGGTCATGGCGGGATTCGTTTCCGGCTTCGCGGGGATGATGGTGGATTGGTATCATCCGTTGCTCCCCGCCATCGTCCTGGCCGTCGCGCTGCGCTTTCAGAACAAATGGAAACGTGATGTTCTATTCCCCGGAGGGATCTCCCTGGCGATGCTGGCCGGATATCTCGGCGTGTATTTGGCCGCTTCGAACGATCTCTCCTGGCAACTGCAGACGTCGATGAACCGCCTGCTGGTGCAGATTTGGCCGCTTTTGCTGCTCACAATTTTCATGACGCTCCGCGCCCCGGAAAGCATGGTCACCCTGATCGAGCCAAAGCAGAAGCCTGTCTCGAAGCGTAAAAAATAGTCATTGGAGGCTCATATTCACGACGTCGAACGTGAACCGCTCCGGCGGCAGCGCGCTCACCGGCGCGGGCGTCAATCCCGCCCAAGTCTGATACGCGGTATTTCCCACTTGCGAGTTTAAGTACAAAAGGAACTGATCGGAGAAGCACTTGAGCGGCGGAGGCTGCCGGAAGGTGAGCCGCAACCCGACCGCTTTTTCAATCCCCACGCCTTGCGTGTCAACGGATTTGTCTTCGAGCAGCATCACGAAACTCGACCGCCCCGCGTGCGGCCATAGGTCGGCCTTCAGCAGGTTGCGCAGGTCGATGCGCGCGCCGAACGTCGTCTCGCACTGGCGGATCCATTCGAGGATACTGTCGCCCCATTGCCAGTGCTGCACGAACGCAAGGTATTGATCCACAAGGTTCAGCGCGAGGTCCATCTGCGCAGCCTCATGGCCGGGCTCAAGCATGTCCTCCTGCTGGATCACGTCATTGGCCATCTCCATCACCCGGTCCAGACGTTTCACCGCCGGAGCCATTCGGACCAGAAGAGGCGGCAGCTCGTGTGTTTTCGAGCCGGGCACCTCGACGAATTTTTTGTCGCCTAGGATTTCCATAACACCCTCATCTCTTAAGATCGTCTGTCGGGCGGAAAAATTTGACCCGTCTAACAGTTGGACGGAAACCCTCCAGCCTCCGTTACGCCACCGAGCATTACGGTTCGTTCAGCTTATTGGAGAGATTCTATCAAACATTTCAATAGCTTGGTGTTTGCCCGCTCCCGTCTGTTATCATGCCTCCGCATGAGCGAATATTCCATCGGAGTCGATCTCGGCGGCACCAATCTCCGCGCCGCCGCCATCGATCCCCTGGGCCGGATGCTCGATAAGATCGCTTCCAGCACCGAACTTGAGGCCGGGCGCGACGCCGTCATCGGCGACATGGTCCGATCCATCGAAACCCTGCGCGCGCGCCTGGGCGAGCACAACCTGCGCGGCGTCGGGATCGGCCTGCCGGGATTCATTCTGATCGATAAGGGTTTAGTCGTCGGCTCCAACAACCTGCCGCAGTTTGACAATTACCCCGTCCGCGACGAAATCGAAAAGCGCCTGGGCGCGAAAGTCATTCTGGAAAACGACGCCAACGCCGCCGCGCTGGGCGAAAAATGGCAGGGAGCCGGTCGCGACGTGGACGACCTGATCCTGATCACGCTCGGCACCGGCATCGGCGGAGGCATCGTCGCCGACGGCCGCGTGCTGCACGGCCAGCTCGGCATGGCCGGCGAACTGGGACATCTCACCGTGGTCCCGAACGGCAACCCCTGCGGCTGCGGCAATCGCGGGTGCCTCGAAAAACACGCCTCCGCCTCGGCCATCGCGGCGATGGGCCGCCTGCTCGGCCTCGGCCACGAGGTCACCTCGGAGGAGGTCTACAACCTCGCCGTCGAGGGTAATGAGCGCGCCCTGGCGATTTTCCAATCGATGGGTGAGGCGCTCGGCATCGCCTTGGCCAATCTGGTCAACATTTTCAATTTTCCTCTGTACCTGTTGAGCGGCGGCCCTTTGCCCGCCTGGGATTTCTTCGCCCCGGCGATGATCGCCGAGGTGACGCGCCGCTCCTTCGGTTACCGCCACTCGCCCGCGCGCATCCAAAAGGCGGCTTTGGGCAACGAAGCCGGCCTCTACGGCGCGGCGTACCTGCCATTCATCCACAACTAGACGTGGCGCGCGCGCGTCGCGTGCCGCGTCGAGACTCTTCTCGACGCCTCTACCCATCGACCCACCGGTCGACCCGGCAGACCAGCGGAGAGCTTGGTATAACCAATTCATGCCACTCTTCTTCCTGGGCCTCGACATCGGCACCGGCGGCAGCCGCGCCCTTCTCGTCGACGCGAACGGCCGGGTCCGCCACTCCTTCACCGCGCCTCACGAAGACATGAAAATGGAGCGTCCCCTGTGGGCCGAGCAGCGCCCCGAAAACTGGTGGGATGCTTCGCAAGCCGCGATTCAAGGCGTTTTGCGGGAAAGTGGCGTCAACGGCGAAGAAGTCGCCGCGGTCGGACTCTCCGGCCAGATGCACGGCCTCACCCTGCTCGATGTATCAAATCAGGTCATCCGCCCCGCCCTCATCTGGTGCGATCAACGCAGCCAGCCTCAAGTCGATTGGATCAACGAGCATGCGGGCAAGGAGTTCGTGCTGAAATCCACCGCCAACCCCATGCTCACCGGCTTCACTCTACCGAAGCTGCTCTGGGTCCGCGACCACGAGCCCGAAAATTTCGGCCGAATCAAGAAGATTCTTCTCCCGAAGGACTACATCCGCTTCGAACTGACGGGCGAGTACGCCAGCGACGTTTCCGACGCCTCCGGTACCGGCCTGTTCGACGTCGTTGAACGCGATTGGGCGTTGGACCTGGCCGATAAAGTCGGCGTCGCGCGCACGATGCTTCCGTCCGTCTACGAATCGAGCGAAGTCACAGGGACCATCCACGCCCGCGCCTCGCAAGCCACCGGACTTAAGCAGGGCACGCCTGTCGTGGGCGGTGGAGGCGACCAGGCGGCCAGCGCTATCGGCAACGGCATCGTCGAACAGGGCATCGTCTCCTGCACCATAGGCACCTCGGGCGTGGTCTTTGGCCATCTCGAAAAGCCCGCCTACGATCCACAGGGCCGCGTCCACACCTTCTGCCACGCCGTCACCGGAGCCTGGCACACCATGGGCGTCACGCAGGGCGCCGGACTCAGCCTGCAATGGTTCCGCAACCAGTTCGCGCCCGGCGCCAATTACGACGAACTAACGCGCGAGGCCTCCACGATGGATGCCGAAGGCCTCTACTGGCTTCCTTATCTTATGGGTGAGCGCACGCCCCACCTCGACGCGATGGCGCGCGGCGGGTGGATCGGCGTCACCGCCAAGCACACCCGCGGCGACCTTATCCGCGCCCTCATCGAAGGCGTCAGCTTCAGCCTGAAAGACTGCCTTGACCTGGTCTCCGCGCTCGGGGTCGAGATTCAATCCGTGCGTGTCTCCGGCGGCGGAGCAAAGAGCGCCTTCTGGCGTCAGGTGCTCGCCGATGTCTTTAATAAACGCGTCGTCTCGCTCGAAACGCAGGAAGGCTCGGCCTACGGAGCCGCTCTGCTGGCCATGCCCGGCGACGTGCGCGAGACCTGCAAGCGCGTCATCCGCGAAGTGGAATCGCTTGAGCCGAAGCACCCCGAGCCCTACGCGCGCAAGCAAGCGATCTATAAAACACTTTACCCGTCGCTCCGAGCTTTTTACCGCGCATGACCTGGGATCAAGTCAAGAAACTCGCGCTCGCAATGCCGAAGGTCGAAGAGGGCACCTCCTACGGCACTCCCGCGCTGAAAGTTAAAAAGAAACTCATCGTCCGTTTGCGCGAGGAAGGCGACGTGATCGTACTGAAGATGCCCTTCGACCAACGCGATGCGATGATGATGGAGGCGCCCGACAAGTTCTTCATCACCGACCATTACCGCGACTACGAATACGTACTGGTGCGGCTGAAAAACGTCACCCGGGAAGAAATGCGCGACCTATTAAGAGCCGCCTACAAGAACACTTGATCTACTGTCTGATTCGCAGAGCAGGAGTGAGTACAGTTCGGCCACAGCGCCGGTCAGGAGTTTTTGCACTGTTGGGGTACCCACTTCGGCTTTTCATTCTATTTCCGATGCGCCAATTCGTCGCGATACGCCACGCCGCCCTTCATGACAAAACCGACGCGCTCGAGAACCGTAATGTCGCGCAACGGGTCTCCCGGCACCGCAATAACGTCAGCCAGCTTGCCGGCGCTCAGCGAGCCTACCCGGTCCCGCCAGCCCATGATCTCGGCGTTGAGCGAAGTCGCCGACACGATGGCGGCCATCGGCGATTCGCCCAGCTCCACGCGCTCGGAGAATTCTTTCGCATTCTCTCCGTGCGGAATCACCACCGCGTCCGTCCCGAACCCGATCGGAAGACCGGCGAGGACCGCCCGGCGAAATCCGGAAAAGGCAATCGATCGGATCTGCCGGGCGCGCGCGCGTTCACTCTCCGGAATCGGATTTACTTCTCCGGACCGGTCAATCGAGGCGAAAATGTGCAGCGTGGGCACATAAAACACCTGCCGGTTCGAAGCCTTCAGCAGGGCGACGGCCTCATCGTCGAGATAGGACCCGTGGTCAACCGTCCGGACGCCGGCGCGAATAGAGGCTTTGATGCCCTCGGCACCGTGCGCGTGCGCGGCGACGAATTTGCCCCAGCGCCGGGCTTCGACGACCGCGGCCCGGATCTCCTCATCGGAGTACTGCTGCGCGCCGGGCGTAATTCCCTTCGAAAGCACCGCTCCGGTAGCCAGAATCTTGATGAAATCGGCGCCGTTCTTGAAGTTCGTCCGAACCGCCTTCGTAACTTCTTCCGGGCCATCGGCCAGATTCCTCACCAGCGGGACGTCGACATAGATCGAGAACTGCCGCGCGTCCCCGGCGCCGCCGGTCGAGGAGACATAATTGCCCGCAACCATCATCCGGGGCCCGGGCACGGCGCCGTCGTCGATCGCACGGCGCAGGTCGACGTCCACATAGGGCCAACTGGGGCCCATATCGCGGACCGATGTGAACCCGGCGAGTAAAGTCACCCGTGCGTTGCGGGCTCCCCACAGCGCGTCCCTCCCCGGCGTGGACTTCACCAGCGCGTCTTCCCAATGCACCCGCTCGTCGCCGGTTAAATGCGTGTGGAGGTCGATCAGCCCGGGCAGCAATGTGGCGTCGCCCAATTCGACCACCCTTGCGCCCGGCGGAATTCGCACGCTGGTTCCCACCTCGGCGATCCGGTCTCCCTCAATGCGAATCATCGCCGGAGCAATCGGCGCCGCACCAGTGCCGTCGATCATCCGCGCGGCACGCAGCACAACAGCGGTCTGCTGCGCCTGCGCCGCGCATGCAACGGCCAGGACGCATATCAGAGCGGTTGGGATTAGATTGCCGGATTTCTGTTGCAACGATCCTCCAGTCTGTTAGATTACTGAACCCCGAAAGTAATGGAGGGGATACTGCGCCTACCCTACCAATCCCCCGCCCCCGATCCACTCCTCCACGCTCCGGATCCTCTCTGAAAACACCTGATCCCCCTCCCACCAGGGAACCACGTAGCGCAGCCTCGCCCGCACCCTCTCGATAGCCGGGCTCGACTTCAACGGCGCCAGATAATCCAATGCCCTCGCCGCCGCCAAAGCCTCCATCGCCAGCACCAGCCGCGTATTCGACACCACCTCGCGCAGCTTCAAGGCCGACGTCATGCCCATGCTCACGAAATCTTCTTTATTTCCGCTGGTCGTGATCGATCCCGGCGACGCCGGCGTGGCCAGCACGCGATTCTCGGCGACGAGGGCCGCCGCCGTCACCTGCACCATCATGAATCCCGATTCCAACCCCGCGTGCGCCGCCAAGAACGGGGGCAGTTGCTCATTCAACGCCGGATTGACCAGCCGATCGATGCGACGCTCCGAAATCCCCGCCAGGGCCGTCATCGCTACTGCCATCGAATCGAGTGCAAACGCCAGAGGCTGCCCGTGAAAATTGCCGCCCGAAATGATCTCCTCGCCGATTACCAGCGGGTTATCCGTCACCGAGTTCAGCTCGATCGAAAAGACGCGCCTCGCCTCGGCCAGAGTGTCGCGCACCGCTCCATGCACCTGCGGCGCGCAGCGCAGCGAATACGCATCCTGCACGCGTCTACATGCGATGTGCGATTCCCGAATCTCGCTGCCTTCCAGCAGTTTTTCAAGATGCGCCGCGCAGGCCCTCTGCCCCGGATGCGGACGAATCTCGTGAATCCGCGCATCGAACGCCCGCGGCGTGCCCTTCAGTCCATCCAGCGTCATCGCCGTCACCACATCGGCCGATTCCGCCAGCATCTCCGCCTGCGCCAGTTCCAGGCATCCTACGCCGAGCATCGCCTGCGTGCCGTTCAGCAGTGAAATTCCCTCTTTCGAATCGAGCTCAACCGGTGCGATCCCCGCCAACCGCAGCGCCTCGCCGCCCGGCATGCGATCTGCCCGAAACTCTGCTTCCCCTTCGCCCATCAGCACTAGAGCCATGTGCGCGAGAGGAGCCAGATCGCCGCTCGCGCCCACGCTGCCTTTCGATGGCACCACGGGCGTGACCCCAGAGTTAAGAAGTTCGCACAGCCGTTCCGCCACCAACGGCCGGATGCCCGAAAATCCCTTGGCCAGAACGTTGGCGCGGATCAGCATCATTGCCCGTACTTCTTCGCGCCGTAGAGGCTCGCCCACCCCCGCGGCATGCGACCTTACCACGTTGCGCTGCAGCGTCTTCAGATCTTCCGCCCCCACGCGCACGTCGGCCAGCAGCCCTACGCCCGTATTTACCGCATAGACCGGAGCGTCGCCTGCGGCCAGGCGCTCCACCACGCCGCGCGAATGCCGCATCGCCTTCATCGCCGCGCTCGCGATCCCCACCTTCTCGCCGTCGCGCGCCACCGCGCACACTCGTTCGATCGTCAGATCGTTGCCGCTGAGTATGACCATCTCCTCTACTATATTGTTTTGGACCGCATCCCTTATCGAGCCACCCAGCAATCGGCCGCCTACGAGCACATCGCCAAGCTTCCGCTAAGCGTTGTGCTCGACGACGTGCGCAGCGCCTACAACGTGGGCGCATTCTTCCGCGCCGCCGACGGAGCGGCCATCGAAAAGCTCTACCTATGCGGCATCACCGGACCGCCTCCTTCCAATGCCATCACGAAAACCGCGCTGGGGGCCGAGGAGACCGTCCCCTGGGAGCACACCTGGGACGCCATCGCGCTGGTCGAAAAGCTCCGCGCTGAAGGCCGCGAAATCGCGGCGATCGAAACCACCCCGCGCAGCATCGATCTCTTTGACTGGACCCCGCGCTTCCCCGTCAGCGTCCTGTTCGGCCACGAAGTCGGCGGTCTGCGACCCGAACTATCCGCCTTAGCCGACACACACATCAGAATTCCGATGCTCGGTGTGAAGCATTCCCTAAACGTCGCCACAGCGGGCGGAATCGTCCTGTACGAACTGCTGCGCAAATACAGGATGCTGGGCGTATGATGGAGATAGATGCAAGTCACTGTCGAATTGCCGGACTCCGTGGCGGAACAGATCCGCGCGAGCACGCCCGACATCGCGCGGCGGATGCTGGAAGCGCTGGCGATTGAAGGCTACCGGTCCGGCACCCTGACCGGCAAGCAGGTTCGCGAGATGCTAGGCCTTAAGTCGCGCTTCGATCTCGACCCATTCCTGAAGCGCGCTGGCGTGTTTCGCGAGTACACGGCCGAGGAACTGGAAAGCGATTTTCAGGCAAGCCGCGAGGCGCACTATATTCCTCATTCGTGACGATCATCGCGGACACATCGCCGCTCCATTACGCGGTTCTCATCGGAATTCCAGAGGCGATTTTCGCGCTTTACGGCCGAATCGTGATCCCGGGAGCGGTGCACGTGGAACTAACCGGCGCAGGCAGCCCTCAAGATCTCCGCGAATGGCTTGAGCACAACCTCCAGCGGATCGAAGTTCGACAGGTGACCGTTCCCGACGATCCTCATTTGCAAGCGCTTGACGCCGGCGAGGCACAGGCAATTGAGCTGGCGCAGCAGACCCCGGACTCTCTTCTTCTCATCGACGAAAAAGATGGACGCGCCGAAGCTCGCCGCCGCGGCATCAGGATAACCGGGCTACTGGGCGTGATCCGCGACGCGGCGCGTTCCGGTTATCTTGATTTTGAGAGCACACTTGAGCAACTGAAGAGGACGGATTTTCGACTTTCCGCGGAAGTCGAAGCGATCGTCCGCGTTCAGTATCGGACGGCTATGTGAGCGCGGACTAAGGAATTTTGAACTCACGGCCTGCCAGGATTATCAGGGTCGTCTTATGACGGGCGCGCAGCGGCTTCCTTTTGAATTCGTTCGAGCCGGGAATCCATGCGACCATATCTCCTATGAGCAAGACCCTTGCCTTCCTCCTCGCGCTCCCGCTCCTGGCCCAGAATCCTCACACCATGTTCCCGCCCGTCCGAGGCACCCGTGAAATGATTGGCGGCGGCAACAATCTGGTGGTCGCCGCAGGCTATAGCATGCTCGAAAAAGGAGGCAACGCCATCGACGCGGGAGTCGCCGCCACGCTCGCCGCCGCCGTGACTGAACAGGATCACTTCGGCCTCGGGGGCGAAATGCCTTTGATCGTCAAGATGAACGGCAAGCCCGTCACCATCGTCAGCGGCATCGGACTCGCGCCGAAGAAGGCCACCGTCGAGTATTATCAGAACCGTCCCGTCGAGCCCTGGGAGCAACCCGGCATGCGCCGTCCGCCGATCCCGGGCCAAGGCATCCGAGCCGCCATCACGCCCGGCATGATCGACGGCCTGCTCATCGCGCTCGAACGATTCGGCACGAAATCCTTCGCCGAGGTCGCCGCGCCCGCCATCGAAGACGCCGAAACCTTCCCTAGCACCGAAATTTTCACGAACGTGCTCACGATGACCAAGCCAATCGTCGATTTCTGGCCGGCTTCGCACGAGTTTTATTTCCCGAACGGCTCGATCTCCAAGCCCGGCGAACTGGTCCACATGCCTCACCTCGCGGCGACCCTTCGCGAAATGGCCGCCGCCGAGAAAAAGGCTCGCGGCAACCGCGCCGCCAAGATCCGAGCTGTGCACGACGTGTTCTATAAAGGCGAGATCGCCAAGCGCATCGCCGCCTTCAACGAAGTCAACGGCGGCCTGATCACCTATGACGACATGGCCTCCTTCCACGCTGAATTCGATGAGCCGCGCACCACCACCTACCGCGGCTACACCATCAACAAGCCCGGATTCTTCACCCAAGGCCCCGTCATGTTGGAGACCCTCAACATCCTCGAAGGTTTCGATCTGAAAGCCATGGGCCACAATTCCCCCGAATTCCTGCAAACCGTCATTGAAGCCGTGAAGCTCGCCTTCGCCGATCGCGACCGCTATTACGGCGACCCCAAGTTCTCCAAGATTCCCGAAGAAGTCCTTCTCTCGAAGGCCTACGCCGCTGAACGCCGCAAGCTGATCGACCCCGCGCGCGCGTCGAGGGAATCGCGTCCCGGTGACCTTGGCGTATCCGCTCCTCCCCAGGGCGGCGGAGGCGTCTCCAAGGATCGCGATACAACCTGCGTCAACGTGGTCGACCACTCCGGCAACGCATTCTCCGCCACGCCCAGCGGAGCCTGGCTGCCCTCGGTCATCGCCGGCGATACCGGCATCCCTTTGTCGATGCGCCTCACGTCGTTCGTCATGACGCCCGGCCATGCCAATCAGCTCGCGCCCGGCAAGCGCCCCCGCGTCACGCTGAGCCCCACGATGATCACCAAGGATGGCGAGTTTTATATGGAACTCTCCACGCCCGGCGGCGACAATCAGGATCAGGCGCTCTTACAAGTGCTGCTCAACGTGATCGATTTCGGCATGACGCCGCAGGAGGCCGTGGAAGCCCCGCGTTTCCAGACCGAGCATTTCTATGCCTCGTTCGACTTCCACGAAATCGCCCTCGGCCGCCTGAGCCTGGAAGGCCGCTTCCCCCGCCAGACCATTGACCGCATGATCGCCCTCGGGCACCACGTCCAGGTCGGCGGCGAATGGAGCAATCCCTCCGCCCCGGTGGTGATTCTCAAGAAGGACGGCGCCCTTAGCGGCGCAGCCGACCCGCGCCGTGGGCGCTTTGTGTTTGGAAGATAACAGGAGCGGTCGGCACCGTTGTTTCACACAGCAGTGAACTGCTCGCGCCATCGCTCGATCTCCGCCTTGGGAACCTCGATCCTCGGCGCGTTCATCTCGCCCCGCAGCCATTTTTCGAGGCCCTTCGCATCGCCGCGGCTGATCACCGGCAGATGAAAATCCCGGGCCATTTCCGTGGCCCGGTTGTCGACCCCCAGAATCAGCGAAGGCGTGCCGTGATTCAGCGCCAGAATTCCCCCGTGCAGCCGGGTCCCGACGTATGTCGCGTTGTGGTTTCGCAGGAACTCCTCCAGATCGCCTAACGTGTGCCGCAGCAGATGGAATCGCGCCGGATTTCTTTGGTACGCCGGCATACCCCTCAGATAGTCAATGTCGCCGGTCCCTTGGGGGAAAAAGAAAATGGTCCCCGCAAAATGCTGCAGCACCTGCCGAAGGATGCGATCGTCTCCTGCCGGGCTGGTTTTATAGTCCGTGAGCATCACGATGCAGTCGTCGGTCCAGCGAACATCCCGGTCCAGGGCGACTCCGTCCAAGTTCCAAATGGAAGGGCACCCCGTCACCGCCACGTTGCCGATGCCCGCCTCCTTTAGCCGCGCGGCGGTGTAACTGTCGCGAACGGAGTGCGCCGCGCCCGCGCACAGAATCCGGCGGTAAAAGTCCGCCGTAAACGCCGTAGCCGGAGGTTGATATTGCCACCATCCGACGCCGAAAAGAATCGCGTCCCGGAACCGTGGATGACGATAACCCTCCGCGCCGCCGCCGAAATTCCACTGGTTGTACGCAAGCACATCGGAGGAGAGCAGATTGGAGCCGCCCAGAATCAGCAGCCGGCTGCGCGCGATCGCGTCATAGTCCACTTCCCGCAGCGGCACGTGCGAGGAAATGCGCCGGATCTCCTCGCCAGGGAACAAGCGTTCCAGCTCCCGCGCTATGGCCCGGTAGATCACCACGTCGCCGAGGTTGATGGATGGGTTTCCCGCGTGGTCCTGCAGCGCCGGATCGATCAGGCAAACCATGCCCGGTTCCTCAAGGCCGGGTCTGCGATGAATTCCACCAGCCGGTCCTCCCGGAGAGCCCACTTCGCGAAGCCCTCCTCGATCGACGTCCGGGCCCTTCGCCCCAACTCGTCCGCCCGTTCGAAATTCAGGGGCTTCAGTTTGGCCAGATCGTAAAGGAGGCCGTTGACGCCGTGGCGGATGTACTCATTTTGCGTGGGCGCGTCCGGCGCAACCACACATAAGCCCATCGCCATCGCATCCAGCATGTTCATGCCGATCCCTTCCCGGGGCCGTGGCGCGAAACAGACGTTATTTTGCGCCAGGATGCGCAAGAACGCGTCCCGCTCGGGTAGCCAAACCGTCCGCTCTATTTCGCGCGAGGGAATCTTCTCCAGGACCGCAGGCCGCAGCCCGGAGAACGGATCGGGAGCGTCGTGCAGCGTGAACCGGTCGAATACAGTGCCGTCGCACAGCCGCGCGATCACCTTCTCATCGATTGCGCGAACCCGCCTCCAGAAGAGCCCCCGCAATGTCCTGTCATGCCTTGCCGTCGGGTACTCCGCCGGGTCTGGATAATACTTGTGATAGAGCGCCTGCGGCGCCCTGGGCGACACTTGCTTGTACAACTCTTCACAGAAACACAGGATCTTCGTTCGGGAAAAGCGTTTTAGCCAGCGAACCGTTCCCTTCGGAGCAATGTTGTCGTACATCGGAACGAAGACCAGATTCGGGTGCTCCGGCAGGTAATTGAAGGCTTCAATTACCTGCCACACCACCACGCAGTCATAGTCCCGCGCGTCGAAGCCCGGAATCCAACTGGCCCTCTCGCCTTGCCAGAAGGTATCGTAATACTCCTTCACCGTCCCCAGCCGGTGGAGTAACCGGAGGAAGAACGCATCGGAGCTGGTGCGCTGATGGAAGGAATGACCGATAAAAGCGATATTCAAGAGGCGATCCTAGCATTGTTTCCGCTTCGCGAACATATATCCCTTTGGCATAAGAAAATGTCGCTAGGCGAACTGCGCGCCGCTGCCGTCTTTCAGACAGCTAAAGACACATGTTTTATAATAGAACTTGTGAAGCTATCGCACCAAGTCCGCCTGTTCGCGCACATTCAGCTCATGCCCGCGCTCGAAAATGGCGAAGAAACAACGCTTGTCGGCGGCCAAGCCGTGATGGAAGGCGTCATGATGCGAGCCCCTCACTCGGTTTGCACGGCCGTCCGCAGACCCAACGGCAAGATCGTCACCGAGGAGCAGCCCATCGCCCGCATGTCCGAGAAATATCCCATCTTCAAGCTGCCCGTGTTCCGCGGCTTGGGTTTGCTTGGCCAGGCGATGACGCTTGGTGTTAAGGCCCTCAAGTTTTCCGCCAACGCCGCCCTGGCCGACGATTCGGCCGAAAAGCCTACCGAAATCACGTCGAAAATGATGGTCGGGAACCTTGCGGTCTCGCTGATCGGTTTTATCTTTCTCTACAAGTTCATTCCGCTGTTCCTGGCCACCAAACTCGGCCACGCCGTGCCGACCCTGTCCAGCCGCTTCGCCGTCAACATGGCCGACGGCCTTATCCGCATGGCGATGTTCTTCACGTTTTTGTTCCTCTTGTCGCTGATGCCGGACATGCGCCGCGTCTTCCAATACCACGGCGCGGAGCACAAGGTGGTTTTCAATTTCGAATCCGGCAAGCCGGTAAACGTTGAGAACGCGCAGAAATTCGTGACCTTCCACCCGCGCTGCGGCACCAGCTTCCTGTTCGTCGTGCTGGGCATCGCCATGATCACCTACGCGCTCGTTCCCGTCGATGGCTTCTGGATGAAGTTCTTCATCCGCATCGCGCTGCTTCCGGTGATCGCCGGTGTCAGTTACGAAGTCATCCGCTTCGCCGCCCGCCGCCAGGGTACGCTCATGAGCGTGCTCACCATGCCCGGACTGTGGCTGCAGCGCATCACCACCAAGCCGCCGGACAATTCTGAAGTCTCAGTCGCCATCCGCGCGCTCGAAGGTGCGATGGAACTGGAATCCAAACAGGGCGGCGAGTTGGTCATCGCCTAACCCGAAGGGGACAGACTTCTGTGTCCCAAGGCGTCCACCAACACCGTCCGACCAATCAAGCCCCTACGCCGCGTGGACACAGCGGTCTGTCCCCTTCGGAGCACCCGCTCCGCCGCATCCAATGGGGACAGACTTCTGTGTCCCAAGGCGTCCACCAACACCGTCCGACCAATCAAGCCCTGCGCCGCGTGGACACAGCGGTCTGTCCCCTTCGGAGCACCCGCTCCGCCGCATCCAATGGGGACAGACTTCTGTCATCCAAGGCATCCACCAACAACCGTCCGACCAATCAAGCCCCACGCCGCGTAGAGACAGCAGTCTGTCCCCTTCGGCCCTACCGCACCGCCTGGCAAAACTTCTCAAGATCGATATTCCCACCCGAAACGATCGCCGCGATTTTCCCCTGCCCCGCTTCACCCGATAGCGCCGCCGCTACTGCGCAAGCGCCCGCGCCCTCGGCAATCACGCGATTCCTCTCCGCCACCAGCTTCAACGCCGCAGCGACCTCCTCCAGGGTCATGACGATTGACCCGTCAATCAGTCCTTGTGCCTCGGCAAACATCCTGGGAAACACCGTCTTGCTCCCGATCCCGTCCACAAACGACGGCTCGTAATTCACCGTCACCGGCGCGCCCGCCTTCAACGCCGCGTTCAAAGGAGCCGCCGTCGCCACCTCCGCCGCGTAAACCTTTGCCTGAGGCCGCAGAGCCTTCACCACCCCTGCAATCCCGCACGCGAGGCCACCGCCTCCCCACGGCACTACGACTGCGTCCAAGTCCGGCAGATCCTCGATCAGTTCCAGGCCGATCGTCCCGTTGCCCGCCATCACGTTCGGGTCGTCGAAGGCATGGATGAACGTCGCCTCTACACCGGGGAACGACCGCTCTTCGAACGCCCTCCACCACTGCTCGAACGGAACTTTGATCACCCTGCCGCCGAGCCTCTCCACCGCCCTCACCTTGGTCTCCGGCGCGGTATCCGGCATAACGACGGTGGCCGGAATCCCGAGGCGTCGCGCGCAAAATGCGACCCCCTGCGCCATGTTCCCGGCGGATGCGGTCACCAGCCCTTTGGCCAGCCGCTCCCGGTCCGTCTTGGCAATCACATTCGCCGCGCCGCGAATTTTGAACGACCCGATCGGCTGCAGATTCTCGAGCTTCAGGTAAACCTCAGGCTCCGCGTTCAGCCGCACCAGCGGAGTCCGGATCGCTGTCCCCGCAACATTTCTCCTCGCCTCGCGGGCAGCATCCAATGTAACCGGCATCCCCACACGTTACCACCGCCTGGCGAACGCCGCCCGGCGTGCGCCGCAGCATCGTCCAGCAACCTAAGAAACCCTTCAGCATCTATAATTAAAGGTGCCGAATGCAATATCAGCAAAAACTCGACGACATTGAGCGCCGCTTCGACGCCTTGAACGCCCAGATGGCCGACCCCGCGGTGATTAACGACTCCGCGCTCTACCGCAAAGTGTCGAAATCGCACAGCGAACTCGCCGAAATCGTCGCCAAATACCGCGAGTGGAAGGACGCCACGCGCCACTTGGCCGATTCCCGCAGCATGCTCGCCGAATCCGACCCCGAGTTGCGCTCCATGGCCGAGGAAGAGGTCGCCAGACTCGAGCCCGAAATCGCCAAATACGAGGAAGATCTCAAAATCCTCCTGCTGCCCAAGGATCCCAACGACGAAAAGAACGTCGTGCTGGAAATCCACGCCGGCACCGGAGGCGACGAGGCCACTCTGTTCGCCGCCGAAGTCTTCCGCATGTACTCGCGCTTCGCCGAAACGCGAGGGTGGAACGTCGAAGTCACCTCCGCCAGCGAATCGGCGGTCGGCGGACTCAAGGAAGTCACCGCGCTCATTAGCGGCAACAAGGTCTATTCGCAGATGAAGTACGAAGCCGGCGTGCATCGCGTGCAGCGCGTCCCGGCGACGGAAACGCAGGGCCGCGTTCATACCTCCGCCATTCGCGTGGTCGTGCTGCCCGAAGCCGACGAAGTGGAAATCACGATCGACCCGAAGGACATCCGCGTCGACACGTTCTGCTCCTCCGGACCCGGTGGCCAGAGCGTCAACACCACCTATTCCGCCGTGCGGCTCACGCACCTGCCCACCGGAACCATCGTCAGCTGCCAGGACGAAAAATCGCAGATCAAGAACCGGGCCAAGGCGATGCGCGTCATGCGCTCCCGCCTCTATGAAATCGAGCTCGAAAAGCAGCAGGAGAAAATCGGCGCGGAGCGCAAGACCATGGTCGGCTCCGGCGACCGCTCGGAAAAAATCCGCACCTACAATTTCCCGCAGAACCGCCTGACCGACCATCGCATCGGCCTGACGCTGCATCAACTCAATCTGGTCATGGAAGGCAAGCTCGATCAGGTCATCGACGCGCTCACCCAGTATTACCAGACCGAAAAGCTAAAAGAGCAAGCCGCGTGATCCGCCGAGCGCCCGCAACAGCCCTGTCGTGACCCTCCACGCCGCACTCCTCCAAGGCCAGAAACTCCTCGAGGACGCGCTAGTCTCCGCGCCCCGCCTCACCGCCGAGGTCCTCCTCGCTCACGCCATCGGATGCGAACGCTCCTGGCTCTTCGCCCACTCCACTGACGAGCTCACCGAGCTCTGGTGGATCCACTACGGCCGGTATCTTCACCAGCGGCTGAAGGGCGTGCCCACGCAATACATCACGGGCCGCCAGGAGTTTTTCGGCCGCGACTTCCATGTCACCCCCGACGTCCTCGTCCCCCGCCCGGAAACCGAGCATCTCATCGAAGCCGCGCTCAAATATGACGTAGAGACGATTCTCGACATCGGCACCGGCTCCGGCGCCATCGCAGTCACCCTGGCGCTCGAAACCGAGGCCCGCGTCACCGCCACCGACATCTCAGCCCCCGCCCTGCAAATCGCCAAAGCCAATGCCCGCCATCTCGCCGCCCTGGTCGACTTCCTCCAATGCGACCTCGGCTCCGCACTCCGCGATCGCTCCTTCGATCTGGTGGTCTCCAACCCTCCCTACGTCGCTGAATCCGCCCGCGTGGCGTTGCAGGCCGAAGTCCGCGATCATGAGCCCCAGCTCGCCCTCTTCGCCGGACCCGACGGCCTCGAAATCTACCGCCGTATCATCCCCGAAGCCGCGCGCCTGCTCAAGCCCGGAGGCCGTCTCATCCTCGAACTCGGCCACGATTCGCTCGACCCCGTGCGCGGCATGGTCGCCTGGCCGTGGCACAACATCGAAATCGTAGAAGACCTGGCCCAAATCCCCCGAGTCCTCTGCGCTCACAGGGAGGATGGATAAGAAATCGCCGCACGATCACCGCACTGACGTGCGGGGTTATCACCCCGAGGCGTAAGCCCGGGGATGCATTCTGAGATCGACCAGAGACCTAAGAGGGGCGTGCGCCAAACACGGGCGGCGCAACGGCCTACTAAGCTACTTGCGCCCCTGCATTTCGTTTTGAATCGCCAGCGCGTTGTGCGACGCCTGATCCCTCATCGGGCCCGGAATTGCCGCCGACGCCTGCATGTACTTCAGCGCCTGTTGCATCCGCGGCTTATCCATCGTCAACTTGGCGATCTGGTAATTCGAGAGGCCCAGATAGTAATTCACCACCCCGAGGCGCGTATTATCGTGAATCAGCGGCAGCGCCGCCTTCATATCGCGATCGCACTCCATCCACATGCCTTTGCCTCCGTAGATGGCGCCGCCGATGTAGTAGCCGCTGGCCAGTCCCGCCGCCTTGGTCCTCTCCCAATCGGCTTCCGCGATGCCCTCGGGCTTGGCTTTGGTCCTCAGCACCGCCACCAGCTTATTTGCGTAGCCGAGCGCCCTGTCCGGGCTCTTGTTAGCCAATCCCTCGGTCAACGCCGCCAGCGCGACCTCATTATCCGGCCGCCCTGCAACGACTTTCGTCATGCCGTCCAGTTGCTTGCCCGGAGCCGTCTTGCCCAGCGCCGCCAGATACGCCGGCGTGCACGTGTCCACATACTTGCTCTTCGGATTCTGCGCCAGCAGAATCTCCACCAACTCCACCGTCTTGGCCGGTTCGGTTACCTGCGCCGCCGTGATTGCCAGCGCATATTCGGTGTAGCCCACCACGTCCTTGCCGTAGTCGACGCGGTCCTTCCAGTCCTTTACCTCGCCCGCGTCCTTCGGCTGCGGAGCGTTCACCAGTTCCCGCGCCAGCTTCAGCGTGGTCGGCGCCTCGGCCTTCACCGCGTCGGCATCCTTCTTGGCGACCGCGTCCTTCAACTTCGTGTAGGAATCCTCGAGATCGTCGGCTCTTATGAATCCCGCCAGGGCAAACAGAGCCACGACAAACATTGTCCTCTTCACTTGGACCTCCTCAAAAGAAAAGGAATTATACACCCAGCGCAAGCCGCGTGTACAGAGGGCGGTAGCGGGATAATGAGAAGCGATGCCTCAGAGGACCGCCGCCATTCTTCTGCTCAGTTCGGAGCCGGTTGTTCGCCACATACTCACGGAGGTGCTCGAAAAATCCGGCTACGTCGTCCGCCCAGCCGCCGACCTTGGAGCCGCCGTGGATCTGCTCGATCGTTCACCAATGGATCTGTTGATCGTTCGCACCTACATCGAGGGGATTCCCGGCCATCAGGCCGCGAAGTACTTACACGAACGATGCCCCTCGATGGGAACCTTGATCGTCTCCGGGTTGCCTGCCGACGACCGTGTTTTCGTTCGCGCTGAGGTCGAGCACTTTGATATTTTTCCCGCGCCCTTTACCGCCGAAGAGTTGGTGGCAACGGTTGATCGCGTGTTGGAAAATCGGAAAGCCGCGTCCGCCTTGAAGCGATCCTCTAACGCCGGTGCAGCGCCCGGTTCAACGCGCTGAGCACCGGACTCGCAGCCTCCGCCTCGGACCTCTCCAGCGTAACCGGCTTTTCGCGCGTCGGCTTCTCCGAGGCGTGCTTCTTGTGCGGGTCTGCCACCGCCTCCAGCCGGATAAATGACATCACTTCCGCCTCGGAAGGAGGATTGTGCTCCAGATAATCCATCCCCTCCACCGTGATCGCCAGTGCGCTCTTGTCGTCGTTGATCACGTAGTTACGTTTCTTCAGGTACCACAGCGCGAAGTTCAGCTCTTCCCCCCTCACCCGGAGCATCCCTTCCATATTTCGCATAGAGAGGCTTGGCTTGAACGATTTCAGACGCATCCGATCATATAAAAGGCACAAGACCGCCGCGCGCAGGACCGCCCCCTGCCCCAGCGCGTCGAAAAACTCGGTCCCGGAGAACTTCGGCCCCCCGGCCTCCCGGTCGATGCCCTTGATCTTGTCGAAGGCGGCCCTCAATTCCGGGTCCGAAAGCACCTCAAATGCTTGATTCAACTGGTCAAACTTCTCTTTGTTCCCGGTGTCCGCGTTGCTAGGATGGTATTTCTGCGACAGCCTGGTATAGGCGGCTTGAATCGTCGCGGAGTCCGAGGTCGGCTCGACCCCCATGACAATGTAATGGTCCTGAAATTTCCCTGCCGGTCCTGCTGACATAGCTATAGAGTCTATCGGCGCTTTGCCCCCCGTTCATGACGGCAAAACTCAGTTCACCCGGTGCCCATTCGCGCAGCCGACTGACGATGTTCCGCGTACCCAACCCCTGACGCAGTGGCCGTCGCCCGGCCGCGGTCGTTTCTTGTGGCGTCCCTCCCACCGTGTTTCGCTAGCGACGCTGCCCCTTGACCTTCGTGTACAATACCAGGGTCCCGGAGACGCGAAATTCCAGCAAAACGCCGGGCCGGGCATCTCGCTCGAATCGGAAGGAGGATCGGTGGTTTACTCTGGCTTCTTGTTTTCTCTAATTCGCGCCGCGCGCATCGTTTTTTTCTGTCTCCCGATCGGCTCCGCCTTCGCCCAACCGCTGATCTTTAGCCGCTCGGTCTATAACGCCGCCAGCTACACGCCGGCTGGCATTCCAGGCGGAGGCGTCGCGCAAGGCTCGATATTCTCCGTCTTCGGAGCCAACCTCGGGCCCACTACGGGCGTCAGCGTCACCGCGTTTCCGCTCGGCACCGCGCTCGGCGGCACAACGATCAGCATCGTACAGGGAAACACCACCGTCGCTGCGATTCCCGTCTACGCCAGCGCGACGCAGATCAACGCCATCATGCCCTCCAACGCGCCCCTCGGCATGGCATCCATCCAGGTCAGTTACAACTCGCGAAAGAGCAATTTCGCGCCGGTGCGCATCGTCAATTCGAGCTTCGGAATTTTCAGCGCGCTCGGAACTGGCCTCGGCCCCGGCATTATTCAGAACTTTATCTCGGCTACTAACCAGCCGATCAATTCCACCTCCGCCGTCGCGCAGAACGGACAGGCGGCCACGCTGTGGGGCACCGGCCTCGGTCCCATCCAGGGCGCCGATAACGTCGCGCCGCCGGTCGGCAACCTCCCCAACGTCAAAGTCGAGGTCTTCGTCGGCGGCGTCTCGGCTCCGATTCTGTACTCCGGCCGCGCCCCCTGCTGCTCCGGATCGGATCAGGTAGTTTTCACCGTCCCGGCCAATGCGCCCACCGGATGCTGGGTGCCTGTCTACGTCCGCACCAACGGCGTCAACGTCAGTAACTTCGTCACCATGGCGATCGGTCCCAGCACAAGCACCTGTACCACCGATGTGCTGCCCAGCGTGACCTCGTCCTTTATCAATGGCACGACCATCGGCGAGGCGCTCACCATGCGCGCGTCCACCTATCACGACGTCGGTGTCCGTGCGCCCGTCACCGCGATCGCCGATTATCACGTCTCCTTCGCGTTCGAACCGCCCGTGGTCCCGTTCCCCTTCAATCCGGCTGTCGCTTTCCCGCCTTCGGGAAGCTGCACGTTCTACACCCACCAAGGTGACATGCTGAATGGAGACATCCTTCCCGGAGCGGCGCCTAAAACGATACCCCTCGATATGGGCATACCGTTTCTGCTCACCGGGCCCAACGGATCGAAGACGCTCACCGCGTCGTTCACCGGCGCAGCTTCCGGTTATCTCGGCGGCCAGGTCTCCAATAATCTCCTGCCCAGCACTCTTTTCCTCGACCCCGGCAGTTATACCGTGCAAGGCTTCGGGGGGCTCAACGTTGGGGCCTTCACCACCAACTACACCATCCCCACGCTGCTCACTTGGAATAACCGTCCGAATGTGATCGACCGCACTCAGCCCCTCACCCTCACCTGGACTGGAGGCGATTCCGGCCAGGTCATCGCCATCGTCGGCTTCGGCGAGGACCTGCCCACCGCATCGAGCGCCGTCTTCGCCTGCATCGCCCCAGCGGGAGCGCTCAGCTTCACCATACCGCCCGATATATTAACCAATCTTCCAGCCACGCGCCCGAATCCTCTGCAGTCGAAGGACATCTTCTACCTGCTGACCCTCTCCGGATCCAGCCTGCAGAAGATTAACGCCACTGGCCTGGATGTCGGCCTCACTTCTTTCTATTCCATGCAAGGGAAAACGGTGGTGCTGCAATGAACTTCCAGCTCTCCCGTGCCTCAAGAATGATGGCCGCAGGCATCGGACTCAGCCTCTGCTGGTTCGTGCTCGAAGCCTGCGACTGCGAAGAGACCAAAGAGGAGAGGTTTCCCGGCTACTGGGTCGCCTGTATTGGGAACAAGCCCGCGCTGATGACTTACGTCGGCGATAGCGCCACCATCGTCAGCAGCGACCCCGCGGGCAACTTCAACCCCTCACAGTGGGACTGCTCGAATCCGAATTCGCCGAATTATAAGGGCTCTCAGGCCCCGAGCTATTCATCGAGCACGCCCAGCGGACCGGGCGGCTATGCGCGCGTGCACCGCAATGCTTCCGCGACCGGCTCTTCCCCGTCCGCCTATCTTCCGCAGCAGTTGCGCGCGCTGCCGTTTTTGCCGCAGATTCCTCCTCTGGCCACTCCGCCTCCCTGCGACTCCTCGTATCCGGATGTCCTGCGGCCCATCCACACTCAGGCCATCGTCACCCGGGTTTCCACCTGCCCGTTTGCCGTCAAGACGTCGATTCCCGTCCAGACGCGGCCTCTGCAAATCGCCATCACGCCCGATGGCTCCCTAGCCCTGGTCACCAGCTTCGACAACGCGGTGAACTTTATCGACCTGTCCATGAACAAGGTCGTCTACACGCTCAACACCGGCGACTCCATCAATCCCAACGGCCTCGCCATCTCGCCCGACGGAACCACCGCCTATGTGAGCAATTTCACCGCCCCCGGCCAGTCGTATATCGTCATCAACATCGCCAACCGCACGGTGACCAACACCATCCCGACCATCGTTCAGTACCCGCAGGGCCTCACCCTCACGCCCGATGGTTCGCAGCTCTGGATTACCACGCCACTCTATTTCGGCGTCGACGTCTTCGACACGCTCACCAACACGCGCATCACCAGCCTGAACATCAGCTACACCACCGACGTCGCCTTCAATTCGCTCGGCACGCGCGCGTACATTACCAGCCAGTCCACCACGCCGGGTACCGTTGTGGTGGTCGATACGGGGACATTCCAGATCCTGAACACCTACACGGTCGGCAACACGCCAACGGACATCTCGATGTCCTACGGCGACCAGTTCCTGGTGGTGAATAACTCCGTTGACGGCACCATTTCCGTGATCGACCTTCTGCAAAACCAGGTCAAGACCGCCAAGGTCGGCGCCAACCCCAGCGGCATCGCCTGGGTTCACTAAGAAAGCCGTGATCCCCTATTTCCCCCAGCCCGCGCTCACTCTCGGGCCGGTGCAGATCCACGCCTTCGGAGCCCTGGCCGCGCTCGCCGTCGTCCTCGGCGGACGCGTCATCATGATCCGCGCTCATCGCCAGGGCATCCCCGTCGAGCAGATGTTCCGCTTTTCGTTTTGGGTCTATGCGAGCGCGATGGTGGGCGCCGTGGTCTCCAAGTTCATCATGGACGGCCCGCAGTCCAGCCTCGGCGTCCGCTCCGCCGGAGGCATCGCCGGAGGATTCGTTGCCGCCATGGTCTGGTGCCGCCATCGCGGCCTGTCTTTATACGAATCCGTCCGCCGCCTGGACATCGTCGCTTACGCGATGCCTTTGGCCTGGATGATCGGTCGGCTCGGCTGTACGCTCGCGCACGATCACCGCGGCCTCGCCTCCACCAGTTGGATCGCCGTCAAATTTCCCGAAGGCCCACGCTACGATCTCGGCCTCATCGAGTTTCTCTACCTGATCCCTCTCACGCTTCTCTTCAAGATTCTCGACCGCCGCCCCCGCCCAGTCGGCTTCTTCCTCGGCCTCTACGGCATCCTCTATGGAGGCTTCCGCGTCTGGCTCGATACGCTCCATATTCAGCCCAACCGCTTCATCGGCGGCTGCGTCGCCGTCTTCTTCGGCGTCCTGTTCAGTCTCTACGCTTGGCGCAATCCTACCCCGCCACCATCTTCCCGATCCTCGCCAGCCCTTCCCTCATCAGCCCCGGATTCTTCAGCGCGACCTTCATCAACCACGCCGCCGTGAAATTCGATTTGAGCGCCTCGGCGAACTCGTCCGGCGTCAGCATCTTCAGCATCTCCGTCCCGCGATCCCAACGCGCATCGTCCCACCGCGCGATTCTCCGGTTGATCTCCGCAGCGATCTTCAGATTCCGCCCGTGCTCCCGGTTCCACCTCTCCTCGAACCGCTTGAGAAATCTCTTCGAGCGGTCCCCCGCCGGTACCGCCTCGCCCGCTACTTCGCCTGCCATCTTTCCAGCCCAAATCGCCCAACGGATTCCTTCGCCCACCAGCGCCGACGGATGCCCCGCCGCATCGCCCACGCCCAAGACCCCATCGCCCGCGAACGCCTCCATCACCCCATCCGACGGAATCAGCCCGTAGTGATACTCCACCGGCTGCGCGCCCTTCAGATTCACGCCGAACTCCGCAGCCTTCTCCATCAGCACCTCCAGATACCGCTCCGGATGCTCCGGCGAATCGTCGTGAATAATCCCAACGCCCACGCGCACTCGCCCGCGCCCCCACGGAGCCACCCATGCATACCCCGACGGAGCGATCTGGCTCCCCACAATCAGCACCACTTCATCCGGATCGCACATCGGCGCGTACAAATCGTACTCCGCTCCCACGCCGAACCGCCTCGATCCCTCCGACACGCCGCACTGCTTCAGCAGCTGCGACCGGTATCCCGTCGCGTCGATCAGCACCTTGCATCCGTACTCGATCTGCGCCCCCGTCACAGTCTTCGCCCGAACTCCAGTCACCACGCCATTCGTCACCACCGGAGCCTCCGCGGCCGACCCTACGCGCACCACCGCCCCCGCCGCAATCGCCCTCTGTGCCAGGTATTGAAAGGTCCCGTGAATATCCAGCACGCAGGCCATCGGCTCCGCGTAGTCGAACGCCGCGCTCTGGTTCGGAGACACAAAACGGCAGCGCCGGATCGGATGATAAAGCGTCTCCGGAATACCCAGCGCCTTCATGTCATCAATGAAGGTGCCCCCCGTCGTCCGCGCCGGCGATCCGATCTCGCGATTCCTTTCGAGCACCAGCACCCGCGCGCCCGCCTTCGCCGCCGCTTCCGCCGCTGAAAGCCCACCTGGCCCGCCGCCCGCCACCACCACGTCAAATTCAGTCACTCTCTTGATCTTAGCAATCCGGGTCTCTTTGCCCTTATAAGGGATTGTTGGACAAAGTTTCGGATTGCTTAAGCTCAAACAGAGGCGAGGACCGGCAATCAAATACAATACACTGTGGCAAGAAAATTGCGTCCGATTGATCGAGATGGCCGAGTTTGCAGTATCAAGTGATCGTTCCCAGATGACAGCTCTAATGAAATACAGTACTTCCGTACTCCTGCTCGCAGCGTTCCTCGCCGCCTGTTCCAAGACCCCTCAGCAGAGGGAAGGTAAATTCCTCGCGATGGGACGAAAGCATCTCGAAAGCCAGGATTACCAGAGCGCCATGCTCGATTTCAGGAGCGCCTCCCAGGCCATGCCGAACGATCCCGAGCCTCATTATCAACTCGGCCTGGCAGCCCTCAATCTCGGCTATGGGCAAGCCGCCGCCAACGAATTCAGGCGTGCCGTCGAGCTCGATCCTAAACACATCGGAGCGCAGTTGAAGCTGGCTCAGTTGATGGGCGCAAACCGGAATCCGGACATCATTCGGGAAGCCGAGAAGAAGGCTCAGGCGATTTTGGCGATCGAGCCCGGAAACCCGGATGCGCTTCAGGCCTTGGCCGCCGCCGAATTGCGCCTGGGCGACAACCCCGGGGATGCCGTCGCGCACCTCCAGGAGGCTCTCGAAAAGGTTCCCCAGCATCTGAGCTCGGCCATGACCCTCGCGATGGAGAAACTGAGCAGGAACGATGTGGCCGGCGCCGAAAAGGTGATGCTCTCGAGCGCCGCGGCGGCTCCCTCCTCTCCGGAACATGCCGTGTTTTTGGCCCGCTTTTACATGCTGATTCACAAGCCGCAGGAAGCCGAGCGGCAGCTCCGCCGGGCGCTCGATCTCGATCGCGCGAACGGACCCGCGTTGGTCGCCCTGGGCGGCATGTTGTATCAGGCCGGCAGATCGGACGAAGCGGGACAGCTTTATGAGCGCGCCTCGAGGCTGCCCGCTCCCCAGTACCGCTCGCTTCACGCCAAGTTTCTCTTGGAAACCGGCAAGAACGATGCCGCGCTCGCGGAGTTTGAGCGCCTCTATAAGGCCGACCGCGGCGACCGCGATGCGCGAGGCCGTTTGATTGCGGCCTACCTCAAATTACATCGGATCTCCGACGCGGAAAAGATTCTCGACGACGCCATTAAACGGAATTCTCAGGATGCCGAAGCGCGGCTGCAGCGCGGCGATCTGCTTCTCGTGAGCGGCAAGTACCGCGAGGCGGAGACCGATCTCACTGAGGCCTTGCGCTTTCAGGCCGACAAGCCTGCAGCGCATCTCGCCATGTCCAAGCTTCACCAGGTTCGCGGCGAGACCGACCGGCAGATCCAGGAACTCACCGAGGCGCTGCGCCTTGACCCTGGAATGCTCTCCGCGCGCCTGTCGTTGGCTCATGTCCTCATGCTCAAGCATTCCGCGAATCTCTCCCTCGAGGTTCTCTCGAAGACTCCGGAGAAGGACAAAATGGATCCCAGAGTGATCGCGGAGCGCAACAACGTGCTCTATGCTCTTGGGGATTTTGCCGCGATGAGAAAGAGTATCGATCAGGGTCTTGCGAACTCACGCGATCCTCTTATTCTTTTTCAGGACGGCCTGCTGCGCCTGAGATTCAAGGATTATAAGGGCAGCCGCGCATCGCTCGAGGAAGTGCTCCGGCAGCACCCCCGGGATTGGAACGCTGTTGAAGCGCTCGCGTTAGGCTATCTGGCCGAGCAAAGGACCGCCGAGGCAACGAGGGTCGTTAAGGAATACACTTCGCGTGCGCCCGATGCCGCGAGCGGCCAGGAGTTTCTCGGTTCATGGCTGATCCGCATGGGAGATCTGGCGGGCGCGCGCGCTGCGTTTCAGGCAGCGAAATCTCTTTCGCCTGCGGAGTCCGCTGCCGATTTAAACCTCGCCCTGTTGGATTACAACGAAAAGAAGTTCGATGCCGCCCGCAATACTCTGGCGAACGTGTTGAAGCGGGAGCCGCACAATTTTCAGGCGCTGATTCAAATGGCTCAGATCGAGCATAAGACGGGCCAGCCCATGGAGGCCATCGCGTACTACGAGAAGGCGATTCAGGAGAATTCGAACGATGCCCCGGCCTTGAACAATCTCGCGTATCTGCTGGCGGATACCGGGAAGGATCCGGATCGCGCTCTGACGCTGGCCCAACGCGTGAAGGAACTCCTCCCCAATAGCCCGACTGTGGACGATACCATTGGATGGGCATACTACAAGAAGGGTCTCTTCCAACCTGCGTTGGATCATTTGAAACAGCCTTCGATCGAGCCGCGGCACATGTGCCATCTTGCGATGACCTATTTCCAGCTCGGATACCGTCACCAGGCTTACACGATCTTACAGGCCGCGATGAAGGCAGATCCCTCGCTGCCCGAAGCCAAAGAAGCCATGGCGCTTCTGGGAACCACCCAATAACCGCGGTACCGAAAAATGGCATACGATCCAAAGGATTGGTCACTCGTTCCCGCGCATCAGAGCATCTATTTCTCTCATTCCACTGTATGTTTCTCGATGGCCCCAGACGTGCTCTAGTTCTGGCATGAAGCCTCGGATGCTATTCTCAACTGTCTTGACGCTCGTCGGTATTGCCGGCTGCGCGGGCGCAACGACCTTTACCTTCAATTTCAACACGCTTGCCGAAAATGCCGTTTCCTACTATCTGGCGGGAGGGAACTCTCCTGGTACGACGTCAATCAACAACGCCATCGCGCAATATATGGACTCCGTCATTGGTTGCACGAATTGCGTGAGCGTAACCGGCGCGATTGCGGATAAGACCTATTCAGGTGAGGGCTATGTTGTTGGCCCGGGTGGTGTTCCGGAGACTCTCGGCACTTCAGACGGCGCCACCAGCAATAGCAGTAAGACGCCGAGTTGCACCTCGGCCACTTTGACCACGAGTTGCACCGATACATTCCTCGCCAATACGAGCGATGACAGCAGCCAGCGTTCTCAAGAGATTTCGATCTCCTTTACCGGACTATCGATCAGCAGCGTGGGTTTCGATTACGAAATCTTCCCGGACGGCAGTTGCTCGCAGCTCGACCCGGCTCATTGCGGCGGAACTGGCGACCCGAACCGGCCGGACTTCATATTTACGACCGGTGCGGCCTCGGGCGGCACTCAGATCTTCCAGACCTTTGGATTCACACCGTCGAGTGGGGGTCCCAACGGCATTTCCACGAAGGACGGGAACACTACTATCTATGCCCCGCAATTTATCGGCACGACCGGTGGCATGATCAGCGTCGGTGGCGTTTCAGAACTAAATTTTGTCGACTGGCCGGCGACGATCGGCATCGACAATCTCGTGATCACGACGAACGGGACGGTTCCCGAGCCCAGTTCCGTCCTCCTGCTGGCGACGGCCTGCGCCGGTGCGGTCCTGTCTCTCCGGCGGAAATTCAACCGGCAGTCGTAGGATCATCACTCCTGGAATAAAGTAGAGAACCGGCACCGCTCGAAGGCGGTGCCGGTTTTGCGTTTCTTAGGCAGCAGAGACAGCCCTCTATCGAGTAAATGAACTTGCCCCCGTCGTCCGCGCCGGCGAACCGATCTCGCAATTCCTCTCGAGCACCAGCCTACGCCACCGAACCCCCGCACCCGCCTCCCACGACAAGCACGCCAAATTCAGTCATTCCTCCCGATCTTAGGCAACCGTGGCGCCGGAAATTGACCGGAAATGCCATTCGTCAATGTAAGCCCAGGATCCGTCGGAGATTTTCTCTTCATTGACGAACCGAAACTCTTCCGCGTTGATCTTCGTCCACGTCATGCGCCACTCGCATTCGATGCCGATCATCGTCATGAGTCCGGAGAAAGCGATCCGGTCTCCGGCCCAGCCCTCCTTGGAACGCAACATCCCAAACGAGCCGCGAGTGAGCACGTAGATCCATTGCCGGCTGAACGGATCGAATGTCAGAAAGCGATGTTGCGTGGCATCGGGAGAAACCATGCAGACCCAGCCATCTTCCGTGATCGCGAACCGTTGCGTGCCGATGTCCGTGTAAGCCGGGCTCGAGCGAGTCTGCGGAACAAGATTCTCATATCTCCATTCGCCAACGATCCATCGGAACCGCTCGATTTCCGCGGCTCGGGCAGCGGAGGCTTCTACGGCGACTTCAGGGGCAAATATCCCTACTTGCCGAGTGGGATCCACCCGCGACGGTCCCATCACCATGACGCCTCGGTCGAATAGCTCTTCGATGAGCATGGGCTCTCTGGTATTATACACAACGATGGTTGTGCATAAGGGGACCAAGTTCGATTCGGCCGTCGTTCCCTCGGAACTGGACCTAGGCTATCTGGGCTTGTTCCTGGGGCTCCGGATCAACGAACTCGTCGCGGAGAGTCTGGCGTCCGCCGGATTCGGGAAGGTGAAACAAAGCCACGGGTACGTGGTTCAACACTTGATTGAGCAGGACCGGACGATCACCGAACTGGCCGGGAGAATGGAGGTCACTCAGCAGGCGGCCTCCAAGGTTGTGCGGGAGATGATGGAGCTTGGCATTCTGGAAGCGGTCCCCGCGGAGGATCGCCGCGCGAAGCAGATCCGTCTCTCGAGCCGTGGCTGGCAATCAGTGAAGCTGGCTCGCACGGCGAGACGCCGGATTGAAGCCAGATTGAGGGCAAAGACCGGCGCTGCTTACGCCGGTGCGAAGGCGACTCTCTTAGCATGCCTCACCGAGCTCGGCGGCCTGAAGAGAATAGAGTCCCGCAGAATCCGGGAGCCGCGCTGAAATAATGGCCCAGCCAAGAACGCAGCCTCCGCAGCACCTCCTGCGTGTTTATGACTTCCTTATGCTCTGCCCCTAGTATTCTTTACCTTTGATGAATATACTTGGGCAAGGAAGGCGCATTGTGTGCGTCGGGAGTAGTCTCAACAGCCGTTCGCGTTCGATTTATGATCGCGTCCATGCGTTCGTCATGGAGCGACCTCCGCAGGTAACCCTGTCCTAAACGCATCGTGCGAAACCGCTGTCTCAAGGATCACTGTATGATCACTCAAAAAACAATTCTGAAATGCTTGCTTGCTTCGATTCTCATCGGACTGCCTGCATGGGCCGGAGATAATTCTGCCCTTGCCTCTCTCCGTGGAACTGCTCATTCTCCGGAGGGGATTCCCATTCCTGGAGTTCGTATCTTTGCCCATCATGTCGAGGACAATCGAGACACGACGTCCACCAGTGGAACGGATGGCTCCTTCACAGTCGAAGGGCTGAAACCAGGTCAATATCAAATCTATGCCGGTAAGGCCGGCTTCGTCAGCTCATCCATTACTCTGCAGCTTCCTCCGCTCGAAACCACAAACATCGATCTACCTTTGCAGCCTGCGGGAACTTCCGCCGAGTCCGCGTTATTGAAAGCTCTCGAGTCCATGCAAAAGCGAATGGACCAGTTGGAAGCCGAACTGCACCAGCTCAAATCTCAAACACAAGCCAGCGCGCTGCCCGCCCACGAGACAAACACACAGGAGAGCCCTGCGCGATTACCGTTAGTGGCGTCCCTGACTCGTCCGCCGGTGAACTCCCTGCCTCCCTCCACTTCTTCGGTCGCAAAGGCAGAGCCCTTCAACCTTCCGACGCCCGAGCCTCAACAGCCGGGCGGCAAGGCTGCGGTAGCCACTCCGCCGACGCCTGTTGCGCCTCCTCAGCACATTATTCCCGACGCTTTACAAGCCCCCGAAGCCGCCGCCGGAGTGGATAATCAGACTCCCTTCGCGTACGGCGATTTCAGCTGGCTTAACGGAAGCGCACGCACCAAGGACACCGTACTCGATACGAAATTCTTCACTCCGGAAGCTCGATTCGATACACATTACATGGAAGACTTCAACCAGCCCGTCGATCACACCATCGTCGGGTCCACCGAATCGTTCCGCTCGGGTGAAGTCCAGTTGGAGCAGATCAGCGTCGGCGGTGACTTCCACTGGCAGAACGTTCGCGGACGGGTCCTGTTCATGAACGGCTTGTTTGCCGTCACCACGCCGCGCAACGACGCCAGCGCCGGTGTTGGCCAGTGGGACCTCCGCGGCGCCTACCGGTATGTTTCGGAAGCCTACGGCGGATATCACTTCAACGTCAATCACGGCCTCAACGTCGACGCAGGAATCTTCGTGTCGTACATCGGCCTGTTCAGCTACTATAACTTCGATAATTGGGCTTACCAGCCGTCGTATGTGTCCTCGAACACACCCTGGTTTTTCAATGGCGTCCGCGTGCAGTGGTTCCCGACCAACAAGTTGAAAATCGAACCTTGGTTTATCAACGGATGGCAGTCTTACGCCAAATACAATGGCCATCCGGGCGTGGGAGGACAGCTTCTGTGGATGCCGAAGGAGTGGTTCAAGCTCGTCGCAAACCAGTATGGACTCGGACAGGATAACCTGGGTCTCCCGAGAACGGAACGCATTCACACCGACGACAGCATCGAGGTCCGCTACTATAACAAGCCTGCCAGCCTCGGCCTCTCGAAGATGGCATTCTCCCTCACCGGAGACGCCGGGTGCCAATATGGCGGCGGAATTCAATGCCTCGGCGCGCCAAGCAAGAACAAGTCATCGTTCGTGGGGTGGATGCTCTACAACCGGATGTGGTTCCACAAAGATCTGCTCGGCCTCACGCTCGGCGGCGGATATATGAACAACTACGGCCGCTATCTGACCCTGCTGCCGCCCATTAACGGCGCCGACGCTGTCTCGGGTACTCCCTACTTTACGGAAAACCCCGGCCAGAAAGCCCATATGTGGGATAGCACGGTCACTCTCCAGTACATGCCCAGGCAATACATCACCTGGTTTGCGGAGGTTGGATATCGCCACTCCGATGTCCCGTATTTCGCCGGTCGGGGAGGCGTCACGCCTCCGGGCGGAAACACCGGATCGCCGCAGTACTACACCTGCTCCGCCGGCGGATCTGCCGGAACCGCGGTTCTGGCGGCAGCCGAAGCCGCGTGCGGAGGCGGGCTCAGCAGCGTCTGGTTCCCCGACCTTCGTCGCAGCGAAGCGAAGCTTTCTTTCGGTTTGCTGGTAAAGTTTTAAGCAAGTGTCATGCGCAGTTTCGTGATCCAGTCTCTTTGCCTGACCGCGGCCGCAGCGCACCTGCCGGCCGCGGATCCGGTTTGGAAGACCAAGCCGCCCACCCAGTGGACCGAACAGGACGCCAGACAGGTCCTGACCGCGTCCCCATGGGTGAAGGAGATCAAGGCGACCGTCACGCGCCGTCTAACGGAAGACCAGCTCCGGGAAGGCGGACAAATGGGACAGCCCCGCGGCGTGGGCAACGAGGGAGTGGATCCGAAGGGCAGCGGGCCCACGGTGTCGCCGAACGTCTTCACGGGCCGCGGAGGCGAAGACCGCGGCTCTCGCTCCCTTCCCCAGCCGATCACCCTGAAGCTGCGTTGGGAGAGCGCGCTCCCGATTCGTCTCGCGGAACTGAAGTCGCACGAAGTCGAGCCTCCCACGTTGTCGGCTGACGGCTATTCGATCGCCGTCTACGGCATTCCCGGCGATTTCAAGGGCGACCCCAAGCGCCTCGGCGAGCCTCTGAAGAATCTGGCCTCGCTGAAGCGCGAGGGGAAGAAGGACGTGAAGCCGTCGAGCGTGGAGGTCTTCCAACGCGAAAACGGCGTCGTGGTCGTCTATCTGTTCCCTTTGTCCGCCGAAATCACCAGCAAAGATCAGCGCCTACAATTCGAAGCCCACATCGGCCGGATTGTCTTCGTCCAGAACTTCGAGCTGAGTGAAATGGAGTTCCTGGGCAAACTGGAACTCTGACGAAAAGGAATGCCCGCCCCGTGGCGCGCGCCGCCGGCGTGCCGCGTCGACCGCCGGGTCGACGTGTGGATCCGCCTGCCGCAATTTTCTGTGCTTCCCAACAAAAACCAGTCAACCACTACTCTCTCCCCATAGGACACCTCAGCGGGGTTTTCAAGAACTCAGTACCGAGTTCTCGATGATTGTTGACAGGAAACCGTGCCTTGGCCTAATATAGGACCAAAATAGTCCTGGATCTCAAGGAGCGATGTTGCGACTAGTTCGCAGGAGAAAAAATGCCAATGACTACCACGACTTGCGACGCAGTCGCAACTAACGGCACGGGAGGACACCTCCAATTGGAGCGCCGTTCCCTGCTCGGTGAGCTCGTTTCAAAGGGTGTCCGCCTCACGGCTCAACGCAAGGTCGTAGTCGAGATCATTCAGAACGCGACTTCGCATCTCGACGCGGCAGCCTTGTTAGAGGAAGCGCGAAAGCGCGAGCCGAGCATCGACCGGGCTACGGTCTATCGGACCATCGACCTCCTCAAGAGACTGCGGCTGGTGGACGAACTCGACCTGATGCATCTAAATGGGGAAAAGCACTACTACGAGGTCAAGACCAGACGGGATCACCTGCACTTGGCGTGTTTTCAGTGCGGCCGCATCGAGGAGTTTATGACCTCGCGATTCGAAGAATTGAAAGCAGAGATTTCAAGCCGAACGGGATTTCAAATCCAGGTTGCCCGGCTGGAGGTCGGCGGGCAGTGTGGTGCCTGCCGCGATTCAGCTAGCAGCCAACATCCATGTCCAGGTCGGTCCGGTGACCGTGACCCTGGAACCGCAGGCGTACATGCAGTTCGTCGAGATGGTATCGACCAGCGCGGCGAACTTCGAGATGTGGCTCCAGATCAGGGCTGGCAAATGTCCGAACGGTTGTCTGGAGCGGGGACCGGATGAAGGGGAGAACAAGGAAAAGGGGACCCTATGAAATTTATCAAGGAGAAGAACGGAATGAAGTTCAAAATCAAGAGGGCGCGCAAGAAGGAAGCGCTAAGGAACACCCGGAATAATTGGCCGATCACGTATCGATTGACGGCAATCGGAACGCTCGTTGCATGTTCCGCAATAGGCAGTAAGACGATTAATGTGGCTTACGCACAAGGCGTGCCGCCGTCAAGCGGTGCGATAACTCAGACGCAGGCTCAGCGCTTTGATATCGCGCCTGGACCGCTTTCAGAGGTGCTTCCGCAGTTCGCGAGTGCCGCGGGCATCACATTTACGTTGGCCGTCGATTCGATCGGCACGCTCACATCGCCCGGTGTTTCCGGGACGTTTACGATTCAAGAGGCGCTCGAGCATCTGCTCGCAGGGACCAGCGTGACCTTCCGCTTCACAGCGCCGGCCGCCGTGACCTTCGGGCTTCGAGGCCAAGCCGAGTCCGTCAACGTGACGGCGCGTGCTCCCAGCGCCGATCCCTATGCAGACCCGGAAGCGCCCTATAAAGCCGATCGCCTGTCATCGAGCAAGTTCACCGAGCCGGTCCTGAACACGGCGAAGACCGCGACGGTCCTGACTCAGGAGGCGCTCGAGGACAAGCACGCCACGACCCTCCGCGAAGTGCTGCGCTCAACGGCCGGTATCACGCTGGGGTCGGGCGAAGGCGGCAACGCCTTCGGTGACCGCTTCTTCATTCGCGGCTTTGATGCGCGCAATGATGTCTTCGTCGACGGCGTTAGGGACGCCGGTGTCAGTATCCGCGAAACATTCGACGACGAGCAGGTGGAGATCCTGCGGGGGCCGGCCTCCTCCTTCGCCGGCCGCGGTACCACGGGCGGCGCGCTGAACATCGTCACCAAGGAGGCCCAGAGCGCCGATTTCTATCACCTCGGCGTGGAGGGCGGCCTCGGCGACTCTACTCGGCGCGGCACCGTCGACATCAATAAGAAGATTAGCCCGGTGCTGGACGTGCGCCTCAACGGGCTGGTTCAGTACGCCGATGTCGCCGGGCGCGACTTCACGACCGACAACCGGTGGGGCGCCGCCGGCGCCGTGTCTTATCATCCGACCGACCACTTTAAGATCACCGCCAACTATTCGCACACGGACCTGTGGGGCCTGCCGGACTTTGGCGTGCCCACAAACCAGGTCACGCGTGAGCCCGTTACCGAAAGCGGTGTGCCGCGCAACACCTACTACGGCACGGTCAATCGAGACTTCACCAAGTCGACGCAGGATGTCGGAACGGTCGACGGTGAATGGAAGATCAACGATCACGTGACGCTCGATAACAAGCTGCGCGCCAGCCATTCGCTGCTGAACTACATCGGAACGATCCCCGAAAACCCGAGCGCCAGCGGCGCAACTGCGCCCTATTCTTCGAACCTGAACTTCTATTCAGGCTACGTCCAGTTGAACGCGCAAAGCCGGTACGAGCCGGTGACCGTCGTTGCCGACCAGCCCGAAGCCAGGATCAAATTCAACACCGGCGAGTTCCGTCACACGGCGGTTCTTGGAGGCGAATTCTCTAACGAGCGGCTCAGCATCCAGGGCTACAGCGGACTGACTTCCGAACTGACGACCGGGGCCGTGGCTTTCGCATCGAGCGGAGCGCCGATCGTCAGCGTCCTCGATCCGCCACACTACCTGAACGGTAGCGGAACGTTTCAACTGGCCGGCAACCAATTAAATTACAAGGTGGGCACCAAGGCAGTCTACCTCATGGACACCGCCAACTACAGGGATTTCATTATCCTCAGTGGCGGTGTCCGTTACGACGACTACAATATCAAGTCGTCCAACAACACGGCCGCAAAGTCGGCGGATGACGGCATCACCAGCTACAACGCGAGCTTGCTGGTGAAGCCGGTGAAGATCGGTAGCATTTACTTCGCCTACGCAACCGCGGCCGACCCAGTGGGTTCTGAACTCGATGCCACATCCAGCTCATATGGCGGACTGGCGGCGACGCAAAACGCAACGCAGATCTTTGGTCCGCAAAGGAGCCGGTCCTACGAAATCGGCACCAAGTGGGAGCTGCTGAATCGGCACCTGTTGTTCACCCTCGCTCCCTTCCAGACCGATGTGACCAACGCGCGCGAAACTGCGCCGAGCGGGTTGCCGGGCTATACCAGTGGCCAGATTGTGCCGAACGCAGCCTACCGCGTGCGCGGCGTCGATATCGAGGCTGCCGGCAAGATCACATCTAAATGGAGTGTGATGAGCGGCTTCGTGACGATGGATCCGAAAGTGACCAAATCGATCGTGCCGAACAACGTCGGGCTGCAATTGGCCAACATCGCACCCCAATCTTTCAACCTCCTGACCAGATACCAGCTTACGAGACGGCTGGAACTCGGCGGACAGAGCGTGTACGCCTCGAAGATAAAGGGTGGTTCGCTGCTAGCTGCAAACGGTGGTATCGCCTACCCCGGCACTCCGAATCCTACCTTCCTACCCTCCTATTGGCGGTTCGACGTCTTCGTCGAACAAAGGATCAACAGCTTCGTGAGCCTGAAACTCTATGGGCAGAACCTGACTGACAAAACCTACTACGACTCCCTGTACCAGAGCGCGCAGCCGTTCGTCAAAGTCGCGCCCGGCCGGGCGGTCTATCTGAGCTTGGCCTTTAACTTTAATAAGTGGTAGGTGATTGACACATGCTGATCTGCATCCCTGATGTCCTGAGCAAAGATGACGTGGCGGATTTCCGCCAAATCATGGACACCCAAGCGTGGGAGGACGGACGATCCACGGCCGGGGCGCAATCGGCCGAGGTGAAGAAAAACGAACAGCTTCCACCCGACGGCAAGACCTCCCGGCAACTCGGAGAGCGGATTCTCCGCGCGCTCACTGCCAACACCCTGTTCGTCTCGGCCGCCGTGCCGCTGCACATCTTTCCACCGCTGTTTAACCGTTACGTCCCGGGGCAGTTCTTCGGCGAGCACGTCGATAACTGCATCCGCGGCGACCACCTGACGGGCCTGCGCATCCGCACCGATCTTTCGGTCACCCTGTTCCTGTCGGAGCCTGAGGAGTACGATGGCGGCGAACTGGTGATCGACGATTACTATGGCTCCCACCGGGTCAAGCTGCCGGCGGGCCATCTCGTCCTTTACCCGTCGTCCAGCCTGCACATGGTAACTCCGGTCACGAGGGGCGCGCGCACCTGCTCCTTCTTCTGGCTGCAGAGCATGATCAAGGACCCGCTGGCGCGCCGAATGACCTTCGACATGGACAACGCAATCCAGGGACTCGTCCACCGGCTGGGCCGCAACGACCCGGAGGTCCGAAAACTCACGAACATCTACCACAACCTCATCCGGCACTGGGCGGAACTGTGAACAGAATGGGGAAAACCGGGGACAGCCCGCGGGGGAAAACCGGGGACGGAAAACCGCGGAAAACCGGGGACAGCCCGCGTTTTCCTTGAGAGTTCGCGTGCCGCTCCGGAACTCATTTGGTGATGCCGAGAATGGCGAGAGCGGTGCTGGTTGGCGTACCGCATCATCTGACGCAGCGAGGACTGGACCGCCAGCCGGTCTTCTTCACCGACGCCGACCGGGAGGTCTACCTCGGGCTGGTTCGCTCGGCCGCGGCGCGCTTTGGCGCGGGCGTGCTCGGCTACCGGCGCGGCCTCGCCGCCGGATTGGCTGGAGCAGGAGCCCATGCGCTCGTCCTTCACACCGGCCGAGTGGGCTGCGTTCCTGGAATCGGATACCATGGGCGATGAGGAGGCTTCGCTGCGGAGG
>Ga0335069_10000419_pt1 | contig 72222 bp, 53 predicted proteins | sample Lox_Sample_11_FD_206714 | JGI IMG/M metagenome (GOLD analysis project Ga0335069, IMG submission 206714) | Soil microbial communities from Loxahatchee National Wildlife Refuge, Florida, United States - Lox_Sample_1.1 | ecosystem: Environmental > Terrestrial > Soil > Wetlands | place: USA...
TCCAGATATAGTCTCCGCTGATGACCAGGTTCTTACCGAACGCCTGTTGCAATCCCGCATGGAACTCGTTGCGATAGCCCGGGGTCAATGTACCCGTGACGCCGGGATTGCACGCCAGCAGAGGATTGAGGACGTTGTTCAGACACCCCTCGCTTGAGAGGATGAGATTCTCGTTAAAAGGAGTCTCGAGTGTTCGAGCATAGGAAACCCTCAGAATGGTGTTGGACGGCTTAATGTTGTACGCGATGCCAACGCGAGGCTCGGGCTGGCCGGTGCTGGTCAGGCCGTTGTAAAGATCTCCGCGCAGGCCTAGATTAAAGACCCAGTCTCCGGCCTTGATCTGGTCCTCAACATAGAGGGCCAATTCCTTGATGTCGGTATGGCCAACGTAGGGATAAAACGTGCCGGAACGGGTGAGGTCATAAGGAAGCAAGTCGGGGTTGAATGTGCCGCCCACGGAGGGATCGTTTGAGACCAGGCCGGCCGCCGCGCACTGCGAGGGATCGGTGAACCCCGGCTGCGAATTCCCATCCGCATCCACGCAGGGTGAATTGAACGTTGCGTCGATCACGCCGACCTGATCATTTTCGTCCAGGAGCGTGTGCTGGTATACGACTCCGCTCTTGATATCGTTTCTCCCTTTGTGCAATGTCCATTCCGCATGCCCGCCTGCATTCAGCAGGGTACGTTGCTGGGCGATCGACTGAGTCTGGATAGGGCCCAGATCGGCGAGAGGATTGTGGCTCGGGTAGTAGTTGTAGGCGTCCCGGCGAACAAAGCCGGCCACGTTCAGGACCGAATTGGTGTTGAGAATACGGGTATAGGTTGGCGCAATGTTAAAAGTATTGATCTTCGATCGCTGATCCGTGTCCCCGACGTTATCGAAAACGGGGCTTGCAGATGAACCTCCGCTCACTACGTTCGAGACGTTGAGGTTGTCATACGCGTTGGGATTCTGGAACCAGGAGCGAGAGTAATTGAAGTTTGTATGAATCGAATCGGCGGCGGAAAGCTGGTAATCAACCCGGTCGAACACATTTTGCTCATTGCCTTTGTCATGAAACACGGCAAACTCCGGTGGATCAAGGAACCGGCCGGAGTTCAACCCATCGATCTCGAAGAAGTTACCCCAGCTTTTCCCACCGTAGCCGAGATCGACTGACCCCGTTGCCGTTCCGAATGAGCCGTATGAACTGGTGATGTTGCCGACGGGTTTCGTCAGGCCCATGCCGGATCGGGTAGTCACGTTGATCACCAGGCTCGTCTTTCCGCCATACTCGGCCGGCGGAGCGCCATCGATCACTTCGATAGACTGAACGGCATTCGAGGGCAACTGGTTGGAGAAGACCTTGCTTTGTTGGTCCGTGATGGGCTGGCCGTCCACGGAGAAGGAGTTCGACGCGTGATCTCCTAACCCATGGAACAGGCCGTTCGAGTCAGCGGCGACACCAGGCGATGCCAGCGTGACCAGCGAACTCAGAGAGGACGACGCGCTCTCCAGCGGCAACTTGTCGAACAAACCGCGGTCCACGTCAGTGTGGGCAGTGGGGTCGTTTTCAATCAGGTCGCCGCCTTCGACCGTGATGGTATTGACGGCAGTGCCGACTCTTAACTGAATATTGGAAGTCACAGGAAGAATCGAGTCGACGTTCACGTCTTGAGCGAAGGCACCGAACCCTTGCTTTGTGACTGAGAGGTGATAGGGATTGAAGGGCACATTCGAGAATCGGAAATGGCCCGTCCCGTCGCTCGTTGTCGTTCTGCTGTAAGCGCTGACCGGGTTCTGAATCGTAACCGAGGCTCCCGGAATCACCGCTCCCGATGGATCCGTAACTATGCCTGCGAGAGAACCGGAGTTGGATTGGGCATGCAACAATGAGAACGCCCACGGGAACAGGAATACAAACAGGAAAAAGAGAATGTTGCGCGAAAACGTGCGCATGGACTGCCTCCTGGCAAATCACCAATTGTTTGAGATTGCTCGTCCGCGAGAATTTCCGAATCGGCAAAAGGGGAAGAACAGCTGCTCGCCCGCCTTTCCCAAAAAGAGGAAAAGCCGCGAGCGCAGCGCCTCCCTGCTCTACGTGAATTCGGAAACGGTTCTAAGCGACGGCGACAGTCTGGTCAGGCGGAGGTCTGTTCCAATGTGAATAGGAGAAAACGTGCTCGCGGTACAACCGGGCCGAGGACGGGGCGACCCGACGAACAACGAGGAAAATGGGCCGTGCGCAGGGAGTTGCGGTTGGCCGAATGACGTTATGTACGTTTTGGCAAAGCGCGCAATCCGCGTGCCCGGTACCGTCCGGGTGGAAATGGATCACCTCGACGCTGGTACCGAAGACCAACAGGAATGCAAAGAGCGCGACAAACAGGATCCGAGCCAGGGGATTCGATGCCCGAATTCTGTTGCCCAATACCATAATTAATCATCACTATATACCAGGTTGTCGAATCCGCCAATCAAGGATGCAGACGACGAGCAAGCTGATTGCCATGGATTTGCAGGAGTTGAGATTCACCACATCCATTCACGGAGATGCACGCCGGTTCGACGTTCCCCTGCAACTGAATTGCCTCGACGTCCATTTCTGCGCGGACGTAGACCCTCGATGGTCGGAGCGCACACGCTTCGGCGAGTTTGCCGGAGACCGCCCGATTTAAACCGACAAGTAGTTTGCCAAGTTCTCCAGGCGCTCCATCCAAACCGCTGCGTTTAGGGGGAGAATCATCATGATGACCCTGCAGCTCTGCGGAAAGCGGAGGTCGTCACCGGATCGAGCGCTCGCATCGGAGCGGTCCTGATACTCGCGAGAATTGCGGCCTAAATTGTTGACGATAGAGCAATCTGTCACATTCAGGGCAATTCGTTCATAAATCGGGTACCCAAATCAGTCGGCACGCGAGGAGACAGACCGTTGGCCAAACTCCAGCGATCAACTCGAGAGGATGCGGTTCGCCGGTTTCCTCTCTTGCCATTCATCTAGTCAATGAGCATCGGCAAGGTCTACAGGAATCGCTCTCAATGGGAGTGTATTCTTAGCAGCGAGGTTTCTGAATGACGATTGAAAGCATCCTATTGCAAATTGACTTCGAGATAGCGAGCTGACAGCAGGCGAAGGCGTTGTCTTGCTCTCCACCTTCATCATCACCGTACCGATGCCGCTGCTGTCACCGCCATGCCCGCGGAATGCGCGAGCGGCCATGGAAAGGATGTTCTCGTGGTTCCGCTTTGTGTTCCGCTGAGTACCACATGCGATTAGATCACGATCGTCATCTTTCATTGCCAAGGGCTAAATTGATTTTGCCAACGCGCGGCTGCGACAGATCAAGGCTGGAAGCTTTCCAGGAGCGTCTCTCGGACTGTACTTAGAATTGCTTGCCGCACTGCCTGGTCAGGCATCGTGCGAGCGAGGGCAATCGTTCCGACCATCGATGTCATGAGCATCAGGAAGTTGGAACCCTTTTCATCCGCAGATCTTCCCGGCATGAAGGGAATCAATTCGCCGCGGAACTTTAATATTGCCGCTGAAATGCGCTGTTTCATTGCTGGAGCAGTGCGGGCAATGTCCGGCGCAAGTGCAGCGATCGGGCATCCAATGTCTGCCCGGTCGCACCGTTCGAGCGAGAGATAGGTGGTTACCATGGCCTTCCATGCATCCCGTGAACCTGATTTTTTCGCTGCGTCGATCAGCGTCTTGGTCAATTCCACCAGGCTTTCTTCAATCGCCTCTACCACGAGATCGTCACGGCTTGAGAAGTGTTTGTAAAAGCCACCGTGGGTAAGCCCGGACGCTTTCATCAGCGTCGCAACCGCGGGTCCATTCAGGCCCTTGTTTCGCAGCTGACGGGAAGCGCTCTTCACGATCCGGCGATGGGTTCTTGCTTTGTGTTCGGCGTCGTAACGCATAAGTTAAGGGTATATTGATAATCCCGCTACTTTTCAACAATACGAGGTATGGTCGTACGCTGTTCGGAAAGGACCATCGGATGGACGGCGGAGTAGCAAATAGAACGATACGAAGTGCGTAATCATCAGCAGCGGTACATAAATGATCACGATTGCGTACGTTGAGCCCAACTCACCTGAAACAGCTGGGAGGGCGAGCTTAACCCCATGGTAGTAATCGACCAGGATGTCAATGGCCCCCACGAGATTGAAGGCAACGACTAGCGGCCAGAAAAGCGGCCGTATTCTGATCGCGAGAAGAGCTAAGACCGCGAGTATTCCGGTGGCGAAGTCGCCGTACGCAGCGAAGGGCGCGAATCCTTCAGGCAGATTGTGACCGACGACGCCTGGAAGGATAAATACGAGGCCAAAGAAGCGAAAACTGTGGAGCGTTGCAATGACGCGTTGCGCATCGTGGGGGTTCATCGCCTTGAGCTTGGGAAAGATATACACACTTGTGCAAAGCAGCCAGGCGACATAACCCAATACGAGATGCAGGTTGAAAATGACGGAAGGCGACATCTTTCCCCCTTCAGATTTGGCCGGTTTCCAGACTCTCCAGGATAGGATTACGATAATAATCCTACGGATTCAGGTTTATTGTTCCTGCCTCAAAGATTTGGTGAACAGCGTAGTGTCTCGAATAGACCGATCAACCGCACAGATCGCTCAGTCCATGGGGGGGTGTGATTGCCGTTGAAGCCGCACTACTCAAACGGGACTTCGCCCCACATCTGGTTCTGGTAGCAACTTCGGGAGGCCTCGATGCCGCAAAATTGGGCGCGGTGGATTGGCGAGAGGAGTTTAGGCGCCAAAATCCGCAACTGCCCGAAGTTCGCCCGCACGATGCGGGCGAGGGCTCGTGTGGATTTTGATTGCGCAAATCTCTGTTTGGACGTAATTTGGCTCAGAGTTCCGATATCGAGACCGGAGAGTTTTGAATGAACAGTTTAGCGCTGTTACTGCAGGATCAGCCCAGCCCTGAGCAAGCCATGCACATGATGATGGCGATCATCCCATCATCATCATCTTCGCCATCGTTTGCATGGCGATCGTGATCGTGCCCTTCTGGTTCATCTGCAAGAAAGCGGGATTTTCTCCATTCCTCTCGCTCTTGAACATCATTCCGATAGGCAACCTTGTCCTGATCTATATTCTCGCCTTCGCCGACTGGCGAGTGGTGCCCGCGCCGGTGCCCGGATGGGCTCCGTCGTACCCGCCGCAGCCGCCTTATCCGCCACAGGCGTAGGCGCGGTGAACGCCGGGCGCGCCACGGCGGATGTTAGCATCGTGACAGACAGTTCTCCTCACGATGGCTGATTCCAATCCCTCGCAAAGCGCAGTTCCACGCGTTCGTTTTGCGCCGTCGCCCACCGGGTTTCTCCACGTCGGCAGCGCCCGCACCTTCATCTTCAACTGGCTTTTTGCGCGGCACAACAGCGGCACCATGGTGCTGCGCCTGGACGACACCGATGCCGGGCGCAACACCGAGGCCAGTGTCCTGTCCATCTTCGAAGGGCTGCGCTGGCTGGGCCTGGCCTGGGACGAAGAGTACAAGCAATCCGAGCGCCTCGCCCTGCACCGCCAGGCCGCCGAGGCCATCTTCGCCAAGGGCCTCGCCTATCGCGACTTCACGCCCGCCCACTCGGCGGGCGGCGACCAGGACTCCTCGCAGGGCGCGTGGCTGTTCAACCCAGGCATGCGCGAATTGCCTCGGGAAGAATCCGACCGCCGCGCTGCCGCGGGCGAGCCATTTGCGCTGCGATATCGTGTGCCGCGCGACTCGGAAGCGAAATTCGGAGTCGTCCACACCCTGCAGTTCGACGATCTCGTCTACGGCGCACAGTCGAAGTTGGCCGATGAGGTGGAAGACTTCGCACTTCTGCGATCGGACGGCATGCCGACGTATCATCTCGCCTCATGCGCCGACGACGCCGATCTGAGAATCAGTCACATCATCCGCGGCCAGGATCACCTCACGAACACCTTCAAGCACATGCTGATTTTCGAAGCTCTCGGCGCGCAGCCGCCGCAGTTTGCGCATCTTCCCCTGCTCGTCGCTCCCGACGGAACCAAACTCTCGAAGCGCCGCCACGGCCCCGTCGTCAGCGTGACCACCTATCGCGATGCCGGCTTTCTGCCCGAGGCGTTTATCAACTTCCTCTGTCTGCTGGGGTGGTCGCCGAAGAACGATCGCGAATTCCTTACGCTGGAAGAGCTGACCGCCGCCTTCACGCTCGAAGGCGTAAACCGCGCGAACGCAGTGGTGAATTTCAAGGAAGAAGACCCTTTCGATCAAAAGGCCGTCTGGCTCAATGCCGAACATATCCGCGCCATTCCAGTCGAGCAGCTCAGCGGTGCCATCGAGCCGTTCTTCCGTCAGGCCGGACTGAAGGCCGCGCCGGAGAAGCTGCTGGCCGTTACGCCGCTCATCCGGGAGAGGATCAAACTGCTGCGCGATGCCGCCGGCGCCGCGGACTTCTTCTTTCTCGAGGAACTCGCACCTTACGACCCGGCAGAACTGATCCCTCAGAAGGGTGATGCCGCACTCGCGCTGCGCGTACTCCGGCAAGCCTGCGAGGTGCTGGCTGCGACGCCTTTCGATCACGATTCCCTGGAGAAGGCGCTGCGCGAGACGGCCGCTGCGCTCGGGCTGAAGGCCGGTCCGATGTTCCAGCCCATCCGGGTCGCCGTCTGCGGCCGCAAGAACGCGCCGCCGCTCTTTGAGACGATGGCGGTGCTGGGCCGCGATGTCTGCATCGACCGCATCCGCCAAGCCGAAGCCAAACTCCAATCGCTCTGTGAAGCGCAGCCCGCGGTTTAGCATGAGTTAGAAGTGGAAGCCATGACCAACAACAATACGGAAAGCCCGGACATTCGAACTCCATCCAATTTCCTCCGCGACGTGATCGCCGAAGATGTGCGCACCAAAAGGTACGGCGACGCCGTCGTGCAGACGCGCTTTCCTCCAGAGCCCAACGGCTACCTCCACATCGGCCACGCCAAGGCCATCTGCATCGATTTCGGGCTCGCCGACGAGTTCGGCGGCAAGACGAACCTCCGCTTCGACGACACCAATCCCGAAAAGGAAGAACAGGAGTACGTCGATGCGATCCAGAAGGATATCCGCTGGCTTGGCTTTGACTGGGAGCGCCTCTGCTTCGCCTCCGATTATTTCGGCCAGCTCTACGAGTGGGCCCTGGATCTTATCAAGGCCGGCAAAGCCTACGTCGACGACCTCACGGCGGAAGAGATCCGCGAGTACCGCGGTACCCTCACCGAACCCGGCAAGGACAGTCCCTATCGCAACAGGTCGGTCGCGGAGAGCCTCGACCTGTTTGTCCGCATGAAGAATGGCGAGTTCCCTGATGGCAGCCGCGTTCTGCGCGCCAAAATCGACATGGCGTCACCCAACATGAACCTGCGCGATCCGGTCATGTACCGCATCCTGCATGCCACGCACCACCGCACCGGCGACGAATGGTGCATCTACCCGATGTACGACTTTGCGCATGGCCAGTCGGACTCAATCGAACACGTTACCCACTCCATGTGCAGCCTTGAGTTCGCCGACCACCAGCCCCTCTACCGCTGGTATATCGAGCAGCTCGGCATCTTCCCGTCGCAGCAGATCGAGTTTGACCGTCTTAGCCTCACCTATACTCTGCTGAGCAAACGCAAGCTCCTCCAGCTCGTGCAGGAGAACCGCGTCAGCGGCTGGGACGATCCGCGCATGCCCACACTTTCCGGGCTCCGTCGACGCGGCTTTACACCCGAGGCCATTCGCGCCTTTGTGGCCACCGCAGGAGTGTCGCGGACCAATGGCATCGTCGACATAGAAATGCTGGAGCACTTCCAGCGCGACGACCTGAATAAGCGCGCGACGCGGGCGATGGCCGTGCTTCACCCGCTAAAGGTGGTGATCGCAAACTACCCGGAGGGCAAAGAGGAGTTTGTCGATGTTGCCAACAATCCGGAGGACCCCGCGGCCGGCACCCGCCGCGTGCCGTTTTCGCGCGAGCTCTACATTGAGCTGGACGACTTCCGGGAGGTTCCTCCGCCGAAATACTACCGCCTGTCACCGGGCAAAGAGGTGCGCCTGCGCAATGCCTACTTCGTGACCGCCCACAGCGTGATCAAGGACGCAGCCGGCAACGTTATCGAGGTGCACTGCACTTACGATCCGGCCAGCCGCGGCGGCAACTCTCCCGATGGACGCAAGGTAAAGTCGACGATCCACTGGGTCTCGACCGCGCACGCCTTTTCCGCGGAGATTCGGCTCTACGACAAGCTGTTCACCAAGGCCGATCCCGGCGACTTCGAAGAGGGTCAGAGCTTTCTCGACAATCTCAACCCCAACTCGCTCGAGATTTTGTCGGGCGCCAAGCTTGAACCATCTCTTGCCAGCGCCAAGGTCGAGGATCGCTTCCAGTTCGAGCGCGTTGGCTACTTCTGTCTCGATCCGGATTCGACGCCGGAAAAGCTGGTATTCAACCGCACCCTGGCATTGAAGGACGCGTGGGCGAAGATTGAGAAGAAGGCGGGGGCGTAGAGCCCGCCGGGGCAGCACAGAGGATCGGATGTTCAATCTTGCAAGTTCTCGGAGTCCGGTTCCAAGCGGACATCGAGCTTGATTGGCTTTCCCGGCTGCACCCAAATCGCCTTTCAGAACGGCGCAAAGCCTGGGAAGCCGACCATTACGTCATAATGCCCGTCTGGGATCTGGATGGAGAACTTCCCTGCACTGTCCGCTTGAAGTGCATAGCTTGGTCCGCCCGCATGCTCATGAATCCAAATGAAGGCCCTCGCGATTGCGGCATTTTCGGCCTTGTCCGCGATTCTGCCCTAGAAGTCGGCTCCAACCAAAGCCCGTTGAGAGAAAGCAGCCGAGTATGCCGAAAGCGATAGGAGCGCAGCAAGAAGAAGCACAGTCTTCCGCCTCATAACTTTCCCCCAATGAGCTAAATGGATAGGATATGCGCGTTCCCCAGCTCGCGCTCCTGCGATCGCAATTCTTTAAGACCTAACGATCATTTGTCGCAGGATCGAATTCCTGTCAGTCGGCAACCGCGAAGGCCTTTCCTTGCTCGAAGTACTCCCGCAACCTTCGCAACCGAGTACGGAATTTACCCCGGAACTTCATCCATGCATGCCGGTTCCCCCACAACACCGTCATCCTGAGCGGAGCGAACGCCGAGCAAAGCGATGCGAAAGCGAAGTCGAAGGACCCGCAGTTGCTTTTCACCTCTCGGCGCCAACCATTGATGAGCCGTTGCGTTAGGTTGTCGCGCTGTGTGGTCCGCTGCCGATCGGGCGAGTCGTTGCGGCTCCGCTGCGCCGCATTTTTCCTGTGCGGCGCGGCGTTCTGGCCTCGGGTTGCGCTGTTACTGGCGGCGTTGGCCGCTGTGGTTGCTGTGATGGGAAAAGGCATAAAGATGCTCCTGAGTTGCCCGCTGTGGGGCGGCTTGGCGTCCGAAACGAAGGAGCATCCAAACCAATTTTTCCGTTGAGCGCTCCCGCTTCATGGCTTTTCGCAATGGGCGGAGGCGGGAAGGTTCGGTCGAGGGCTGGCGTTTGGTGCCCGTTCATCGGAGCGCAGCGGAGAGCCTTGACGGGTTCTTCCGCCTCTGCCAAGCCCGTCGCCTGAAGCGGGGGCGATGGACGAGAAAAGAATTCGGTTCCCTTGAGAATTGCCATGCGCTTGCACGCACGTAAGGGCCGGGGTGGCGGGCAGGTCACAGGCCCGCAGGGATGGGGAGCGGAAAATGCCGCCAAGATCGGCGGCTGAAACTGCTTTGCTCCGGGCTCTTTAAGGCTAGAAGCGGTCAGGCGACGGCTCGGTCATTCCCGTTCCCATAATTCTTCCTCTGAGGGTTAAAAAAAGACAATTTCATATCTCCGATTTGTGGCCGATCGAGTGCTTGGTTTCAGTGCAGTCAATCCTTCCGCCGTCACGAATGCCGGTCAGGGCAGAGAGAAAGCACTGCGCCAATGTACCGAAGAATCGGTAAGGAGCCGTCTTCAGGCTCCTCGGAGAACGCCCCATGCAAGATCAGGATGTGATTCGTGAGTTCCTCGTCGAAAGTCATGAGAATCTCTCTCGCCTGGATCAGGAACTCGTTGAACTGGAGCATCGCCCGCAGGACACAGCGTTGCTGGCCAGCATCTTCCGCACCATTCACACCATCAAAGGCACTTGCGGTTTCTTTGCGTTTTCGACACTGCAGCGGATTACCCATCAGGCCGAAACCCTTCTCAGCCAGTTGCGCGACGGCAAACGGAAACTCACGCCGTCCCTGATATCGCTCATCCTCGACACCGTTGACGCGACGCGCAAGGTGCTGGCCGCCATCGAGGCAAGTGGAGAAGAAGGTCCGGACCACTTTGAAGATATCGCCGAACGGCTGCACCTCGCGGCGCAGGCGCCGGCCGATGTCGCGGACCAACGCGACATCGATGCGACGCCTGCTTTGCCCACGGAACCCCAGGGCGCGACCGGCTCGAAGGGAATCAGCGAAGCGCCGAAGCCCGAAGAAAGCGTTGTCAAGTCTTCGGCCGTCGCCGATTCCAATATCCGGGTGGGTGTCGGGCTCCTGGACAAGCTGATGGACCTGGTGGGTGAACTCGTGCTAACCCGAAACCAGATCCTCCAATTCAATACCGAGCGGGAAGATGCCGCTCTGAACAATACTTCGCAGCGCCTGAACCTGATCACTACCGAGTTGCAGGAGGGCGTCATGAAGACGCGCATGCAACCTATCGGAATGGTCTGGAGCAAGCTGCCGCGCGTAGTGCGCGACATGGCAATGTCCCTTGGCAAACAGATCCGGCTGGAGATGGACGGCGCCGATACGGAACTGGACCGGACCATCATCGAGGCGATCAAGGATCCGCTTGTGCACCTGGTTCGCAACTCGTGCGATCACGGTGTCGAACCCCCGGAGGCGAGGACGCTCGCCGGCAAGTCGCCGGAGGGAAGACTTACGCTTCGCGCCTATCACGAAGGCGGGCAAGTCAACATTGAGATCGGCGATGATGGGGCAGGGATCGACGTCGCGCGCGTCAAACAGAAGGCAGTGGAGAAAGGAGTTCTTCGGCCCGAACAGGCGGAAAAACTGAGCGATCGCGAGGCGCTGAACCTGATTTTTCTGCCCGGTTTCTCGACGGCGCAAACGGTAACGAATGTTTCCGGACGCGGCGTGGGTATGGATGTGGTGAAGTCCAATATCGAGAAGATCGGCGGAGTCGTCGACATTCTCAGCCGGCCCGGCGAGGGCGCAACGGTCAAGCTGAAAATCCCTCTCACGTTGGCGATCATTCCCGGCTTAGTGATCACCAGCGGAGGGGAACGTTTCGTCATTCCCCAGGTCAGTCTTCTGGAGTTGATTCGCCTGGAGGGAGACTCCTCTGAAAAGCACATCGAGCAGGTGCACGGAACGCCAGTCTACCGCCGGCGCGGCAGCCTACTGCCCATCGCTTACCTGAACCAGGTGCTGGGGCTGAAATCGGCCGAGCGGGCCGAGGCGGTCAGCATCGTGGTTCTGCAAGCCGAAGACCGGCAGTTTGGACTGGTGGTGGACGGCATCAACGACACCCAGGAGATCGTGGTCAAGCCTCTGGGTAAGCAGTTAAAAGGTCTCACAGTGTACGCCGGCGCGACCATCATGGGCGACGGCCGCGTGGCCCTCATCCTCGATGTGCTGGGCATCGGTCAGCGCTCCGGGGTCCTGGCCGAATCCCGGGAGCAGGCGCGCGCGGCAGCCGAACAGAAGACCCAAGCGGGCATCGAGCAGCAGCGGCTGCTCCTGTTCCGGGCCGGTTCTTTCGAGCGTCTGGCCGTTCCGCTCTCTCTCGTCGCCCGGCTCGAGGAGTTTCCCCGAAGCTCCATCGAGTACGCGGGCGGATGCCAGGTCGTGCAGTATCGGAGCCGCATTCTCCCCCTGGTGCCTCTCCGCGCCGTGCTGGAATCGGGCGGGCTCGACCAAGACCACATGCCCGATCCGGTGCAGGTGGTTGTCTTCAATGACGGCGATCGCAGCGTGGGAGTGGTAGTCGACCAGATCCTGGACGTCGCCGAAGAGGCAGTCATGGTGCGTCAGAAGTCGAGCCGCAAAGGCCTGCTGGGTTCGGCGGTAGTGGGTAAGCGAGTCACGGATTTCCTGGATCTCAACCAGGTCATTCACGCGGCCACTGAGGTTTGGTTTCAGGGCACTGGCGGTTCCGGGGTTGGCAAGACCATCCTCGTCGCTGAAGCCTCGTCGTTTTCGCGAGGCCTGATCCGCAGTTCCATGGATATGGCCGGTTACCGCGTCTTGGAAGCCGCAAATCTGGACGAGGCAATTCGCGAAATGGAGCAGCAGCCGGCAGACGTTGTCCTGGCCGCACTGAGCCTTCCACCGAACGGCGCCGCCGCTCTTCGCGCCGCCATGCGCGGCCGCACCGAATGGGAACGGATTCCCGTGCTGGCTTTGGCTGATTCGGCTGGCGAAGTCCAGTCATCTGCTGCCCGGACGGCAGGATTCGAGGACTGCCAGCCGAAGTTCGACCGGGAGGCCTTGCTGGCGTCGGTGGCGCGGCTGGCTTCGGCTCAGGCTTCTGCCGAAACTGCACCGGTCTCGGCAGAGAGAGAATTCGTGCGCGCAGGAGGGGAAAGATAACCAATGGCAACCGATACAGCAACCCTGAAATCCGAACTCGCGCAGACCAGCGGACAGTTCTCCACGTTTTTCGTGGCCGATCTGTTCTTCGGCGTGGACGTTCTCCGCGTTCAGGAAGTATTGCGCTTCCGGCAGATGACCCACGTACCGAAAGCTCCGGAGGTCATCGAAGGGCTGATTAACCTGCGTGGACAGATCGTCACCGCCATCGATATGCGGCGGCGGCTGCAATTGCCGCCCCGGGCCGGCGGCCAAGTGCCGACGAATATGGTGGTCCGCACCGATGACGGCGCCGTAAGTTTGCTGGTCGACGAAATCGGGGATGTGCTGGATGTGGACGCGGCCACCTACGAACGGCCTCCGGAGAACCTCGATCCGGCGGCGCGCGACATCATCCGTGGAGTCTACAAGCTGAAGGACCGGCTGTTGCTCCTTCTTGATACCGAGCGAACGGTGGATCTGGCCATCGGAAGTGCGACAGAGCGCCGGCTCAGCGCCTAATGCTGCTGCACAGCGGATTCAGGCGCCGTATCCAGCCCGGAATGCAACGGGGGAATCGGATTGGCTTTCACGTTCTTTTTTCGAGACCAACAAGTGCTGGAGCGGGTCGTGGAACACTGCCTCTTCAGCATGGCCGGCCGCAACCATCCTCGCATCTGGGATGCGGGTGTGGCCATGGGGCAGGAGCCGTACACGCTGTCCATCCTGTTTGCCGAGCGGATGGGACACTTCGCCTTCAACAATCTTCGCATCGATGCCACCGACGTGGAGAGCACCGGCCTCTTTGCCCAGATCGTCGCGGCGGGCCTGTACCCGCAAGAGGAGTTGTCGCGGTTGCCGGAAGGAATCCTGGAAAGGTATTTCGAAGCGAACGGCAAGCCCGGGTACTTTCGCGTGATCGACCAGGTGCGGCAGCGAGTCGCATTTCGATGGCACGATCTTCTTTCCATGCAGGAAATCGGCCACGACTACTCGCTGGTCTTGTGCAAGAACGTCCTGCTCCACTTCCAGCCGGAAGAGAGGATCGAAGTGCTGAGAATGTTCCACCGTGCGCTGGCGCCGGGCGGCTTCTTCGCCACTGAGCAGACGCAGGAGATGCCGAAGGAACTGGCGTGCCTGTTTGAGCGGGTGATACCTGACGGCCAACTGTTTCGCAAAGTGGAGGCCAGCCCATGCGGGTCGTGACGTTAGAGAACAGCGGCCGGATGTATACCTCCCAGGTCTACCTGGTGCTCGGCGACGCGAACCGTCTGGAGGACGTGAACACCCTTGTGGATGTGGGCCAGGATCCGGCCATTCTGGAGAGTATCGAGAAGGCGCCCACCGGGGTGGGTAAATGGCCCGTGGAACAGGTTGTGCTGACGCACAGCCATTCCGATCACTGCGCGCTGCTGCCCGAGGTCCGCGCGGCCTTCCGCCCCAGGGTGCTGGCTTTTTCTCCGAACATCGAAGGTGTCGATGGCCTGCTATGCGATGGCGACTGTCTGCGGATGGGCGACGCAGCGTTCGAGGTAGTCCACGTCCCCGGGCACAGCAGCGACTCGATCTGCCTGTACAACCAGTCGGATGGCGTGCTTTTCGCAGGCGACTCCCCGCTGCTGATCACCTCGCCGGGCGGGACTTACGAGGCCGGATTCCGCGCGGCATTGGAGAAGCTTTGCGCCCGCGATGTGCGGTGCATTTTCTTTGGGCACGGACTTCCGCTTACCGAAGGCTGCAACCAGAGGCTGCGCGAATCGCAAAGGCTGGTCGCGGCAAGCGCGCCCGCCGGGGGAAGGCCGGAACGGATCAATCATCAGGCGCCGGTGGCGGCGAACTAACCAAACAGGAAGGCAAGGGAGCAACGAAAATGGCAAGACAAGGAAGTAACGGCCACGGGAATCGCCCCGACCGAAGCATGTCCACCGGCGCCGCCGTGTTGGAAGACTCAGAGTACGAACGACCCGCCAGCCGGCCAGCAAACGGAGGTCAACGGGACGTTGCCGCCCGCGTGGCCGCGGCCCGGAAGGGCTCCAAAGCCGTTGATTCGGCCATCGACCAGGAGCAGTTCGTCGATTACGCCGGGCAGGTTGCCGCCATCCGCAAATCGCAAGCGGTGATCGAGTTCGGCATGGACGGAACCGTTCTCGACGCCAACGACAACTTCCTCAAGGCTCTGGGCTACACCCTGGATGAGGTCAAGGGCCGTCATCACAGCATGTTTGTGGACGAAGCATACCGGCAGAGCTCTGACTATAAGGAGTTCTGGGCCCGGCTGAACCGTGGTGAGTATCAGGCGGCGGAGTACAAGCGGCTGGGAAAAGGCGGCAAGGAGGTCTGGATTCAGGCGTCGTACAACCCGATCCTGGACCGGGACGGCAAGCCCTTTAAGGTAGTGAAGTTCGCTACCGACATGACCGAGCAGAAGCTGCGCAATGCAGATTACACGGGCCAGATCGCCGCGATCCGCAAGTCGCAGGCGGTCATCGCGTTCGACATGAACGGAATCGTCCTGGACGCCAACCACCAATTTCTTAACGCTCTCGGCTATGCGCTGGAAGAGATCAAGGGCCGTCATCACAGTATGTTTGTGGACGAAGCCTTCCGGCAGAGTTCGGAATACAAGGAGTTCTGGGCGGCCTTGAACCGCGGCGAGTATCAGGCGGCGGAGTACAAGCGCCTGGGCAAAGGTGGCAAGGAAGTCTGGATTCAGGCGTCGTACAACCCGATTCTGGACCTCAACGGCAAGCCCTTCAAAGTGGTGAAGTACGCCACCGACATCACGCCGCAGAAGCTGGCGCTGAACGCCATGCTGGCGGACGCTGCCCTGCTCACCAAGGCGGCCGTCGAAGGCAAGCTGGCCACCCGCGCCGATGCCAGCAAGCACCAGGGCGACTACCGCAAGGTCGTGGAGGGCGTCAACGCCACTCTGGACGCGGTGATCGGGCCGTTGAATGTTTCGGCGGAGTACGTGGACCGCATTTCCAAGGGCGACATCCCGCCCAAGATCACCGACACTTACCACGGCGACTTCAACGAGATCAAGAACAACCTCAACACCTGCATCGATGCGGTCAACGCATTGGTGGCGGATGCCGGTGTGCTGACCAAGGCCGCCGTCGAAGGCAAGCTGGCCACCCGCGCCGATGCCAGCAAGCACCAGGGCGACTACCGCAAGGTCGTGGAGGGCGTCAACGCCACTCTGGACGCGGTGATCGGACCGTTGAATGTTTCGGCGGAGTACGTGGACCGCATCTCCAAGGGCGACATCCCGCCCAAGATCACCGACATTTACCACGGCGACTTCAACGAGATCAAGAACAACCTCAACACCTGCATCGATAACATCAAGGCTCTGGTGTCAGAGACCGAAGTGCTGATCAAGGCTTCGGCCGACGGCCAACTGAGCAGGCGCGCTGATGTCGCCAAGCACCAGGGCGAATATCGCAGGATACTCGAGGGCGTCAATGAGATGCTCGACGCCATCCTGCTGCCCATCGGCGAAGGCAACCGCATTCTGGCCCAGATCTCCAACGGCAAAATCGACGAGTTGGTCGCCGAAACCTACAAGGGCGACCACGAGAAGATGAAGCAGGCCGTCAACCAGGTGGCTGCGGTGCTGCAAGGGCTGCAGAAGGAACTGGGGCGGCTGACGGTGGCGTCGCACGAAGGACAACTCTCCGAACGCGGCAAGCTCGACCAGTTCCAGGGCGCCTATGCGGGCATCGTGAAGGGCGTCAATGAGATGCTGGACGCTATCCTGCTGCCTATCGGCGAAGGCAACCGCGTGCTTTCATTGATACGCGGCGGCAACCTGCGCGAGAAAGTGGAGATCGCCTGCAAGGGCGATCACGCCAAAATGAAGGATGCCGTCAACGGGGTGCATGAATGGTTATCCGCTCTGATCGCCTACGTGACCAAGGTCGCCAATGGCGATATGTCGGCCACCATGGTCAAGGCCTCGGATCAGGATCAGATTCACGAGTGGCTGCTCCTGCTCAAGACCAATATCAACGGCCTGATAGCCGATACCGACGAGTTGGCGAAGGCCGCAGCCGAGGGCAAGCTCGGTAAGCGCGCCGACGCCAGCAAGCACCAGGGCGACTACCGCAAGATCGTCGAAGGCATCAACAAGACCCTCGAGATGGTTGTCGAGCCGTTGAAAGTCACCGCGGAGAATGCCTCGGCGCTGGCGTCTTCGTCGGAGGAACTGACCGCGGTCAGCCAGCAGATGGCGGGCAACGCGGAAGAGACCGCGACGCAGGCCAACGTGGTGTCGGCGGCCAGCGAGCAGGTCTCGAAGAATGTGGCGTCGGTAGCTTCGGCCTCCGAGCAGATGCAGGCCTCCATCCGCGAGATTTCCAAAAATGCGAATGAATCGGCTCGGGTAGCCAAGAATGCAGTCAATGTGGCGCATTCCACCAACGAGACGGTCAAGAAGCTGGGCGAGTCCAGCCAGGAGATCGGCAACGTGATCAAGGTGATTACTTCGATCGCGCAGCAAACCAATCTGCTGGCGCTCAATGCCACCATCGAGGCTGCGCGCGCCGGGGAGGCGGGCAAGGGCTTCGCGGTGGTGGCCAACGAGGTCAAGGAACTCGCCAAGCAGACCGCCAAGGCGACGGAAGAGATCGGTCAAAAGATCGAGGCGATCCAGGGCGACACCAAGGGGGCGGTCACCGCGATCGAGGAGATTAGCACGATCATCAACCAGATCAACGACATCTCCAACAGCATCGCCTCGGCGGTCGAAGAGCAAACGGCGACGACCAACGAGATTGGCCACAGCGTAGCCGAAGCAGCCACAGGGGTAGGCGATATCGCCAAGAACATTGGCGGCGTGGCCACGGCGGCAAAGAACACCACACAGGGCGCCAACGATACGCAGAAGGCTTCGCAAGAGCTGAGCCACATGGCGGCCCAACTGCAAAAAGTCATATCGAAGTTCACGTTTTGATCGAATCGGCGCGGTTGGACGCAGCCTGGCGGATAGCATGCGCTCGCCAGGCCGCCTCCAATTGCTCAACACGAAATTGCAGAGGAAGTCATGGCTAAAGCACTGGTCGTGGACGATTCAAGGGCTGTCCGGATGCTCCTCACCAGGGCCCTGAAGCAGATCGGGTATGAAGTCCAGGAGGCCGCCAATGGCAAAGAGGCTCTGGAGGCGATCGAAGCCGGGAACAGCGGGGTGAAGCTGGTTCTGGCGGACTGGAACATGCCGGAGATCAATGGTCTGGATCTGCTGAAGCGGTTGCGCCAGAATCCTGCACTCTCTTCGCTGGTGGTGGTCATGGTGACCACGGAGACCGACATCGACCGCATCGCGGAAGCCTTGGAGGCGGGCGCCAACGAATATGTGATGAAACCGTTCACTCAAGAAATCCTCACGGAGAAACTTCAGATGGCAGGAATCCATCCTTGAGGGGTGCGACATGCCCGCGGTGAACAAGCGAATTCTCCAGCCCGGAGAGCGAATTCGTGTGCTGGTCGTGGACGATTCAGTGGTCATCCGACGCCTGGTCACGCATGCCCTCGAGGAGGATGCGGAGATTGAGGTAGTTGGAGCGGCAGCCAACGGATCAATCGCATTGCAGCGGATACCGCAGTACAATCCCGATGTTCTCACATTGGATATCGAGATGCCCGAAATGGACGGCCTGGAGACGTTGCGCCGCCTGCGGCGCGACTATCCGCAACTGCGGGTCATCATGTTCAGCACGCTCACTGAACATGGCGCGGCTGTGACTTTGGAAGCGTTGGTTTTGGGCGCCGATGACTATGTGACAAAGGCTTCCAACGAAGGGTCGCTCGATCGCTCCATGACGCGCCTGCGGGAAGAACTGGTCCCGAAGATCAAACAATTCTTCGTTCTGCCGGGACGGCCCCGCGCTGCGGCCGTCCCAAAACCGGTACAGGTTCAGGGGACGGCGCCGCTCTGCCCAGGCATGCCAGGCCCGCCGAGCACGAAGGTACGGCCCAAAGTCGTAGTGATCGGAGTTTCAACCGGGGGGCCGGCCGCTCTGGGCGCGATTTTGCCGCAGTTAGCGGCCGGGTTTCCATTGCCGATTCTGGTCGTGCAGCACATGCCCCCGCTCTTCACTCGGTTCCTCGCTGAGCGTCTCCACTCCTCGTGCCGGTTGCAGGTGAATGAGGCGAGCCAGGGCGACCGGGTAGACGCTGGCAAGATACTGATTGCCCCTGGAGACTTCCATTTGAAGGTGAGGGGCTGCGGCGGCGAGGTGCACGTCCAGTTGGATCAGTCACCTCAACTGAACTTTTGCCGCCCCGCCGTCGATGCACTTTTTTCCTCTATCGTCCCAGTGTATGGCGGGGCCGCCATCGCCGTCATTTTGACTGGCATGGGACACGATGGGCTGCGCGGCGCGGAGATCCTCAAGGCGCATGGTGCCAGCATCCTCGCGCAGGATGAGGCTTCCAGTGTTGTTTGGGGAATGCCCGGCGCGGTCGTGAATGCCGGCCTTGCCGACTGTGTGCTGCCGCTCGACCAGATCGTGCCGGAGATCTTGCGCAGGTCGGACCGGATTTAAGGGAGCAGACAGATGTCTGGCCAAGGCTCAATCGCGGTGATCAATCCGAAGAACTACAAGTTTCTCCAGGAGCACGTCTATTTTCACGCCGGCGTCGTGCTGGAAGGGGATAAGCACTATCTCTTCGAAAGCCGCCTCGCACCGATCGTAAGGCAACTCGGCTTGGAGTCCATTGACGACTTGTGTGCACTCATTCAGTCGTCTTGTCAGCCGGAGGTCGGTCACCAGGTGGCGGAAGCAATGACCACCAACGAAACCTACTTTTTCCGCGATCCTTCCCACTATTGCGCCATTCGGAGTGTCCTGCTACCGCTGTTGAAGGAAAACCGGCGCGATACCAGGAAGTTGCGCTTCTGGTCCGCTGCGTCCTCGACCGGGCAGGAAGCTTACAGCCTGGCCATGCTTCTTTTAGAAGCCGGGTTGAGCGAGTGGAACATTCAAATCCTCGGGACCGACTTCTCCTCCCAGGTCGTTGAACGCGCACGGTCCGGCAAATACCAGCAGATCGAGGTGAATAGAGGTCTGCCGGCAACCCTTCTCGTCAAGTATTTCAGCCGCTCGGGCACCGAATGGCAGTTGAGCGATCAGGTGCGCCGGATGGTGCACTTTGAGACCATCGACCTGCGCAAGAGCATGCGCACCCTTGGACCTTTCGATCTGGTTTTCTGCCGTAACGTCATGATTTATTTTGACGCGGAGACCAAGTTGAACATCTTGAAGGAACTTTACGGCACCATGTTTCGAGGCGGCTGGCTCTTGCTCGGCGGCGCAGAGACAGCATGCGGCGTCGGGGAGTGTTTTGAAAAACTGACGGTGGAAAACGCGGTCGTGTACGTGGCACGCTGAGAGGACCCTCATGCCAAGCGGATCGAGTATTGAAATACATCTGGGCGAACTGGCGCAGATCGTGGAATATGTGTTCAGAACTATGATGTGCCTGGAAGTGAGCGAATCCAACCAGTCCTGGATCCCTGGCGGGTGCCAGTTGACAGCCACGATCCACTTGGCCGGCGATTGGAAAGGAGCGTTGGCGCTGGAATGCGGCCGTAAGGAGGCTTGCTCATTTGCTGCCCGCTTTCTTTCCATGGACCTCCCAGAGATGGTGGATGACGTCGTGCGGGATGTGCTCGGCGAACTGGCCAACATGATCGGCGGCAATCTAAAGTGCGTCCTCGCCGGCGGGCTCAGGCTATCCATGCCCTCGGTCGTGGACGGCGCCGACCAGAACCTGCGTGTCTGCAGGGCGGGGACCAGGGAGCGCCTCGTCTTTGAGTGCGTGGAGGGCGTCTTTTCTGTCGCTGTGCTAAGGGAAGAGAGGCAAGCGGTAAGAATTCGTTAGCCCGAATCCCGTTGATTTCGGTATACCTTTTCACAACGCGGGTACATCCGTGAGTGGCGCTCGCCCGCATCCCACGTTTGGCGAAGTTGTCCTCATTGTCGCTGTGCTCAGGTGGCTGCCCACCCACACATTCGAGTGGTCAAATCCCAGCCCGTTCGTGCCTAGATTCAGCGCGCTGGTGTTCAGTTCCGTGGTCATCAAGTTGTGGAGGTCCTTGCTTTCCCAGGTCTCTAGTGAGACCTGGGGCACTCAGCACCCGGCAACGCCCGCTCATCGCAAACAACGCGATGAACGGGGCACAGCTTCGTCTAACTCACCCTACATCTTCACGGCTTTTGACCGGGCCGCCTGCCGCAATGCGACCAATGCGCGGGTGGACTGCTCTTGGCAGAACGAGAAAAACTCGGTGCCCTGTTGGCCCTGGCTCTTCGACGGCAAGGATAGACCGGCGTCGACGCAGCTTCGTTCAGCGGCCCACGACGTCAATCGCCACGGTCACGGTCTTTGGCGGCAGGCAGATGGAGTTGTTGCAGGCCTGGTAGCGGAGTTTCGCTTCGACCAGATGATCGCCCTTTGCGGCCACAATCCTGGTGTCGAGCGCGAACTCGCCGGTGTAGACGCTGAGCTTGTTGGTGGGGTCGAAGGGCAGCGTCAGGTCCGATCCGGCGGGGTAGTTGATCTCTTCGAGCTTGACGCCGGAAGATTCGGGAATCGAAAATGTGGTTGGGATGAGGAATTCCTCATGGGGCGCATGGGAGTTGATGTGCAGTCCCTCGCCGACGCGAAAGTGCAGGACGACTTTGCTGGCCTGGCCCGCTGGAACGCTGACTTGCTCGGGGTAGAGATAGTCGACCTCGGCGGGTTTGACGATCGAGCGGGCGGGCGCCTGTGCCATCAAGCGGCAGCCAGACAGCATCAGCACGGCGGCCGTCAAATACCAAAGACCACGTTCCGGCGTTTTTCCTGATCCCTGATCCCTGATCCCTGTTCCCTTGTTCATTTCCCCAACGCCTTCTTGATGTTGCCCTCGATGTCGTCCTTCGAGGTGAGGCCCAACTGCACCGCGACTACCTTGCCGGAGCGATCGACAAAGAACGACTCGGGCAGTACGTCAAGGCCGCCGTAGGGATGTTCCAGCGTGGCGCCGTCGATAAGGATCGGGTAGTCCATCTTCATCCTCTGGACGAATTTGGCGATCTCCTGCTTTTCTTCGCCGAGTTTCTTCGCGTCGTCGCGGTCAATGTCGTCCGTGGAAACGCCGAGAATCTCAAATCCCTGGCCAGCGTACTGATTGCGCAATTCGACGAGCCACGGCGTCTCGATCCTGCACGGCGCGCACCACGTTGCCCAGAAGTTGACGAGCACCGCCTTGCCTTTGTAGCTCGCAAGCGCGACCTTCTTGCCGCTCAAGTCTTCGAGTGAAAACCCCGGCGCCGGTCTGTCCTTGAGCTGGGACACGAGTTGCGGGACGCCGCCGGGGGAGTCGGCGACGAGTTCGCCCTGTGCGGCTCCGGCCAAAATTCGCTCGGCAGCCTGCTTGCGGTATTCGAAGTTGGCCCAGCCCGCCCAGGCAAAGGTAGCCAGGATGAACAGGACGGCGCCGAGGACAAGCGTGTTGCGCTTCAAAGGCGAGACCTCTCTTCCCAAGATTGTACTCAGACTTCGGGTTGAGCCGAAATTCCCCGGCGAACCGGCCGCTGGGCCAGCAAGCCAAAGCTGATACCATCAGAGACCGATGACGGCCCAGGAAGATTCAGAAAACTTCAAGGCCGCCGCCCTTGTCAGGACCGAGGCGGCCGCTCTTGAAGCCCTCGCGGCGCGGCTCGAAGGGCCGATGAGCGAAGCATTTGACAAGGCCGTCGATCTGGTCCTGCGCTGCGGCGAGGGCCATGGCCGCGTGGTGGTCACCGGGATGGGCAAAAGCGGCATCATTGCCCAGAAGATTGCCGCCACGCTTAGTTCGACGGGCTCGCCTGCGCTCTTCCTGCACCCTGCCGAGGCGGTTCACGGCGACGTGGGCGTGCTGATGCCCGGCGACGTGGTGATTGCGCTCTCGGCCAGCGGCGAGACGGAGGAGATTCTGCGCCTGCTGGCAACGCTCAAGCGCAAGGGCGACGCGCTGATCAGCTTTTGTTGCCGGCTGGATTCGACCCTCGCATCGGCCAGCGATGTGGCGCTCGACTGCAGCGTGGAACGCGAGGCCTGCGGGCTGAACCTGGCTCCGACCGCGTCGACCACGGCCATGCTGGCGCTGGGCGATGCTCTTGCCGTCGCCGTGAGCCTGCGCAAGGGCTTCCGCGTGGAGGACTTTGCCGAATTGCATCCGGGCGGCAAGCTCGGCAAGCGGCTGGCGCGCGTCCGCGACCTGATGCACACCGGCGAGGATATCCCGGCCGTCGGACCCGAAACCGCCATGGCAGACGTGATCTATGAGATGTCGTCGAAAAAACTCGGCATCACTACGGTGCTGGAAGACGGAAGGTTGCGCGGCGTGATCAGCGACGGCGACCTGCGGCGGCTGCTAGAGCGCGAAGGCGGAGCGGCGCTCAGCCGCACGGCTGCCGAGGCGATGAACCCGAACCCGCGCACGATCCATGCCGAGGAACTTGCGGCCAAGGCGCTGGCGGTTTTGGAAGACCGGAAGATCACCTCGCTGGTCGTGCTGGACGGCGAAGGGCGAGTCGAAGGCCTCGTCCACCTCCACGACCTGTGGGGCGTGGAGATGATTTGAGGGTCAAGGATCGAGTGTCAAGCGTCGAGTGAGCCGGCAGTGGCAACTCAGCCAGGTTGCCCGCGCGGAGTGGAAGTCTGGCAGGCCTTCCGCACCGGATACAGGCGACTTGGAATCAGCGAGACAGTGGATCCAGTAGAGCGACCATCTCGATATCGCGATCGAGAATGACCGACCGATCCAGATTTGCGTCATCGTATCGGACTTGAAGTCGCATATCCTTGACCTGCCGAACGAAATCATCCGCATCTTCTTTTCTCCGGAAACGCCGAATATAGGTTCCCGCACGGTATTCTCCGACGAAGTAGCTGTAACTGAGCTCAGCCCAGATGCGGCCCGGCCCTTCCCGATGAACTTGTCCCCCTTGAATTCTGGCTTCCGCGACAGGCCAACCCGCGATCGCCTTGTTCTGGCGCCATTTCTGGTAGAGCTTTCTCACCGTGAGAGCAGCCAGAGCACCAGGAATAATCCCAAACACTTTGAGAAGCTTGATGATTGCAAGCAGGATCGCTCCCCAGGGAATATGGTCGGGACTCATGGCTGAGAGTATGCCACATGGCCCTATCCCGCTGAGGAGATCTGCAGGATAGCCGTTTCTGCCCCTGTCACGTCACGAACATTTAGAATAGAGACTGGTGTCGATTTTTTCTTGCGTCCGTCACCGCGGACGGGAAAGCGCGTTCGCACTCTTCTATGCATCGTTGGTCGAAGCTCTTCATCCCCACCCTTCGCGAGGCTCCGGCCGACGCCGAAGTGGCCAGCCACAAGTTCCTCCTTCGCGCCGGCTACATTCGCCAGCTCGGCGCCGGAATCTACAACTATCTCTTCCTCGGCAACCGGTCGATCAACAAGATCGTCGCCATCGTACGCGAGGAGATGGACAAGATCGGCCAGGAGTTCTTTCTTCCTGCGATCCATCCGCGCGAGCTGTGGGAGCAGAGCGGCCGCTGGTCGGCGATGGGCGACAACATGTTCCGGCTGAAGGACCGCAAGGGCGCCGACCTGTGCCTGGGCATGACGCACGAAGAAGTAATGACCTCGATCGCGCGCAGCGAACTGCGCAGCTACAAACAGCTCCCCCAGATCTGGTACCAGATACAGAACAAGTTCCGCGACGAGCCCCGACCGAAATCGGGCCTGCTGCGGGTGCGCCAGTTCCTCATGAAAGACGCTTACTCCTTCGACATCGACAAGGCGGGACTGGATAAGAGCTTCGGCCTGCACGATCAGGTGTATCGCGCCATTTTTACGCGCTGCGGTCTAAAGTTCGTGGCGGTCGAGGCCGATTCGGGCGCCATGGGCGGCTCGCAGTCGCAGGAGTTCATGGTGTACACCGAGGCTGGCGAGGACCTGATCGCGAGCTGCCCGGTCTGCGGCTACGCGGCCAATCTGGAGAAAGCCACTTCCCTGCTGGCGCCGGTGGACGAGATGGAGGCCAGTGGAGACGGCATGCCGGAGCTGGTCCACACGCCGGGCTGCGCGGCCATCGCCGATGTGGCGGCGTTCTTCAAGATTTCGCCGGCGAGCGACGTGAAGTGCGTGGCCTACATGGCGCTCAAGCGCGGCTCGAAGGGAAAACCGGACACCTGGCACGGCGTGGCGACGTTCCTGCGCGGCAACCACCAGGTGAACGAGACCAAGCTTCTTGGCGTCCTGGGTGCAGCCGAGCTGCGCACGATGCAGGCGGCGGAACTCGAAGAATTCTTCAAGGGTCCCGCTGGATACCTGGGGCCGGTGGGGCTCGACGTGGCTAAGGAGAAACTGGCGGCAGGCCTCACCGTCATCGTCGACAAGTCGCTCGAAGGCCGGAGGAACATGGTTTGCGGAGCCAACAAGCTCGACTACCACTTGCGCAATGCGACGCCGGGCCGCGACTTCGGCTGGACGCTCAGCGCGGACATTCGCAGCGTGAACGAAGGCGAAGCCTGCCCGGCCGTGAAGGATGGGGCTCCCTGCACAGGCAAGCTGGTTGTGGGCAAGGCGGTCGAAGTCGGCCACATCTTCAAGCTCGGCTACAAGTACTCGGAGTCGATGGGCGCGCGCGTGCTGGACGAGAACGGCAAGGAGATTACGCCGATCATGGGCAGCTACGGCATTGGCATCGAGCGCATTCTCACAGCGGCGATCGAGCAGTCGAACGATGCCAACGGCTTCTGGCTGACGCCGTCGATCGCGCCGTTCACTGTTGTGGTTACGGTCACCAACTCGGCCGACCCGTTGCTTCGCGAGACAGGAGAAATGCTGGCGTTGGAGCTGGACGCCGACGGCTTGGATGTGCTGCTGGATGACAGAGAGGAGCGCGCAGGAGTCAAATTCAAAGACGCCGACCTCGTAGGCATTCCTTTTCGCATCAATGTCGGTAAGAAGGCAGCGTCCGGCCAGGTGGAGCTGGTGGCACGCGCAACGGGTGCGAGCGTGGACGTCCCGCTGAGCCAGTTGGCGGTACTGATCAAGGAGCGGTTGCAGGAAGACACGTTGCTTGGTGGCGCGCCATCGAGCCTCTAGCGATGCGTCCCCTGCTCCGGTCTGTGGATCGGGGCGTCCGGTCCTTCCCCGCGCCCCGGCTGGGATTTCGAAGGGCTGAGAGCTGAACTCCGATGGCTGAGAGCCGATAGCTGTTTTCAAGGAGCAAACCATGCGGTTACGAATCAGGATTCCAAAGCTTCGGATCGGGATTCGAGGACTCGCGGGGAAGCTTCCGGCGACGAGCCTGGCTCTGCGGATCGGGCTTGGGGTCGTCGGCGCCGGCGCGCTCCTGGTCTTCGGCGTCGTCGCTTTTTACTATTTCAAGTACCAGGGCATCGTTGACGAGCGCCTCAAACGCCCCATTTTTGCCGAAACAGCCAAGATTTTTGCGGCGCCGCGCGAGTTGCGTCCGGGGCAGAAGCTCACCGTCCGCCTGATCGCTGACGAGCTGCGCCAGGCGGGCTACACGATGGACGGCACGGGCAAACCTTCGCCGCTGGGGACGTACAGCGAAGCCGGGCAGACCATCACGGTTCATCCGGGCGCGCAGTCGTATCACGCGCCCGACAGCGCAACCATTCGCCTGAGCGGAGGCGTGGTCGAGTCGCTCACCGACGAGCACGGGCAACCCCTGGCCAGCTATGAGCTTGAACCGCTGCTCATCACCGGCCTGAGCGAAGACGTTAACCGCACCAAGCGTCGCCTCGTCAACTACGACGAGATTCCGGCCAACCTGCTCCAGGCGGTCCTGGCCATTGAAGACCGCCGATTCTTCGAGCACGGCGGCGTGAATTATTGGCGGCTCATGGCAGCCGGAGTCCGCGATCTCACGTCGGGCCAGAAACAGCAAGGTGGATCTACGCTGACCATGCAGCTTGCGCGCGGGTTCTTCCTCTCGCCGGAAAAACGCCTGAAGCGCAAGCTGATCGAGATTCTCATCACGTTTCAGCTCGAGCATCGATTCAGCAAGAAGCAGATCTTCGAGATGTACGCCAACCAGATCAACCTGGGCCAGCGCGGCAGCTTCTCGATCGACGGCTTCGGCGAAGCCTCGCAGGCCTACTTCGGCAAGGACGTTCGCCAGCTCGATCTGGCCGAGTGCGCGCTGCTGGCGGGCATGATCCAGCGGCCCAACTACTTCTCGCCGTTCCGCCACCCCGACCGTGCCATCGAGCGCCGCAACCTCGTTCTGGACACGATGGTGGAGACCGGGGCCATTCCCCATGAGATGGCCGAGCGCGCCAAGGCCGAGCCGCTCCACCTTTACGAGCAGAGCGTCGACGCGAGCGAAGCGCCCTACTTCGTCGACCTTGTCCACGACCAGCTTGTGCAGAAGCTCGGCGACCGGGATTTCAACCGCGAAGGCCTGCGGATTTATACGTCGCTCGACCCCGATCTGCAGCGCGAAGCTACGACCGCGGTGGAATCGACCGTTCACATCGTGGACGAGCAGGTGGAGAGGCTGCACGCCCGCCATCACAAGAAGGGCGCCCCGGAGACGCCGATCGTTTATCCGCAGGTCGCACTGGTGGCTCTGAATCCGCATACCGGGCAGGTGCTGGCGCTCGTGGGCGGCCGCAGCTATGGCACATCGCAGCTGAATCACGCCGTGGCCCATCGCCCTACCGGTTCGATCTTCAAGCCGTTTGTCTACGCTTCGGCCTTCGCGACGGCTGCCGAAGGCGTTCCGCTCTCCGGACAGGAAAGGCTCTTCTCGCCGGTCACCCTGCTCAGCGACGAGCAAACCACCTACGAAATCGGCGACAAGGAATACACCCCGCGCAATTTCGAGGGCGAGTATCACGGACAGGTGACGGCGCGCTTTGCGCTGCAGCGCTCGCTGAACAACGCCACCATCGGCCTTGCCGCGCTGGTGGGCTTCGATCGCGTGGCGGCGCTGGCCCGCGACGCCGGCATCAAGAGTGCGCGCGGAACTCCCGCAATGGCCATCGGCGCCTACGATGCCACCCCATTGGACATGGCCGGGGCCTATACGATCTTCGCCAACGGAGGCGTGCGTCTCGATCCCTGGATGCTGGCCAGCGTGCGCACCGCTTCCGGCGACATCATCTCCGACTACACCCCGACTTCGCGTCGAGTGCTCGACCCGCGCGTCGCGTATCTCACTACGCGAATGATGGAGGATGTGCTGACCGGGGTGGGGACCGGCGCCGGCGTGCGCAATATGGGCTTTACCGCGCCGGCCGCCGGCAAGACCGGCACCAGCCACGACGCATGGTTCGCCGGCTTCACGAGCAATCTGCTTTGCATCGTGTGGGTGGGCAACGACGACTATTCCGACATCAAGATCGAAGGCGCGCGCGCCGCCGCGCCGATCTGGGCTGCGTTCATGAGGCAGGCCGTGAAACTGCCGCAGTATTCGGACACCCACGACTTCTCGCCGCCAGATGGAGTACAGATCGTCACCCTCGATAAGGTGAGCAATCTGCTGAGCAACTCTGCCTGCCCGGACAGCTACGATGCGGCCTTCCTCGATGGCACGGCGCCGACCAACACATGCGACCATCCTCCGGACAATCGCAATATCTTCCAGAAGATCTTCGGACTGGGGAACAAGAACGGCAACTGAGCAAGTTGGTGAAATCCTGTTCCCTGCAAGGTAGGGAAGGATGCCAATGATGAATGAACTCAGGATTCGCGCGACGCATCAGGGCGGAATGCGCGTCCTTGCCGGCGACGAAACACACCAGGTGGTGATGGATTATCCGGCTGAGCCAGCGGCTCCCGTGGACGGGCTTACTCCGCTGCAGATGCTGCTCGCGAGCTTGGCCGCCTGCAGCGCCAACAGCGTGGCGACGCTCTTATCCCGCAGGATGAAGCAGCACATCACCGGCCTCGAGGTCGAGGCACGCGCAACACGCAGCGAGCAACACCCAACTGTTCTGACCTGCATCTGGCTCGAGTTCTTCGTGAAAGGCCCCCAGGTCAATCCGCAATCTGTGGCGGAATCACTCAAATTTTCAGAAGAACGGATTTGTCCGGTGTGGAATATGTTGAAGAGCCAGACACCGATTGAAGCTTCGTTCCGCGTGATAGAGGAACCCGCGCACGTGCGGCAGTTGGAACCTGAGCCGGCTTCCCTCGGATAGTGGCCTCAGATCCGAGATAGGATCGAGTGTCTGCGACTCGTGAGAGGGCGAATTCCCGCCGCGAGCAATTTCGTGGTCGGGCGCTCTCTGCTCAGCGGCGCGGGCGCTGCTTCTCCGAGACGGACTTGATGATCAATTCTCCGGCGCCCTGCTCAAGAAGTGGAGCCTGGCCCTGCGCGATGGCAGCGGCAATCAAGGCTTCAATCTCCTGTCGGGTTATGTCAACCGCCGATCCCAGGCGCAATCCCCGATTCTGGCTGCCGCTGCCGCGCAGCAGGCCCTGCGGGTCGGGCAGCGTCGCGCCGTAATAAAACATGAGCTGGATCCCATTCTTGTCGGCGGCGAGCGACAGGATGCAATCGGAAGTGCGCTGCGTCGAGGAATAGCCAATCACGAAGAAGTTGTAGTTGTCATAGACCAGCTCGAACGCCGCCGGCATCCGCTTGCGAAGGGCTGCGCGCACCTCGCGGATGAACTTTGCATTTTCCGGCGTGAACTTGGCAATGAATCCGGCGAGTTGTTTCTCTACAGCCTGCGGCGGCACAACGGGTTGCTTTGCCTTCATGGCGGCCTCTCGCAGCCAGTGTAACCACGGCGGGCGCTCAGCCGTCGATGATCGTGCCGTCGGGCATGGGCTGGCAGTTGCCGCACCAGAAGGTCACGCGAGCGTCCGGCCCCTGCAAGCGGCTGCGAATCGGCTCGCCGCAGCGGCGGCAGGGCTCGCCGCGCCGTCCATAGACCCACAGGCTCTCACCCGGATCCGAGCGATGCGTCGTCCGGCGCTGCTGGCCGCGATACGTCACGATGCGATCCGGTGAGTCCTCAAGCACATTGGCAGCGACCAGTTGCCGCGAGGTGCGGACCAGTCCAGCAATCCGATCGCGGCCGAGTTGCGCAACCTGGCAAAACGGATTCACACGCTCGACGAAGCAGATCTCCGACTTGAAGACATTGCCGACACCGGCGACCACCTCCTGGTGCAGCAGCACATCGCCGACTTCCTCAGATGGACAGGCCGATATGCGCTCGATCGTGCCGCCGGCATCGAATTCGTCGCGCAACACGTCCAGCGCCGGCTGCGGAATCCGTCGATCCCCGCGGAGCGACTGCTCGGTATGTATCTGCGCCACGGGAACGTGAAAGCCGACTGCCTGATATTCGCTATTTTCAATGACAATGCGCATGTGCCGCGCCGGGACCTGCCACGGCTCCCCTGGCCGGTAAATATGCCAGCTTCCGCTCATCAACAGGTGTGTCGCCAGAATTCCGCCGCCCGAAAAGAACGTGAGCATCCACTTGCCGCGAGCTTCTATGCGCTCGACCGTCTGTCCGGCGAGCGGCGTGTCGTCATTGAAACGCGTCAGCAGGGCGTAGTTGGAGCGGAAACCGGTGATCGGCTTGCCGGCCAGCGCGCGAGTCAATGCCCGTGCCGTGCGAAAGATGGTGTCGCCCTCGGGCATGCGCTCATTCTAGTGAGCGAACAATGCTCGAGACCCTGTGGATCGAAGGGCAAGAATCAGGAAAAGCACCCGGGAGACGCCGCCGATTTGGACGCGGAAAAAAGGGCCTCCGGAGTTTATTGCAATTCCGAGGGAACATCGTGCACGTGCTGCGGAGGAAGTGGAATGCGCCGCAAATGCATTCCGAGAGGCCCGGGATGGAAGCCGGCATCCATCAGGAATCGCGCCATGGGATGTGCGGCAACCGGCTGGCCGTTGATGGTGGTGATCAGCACACCCTCGCGGCCAGAGACATGCATCCGGTCCTGACCGCGCGCGCAAAGGAAATGAGCGAGCCCGGAAGCGGCCTGCGAGCGCTCCGGCTCCTCAGCCGGCAGGAAGACGAGCAGGTTGGGATTGCCGCGCTTGAGCCACGCAACAAGCTGGCCATTGCGCAGGATCACTTCGGCGTACGCGGCGCGCGTGAGGACGCGAGGGGCCGACTCCGAATCGTCATCCATTGCAGGCAGCTCAGGCCAGCGCAAAGCCGATCCATAAGGATTCGCCGGATCGGCGGCCGAGAGCTGCACAAACTCGGACCTCTCCTGCGCGGGCTCCGTACGCAACTGGCGAATCAGATCCACCGCGGCGGGAAGCGCGAACTGCGTGGCGCCGAGGCCGGCGACGAAGTATCCGCGGCGAATGCGCCCGCTCCCTTCGAGCGCCTTGAGCACGTCGTAAACAGCGCTGAACCCGCCAGGAACATTCTCGGCTGCCACCGACTCGCGCAGCAAAATGCCGTATCGGCTGAGCAACTGCATCGCCAGCGCGTGGCTCGTCTCGGTGGCCGTGGGACCGGATTCCTTTGACCGCTGCGGCAACAGCGACCACCGGCCCTGCGCGTTGGGCGGCGTAGTTCGGCGCGAGCGGAATACCATGCCCGTGTGCATGCGACGCGGGGCGCGTGAGCTTTCGGGCCTGGCAATATAGGCCCGCAACGCGTGGAGAGAATCGTTGCTCACGAGGCCTCGCCAGACCAGGCTCCACAGCGCATCGATCGACTCGCCGGGATACCCGCCGCCGACGGCCAGATGCAGCGGCTCAAAGAAACTCGCGCCGGCCGATTCAAGGACGGCAAGCAGCTTCTCTTCCCTGGCACTCAGCGGCTCGATGAGCGGGCGGCTCAGGGAAAGGAGCGGCAACTTATCGGCGAGAAAAAGTGCGATACGGCCGTCGCGCTCGCCCAACGGTTCCACGCCGGCCCACGCCACCTCACCGGCGGCGATCAGCGTATCGAGACCCGCCGGCGAGTAGTCCGCGATGCGCGCGGGAAGGATGGACGACTCGAGCAGCGACGCGGGCAGCGGTGCGCCCTGCAGGCTCTCGATCGCGTCGAGCATGGCATCAAGTTGCGCGTGCCCGCCGCGGCGCGGCGTGAGCAGGCCCTGCCAATGGGTGAGGAAACGCGCCAGCGTGTGCTGCTCGACGGGCTCGACCTCCTTGCGAAGTTTTGCGAGCGACTTGCGCCGGATCTGGCGCAGAATCTCGCCATCGCACCACTCCCGATGCAAGCCGCCGGGGCGGAACCCGCCCTCGATCACGCGGCTTTCCTGGACAAGCTGCCGCAAAGCACTCTCCACGGCTTCCGCTTCGAGTGCGAAGCGATCGACAGGCTCACGCAGCGTGAAGGGCCCGTGAGTGCGCGCGAAGCGTCGCACTAACTCGAGCACAGGATGCGCCACCGGTTCGAGCAAAGACGGCGCCAGCCCCGGAGGCAGCGGAACGCCCAGCGCATCGCGATATCGAGCCGCATCTTCGGCAGCGATCAGCCGGCGTTCACCGCCAATGCGAAGATCGAGCAGGCGGCGCGCGCGGATCAGCCGATCCACATGCTGCAGCAGATCGGGCGACGCGACGCGGCGGGCCAGTTCCTCACGCGACAGATCACCCAGCCGCAAGCAGAGATCGTGGATGCCATCCGCGGAACGGGCTCGGACGGCCTCGGCGAGGCATTGCGCATGCTCTTCCACGTCGGCAATCGCATCGGGATCGAGCAACTCGCGCAGATCGGCTTCGCCGAGCAATTCGCGAAGCTGATCCTGGTCGATGGTAAGAGCCTGCGCGCGGCGCTCGGCGAGCGGAGCGTCGCCATCGTAAAGGAAGTTGGCCACATAACTGAACAGCAGCGAAGAAGCAAACGGCGACGGCGTGCGCGTTTCGACGACATGCACCCGGACCTGGCGCTGCTCGATGGCGCGCAGCGTCTCGACAAGCGCGGGCATGTCGAAGATGTCGCGCAGGCACTCGCGGTAGGTCTCGAGCAGGAGCGGGAATGACGGATAGCGCGAAGCCACGCTCAGCAAGTCGTAGGAGCGCTTGCGCAGCTGCCACAGCGGCGTGCGTGAGTCGGCGCGGCGGCGCGGCAACAGCAGGGCGCGCCCGGCGGCCTCGCGGAACCGACCTGCGAACAACGCCGTCGATCCAAGCTGGCGCAGGACAAGCGACATAGCTTCGGCGGACTCGACCAGAATCCAGTCCGGATCGGGCGGCTCGTCGGTATCCGGAAGGCGCAACACGAAGCCGTCGTCGCCCCACAGCGCCTCAACCTCGGGGCCGCCGCCTGCGCGAATGCGAGCGGAAACCGCCATGGCCCATGGCGTGTGAATGCGCCTGCCAAAAGGCGAGAGCACGCAAACGCGCCAGTCGCCCAGTTCGTCGCGCACCCGTTCGATCACGATGGTGCGGTCGTCGGGCACGGCGCCCGTCGCCATTTCCTGGTCCGCAATAAAGCGGAGCAGGTTCTCGGCCGCGCCGGGATCGAGATCGTGCTCCGTCACGAGCCGCGTGAGCGCCGCAGGCCTGGGCAGCGCGCGCAACTCCCGCACCAGGGCGCCGATGCGGCGCCCGAACTCGAGCGGGCGGCCCGCACCGTCGCCTTTCCAGAACGGCATTTTGCCGGGCTCTCCGGGAGCGGGTGTGACCAGCACTCGATCGTGCGTAATGTCGACGATGCGCCACGTTGATGCGCCGAGAATGAAGGTCTCGTTGGTGTGCGACTCGAAGACCATCTCCTCGTCGAGCTCGCCCACGCGCACCGGTTTGCCTTCGCTGTAGGCAAGAAAAACGCCAAAGAGGCCACGATCGGGGATCGAGCCGGCGTTGAGAATGGCAAGGCGTGCGGCGCCGTCGCGCGCAGTCACGACGTTGCGCACGCGGTCCCAGGTGATGCGCGGCCGCAACTCGGCGAATTCGTCGGAAGGATAGCGGCCGCTGAGAAGGTCGAGTACTCCCTCGAAGCTCGATCGCGTGAGACCGCCGAACGGCGCAGCTCTCCGTACAAGTTCGTAGAGCGCATCGACGCTCACTTCGGGTTTCGGCTCAACCGGCAAAGCCGTTCCCGGCAGAATGCGGCGCGGCTTTTTTGCGCGCGGCTGCTTTGCGGCGGAAGGCGGGTGCGCGACAATGGCTACGATCTGCTGCGCCAGCACGTCGAGCGGGTTACGCGGAAATTGCGTGGACTCGATGGCGCCCTCGTGCATGGCGCGCGTGACCGCGGCACAGGCAACCAGGTCTGCGCGGAACTTCGGGAACAGCACGCCTTCGCTCACCGCGTCCACGTGGTGGCCGGCGCGGCCGATCCGCTGCATGCCGCTGGCGACCGAAGGCGGCGCTTCGATCTGGATCACGAGATCGACGGCACCCATATCGATGCCGAGTTCGAGCGTGGACGTTGCGCAGAGCGCGCGAATCTTGCCCGCCTTCAGTTGCTCTTCAATCACCGAGCGCTGATGGGCGGCGAGCGAGCCATGATGGGCGCGCGCGATGTCTCCGCCGGCGAGATCGTTCAGGGCGCCGGCGAGCCGCTCTGCAACCTGCCGGCTGTTGACGAAAAGAATCGTCGAGGTGCGCTCGCGGATGATCTCGAGCAGGCGCGGATGGATCGCATTCCAGATCGACACACGGCGCGGCGTTTGCGAGGCGGGGCCGCTGGGAATCTCTTCCTGGGCCGTCAGCCGCGCCATGTCTTCGACCGGCACCTCGATGCGCAGCTTGAGCCGCTTGGGTGCGCTGGCATTCACGATGGTGACGGGGCGGTAGCGTAAAGCGGGGATCAGGGAACAGGGATCAGGGACTAGGGACTGTGGGACTGGGGAATCAGTCGAGCAGTCGTTTGCGGCATCGTCCTGAATCAGACTCGGGGCAGGATGCCGTAAATCCTCAACTCGATCCTGCAATTGTATGCTGGCCGCATCGCGCGAAACCGCTTCATCCGTTTCGAGCGTCTCCGTCACGAGTTCCGTAGTCCCTGAGTCCCTAGTCCCTGGTCCCTTTATCTCCACTCCGCCGAGAAAGCACGCCACCTCTTCGAGCGGGCGTTGCGTGGCCGACAGGCCGATGCGCTGGATGGGCTTCTTCGCCAATGCCTGCAAGCGTTCCAGCGAGAGCGAAAGGTGTGCCCCGCGCTTGGTGGGCACCAGCGCATGAATCTCATCGATGATAACCGTGTCGACCGTGCGCAGCGCCTCCGCGGCTTGCGAGGTGAGCATCAGGTAGAGCGACTCGGGAGTCGTGATCAGGATTTCGGCCGGATGGCGGATGAACTTCGCGCGCTCGCGATGCGGCGTGTCGCCGGTCCTGACGCTGATCGACGGCTCATGGATCGGCACGCCCATGCGGCGCGCCATGTTGGCGATGCCGGCCAGCGGCGAGCGCAGGTTGCGCTCCACGTCGACGGCCAGGGCCTTCAGAGGCGAAACATAAACGATCCGGCAGCCCTTCTTTTTCCCCTCCGAAAGCTGGTGGAGCATCAGGCGGTCAAGGCACCAGAGGAAGGCAGTCACCGTCTTGCCGGTGCCGGTCGGAGCAAGGATCAGCGTGCTCTCGCCGCGCGCAATGACCGGCCAGCCCATGCGCTGTGGGGCGGTAGGCGCGTCAAAGACGGCGCGAAACCAGGCCGCTGTCACTGGGTGAAAGCAGGCGAAAGGGTCGGTTTCGGCGGCGATGTTCGGGTTGGGCTCGCCGGCGGGCATGTTCTCCTGAGCCTATCGCAAATGGGTCGGCGAAGACAAGGCGAAGAAGCCGGCGAGGCGCGCCTTTGCGAAACTCATCGGAACCCTAATACCGGATGCGGCACATACTCCGCCTCCAGGGCGGCGATCTCGTCTGAAGTCAGCTTAAGAGCCAGGGCAGCGGCCGCGTCTTCCAGATGATGCGGCTTCGTTGCGCCTACAATGGGCGCTGTGATCACGGGTTTGGCCAGCAGCCATGCCAGCGCCACCTGTGCCATGGGCACGCCGCGCGATCCGGCCACTGTCTCCAGCGTCTCCACGACGCGGCGGTCGGATTCCTCGGTCTTCGAGTACATCGTGTTCCCAAACTGGTCGGTTTCGGTCCGCTTCGTCGCTTCACTTTTCCATGGGCGGGTGAGACGTCCGCGCGCCAGCGGGCTCCAGGGGATGACGCCGATCCCTTCGGCCTCGCAAAGCCCGAGCATTTCGCGCTCCTCCTCGCGATAGATCAGGTTCAGGTGGTTTTGCATGGTAACGAAGCGTGTCCAGCCTTGAAGGTCGGCACGATAGAGCGCCTTGGCAAACTGCCACGCGTGCATCGACGACGCGCCTATATAGCACACCTTGCCTGCCTTCACCGCATCATGCAGAGCCTCGAGCGTCTCGTCGATTGGCGTTTCGTAGTCCCAGCGGTGAATCTGGTAGAGATCAATAAAATCGGTCTGCAGGCGGCGAAGGCTCTCTTCGAGTTCAAAAAGGATTGCCTTGCGCGAAAGGCCCGATCCATTCGGTTCGTCCCGCATCTGGCCTTGAGCCTTGGTGGCGATAACGACGGCTTCGCGGCGGACATTCGCTTTCAGGAACCGGCCCAGCACCTCCTCGCTCGACCCGCTCGAATAGACATTCGCCGTATCGAAGAAGTTGATGCCGAGGTCGAGGGCCTGCCACAAAAACGGCCGGCTCTCGTCTTCATTCAGCGCCCAGGCATGGCGGCCCGGCATGGGCTTGCCGGTCGCCGGCGTGCCGTAGGTCATGCAGCCAAGGCAAATACGCGAGACCTTCAATCCGGTTGAACCAAGCCGAGTGTATTCCAATGTCGCCTCCAGAAGATCTAAACAGAAAGAGCGCGTTCACATCGCGTAGTCGCGGTACGATCCTTCCTCAGGATAACCCCGCCGCGAACCGGCGCGAATCCCATGAACAGCGGCAGCTTGATACCCTGATTCTGCCGGCATCTTCATGCGCGAACACCTGGCCACATTGCTCGACGACTTCCGCAGCCTGGGACGCGAAAAGGCGGTCGTCCTGCACAAGGGCGTGCGGCGCAGGGTTACGACCTATGGCGAGATCGCCACGCGGGCCGGCCGTTTCGCCGCTCTTCTGGAATTGCGCGGAATTGCAGCCGGCGAGCGTGTGCTGATCTGGGCCGAGAACAGCGCCGAGTGGATTGCCGCCTTTCACGGATGCATCCGGCGGGGCGTCATCGCCGTGCCGCTCGACGCCCATGGCAGCGCAGACTTCGCCGCGCGAGTCAGCGCGGACGTGAAGCCCAAGCTCGCTGTGGGCGACACGATGCTGCTGCGGCAATTGCCTGCCGAATGGCCGCGGCTGGCGTTCGAGGATTGGGACGGCTCGTTGCCAGACCATGAGGCCGGACCCGCCGCAGGACTCTCGCTCGGCACGCAGCTGCAAATATTGTTCACATCCGGCACGACGGGCGATCCAAAGGGCATCGTACACACACACGGCAACGTGATTGCCAGCGCCGGCCCCATCGAGGAGAATGCACAGACGTATCTCAAGTACGAGAAGCTCATTCACCCGCTGCGCATTCTCCACACGCTGCCGCTGAGCCATGTCTTCGGACAGATGATGGGGCTGTGGGTTCCACCGATCTTCACCGCCGAACTGCATTTCGAAAGCCGCCTGGTCGCGTCGCGCCTCATCGAGACGATCCATCGCGAACGCATCTCGGTGCTGGCGGCGGTGCCGCGCGTGGTCGCGCTGCTCAAGACGCATCTGGAGGTCACGGTTCCCGGACTTGTAGAGCGGATGTCGGCTGCAGGCAAACTCTCGGCTCTCCAGCGCTGGTGGCACTACCGCGACGTGCATCGTGTTTTCGGGCTCAAGTTCTGGGCGCTGATCTCAGGCGGCGGCGCGTTGCCCGGTCCGCTCGAACAGTTCTGGAACGCCCTTGGCTTCGTGCTGGTGCAGGGCTACGGAATGACGGAGACCACGGCGCTCATCACGCTGAACCATCCGTTTCACATTGCGCAGGGATCAATCGGCAAACCGATGGCCGGGCGCGAAGTCAAACTCGGGCCCGACGGCGAAGTTCTGGTGCGTGGCGCATCCATTTCCGGCGCGACATGGTCTGGCGGCGAGTTGAAGACCCGCGGCGACGAATGGCTGGCGACCGGCGACCTGGCCGCGCGTGAGCCGGACGGGGGTTTGCGCTTTCTCGGCCGCAAGAGCGAGGTCATTGTGACTGGCTCCGGAGTGAATGTGCATCCAGAAGACCTCGAGTCGGCCGTCGAGCAGGAGCCGGGTATAGCGGCCTGCGCGGTTGTCGCAATGGAGACTGCCCAGGGGCCGGAGCCGTGCGCGGTTCTTGCCCTGCGGTCGGCGTCGGCCAAGCCAAGCGCTGCCATCGAGCACGCCAACGAGCGGCTAGCCGATTTTCAGCGCATTCGCCGCTGGGAAGTGTGGCCGGAGCCTGACCTGCCGCGGACGTCGACCGGCAAAGTGCGGCGCAGAGCCGTTGCGGAATGGGTCGCGACCCGCTATGCCGCTGGGGCTAGTTCGAACGCCGGCCGCCCAGGAGGCGCCTCCAACGGCGACTGGTTGCTCTCCCTCATCGAGCAGATCACCGGCGAAGCCGCGCCGGGCGGCGGCGACGCGTTGCGCCTGAGCGAAGATTTGCATCTCGACAGCCTGGGCCGCGTGCAGTTGACAGTAGCCGTCGAGCAACGCCTGGGCACTGTGCCCGAGGACGGCGTCCTCGAACGCGCGGTGACCCTCGGAGACCTTCGCCGATTGCTGGGACGTGGCGAGGATGCGAGCAACGATGGCGGCGCCCGAGCTCCCGTTCATGCCCAGGAGACCGGCACTCCACCAGCGTCGGAGCGCCCGCCGCAGGAGATTCCGACGCTGTTGCGAGCGGACATTCGACTGCCGTCCGAGTCGACGGCCATTCAGAAATCGCCTCCGGCGGAAGTTTTGTTGCGGTCGGCGTACATCTACCCGCACTGGCCGTGGTGGTTTCCTGTGCGATGGTTGAGGAACTTCTTTCTGGAAGCGATCATGCGGCCGCTGGTGCGGTTCCTGGCCAGGCCCCGCGTCGTCCAGAACGGTGTGATCCATGAATCCGAGCCGATACTTGTCATCGGGAACCACGTGAGCACCTACGACGGGCCGCTTATGGAGTACGCGCTTCCGGGAAGGATTCGCCGCCGCATGGCGGTCGCCATGTCCGGAGAGATGCTCGAAGATTTTCGTCACTTTCGCAATCCCGAGAGCGTGAGAATGCGCTTCTATCCGCCGGGGCCGCTCCAATATTTCCTCATCACGGCCCTGTTCAACGTTTTTCCGTTGCCGAAACGGAGGGACTTTCAGCGCAGCTTCGAACACGCGGGCGAGGCTCTCGACCACGGCATGAACGTGATGATTTTCCCTGAGGGCACGCGCTCGCCGGAGGGCAACCTCGCGCGATTCCGGCCGGGCATCGGGCTGCTGGTCAAGCAGGCGAGTGCGCCGGTGCTGCCCATGGCGATTCGCGGGCTGGGCGAACTCAAGACGCGCGGACGCGGCTGGTTCCGCTCCGGAAAGATCGAAGTCCACGTCGGTGCAATCATCCGCTTCGGCCCCGAAGCATCGGAGTCGGCGATCACGGAGCGGTTGCACGCTGAGGTGGAAAGACTGCTGAATGGAACGGTGAGCACAACCAAGGTCGGCGAAAGGGATCAAGGGACCGAGGGAAGAGGGGAATGAGGGACTGGAGGAAGTGGGTGCCGGCCGTGGGCACTTCGATAAACTGAGATCGGAATCGATCGCATCCCGGAGCCGCATTGCAAACGACGACCGAAGAACGCATCATTCGTCCCGCGCGCAACATCCTGGGCAATCTCCGTTTGCCGGGCGACAAATCGATCAGCCACCGCTACGGGCTGCTCGCAGGATTCGCGCAGGGCACATCGCGCTTCACCAATTTCTCCACGGGCGCTGATTGCGCCTCGACGCTGGCCTGCATGCGGGCGCTCGGCGCGACCGTTCGCCGGCTCGAGAACGGCGTCGTCGAGATTGCCGGCGTGGCCGGCCGCGTCACTCCGCCCGCCGAGCCGCTCGACTGCGGCAATTCGGGCTCGACCATGCGCATGATCGCCGGTCTGCTGGCCGCGCAGGAGGGCAGATACACGCTCATCGGCGACGCTTCGCTGTCTCGCCGGCCCATGGAGCGCATTCGCAAGCCGCTCGAAGAGATGGGAGCAAGGCTCACACTCACGGACGGCCATGCGCCAGTTCATATCACCGGGGCTCGGCTCAACGCGATCGATTTCACCACTCCCGTGCCCAGCGCACAGGTGAAGACATGCGTGTTGCTGGCTGGGCTGCAGACGACGGGCGAAACCACGGTTCGCGAGTCGATCCGCACGCGCGACCACAGCGAATTGGCGCTCCGCGCCTTTGGCGCCAAGGTCGCGCGGACAGTCAACTCAGTTTCGATCTCCGGACCGCAACCGCTGACCGCAATCGAAGCGTCGATTCCTGGCGACATCTCGTCGGCTGCGTTCTTCCTCTGCGCCGCAGCACTGTTTCCTGGCTCGGGCCTGGTCATCGAGTCGCTCGGGCTGAACCCTACGCGGGCCGCTTTGCTCGACGTGCTGACCTCGCTGGGCGCGCGCATTGCCGTCCTGCAGCTTGAGGAGAAGAACGCTGAACTGGTGGGGGCAGTGCAGGTCTCTGCTCCCGCCGAAGGCCTGGCGTCGGCCGAGATCGGCGGATCGCTGGCCGCGCTGCTCATCGACGAGCTGCCTGTTTTAGCGGCGATTGCGCCGTACACGCGCGGCGGCATCCGCATTCGAGACGCGAAAGAACTGCGGGTGAAGGAATCGGACAGGATTGCGCTGGTGGCGAAGAATCTGCGCGCGATGGGCGCCGAGGTCGCCGAGGTCGAGGACGGACTCGACGTGCCCGGCGGGCAAAAACTGCGCGGAGCCGCCATCGACTCCGGCGGCGATCACCGCATCGCTATGGCGTTCAGCGTTGCTGCGCTGCGCGCCGAAGGCGAGACGCTGATTCGGGGCGCGGAATCAGCGGCAATCAGCTTTCCCGAGTTTTTTGAGCTCCTGGACCTGATCGCAGAACGTTGAAACCGCAACGTGCCGACGACGCCGCCCGATGGATCGATCTCGGTGAATTGCGTTCGGCTCGCGCTCGACAAAAACGCCCTGCCCGCTTTGGTCGCGGCGGACAGGGCTTGAACTTCCTCTTACGCGAGTTCGATCTAACGCGACGGCGCGGGGGCGGTCATGGAAGGCTCCTGCGACGCGGGCGCCGGGCCGACGCCGCGAACGATCGGGTTGGTGTGAATCGTGCCCGCAGCCGCTTCGGCGAGGTTGATGCCGTAGTGCTGCAGCGTGCTGGCCAGCGTCTGATAGAGGCCGGCGCGGTCCTTGGCATAAGCGGCGTGCGCTGCGATCAGATTGTCCTCGGCGATGGCCAGTGACCGCTCCTGGGCAAGCACGAGTGCGGTGGTCGAGGCGCCCAGCTTGAGCTTCTTCTGCTCGGCGTCGAGGCTCTGCTGCGCATACTGCTGTGCTGCTTCCGCCGATTGCACCTGCGCGCGATCGTTAGTGAGGGCGTATTGCGAGTTCACCACCTGCATGCGGATCTGGGTGTAGAGCTGTTCGAGGTGGAGTTCAGCCTGGCGGTATTCCATCAGCGAACGGGCCTGCACGGATTGAGCTTCCCTGTTGCGGATTGGGATGCTCAGATTGAACCCCACGCCCTTGTCAGGACCGAAGCCGTTGAACAGGTCCTTCAACACGCCGCCGTATCCCACTGAAGGAGTGGCTCCGGGGGGACACTTAACGTACACACCGTTCTGGAAGGTCTCGCAGAGCGGGTTCTGTGCGCCGCCTACCGCGTTACCACTGTAGAAACCATAGACATCGAACCCGGGTAGAAGAGCGTTGCGCGCGCCTCGGAGCGTGATCTCGTCGTTGCGCAGGGTGAGCACGGCCTGCTCAAGTTCCGGCCGCCCCTGGAAGGCTGTCTGCACCAGTTGCTCGATCGGCTGCCTTTCTTCAGCAAGTTCTTCCAGCGTCACGCGGTCGGTAGGAATTACAGGTGCCGTGGAGAGGGCCGGATCGTTAAGGTTGCGGGTAATGGCCTGCTTGATAATCTGCTGCTGGTAATTTAGTGCGCTCTGGCTGCTGATCAGCGCCTGCCTGTCGCTGGCGACAGTCGAGTCGGCATTCACTACATCGAGCGGAGCCATGGTGCCGATCTCGAGTTGCTTGCGGTTGTCGGCTGCAAGCTTGCTGCTCTGCGCCAGGGACCGCTCCTTCGCCTGCACGTCCTCATAGGCCTGCACCAGCCCCCAATAAATGGTTTCGACCTGGTTGACGGTATAGAGGATCTGCTGGCGGAAGGTCGAGTCGGATATGCGGCGATCGTTCAGCGCCTGGTACATGAAGCGCTTGTTGATCCAAATGCCCGCACCCTGCAGCAAATGCTGTGTCACCTGCCACTTGAAGGATGATTGCAGGGTGGGACTGTAAATGTCGGACGGATTGGCGCTGGTGGTGCGGCTGTTGTTGAAGGTCACCTGCAGAGCAGTGCCCGTGACAAAACCCTGATTGTATCCAAAATTGTACTCGTCGGTGTTGGTCGACACCTTGCTGACGCCGCCTGCAAACAGAGTGTAGATCTGCGGCTGTGTGGCTCGCTCAAACTGAATGGTCGAGGTGAGAGTCGGGTCAAGCAACGCGGGCTGGGGGCCCGCACCGGCTGTCGTGAGAGTCAAGCCGAGCGTGCCGGAGCCGGCGCCGCCTGAACCAACAGAGGTGCCGCCGGGGCCGCCTCCCGCGGTCAAAGTCGATGCCGAGCCGCCCAGAGTGTTTGTCACGAGACCGGAAGGTACGCCCAGAGGCGTGTTGCCCGTCCGCGCCCGGAGAATGTCCGTGTCTGCGATGTCGAGGTCGTAGCGGGAGATCGCGATATCGTAGTTGTTCTCAAGGGCGAGCGCCAGCGCGTCGGAGAGACTGAGGTAGATCTTCCCGTTCTTTACAAGGTCGGTCAGTCGCACCGAATTGGCGAAGCTGGCCTTCCCGATCGAGGTGGGACGATACCAGTTGATCGGATCGCCGAGGAACTTCGCCGCCGGTTTGGAAAAATCGCGGGATGTTGGGCGCAACGGGTAGGGCTCCGTCAAATTCGGAACCGGTGCGCCTGGCAGATCCGACGCTGCTTTGTCCTGTGACTTGGCGCCGGCGCCTGTCACAGTGGCGGGGCCGGGTTGCGCGGGCGGCGCTTGTTGCGCCAATCCGGAAGGAAATCCTGCTCCCAGGGTGAGCATGGCAGCCGCAATTGCGCGCAGACGGCTGCCTCCATTTCTCCTCGGGGTTCTTTCACGTCCCGTCCTGTTGGCCTGGAGACCTTCGGCAGGCTTGTGCTGCCGATCAAACACACCTGTGGCGTACAATTGCATGATTCTTCTCCACGAAGGACTAGGGCATGTGGGGTGCCACTGTAGATGACGTCCAGAGGCACGCCCCGGACGCAATTTTGTTGATTCGGAAAGGCAAACCGCCCCTTTCAGCACGACGACGGACCGCTACTTGAGCATTACGCGTGCTGAGCGCCTTTCGTTCCATCCGCAACCGCCGGCTGCGGTTTGCGACAGCGTTAAGCCGAATACGAACGGAAAGGTGAGTATATCCCACCGGAGCCTACGAAAAGGCCCGGAATCGCGGTCGATTACCCTGTTATCAGTCCGATACCCGTGCGCGAACCCACCCAGACCGGTCCGGCGGCCCAAAACTGGAAGTTGACCCTCGCCTACGACGGGACGGATTTTCACGGCTGGCAGGTGCAGCCGGGAGAATCGACCATCCAGGGCGAATTGCAGACGGCATTAGGCCGGGTAACGGGCGAAACACCTCTGCCGCAGGGATCGGGGCGCACCGATGCCGGTGTCCATGCACTGGCCCAGGTGGCAAGCTTCCGGCTGGACGCGCGCATTCCCGCTGCCAACCTGGCGCGCGCGCTGAATCGAACGCTGCCGGACGCGATTCGCGTCCTCGATGCGCGGGTCGCACCGGACTCATTCCACGCCCGGCACTCTGCCAAGTCCAAGACCTACGAATACAGGGTGTTTCTGGAACGGCCTGGCCTCACGGAGCGCAACGGCGCGGAACCGGCAATCTGCTCCCCGTTTCTTGCCCGGTACGTCTACGCCTGTCCCTGGCCGCTGGAATGCGCGGCTCTAAACGCGGCGGCCAGCCATTTCCTCGGCGAGCACGACTTTACGAGCTTTGCCGCAAAGGATCCCGACCAGGCCGCACGGGCAGGCGATGGCGAACCTCCAACCGCCATTCGCACACTGTTTGCATCAAGATGGGAAGAACAATCGACCGTCGATGGAACCCTGCTCGTCTATCGTGTGCGCGGCAACGGCTTCTTGCATCACATGGTCCGCAACCTGGTCGGAACGATGCTCGATGCCGGTCGCGGCTACCTGAACCCCGGCGCAATTCCGGGCATTCTCGCGGCCTGCTCCCGCGCAGAAGCGGGTCCCACCGCTCCCGCGAGCGGGCTGTTCCTTCACTCGGTGGAATATTGTGGCACGGACGAACTCGTCCCGTGATCCGGCTCCCTCCCCCAACGGCTCGGCTCCCTGCTACGCTGAAGAATCGACGATGAGCCTTTTCCCCAAGAGTTCGGCGTTTGCCCAGGTAACGGGTCTGGCCAGCCTGCGGACGGTCCATGCCGCTTTCTCCTGGCTTCGTCTGTACACCAAGAGGATTATGGGCTGGCAGGCCGAACTCGTCGCGATTCCGGCTCCGCCGTTCGGCGAGCAGGCGCGCTCGGAGTGGCTCGCAGCCCGCTTTGGCGAGTGTGGGCTGAGTGACGTCCATACGGACCCGGCGGGCAATGTGCTGGCGATACTCCAGCCCGCCAATCTTCCGCCCGAAGGAACGGGGCCCGTTGTCGTGCTCTCCGCGCATCTTGACACGGTCTTTCCCCCCGGAACCCCGCTGCATCCCGTTTTGACCGAGACCGATGGAATTGGCCGCCTGCAGGCTCCCGGCGCCTGCGATAACGCCGCCGGAGTGGCGGGAATTCTGGCGCTGGCCAATGCGCTTGTGCAGGCCAAGGTCGAGTTGCCGGCGCCGCTTGTCTTTCTGGGAAACGTTGGCGAAGAAGGCGAAGGCGATCTACGCGGGGTTCGCCAATTCTATGCCAACCGTTCGCTGGCGGAGCGGGTGGTTGCGCACATCGTTCTGGATGGTGCGGGGACGGATTCCGCTGTCACCCAGGCGCTGGGCAGCCGGCGCTATCTGGTCGAGATCGCCGGACCCGGCGGTCACAGTTTCACCGATGCCGGCACGCCCAACCCGATTGCAGCGATGGCATCGGCCCTTGCGGAGTTAGCCGAGACTCCGCTGCCGGATGAACCGCGAACCACGCTGAACCTGGGCACGATTCGCGGCGGAACCAGCGTCAATTCAATTCCCGAATCGGTGGAGGCCACGGTTGACTTCCGCTCGACGAGCATCGAGCACATTCTTCGCCTGGAAGTGGCCCTGCACCGCGCCGTGGAGGATGCGGTCGGGCGCTGGAATGCTGCCGCCGATCCCAGCCGGTCGCGTGGCCCGCTGACTCATTCGATCGAGAAGATCGGGGACCGGCCGGCCGGAGCCCTATCGCCCAACTCGCCGCTCCTCGAGGCGCTGCGGGCCGTGGACCGTCACCTGAACCTGAAGACCGACCTTCGGCTCGGCTCCACCGACGCCAACATTCCGCTCTCGCTCGGGGTTCCCGCGATCTCGATCGGTGCGGGCGGCGAAGGCGGCGGCGCTCATACACAGGCTGAGTGGTTCAGCGCGAAGGATCGCGATCTCGGACTCAAGCGGATTCTTCTGCTGACCCTGACCATGCTGGAATGGGCCGCCGACCTGTAGCCATAGCGCCAGCCCGGGCCTCGGGAAACGGATTCAGCCCATGCGCCTCTGCTACACTCCGCCCATGCACAAGCTCTTGCCGGTACTTGCTGGCGCGCTCGCAGCCTTCTCTTTGACCTCGTCTTGCATGGCGCAGGCGCCCGCCACCCGGCAGGTGCAGCCGAAGAACTCGGCCGCAAACCGCAAGCCCAAACTCAACATGGCTCCGGAGATCATCTACTTCAACGGCGTAATCTACACCGGCGAAGGGCTTGCCGGCGACAAGCCGCAGACCGTTCAGGCCATGGCCATCGGCGGCGGCAAAGTACTTGCTGTGGGGACCAGCGAGGAGATCGCAAAACTGGCCGGCCCGCACACACGGCTGCGCGACATCAACTCTGCGAGCACCGGCACCTGCATCTTCCCGGGATTCAATGATGCGCACGTGCACCTCGGCGCCGCCGGGCGCACCAAGCTGAACATCGACCTGACCGGCGTGACATCGCTTGACGCGATGCTCAGGCAGATTGCAGATTTTGCCAGGAATCAGCCGACCGGCCACTGGCTGACGGGGGGCAACTGGGATCACACGCTCTGGGCGCAGAAGATGCTGCCCACGCGGCAGGATCTGGACAAGGTCACCGGCGATCATCCTGCGTTTCTCGACCGCATCGACGGGCACATTTCTGTGGCCAACTCAGCGGCGCTAGTAGCTGCCGGCATCACCGGTGCGACCAAGCCGCCACAAGGCGGCGCCATCGATCTCGACGCCAAAGGCGAGCCGACAGGGATCCTTCGCGAGTCGGCGCAGGAGCTGGTCTATCAGGTGATTCCGTCGCCGGCGCACGAAGAACGCCGCCGCGGCGATGAACTGGCTATAGCCGATGCAGTCTCGCACGGCATCACCAGCGTGCAGGACAACAGCGACTGGGAAGACTTCCTTGTCTACGAGGAGTTGGAGAAGGAGGGGAAGCTCAATCTGCGCATTAGCGAATGGCTGCCCTTCCGAGCGCCGGTCGAAGAACTGAAACGAAAACGCGCGCACCACGATGCGAACGATCCGATATTGCACACCGGTATGCTAAAAGGCTTTATGGACGGCTCGCTCGGCTCGCGCACGGCAGCCATGAAGGCGCCCTTCGCCGACGATTCCGGGAACACCGGACTGCCGCAGTACAAACAAGCCGAGTTGAACTCGATGGCTATCGAACGGGCCAAAGCCGGATTTCAGATTGGATTTCATGCCATTGGGGACGCAGGAGTGGCGATGGGACTGGATGCATTCGAAGAGGCAGAGAAAAACCACCCGCCGATCCTGCAGCCTTCATCGCAAAAAGCCTCCGCCGGCACTCCCTGCTCCGGCATCCCCCGCACGGCGCCTTGTCAAAAGGCAGCGCCGGTCGGTTCGCCCCGATACCGCATTGAGCACGCGCAGGTTGTCGATCCTGCCGACATTCCGCGCTTCGCCAGACTGGGCATCATCGCCTCGATGCAGCCCAACCACTTGCTTACCGATATGAACTGGGCCGAAGACCGCCTGGGTCCGCAGCGCGCAGCCTACTCCTATGCATGGAAGGCGTTTCTCGACGCGCACGTCCCGCTGGCCTTTGGAACGGACTATCCTGTGGAACCGGTCACGCCTTTCCGCGGACTCTATGCGGCCGTCACGCGCATGAATGAGAAAGGGACAAAGAGTTTCTATCCGGAAAACAAGCTCACGCGCGGCCAGGCGCTCTTTGCCTACACGCAGGGCTCGGCCTATGCCGAGTTTGCTGAGAAGCACAAGGGAAAGCTGGTGCCAGGCTATGATGCCGATTTCATCGTGATTGATCGCGATCTCTACAAGATTGGCGCTCCCGCCATCCTGCAGACGAACGTGCTCGAGACGTTTGTGGCCGGGCAGGAAGTCTATGCAGGGAATGTAAGTGCGCGCTAGCTCCGCCGTCTACAAATTCATCGGAACCACAAACTCGCGAGCAGAAACATCCGCTCGCGGCTATGGCCCATTTTGATCCAAGGTCTTTGCGAAGCGTGATATTTATCACACAAGTTGACGAAAGAACGTGCTTACTCTCTGGATATGCATGCGGATTGCTGCCTTCTGCACAAGAAGCGCGAACTCATTCGCGATGGCCAGAGAGTCAAAGTCGATAGCGGAATCGCAGAACTGCTCCTACATGTCTGGGGACAAGGGATCGAGACCGAGGCCGCGTGCGAAGCCGATCAAACCAGCGTTCGGATCGGATTTCATTCCCGCGCGCACGCTTACTTGATTTTTCCGGACACCCATAGCTTACTCAGTTTCCTGCGCGTGGCCGAGGGTGAACGGGCTGTCCGCCAAGTTATCAAATACATGGAACAGAAGCATCCCAACCGGCGAAATCAACTGCATCTGAGCAATGGCTGGAGAGTTCACTGGAGCGGATCCGGTTCCAGCCGGATGCTCGACTTTCCACCCGAGGAGATACCCGCCATCGTGGATCGGTTTTTGCGCTCCAATCTTTCCCTCGACCGGGGATGCGGCGAGGAATTGCCCGCCGACATTGCCACGCATGGGGAAGCGGTCCGCGGACACGGAATCTGCTGATGAAATGGCCGGATCGTCCATGGCCGGAACCGGTCATTGGAAAGATCGGAAACGAGGGTCCGAAACGAGCAGGGGTCGGAAGCGAGACTTCCGAACACTCCTCGCGCCGAACGGGGACACGCCCCGGCTCCCCGTTTGGATTGCCTCAAGCAACCTGCCTCAAGAAAGGAACTCAACGGTTTTCTCGATCAGAGCCGCGGTTGCTGGATAGGGATCACCCGGTGCGTCGTATTCGATTGAGCAAAACCCTTTGAAGTTGTACTTCTTCAGTATGGCGAAAGTTTTCGCCAGATCCACATGAACCGTCTTTCCCTGGTCGTCGGCCTCGCCGTCTTTCACGTGGCAGATCCCGTAAGCATGCGCAAACAGGGTCTCCATGGCGCGGTTCTGGAAGTCTTCGCCGTGCGCAGCCAGCGAGTTGCCGAAATCGGGTAGAGCACGGAGCCAGGGACTATCAACCTTGTCGATCACCTGCGCGATGAAGAACGGGTCTTCACTGAGGGAATCGTCGTTTTCAAGGTAAACAACCACACTCCTCTTCGCCGCATATTCAGCCACCCCGGCGAACGTCCGCGAGGCACGGTCAACGTCGGGCTTTGAATCTTTGGCCTCGGCAAGATGCGTGCGAATGCCGGGAGATCCCAGCGCCGCTCCCACATCGATCCAGTGCCTGCTTGCGGCCGCGGACCGCTCGCGTTCCGCAGCATCCAAAGCATACTGGCTGTATTCGGCATCCACTGCAATGTCGACCACCGCGGAGTGCGCTTTCTCCACCGCTGCGCGAAACGTATCGAGGTATTTTGGTTCTGTTGAGGGAAAGATTGGACTCCACGGCTCAATGTTGTGCACGCCGAAACGCTCAACCACGTGTGCCGCGAAATCGACAAGTCTGACCTGCTTCACCGCGGGAACCCTGCTGGGAGTCTTACCGTCCCATCCGTTCCATCCCACCAGGAAGTCGCGAAAGGGATAGGCCGCGACTGCGACTCGCTTGCGCGGATCCGAGGGAAAACGAATCGCGGGTCGGGCGCCCGAAGCGCTTGCCAGGCCCCGCGGGAAACCCAGTGCGGCCGCAGCGCCCGCGCATCGTCCCATGAACTCTCTGCGAGTCGTCCCGTTCATGCGCGAGAGTTTATCAGAGGCCGGCGGGGCCCCGACGTGAGGCGAATCAACCCGGCCGGGCGGAATCGAAGCCTTCGACAACCTCCGGAAGACGCGGATCACCCCGAGCCCGCCATTGGATTCGACTCGGGTAAATACCGTATCCTGCTTCGTTCACCAAAATTGGTCCGTGACGGCGGCGATCTGAATTCGGTGATCGCTGCACGGCCCGAATAGTTCGCTGGCACACGTGTCTGGGACGGTCGCGGCCGCCGCCCCGTAACTGTGCCTGGAAGGCAGGACTGCATCGGTCGTTCGATTTCTTCTCGCTGCTCCTTTGCCGTTTATGGTTCATCGATTTGATTCCGGTTCTTGTCTTCTCCCTTCTGGCTGGCTTGGCGCATGCGGCCGGCGCGGTCCGGAATGGAATCCTATGCAACGCTCGGCGGCCGCCGGCTCAGTGAAATCAGGTCTCTCTCCACTGTGAGGAACTATGCACTTGAAGATGTTTTCCAAATTCGCACTGGTCACTTTCTCTTTCGCATCCGTCATCGGCGTCCCCGCCCTCGCACAAGGCCGCCTGTTCAGCCCGGAAGCTAAACAGAAGGCCGAGGCCCTGTTGAGACGGATGACTCTTGACGAGAAGGTTGGCCAACTCAACCAGTCCGCCGGAATCGTCATGCCCGGCATCGCGTCAGAAAAGCCGGACGAACTCATCACCCAGGGCAGGGTCGGCTCCGTCCTCTGGTTGAACGACGTCAAGGAGATCAACCGGATCCAGCACCTTGCGGTCGAGAAGTCGCGCTTGCATATTCCGATTCTCTTCGGCTTCGACGTGATCCACGGATACCGCACCGTGTTTCCTGTCCCGCTGGCGATGGCGTCCTCGTGGGATCCTTCGGTCGAGGAGCAGGCGCAGCACCTGGCGGCGCAGGACTCGCGCGCGGCCGGGATTGCATGGACCTTCACACCCATGGTCGATATTGCGCGCGACGCGCGCTGGGGCCGCATCGTGGAGGGCGCCGGCGAGGATCCGTACCTCGGTTCCGCCATGGCCCGTGCACAGGTGCGCGGATTCCAGGGCACACAGTTGGGACCGGACAGCGTTTTGGTCTGCGTGAAGCACTATGCCGGCTACGGTGCTGCCGATGGCGGTCGCGACTACGACTCGTCGTATGTGCCGGAAGAGCTGATGCAGAACGTCTACCTCAAGCCGTTTCACGCCGCAGTCGAGGCAGGCGCAGGCAGCTTCATGAGCGCCTACATGGATCTGAACGACGTGCCAGCAAGCGGAAACCACTGGCTCCTCACCGACGTGTTGCGCAAGGAGTGGGGGTTCCAGGGCTTGGTGCTCTCTGACGCGTTTGCCGTGGGGAGCCTGGTGACGCACGGCTTTGCCCGCGACGGGGAAGACGCAGCCTATAAGGCCATCTCCGCGGGGCTGAACATGGATATGGCCAGCCAGACGTACACGCGCAATCTCGCCAGGCTCGTCGCGGAAAAGAAGGTGAGCGAGTCGTACCTCGACGAGATGGTGCTGCCGATTCTGGAAGCGAAATACGATCTGGGTCTCTTCGACCATCCCTTCGTCGACGAATCCAAGGTGGATTCTGTTCTAAATCGGCCGGAAGGTCTGGCCCTGGAGCGCAAGCTGGCGGGGCGATCGATGGTGCTGCTCCGCAATGAGAACCGTTTGCTGCCATTGTCGAAGGGACTGAAGAAAGTGGCCGTGATCGGGCCGCTGGCTGACTCCGGCCACGACGTGGAAGGCGGATGGACGGTGGAAGGCTTGTTCGGACCCGGCGCCAAGAGTCATCCCGTAACGGTGCTTGCTGGAATCAGGAACAAGTTCGGCCCGGATGCTCAGGTCGTTCTTGTTTCCGGTCCCGAGCCATCGCGCGTATATGCCGGTCTGCTGGACCAGATTGCGGGGAGAAAACCGGCTCCGCCTCCCACGCCCGAAGAAATCGCCGAATGGCTTGCGAAGGCAAAGGCGGCTGCAGCAGATGCGGATATGGTGGTGGCCGTAATGGGTGAGTTGGCCAGCATGAGCAGTGAAGCGGCGTCGCGGGCCACTCTCGATCTTCCGGGGATTCAGGAGCAGATGCTTGAGACAGTTGTCTCTGCCGGCAAGCCGGTCGTGCTTGTGCTTGAGAATGGCCGGCCGCTCGACATTCGTTGGGCATCGGAGCATGTACCGGCGATTCTGGAGGCATGGTATCCGGGAACGCAAGGCGGCGATGCTGTGGCCGATGTTCTTTTCGGCGATGTGAATCCCGGCGGCAAGCTGCCGGTAAGTTGGCCGCGCGCGGCGGGCGCCGAGCCGCTCTACTACAACCACAACCGAACGCACGCACCCGAGGATGCGCCCGACTTCACCTCACGCTATTGGGACATCAACTCAAAACCGCTCTTTCCGTTTGGCTACGGGTTGAGCTACGCATCGTTCCAGTTCGCCAATCTCCGTTTGAGCAAGACCCGCATGGGTGCCGGCGATACCAATGAAGTCAGTGTCGAAGTCACCAACACCGGTTCCGTGCCGGGCGATGCCGTCGCTCAGATCTACATTCACCAGCGCTATGGATCGGCATCGCGGCCCGTAAGGCAACTCGCGGGATTCGAGCGCGTCGCCCTCCAACCCGGCGAGACCAAGACCGTCAAATTCTCTCTCGGCAAGGGCGAGTTCGAGTTCTGGAGCCCGCAGGAGAAGAGGTGGGTGATTGATCCTTCGGAATTCGACGTCTGGGCCGGCGAAGATTCGACAGCCACTCTCCACGCCGAGTTTGCGATATCAAAGTAAGGGAACAGCACACCACTGGGCCCGGTTCGAATCTGATCCGGGCTCTCGCCGTTTGGCGCCGCGGCCGCCGCGCACCTGTGCGCAACTCGGAAGCTTTGAGTCTGGCCTCGGCCGCATGGCTCCGGCCGGAATATACCGACGCCGCTCTACGGTTCGCCCCACATCGCGGCATGACGGCTCTGCCTCATAAACTGGTTCGAGTTGTAGTACTTTTCGTAGTACTCGAGCTCCAGATGAGAGAACTGCAGCCAGACTCCCGGCGCGTGAAATGCGTCGCAGTGCGTTCTCGGGCGAAGTCGTAGGGTAGAAGCCGATTTGCGAGCACACCGCCGAGCGGATGCCCTGCAATCTGCCCGACATCATGCTCATCAGGAACGTGAGCGAGCCTAAGCAGTGCGCCATGATCTGGATATCCGCTGCGCCCGTGACTGCACGGACCTGCGCCACGGCGGCCGGGTAGTCTCTTGTGGCCACATCGTCCAATGTGAACTGCGTCCTCGCCGAAGGACGACCTGAATGATCTTTTCGCGAATCCCGATCACCCGGCGCGCATGATGGGCACGGTGACGGCGCCTGCGCTCTCCGCCGAGGCGCTGACAGTGAGCAATGGCCAGTTCCGGCTGCTGGTGGCCGATCCGGCGCACGTGGATACGCCGCTGATGGCCTTTGTCCTGGGAGAAGAATGGGGTCAAGAGTCGATTGCCTGCGTCGGACCTGCTTCGCCGCGCCTGATGGGGGATTCGTCGCAGGGAGTCCCACTCGGTTGAGCTTAACCAACCGCCCGCATATCGGGGTGCTCTCCGGCGAAAACATCGCCGAGCGCAGCCGTCACAAGGCTGATGACGTCGGACTTCGAGACATTGTTGCCCGGGCAAAGATGCGTCGTCCGAGGGTCTTCGCGATGCAGCCGCAAAGCCGAGGGATCGATTCCAATGGCACCGTGCAATGTCGCCAGAGCCGAGATCGCATTCGCCTTCACCTCCGGACTCAATTCCTCCTCCGCGTAGTCGCCGACCAGTTCCACTCCCCACGCCACATTGTTCCAGGACGGCGAGTGAACTCCCGGCACGGTCAGTGGCGTGAATACCCAGATCAAGTCATCGGCAATGAAGAGGTGCGGCCCTCCCGACCAGCCTTGCGTGTCGCGATAATAGCTCTCGAGGTTCTGCATCCGCGTTGCACCCGGCACACTGTGCCACTGTGCGAACGTGGGTACCGCGGTGTTATGCAGCACCACGAACGACGGCCGCCATGCGGCAAACGAAAGGCTTCCGACATAGTCTTTAAATTCGTCCTGGTGGAATCCCTTGCCGACGATACCTTTCCACGTTGCCATTTCTGAGTCTCCTTAAAGAGTAAGCCTGCTTATAACTGCGGATTCCACGACATTCCAAGACCGCCGCGCCCCGGCTCAGAATCCTGAGCCATGACCGCAAGCGCTAACTCGCAGGACACCGATCATACTACGCGCCTCGGAAATCGCGGAAGTACAAAGGCCGTCGCCGCTGCAATCGCTCCCTCTCCCGCTTCACATGAGGATGGATCCAAGACTCATCGTCGAAACCCGCTCGGCTGCCGCAGGGTTGGGCCCTCGACGGTTTCTTCGACGATGTCGATCGTCTCCTCGGGGTGGGAGGTCACTCGCCCATCCGGAATCCGGGGTCTTCGCAAAGAACGGCCGAATCTGGCAGGCGTGCTCCGCAGTTTCAGGTGGCCTGGCTATCGTATGATCCAAGGCGGTGCCGGCCCCGGTTGAAGGGCACAGATGGCTTGAACCTGAAATTCGGGAACTCCGCGGAGAAAGACACTAATTATGGCGCCGGAGATCAGCGAGGGCCACTCGACGGCCGTAATCGAGGTCGCTACGCTCGCGAGCGTGAGAGAAGCTTGAGGAAGATTGTGAGGATTTCTGTGAAGCCTCCCGCATCGCATTTCGCCGTTTCATTCTGCACCGCACTGTTGGCCGCGGCTCTCACCGTCTGGGCGTCCCATGCGCATGCCCAGAGTGCCGAGACCTTTTCCGCTCCCGCCCCGGTTCAGCAATCCGCCGCGCCTTCCAATGCGCAGCTCGCGTCCCCTCAGATCGAGCGCCGCGTCGACGATCTGCTCAAGCAGATGACGTTGGAGGAGAAGCTCGGCCAGCTTGTCCAATACAACGACGCCGGATATGAAGCTGCTCCGGACAACGGTCAGCTTGCCCCCGGCAAGAATCCTGAGGCGCGCAACCGTGTCGATGCCATGCGGCTCGCAGCCTCGGGCCGCGTCGGTTCCATGCTCAACACAGTCGGCAAAGATCACACCAACGCATTTCAGCATGCGGCGGTCGAGAAGAGCCGGCTGCACATCCCTCTGCTCTTCGGCGCCGACATCCTCCACGGCTACCGCACCGTCTACCCCGTCCCGCTGGGCCTGGCCGCAACATTCGACCCGGATCTCGTCGCATCGTTGTCGCGCATTTCCGCCCAGGAGGCAGCCACTGCCGGCGTGCGTTGGTTTTACTCACCCATGGTCGACATCTCCCGCGACCCACGCTGGGGCCGGACCCAGGAAGGCGCCGGGGAAGACGCCTATCTCGGCGCCGCCATGGCGCGGGCTTACATTCGCGGATACCAGGGGGACGATCTCTCCAACCCGGCTAGCGTTGCGGCGTCAGTCAAGCACTTTGCCGCGTATGGAGCCGCGGAAGCCGGCCGCGAATACAACACAACCGATATGTCGCTGAGCCGTTTGCAACAGTTCTATCTGCCGCCTTACAAGGCCGGGGCAGCCGCCGGTGCAGCGACCTTCATGAGCGCATTCAACGCGCTCAACGGCGTGCCCGCGACAGCCAACGCATTCCTGCTTCAGGACGTTCTTCGTGGCTCGTGGCGATTTAACGGCTTCGTCGTCAGCGACTATACCGCGGGCATGGAGCTGCGCAACCATGGCATCGCTCGCGACGCCGCTGCTGCCGCAAGCAAGGCTCTGCTGGCCGGCGTCGATGTCGACATGATGTCGCATTACTACGATGCGGAGTTGCCGGCCCTGGTCAAGTCAGGACGCGTTCCCATGTCCGTCATCGACGAGTCCGTTCGCCGCGTCCTTCGCGTCAAGTTCGCCCTCGGCCTATTCGAGCATCCTTACGCGGAAGGCGCCGAGGTGACCGCCGCCGTTCCTGAACACCGGCCGCTCGTCCAGAAAGCCGCCGAAGAGTCCCTCGTGCTGCTTCGCAACCAGCCTGTCGACGGCAAGCCGCTCCTGCCTCTGGCAAAGTCTGCCGCACACATCGCACTCATCGGACCGCTATCCGACGCCGGCTCCGAGATGATCGGAGTTTGGGGCGGCGCGGAGAAGAATCCGGACACCGTCACGGTGAAGGAGGCGCTCGAAGCCCGTGCCCGCCAGACCGGTGGTTCGGTGGATTATGAGAAGGGCACGGAAATCAACGGCGCCTCCGAGTCGGGCTTTGTCGCGGCCGTGGATGGAGCCCGCAAATCCGATGTGGTTGTGCTCGCTCTGGGCGAATCGAGCGAGATGAGCGGCGAAGCTGGCTCGCGCTCCAATCTCGACCTCCCTGGCAATCAGGAAAAGCTGCTTGAGGCCGTCGTCGCAACCGGCCGTCCCATCGTTCTTCTTGTCTTCTCCGGCCGCCCGCTGGTCCTCGATTGGGCCGCCGAGAACGTTTCCGCCATCGTCGAAGGCTGGTTTCCTGGAACGGAAGCGGGGACGGCCATCGCCAACGTGCTCTACGGCGATGTTGCTCTCAGCGGTAAGCTTCCCATGAGTTTCCCGCGCTCCGTTGGCCAGGAGCCGCTCTACTACAACCAGTTCCCCACCGGAAGACCGATCTGGATCACCGATGTCACGCCTCCGCAGGGGCCTGATCCGAGATTCGTATCGAAGTACCTCGACGTCGCCAACGACGCGCTCTTCCCATTCGGATTCGGCCTGACCTACACGCAGTTCGCCTACTCGAACGTCACGCTTTCGGCATCGTCGCTTCCCCTGCAGGAAGCGCAGCGCGAAGATGCACGGAAGCTCGTCACGGCTACGGCCACGGTAAAGAACACCGGCGGCCGCGCTGCGACCGAAACCGTCCAGTGTTACATCCGCAATCTTGGCGCGAGCCTCGAGCAGCCCGTACGCAGCCTCGAGGGATTCGCCCGGGTCGCGCTCCAGCCCGGCGAGTCGAAGCAGGTATCATTCGATCTGGGATTTGCCGAACTCTCGTTCTATAACAACGCCGGCAAGGCGGTCATCGAGCCGACGCATTACACCGTGTGGATCGGCGGCAGTTCCCTCGCCTCCGAGCACGCCGGCTTCGATATGGTTCCTTGACGAGCCGCGCGCCTTGCGACAGGAGGCCGCGACAGGGGACCGCGCAGCCCAAGGCTCCGTCTGAATCGGAGTTTCCCCGAATCCGTTTCGAAAAGGTTGGAGGGTTTCAAGACGTCAGAGCATTCTCTTCCACCGTCCGCTTCAACTGCCCGCACGCAGCGTAGATGTCCCTGCCTCGCGGCCGCCGCAGATAGACCAGGATTCCTTCGCCGGCCAGCCTGCGCTTGAACGCCTCCACCGACTCGGCCGACGGCATCGCATACGGGATTCCCGGCCCCGGGTTCCACGCGATCAGGTTCACCTTGGCCGGCAGGCCGGTCCGCCGCACCAGGCGCGCGACCTCGGCCGCATGTTCCGGCCGGTCCGTCACGCCGCCCAGCAGAACGTATTCGAAGGTGACCCGCTCCCGCGGCCTGAGGGGCACGGCGCGCACCGCGTCCACAACCGCCTCGATGGGCCACTTGCGATTGACCGGCATCACTTCGCCGCGAATCGCGTCGTTCGGCGCGTTCAGGCTGATGGCCAGCTTCGGCCGAACGGTGTCCGGCTCGTCGGCGAACCGCTCGATGCCCGGCACAATGCCCGATGTCGAGACGGTCATCCGCTGCGGGCTCAGGCCCGCCTCGTCCACCAGCAATCGCACGGCGTCCATGAAGTTGTCATAGTTGAGGAACGGCTCACCCATGCCCATGAAAACAAGGTTGATCCGGTCCTTTCCCACCTCGACACCCTGGCGATCGAGCACGGCTACAACCTGCCCGGCGATCTCCCCGGCGGTCAGGTTCCGCTGGAAGCCAAGTTTTGCGGTCAGGCAAAACTGGCAGTTCACGGCGCAGCCGACCTGGCTCGAAACACAGATCGTGGCCCGATCCCACGTCTTTTCAATGGTCTTTCCGTCGGGCGCCCCATCTTTGCCGTCCGCTTCTGCGCAAAAATCAGGCGGAAGGGCGGCAGAATCGCTCCCGTCCCCGGCCTCGCCGTCGTCACCCTCCGGCATCCAAACGGTCTCGACGGTCTGATCGTCCCCACCGCGGACTAGGTACCGCTCCGTGCCATCAACCGACCGGAAAGTGCGCACAATCACCGGCCGTCCAACCGTCCACCCACCCTCCCGGAGGCGCTGGCGAAGGGTCCTGGACAAAGTCGTGATCGCGTCAAGATCTGTAACTCGCTGACGATACAAAGCTTCCGCAAGTTGCTTCCCCCGCCATACCGGCTCGCCCAACTCCGCCATGTGCGCCGAAAGCGCTCCCTCGTCGAGCCCAAAAAGTCGTCTCGGGCTTCCGCTCGAGGCCGATAAAGCGTCTAATGAAGTTAGTGGGCTGGAATTCCCGGTCATGGCTGGCGTCAGCATAGAGCATTTCGGCCCACTTTGCAGCGCGCATAGCCATTCCCGAACTTGCCTGATTTGAAACGGTGCATTCCCCGCCGACGTGCCATTTCAGCCGTACGGGCCTACAATCGAATTCGAACTGGACGAAATGACCACTGAGCGAAACCTTCGCCGCACTGAGCTTTCCAACGGCCTCATCGTTCTCACCGAGCGCATGGAACACCTGCGCTCCGTCGCCATGGGAGTGTGGATCAAATCCGGCTCCCGCTGCGAGCCCGCTGAGACCAACGGCATCTCCCACTTCGTCGAGCACATGCTCTTCAAGGGAACGCGTTCCCGCTCGGCCCTGCACATCGCCCGGGAAATGGACTCGATCGGCGGCAACCTCGATGCCTTCACCGGCAAGGAGACAATCTGTTTCAACGTCAAGTCGCTGGCCGACCACGTGCCTATCGCGCTCGACGTGCTCAGTGACGTGGTCCTGAACCCCGTCTTCGCCTGCACCGACATAGAGCGCGAACGCGGCGTGATTCTCGAAGAGATCAAGATCGACGAAGACAACCCCGACGTGCTCGTCCACGAACTCTTCACCCAGAACTTCTGGAAGGATCATCCGCTGGGCAAGCCGATCCTGGGCACCACGGAGACCGTCGCCCGGCTGAACCAGGAGAAGCTGTTCGCCTACCACAACGACTGCTTCCACGGCGGAAACATCGTCTTTTCCGCGGCCGGAAATCTCGAGCATGACCGGTTTGTTGAAGCGGTCCAGGCGAAGTTCTCAAACCTCGCTGCCGGCGATCCGGTCTCCGAACTCAGCGCGCCCGCCGCCAGCGCCCGCATCATCCTGCGCAACAAAAAGGCTCTGGAGCAGGTGCAGATCTGTCTCGGCGTGCCGGCGCCGCCCATTACCGATGACAATCGCTATGCCACGCTGATCCTCAACACCGTACTCGGCGGCGGAATGAGCTCGCGCCTCTTCCAGACGGTGCGCGAAGAGCGGGGCATGGTGTACTCGATCTACTCCGATCTGAGCCCCTATCGGGACACGGGCACGCTCTGTATCTATGCGGGCACGTCTGCCGGCAAGGCGCTCGAAGTCGTGGATCTGATCCTGATCGAGTTGCGCAAGCTCAAGGAAGAATTGCTCAGCGACGAAGAGCTCACCCGCGCGAAAGACCAGCTCAAGGGCAATATCCTGATGGGCCTTGAGAGCTCCAATTCGCGCATGGCCAACCTTGCCCGCCAGGAGATGTACTTCCACCAGTTCTTCACGGTCGAGGAGATCATTGCCCGCATCGATCAGGTAACCGCCGAACAGGTGCAGTGCATGGCAAAGAGGCTCTTTGACCCGGACCGGATCGCTGTAACCCTGCTTGGCCGTCTTGACGGCATCAAGCTGAGCCGGAAGCGTCTGCTGGGCTGATGAAGACGGCTTTTCGCTGCCAGCCGTCGGCTCTTAGCCTTCCCGCCTGACCGCCGCCTTTGGAATCTGCCCGAAGCTTCTTGAATTGTCTGGAAAAGCCCACAAACGAATGGCGTCCCAAAAACCGTGAAGCCAAGGGCAAAAAGCTAATGGCTAACGGCTGCTTCTCCGAGCGTTCGCTTCCCACGGCGCGTCCATTCGTTGTAGCATTTTGTCGAACGGGTAGGGGCATTCGTGCCCGGATTGCGTCTTCCAATCCAGAAGGCGCCGATGCCTTCGAGGCAGGGGAATCCCATGAGTTGCACGACTTTCTTCTCACGCTTTCGTCGCGATCGCCGCGACCCGCGCGCCAACGGCTTCACCCTGATGGAACTGCTGATCGTCATCGCCATCATCCTCATCCTGATGCTGATGGCCATTCCGACGGTCGGCACCATGCGGAAATACGCCAACGAGACCTCGGCCAAGAATTCGATGCAGAAGATCGCTCAGGCCGAGCTGCAGTATGATTCCTCCTTCCCGGCCAACGGCTTTGCTTGCTCCATGCAGGCCCTGGGAGGCGATCCAAACTCCGGACCGCCCACCGCGACCGCCGCGCAGATCCTGCAAAGCGATCTCGCCTCCGGCATCAAGGCCGGTTATCAGTTCAACATCACCAACTGCCAGAAGGTCACAGCCAACGGCACCGACCGCTTCACCACCTTCCAGGTCACCGCTGTTCCGCTCACGGTGGGCAAGACCGGCGACCACGGCTTCTGCATGGACCAGTCCGGCATCATCAAGCAGGATCCGGCCGGCGGCAACAACTGCACGCAGCCGATCCAGTAGGCCTCTTCGTCGGCGACATTGCGCCGAATGGGACCTGGTGCTTTGAGCGGGGATGGCCTCAGCCATGCCAATCACTCGGCAACACGTGAAAATGGGCTTCCGCCCCCGAGGTTCTTTCCTGCAAGCTGATTGCAAATGCGGCTGGTTGTATTTGGCCGCAATTCCTCTTCTTTCAACAATCCTTCTTGCACAGAATCCTTCGCCAGCCGGGACGAACCTCACCGTCCACGACCTCGCCCAGCGTGTCGACCGGCACTACAATCAGCTCCGCTCGCTCAAATGCGGCTTCACCCAAACCTACGACGGCTTCGGCATGAAGCGCTCGGAAAGCGGCACACTGTTCATCGTCAAGCCCGGGCGCATGAAGTGGGACTACACGTCGCCGGAAGGCAAGCTCTTCCTCCTCGACGGCAGTTATTCCCTGTTTTACTCGCCCGGCGACCCGCAGGTGCAGCGCATCCCCACCAAAGAGCTCGACGACTTGCGCTCACCCATGCGCCTGCTGCTCGGCCACACCAAGCTGGAGAAAGAGCTCGACCACCTGGCCCTCAAAACCGGCCCCGGCGACCGGTACACGCTGACCGGCATACCCAGGGGCCTGGAGAAGCGCATCGCGCGTCTCGCGCTGGTCGTGACCGCCGACGGCACCATCACGTCCATCGAGATCGAGGAGACCGACGGGGCGCTTACCCGATTCCTGTTCACCGACGAAAAGCCCAACGCGGCCATTCCGCAAGGCACATTTCACTTCGTTCCGCCGCCCGGCGTGCCGATCCTGGATGCGCTGCCGCCGGCGTGAGGCCCTCACTCATACCGCAGCGCCTCGATGGGATCGAGGTTCGCCGCGCGGATTGCTGGAATCATGCCGCTGACAAGCCCGGTCACTGCGAGAATCGCCGTGGCGACAATCAGCGACGCCGGCGAAATCTTGAGCACGATGTCAGCGTCCTCGGCATGGCTGGCCAGCGCGCTATAGAACGTGATGCGACCGACCATGATCGCCACCGTGTACGCCAGGGCGATGCCGCCCACCCCGCCCACACCGGTAATGGCGAACGCCTCGGCCAGAAACTGCAGCAGGATATGCCTCTTGCGAGCACCCAGCGCCTTTTCCACGCCGATTTCGCGCGTGCGCTGCTGCACGGCCACGAGCATGATGTTCATCAACCCGATGCCGGCGATGCCCAGCGTGAGCGCGCCCACCAGCGAGAGCAGCACCTGCAACGCGATCGACAGAATGCGGAACTGGTGGAGCTGCGTGAGCAGATTGGCGACATAGATCGCGTTGTGGTCCGACGGCCTGAAGCGGTGCGCCGCAGCCATACTCTCGCGCAGAGCCTTTTCGACTAGCTGGTTGTCTCCACGGTAGTTGAACCAGATGCCATCGATATAGGTTGTATCCTTCAGGTCGCTCATGGTGCTGAACGGTACGTAGATCTGGCGATTGCGGTCGTTGTCGCCCTCCTGCATTTTGGGGCTCATCACGCCGATCACGGTGAAGATGACCCCATTCAGCCGGATCGTTTCACCCAGCGCCCACCCGCCCGAGAACAGCTTCGTTTTCGCCTCCGACCCGATCACGCACACGTGCGCGCGCCGCTGGTCGTCCGCGCCGTTGAAGAATCTGCCCTGGTCGAGGTCGAGCTTCAGGATATCCTGCACCGAGGACCGCGTTCCGTTCACGGTCCACGTGTAGGTGTGCAGGTCGTTCTGTACGGTCACGTCCTTGTTCGCCAGAGGCGTGATGTGAAAGAGACCCGGCACAGACTCCACGGTGCGGTCGATATCGTCCTGAGTAAACCGGACCTTGACTCCGGCCTTGTCGCCGCCGGCCTGCTCGCTGGTCCGGCCGGGAAAGACACCGATGAGGTTTGTCCCCCACTGTGCGAAGATCGCCTCGACCGCCCGGCTGAAGCCTGCGCCGTACGCCAGCAGCAGCACCACCGTGGCAATGCCCCATGCCATGCCGATCATGGTGATGGCCGTGCGGCGGCGGTTGTAGACCATCGCTTCCCACGCCTGGCCAAGGATGTCTTTCAACATGAATTCAGCTCCCAGCTTCCAGCTCTTAGCTCCTAGCCATTCGCGCCATGGCCTGAGCTTTTCCTTCACAAGGCCACCGATATCACCGATGCTTCACTTGCCCGTTGCTTGTGTCGAGTCGCCTAAACCGTTCGCATCGCCCCATGAGCGGCTAAAGGCTAAGAGCCAAAAGCTATTCCCTTCGCAACGCCTCAATCGGATCCAACTGCGCCGCCTTGCTGGCCGGATAGAGCCCGGCGGCGATGCCGCTCAGCACCAGAGAACCCAGCGCCAATGCCGCCGACCACGGCACCAGCCGCGGCGGGTCGAATCCCGGCATCTTTCCGGTGAGCAACTGCTGCAGTATCCACATGAAACACGTTGACAGCGCAATCCCGATCAGCCCGCTGATGCCGGTCAGCAGCAGCCCTTCCCAGAAGAACTGTACCAGGATGCTCCGCTTGGTCGCCCCGATCGCCTTCAGCACTCCGATCTCGCGCGTGCGCTCGCTCACGCTCACCAGCATGATGTTGATGATGCCTACGGCGCCGAGCCCCAGCGTAACCACGCCCACGCCGCCTAGGAAGACGTCCATCGCCGAGAAGATGGCCCCAACCATCCTTTCCTCTTTGATCGTGTCCCACTCTTCGAAGGCGTCCTTCAAGGCGGGATCGAAGTTGTGACGCGCGGCGATCACGCGGCGCACGGCGGCCTTGGCCGCGTCGGCTTCGCCCTTGACCGCGGGCTGATATTGGAGCGAACTTAGCGCGTCCTGCGCAATGTTGTCGCCCTTCATCGCGAAGAGTTCCTGCATTGTGGTCAGCGGGATATAGACCTTCTGGTTGTCGAAGTCGTTGTTGCCGCGGCTGATCGGCTGCACGCGTCCCACGACGGCGAAGTCAATGTCGTTGATCGTGACCGTCTGGCCGATCATGGGGTGCCCGAGCGAGAGGAGCTGGCCGCTCTTCGATCCCAGCACCACCACTCGGCGCCGTTCCACCAAGTCGTCTTCGCTGATGAAGCGCCCCTCGGCGATCGGCACAAAGCGGATCGACGAGAAGTTCGGCTCCACCCCCATCACCTGGCCCGATGTGCTGGCATAGGCGCTCACTTCATAGAGGTCGTTGCGGCTCAGCAGGCCGGTGACGGCGCGCACCTGCGGCAGCGCACGCACGGCCTCTTCATCACCCGGTGTGAACTGGTAGGGCCGCATGCCCGTGTGCTGGTTGGCGACGGCGGGGATCGTGCCGTCCCACATCAGGATCACATCATTGCCGAAACTGGCAAGCTGACGGTGCTGCCCGCTGCGGAACCCCTCACCGAGCCCGACGAGCACCAGCAGCGAGCCGACGCCCCAAGCAATCCCGAACATGGTGAGAAAGCTGCGCAGCTTGTTGGCCGCGATGGCCCTGAAGACCTGACCCAGCGTATCGGAAAAGTTCTGCATATCCAGAGATTGGACGCGCACACGCGTCCCTGGAAAGAGATACGTGACGAACAGCGCCGAGGTTCCGGCCAATGGCGGCGACGGCTACTGAATTTCAAATCGCTGCCTGCAGCGATTTGTCCTGAGATGCGGCAGCGGATGGATGTCGAAGCTGAGCGTCGGCTCAAAAGGAACTTCCCGGAATGCGTAACGATCCGCTCGCCGCACTCACTATAGGAAAACAGATGGAATGTCCCGCTCATGAGTGCGGATGCCCATGAAACTCAAATTCCCCCTGAGAAGGAGTTCTGATGATCATCTACGGAAACTACGCGAATTTTGGCCGCATGGTCGAAGGCCTGGGCGACGAAGAAATCCCCTGGTGGATTGCTCCATACGTGCGGAACTTTGCCGAGCTGGCAAAGAGCCAGGTTTTGATTGAGGCTCAGCGCCACGCGAAATCGGTTGAACCTGCTTTGGCATCTCTCACAACGCGCCTGGCGCAAACTGCCGCGGTCGCCCGCGTTGCCGCTCGCGTGAAAGGCAATGAGGGCCTGGTCGCCGGCGTCAGCGCTACGCTGGCCGACGAAATCGACGAGTATTGCGGTACGCCGCCGCGCCCGCATCACCTGAACCAGGCGGGCCTGGTGGTGGCGATGATTGCAGCCAGCCTCGAGGCCAACGATCCGGCCAAGGCAGCGCTGGTGGCCCAGGCCGAACGGTTGCAGAAGCTCGGCGCTCAGAATCCGGCAGCCGCGTAGTCCTGAGCTTCGCCGCGGGTTGTCCATGTCCTGTGCGGGCCGCACTCATCGGCCCGCGCAGGCTGAACGATTCGAGCTGCGCCGGCCATCCGGTTGGAGCGGCATCGGAACAGCGCCTTTCGCTCCGGCTGCAGTGCGATTCCGCGTCAGTTCTCCCGCATCAGTGTCGCGATCTCCACGCTGGCTGCCCTCTGCGCCGGAACGATCGACGCCGCGAGGCCGGCCAGCAACACCACCGCAATCGACACGGCAAGCGTCGCCGCGTCGGTCGCAGACACCTCGAACAGCAGCGTCTTGAGATACCTGGCGATGGCCAGGCCCAGTACCGTCCCGATTGCGGTTCCCGCCAGCGTCAGGCGCATCCCGTCGACAAGGATCAGGGCAAAGATGCGGTCCGGACTGCATCCGAGCGCTTTGCGAATGGCCATCTCACCGGACCGTTGCAGCGCCCCGTAGGCCATCACGCCGTAGACGCCCACTGCAGCGATCAGAACCGCGATGCCGGCGAAGAGGGCCAGCATCAGGGTGCGAAAGCGCGGCTGCGCGAAGTTCTGCGATACGTTCTCGTCCATTGTGCGGGTTTTGACGACGGGCTGATTGGGGTTGACATTGTGCACGGTTGCGCGCAGACCCGCAAGCAGCGAATAGGGGTCGACCTCGGTGCGCAGCACGATCGCCATGTTCTGAATCGGAAGCAGTTCGTTCGCCTGCCGATAGGGCACGTACATCTCCGTCGGTGTGTCGGTGACCAGCGATTGCTTGATGTTACCGACGACACCGACGATCGTCATCCACGGAACGGTCGTGTCGGGAATGGCGCCGAGTTGCATCTTTTTGCCCAGCGGCGACTGATTGCCAAAGAATGCCTTCGCCATCGCCTGGTTGATGACCACAACCGACGGACTCTTCTCGCGGTCCGCATCTGTGACCCACCGACCTTCGATCAGGGGAATCCGCAGCGCCTGCATGTACTCTGCGCTGACCGCCCGATAGTTGGCCATGATGTACTCCGAGGCATTGCGCGGCGGCCGTCCGAAGATGTTGAAGTGGATCACGGCACCTTGCCCGCTCACCGGCAGGAACGATGCGGCGGCAGCCGAGTTTACGCCGGGAAGCGAATGCAGTTCGCGGAGCGTGTCTTCGTAGAAATTCGCGTTGCGCACTTCCGCGCCTTCCGCCTGCGGTGGAACCGGCAGCTCGGCGATGAGGATGTGATCCGAAGAGAAGCCCAGGCTGACCGCTCCCAGGCGGCCGAGGCTGCGCACAAAAAGCCCGGCTCCGATCAGGAGAAGCAGCGCGAGCGAAACCTCCGAGATCACGAGCACGCTGCGCAGCGTCCGGGCGTGACGACCCACGGCGCCGCGTTCGGTCTCATTCAGGATCGAGCGCAGATCTACCATTCGCAGATGGACCGCGGGCACCAATCCGAAAACCACTCCCGCGCAAATGGACATAGCGATTGCGAACAGCAAGACGTGCATGTCGATGCGAACTTCAGTCCCCGGCGGGAGCGAACTCGCCGCGGCGTGCAGCAGAGACGGCATGGCCACCGCGGCCAAAGCTACGCCAGCCGCTGCGCCCAGCATGGACAGCACCAGTCCCTCCAGAATGAGCTGCCGCATGATCTGCCAGTCCGACGCGCCCAGCGCGATGCGGATCGAAATCTCCCTGCGCCGCGCCGTGGCCCGCGTCAAAAGCAGGTTGGCGATGTTTCCGCAGGCGATCATCAGCACGAACACCACCGCGCCCAGCAGCGTGAGCAGCGCCGGGCGCGCGTCCTTCACCATCTGCTCATGCATCGGGTTCACGATCGCGTCGAGCGCGATGTTGTCGACTTTGTACTTTTCGAGGAGCCGCTTCGCGATGGTGGTCATTTCAGCGCGCGCCTGGCTCAGGGACACGCCGGCCTTCAGCTTCGCGATGGGGTAGATGCCCGGATGCCAAGACCTGTCGTCGGGCAGAGTCGCGGCCCAGGGTTCCATCGCTACCACGGCATCCGGCCTCTGCTGCAACAGTTCGAAACCTTTGGGCAGAACGCCGACAATCGTGTAGTTGCGGTTGTTCAGCTTGATCGATTGCCCCATCGCTGCCGGCGAGCTGTTATATTTTCGCTGCCATAACCCATATCCAAGCAAAGCCACCGCACGAGACGCGGGCTGATCGTCCGCGCCGGCCAGTGCGCGACCCAGGTCCGGCTGCACTCCGAGCAGGTGCATCAGGTTGCCGGTGAACATCTGGCTCGGGATCTGCTCTGGCTCGCCATTCTCGGTCAGCGACATGGTGATCGGCCGCACCGCGCCGAACTCCTCGAACGTCGTGTTCTGGTCTCGCCAATCCTTGAAGTTTAGCCACGACACAGAGAGAAGCGGGAATCGGTCGGCGCGCTCCGAGACAATCATCAGGCGGTCCGCGTCGGGGAACGGCAAAGGCCGCAGCAGCACGCCATAGAAGACACTGAAGATGGCGGTGTTGCATCCAATGCCGAGGGCCATCGTGACAATGGCGACGATGGCAATGACCTTTGCCCGACGCAACTGGCGCAGCGCGAACCTCAGTTCTTTGATCAGTGCCAATGGGACCTCACTAGGGCCGATACGACTTCATGCCGGATTCAGATGGGACTTGCTCCCGCGCGGCCTGAGCTGCCGGTCTGCGCGGAGGCAGAAACAACCGGGGTCTGGAGTGCAAGTCTCCATAAGCGTACCGTGCCGGCTCGTTGCAGAATCAACTCTATTTGTGACGAAGTGTACCGAACAAGCCACAAGCGCGGGCGCCCTACCGCTCGCCCCAGCTCAGCTTGCTGCGCAGCGCCTCGAAGAATCCGCTCTCGCTCAGCCGCACCAGGTTCACCGTGAATTTCGAGCGCTGGCAGCGCACCTCGTCGCCCAACTGCAGCGTGACCGCCTGCTGGCCGTCGACGGTGAGCAGCGACTTGTCGGGAATGCCTTCAACGCGCACGCTCAAGCAGGCGTCGCCGCGCACCACGATCGGGCGCAGCGTAAGCAGGTGCGGGCATACCGGCGTGACCACCATCGCGTCCACGTCCGGCGTGAGAATCGGCCCATTGGCGGCCAGCGTATACGCCGTCGAGCCGGTCGGCGTGGAGACAATCACTCCGTCGGCCCGGAACCGGGCGACCAGCTTGCCGTCGAGCTCCACGGCGAAGTCTCCCATGCGGGCGATATCGCCCTTGGAAATGACCGCATCGTTCAGCGCGTCGAAGCTCGAACAAACGTTGCCGTCTCGCCATAGCACCGCGCGCAGCATATTGCGCTGGTCGAGACTGTGGCAGTTCCTGCACCAGCCATCGAGCGTGGCATAAAGGTCGGTGAGGCGCACCTCCGTGAGAAAGCCGAGAAACCCGAGGTTCACGCTGAGGATGGGGATTCCGGTGGCCGCAAACGTGCGCGCCACCGAGAGCAGCGTGCCGTCGCCGCCGAGCACAATCACCAGCGCCGGCGCCCAGTGCGGCATTTCCTTGCGATCCACCGCACGCGCGGCCGAGGTATACATGCCGCCTTCGAGGTCGAGCAGCGGCTCGAAGCCGCGCGCCGCCAGCCACGCAATCAGGTCAGGCAGAATGCGGGCGAGCTCTTCCTTTTGCGGCTTGCAGACAATGGCAACGCGAACCATGCGGTCCCAGTGTATCGGATCGGGCGGTCGCGATTTTGCGGACTCGTCAACCCGGCGTCACCGCTTCTTCTGCCGGCACCCCTCGCGGCGCTTGCTCCGCTAACTCCGCTTTCTCGCATAGAGTAGAAATTCCTGGTTCCCCTCCGCTCCCGCGATCGGCGAAGGAAACGTCTCTGCGGCCTCCCAACCGAGCGATGCCACGCAACCGGCGACCTTGTCGATCGCAATCCTGTGCGCCGCCGAGTCGCGCACGATGCCGCCCTTGCCAACATATTCGCGGCCGGCCTCGAACTGCGGTTTGACCAGGATCACGGCTTCGGCAAGATGCGGCGCAGCAGCAAACACCGGTTCCAGCAGCAGCGTCGCCGAGATGAACGAAACATCCATCACCAGCAGCGTCAGCGCGGGTGCGCTTCTACTCTCTTCAAGCGAGCCGGGAGCAAGAAATCGCGCATTCGTCCGTTCCACTAGCCGCACGCGTTCATCCTTGCGCAGCTTCAGTGCGATTTGCCCGAATCCGGTGTCGACCGCGGTCACGTGCGCAGCGCCGCGCTGCAGAAGGCAATCGGTGAAGCCGCCCGTCGATGCGCCAACGTCGAGACACGCGCGGCCGGCCACGTCTATCTTCCAGCGGTCGAGTGCCGCAGCCAGTTTGACCCCGCCCCGGCTCACGTAGGGAAGGTCCCCGCCCAGCATGCGGATCGGCGCGTCCGCGGCGACGACTGTGCCCGCCTTGTCCACCTTCTGCTCGCTCACGAGCACTTTGCCCTCGAGAATCAGCGCGCGGGCCCGTTCGCGGCTGGGCGCAAGGCCGCGCTCGACGAGCAGCAGATCGATGCGAAGCTTCTTTGCATTGCTCACTTTTCACCGGGGTTTAAGCCAGCGATTTTGAACGCGACACACCGACCTCAAGTTTCTTCTTCAATCTTCCACTGCCCTAGATCGTCCACAGGCCTTGGGAGCCTACCCTCGAGCCATTCGGCACATTCTTTCGGTGCGAATTCCGGGTCTGAGCACTCGATGACCCATGACAAGAACTCACGCGGACCACCATTCATGTAGGGCGGCGGTGAAACAGGCATGAATACTGTAGGCAGCCTCTCGTCGAGCGAAATATAGTTCAGCACATAGCCGAACTCTTGAACTACGCTCCACGCAAGGGGATGGTCGATATCGATAATCAACTTCAGCCACCAGCGACCATCTTCCCCAAAGCCGCATCCAAGCGAAGGGTCGATCGACGGCACCTTCCGAATGAAGTTCTTCAGCGGTTCGAAAGCAGAGTCATCTCTCATGGTTTCAGAGGCCCTTTTTTCGCCGAACGGCAATCCTGTCCCATATGCGCTTTCTCAACGATCGTAATACGCCGCCACGAATCGTAGGTCGAAGGCTGCGCGCCAGCGAAAACTCCCTTGTTCAACTCGCCGGCACTAGGTTATGTTGGCTGCTGACAATGCTACAACTCACGAGGGATGCTTGGGCTTCAATCCGGTACCGGTGCTGAGCCGTACTGGGAGTGAAGATGAACGGCTCCGACAACGTGAGCGAATGGATACCATGGACGACGCCGAGCTGCTGGAAGCAGTGGCCCAGGGAAATCAAGACGCCATGGCGGCGGTCTTCGACCGCTACTCGCGAATGGTGTATTGCATTGCCCTGCGCGTGCTGCGCGAGCCGTCGGCGGCCGAGGACGTGATGCAGGAAGTGCTGCTCATGGTCTGGAAGCGGCCGCAGAGCTTTGTGGCGCAGCGCGGCAACCTCGCAGCCTGGCTCAGCGTGGTCGCGCGCAATCGCGCCATCGACGTACTGCGCAAGCGCTCACCGCTCGAGCCTATCGACGAGATGCCCCTGCCCGACCCCCGGAACTTTGCGCTCACCAGCGAGAAGGGCTGGATGCTGGACAAGGTGCGTATCGCGCTCGAGGCGCTTCCGCCGGAACAACAGACACCGCTCGATCTCGCCTACTTTCACGGGATGAGCCACACCGAGATTGCCGAGAAGACCGGCGCGCCGCTGGGCACGGTAAAGACAAGGATCAGGGCCGGGTTGATGACGATTCGAAAGGCGATGGAAGCGTGACCGAGAGAATGCACATTGCCGATCACGATCTGACGCTCATTGCCATGAGCGCGCTGCCTGAGGCGGAGATGGCCGCCGCGCGCGCCCACGTGGCCGGCTGCGCCCGGTGCAAGGGAGAGCTCCAGCAGATCGAGATCGCTCTCGCCGCCTACGCCCAGACCACGCCGGAAGTCGACATCCCCTCCGGCGCTAGGCAGCGCTTCATGGCTCGCGTGGCGCAGGATGAAAAGCCCTCGCCGGCGCCCCAGCCTGTCAAAGCTCCTGAAAAAGAGCCTCCGCAGCGGCTGAGCTGGCTCGGCCGCTGGATGCCGGCGCTGGCAGGCGCGATGGCCATCTTGCTGGCCATTGTCAGCTACGACGACATGCAGAAGCGCGCCGAAATCGGCCCGCTCGTCGCCGCGGTGCAACACGGGCAGGTCGATTCAGCGAAGCTGAACGAATTGATGGAACTGCTCTCATCCGCGCAGGCGCAACGCGTGGCCCTGCACGAAAAGCCCGCGCCTGCGCCTCCTCCAGAGGGCCGCGTGGTGTACTCGGCGCGCAACGGCAAGCTGCTGCTTACGGCGCAGAACCTGCATCCGCTCCCGTCCGGCAAGGTCTATGAGCTGTGGATCCTGCAGCCCGGCGGCAAGGCGCCCGTTCCGGCAGGCACCTTCGCGCCCGACAGCCGCGGCAACGCCGCCATGATCCTGGCCGACGAGCCGGCCAACCTCGAGGTCGCTGGCTTCGGCGTCACCGTGGAGAACGAGGGCGGCGCGCAGACGCCCACGCCGCCGATCATTCTGTCAGGCCAATAATCGATTCTGAACCCGGGTGTTCGATGGCCGCAGTTATTGTCCGCCGCTTTGGCTCAGACTTCGCTGCGGCGTCGCCGCCAGTGTCTTTGCTTTCGGTAGGCCGTGCTGGTGGCAGGCCGTGCACTTCACCCAGTGGATGTTGTGCGCGCTCGTCGGGCTCGCGTAGGTCGTGTCCATCTTCTCCACGTCGATCCCGCAGTGCGACATCTGCGGATGGCACGTCTTGCAGGACGCGCGTGCATTCTGGTTGTGTCCGTTGTGGCACGAGAGGCAGCTGATCCCTTCGTGCACGCCCATCGGCGAGCGGTCGTCGCCCGAACCTGCCTGCCGGCCCCATCCATTCAGCGCCGCCGGCGTGCCCGGCTCCGGCACTCGCGGCGCGTGGCACTGGTAGCAGATCGCTGCGCGCGGGTCCTGGCTCACCTTGATGAGGCGCGCGCCGTCGTGCAGCTCCGGGATCGCCAGCGCCGCGGCAGCGTAGTGCACACCCTCGCGCCGGTCGAAATAGGCCAGAGTGTCGTTCACCGGCTGCCCGGCTACCGAGATGCGCTTGTCCGGGCGCGACTCCGGCTGGCCCTCGCGATGAACCTGGTGGCAGGCCTCGCAAGGAATTGCCGGCTGGTTGGCAAGCTCCGGCCGGATCAGCTTCCAGGGCCCCTGCGCGTTCAACGGCTGCACCAGGTTCCTGACGCCTCCATTGAAGTGCATGCCGTGGCAGCGCAGGCAATCGTCCATCAGGCGTTGCTTCCCATTCTGCTCGGGATTGGTAAAGATCTGCGCATAGGTCGCGCTGTGCGGCCCCGCATGCCAACTCGCGTACTCGTGCTGATGGCAACCCTGGCAATTCGCGCCCATCGCGATCACGTCCTTGTCGCGCGGGCGAATCGCCTCGGGCCAGGCGCGCGCCAGGTGCACGGTCGTGTGCCGCAACTTCGTCGCCAGGCTCGCCTCATGGCACTGCATGCAGTTCACTGTGCGATGCATGGAGCCGTGGATCGCGCTTACATACGCGGCCATCTCGTGGCAGCTCGCGCATCCCTGGCCATGCTGCGATGTGTAGTAATACGACGCGCCATAGACCCCGCCAAGCGCCAGCAGCGACACCGCCCCCAGCGCCAGCACCGCGAGCTTCAACCAGCGCTTCATGACCGGAGCCCCGTGCCCTTCCAGTTGCGCACCAGCGCGTCCGACGCGTAGTACGCGAGCGCCATGATCGTCAGCACCGGGTTGAATCCGCCGTTCGTCACGTGCACGCTCGAGTCGATCACGAAGACGTTGTCGACGTCATGGACCTGGCAATACCTGTTCACCACCGAGCCCTGCGGGTCGTTCCCCATTCGGCAGGTGCCTGCCTGGTGCTGACCGGCCGACACATTCGTCGGCTTGCCCGCCATCATCGAGGTGTGAATCGCGCCGGCTTCCTTGAGCCAGGTCTCGGCGCGCCTGGCCTGCATTTCTCCGATCTCGAATGTGTGCGGATGGACATTGCCCGACAGGCGGGCGACAGGGATTCCGAATTTGTCTTTTACATCCGGATCGAGCGTGACGCGCGCGTCCGCCGTAGGGATCTGCTGCGTCGGGCCCATGATGATGATCGTGCGCCGGTGCCACTGGCGCATCGCCTGCTTGTGCGCCAGACCCCAGCGTGGAGTGCCCTCCGGCAGCCGGTCGATCCCGTGAATGGGCTGGCGGATGAACTCGTTGGCAAGCATACCGCCGCCGGCG
>Ga0335069_10000421_pt1 | contig 72181 bp, 63 predicted proteins | sample Lox_Sample_11_FD_206714 | JGI IMG/M metagenome (GOLD analysis project Ga0335069, IMG submission 206714) | Soil microbial communities from Loxahatchee National Wildlife Refuge, Florida, United States - Lox_Sample_1.1 | ecosystem: Environmental > Terrestrial > Soil > Wetlands | place: USA...
TATCCTTCAAAAAGTTCTTCGTGTATTTCTGTACCACTGAGTACAATATAGCCACTGGAAAAACCGGGTCAAGCAGAATATTGTATTATTCGGTATGAAAAAGAAAGCGGAGACAGTTTCATCCCCTGTAGCGCGTGGCCGGCCGCGGGGGTTTGATGTGGAGAAGGCGCTCGATCAGGCGATGCGGGTGTTCTGGAAATATGGATACGAAGGTGCGTCGCTGCCGGAACTTACGAAGGCGATGGGGATCAATCGGCCGAGCCTGTATGCGGCATTCGGGAACAAGGAGTCGCTGTTTCGGAAGGCGGTCGACCGGTACGTAGAAATAACAGGGGGGATGTTTCAGGAGGCGATGGCTCAGCAGACGGCGCGCGGGGCGGTGGAGAAGCTGTTGAAGGGCATGGTGGAGAGCCAGTGCTCGTCGAAAATCCGTGGGTGCATGCTGGTACAGTCGGCGTTGGCGTGCGGGGAATCCGGGGATGCGATGAAACACGAGTTGGCGATGCGGCGGGCGGCGGTCGAAAGCGTGCTCCGTGAGCGGTTCGAGCGCGCGGTGATGGAAGGGGATTTGCCGCGGGGGGCGGATGCGGCAGCGCTGGCGAAGTACGTGGCCATCGTTCAGCACGGGCTGGCGGTGCAGTTCTCGGGCGGGGCGAAGCGCGAGGAACTGCTGGCGGCGGTGGAGGTGGCGATGCGGGCGTTTCCCGCCAACGGGAATTCAGAGTAAGCGAATCAGTGAATTCAGAATGTTATCTCGCCGGCGCGGTGGTGGTTGCAGGCACCGTGGCCGAGGCGGCGGGGGCAAAGCGGTAGAGATTGGTGTGGCGGTGCTCGTCGAACCAGGAGGTGATGGAGTCGGGCTGGCGGCGGGTGGCGGTTTCGAAGGAGGCGATGATTTTTTCGGCGTCGGGGTTGGGGTCGGGGCCGTCCTGGTTGTTGCCGGTGACGAGCATGAGGAAGAAGGAGGAATCGGGGGCGTGGTTGGCGACGGCGGCGAGCGTGGGGAGCGGGAGTTCGGGGAGTTGGCGGTTGGCGTAGTACAGCGTGGAGAGCCAGGGGCGGTACTGGGGCGTGGTGAAGATGAGATCGATGCCGGCGGAGGCGGAGGCTTCTTCGGCAGCGTGGCGGGCGGGGTTGGTGTGGGTGGAGGGATCGGCACGGTAGAGGCATTGCACGGTGAAGATCAGGAGCCAGGAGGTGATGCCGAGGAGGGCGAGGGCGGTGGTGAAGTCGCGTTGGAAAAGGAGGCGCGAGAGATAGACCGCTGCGGCGAGCGTGAGCGCGAGGAGGATGAACGAGAGGGCGGGCGGGAAGCTGTGGAGCATCTGAGCGAGAGCGGGTCCGCCGGCCCAGTGCGGGAGGGTGCCGACGTTGCTCCAGATCATGGCGGCGATGAGGGCGATGGGCGGGACGATGAAGAAGAGGGCCTGGACGAGCAGGAGGATTTGGGCGGCAAGGTCGATCCTGCTTTCTTTGGCGAGGCGGGCGAAGTCGAGCCAGATGCCCGCGCAGAGGAGACCGGCGAAGGGGAAGAGGGGCATGGCGTAGCGGTTTTTCTTTTCAGCGAGGCAGGAGATGAAGATCAGGCCGCCGATGACGATGAACCAGAATGCCCAGCGGGCGCGGCGTTCGGGTGCGGAGGGAAGAGCGGGCGGGGCGGCGCTGTTCTTCTTGAGGAAGGGCGCGATCAGCGCGGCGACAAACACCGGTGAGTGCGGCGCGACCCAGCCGAAGAACTGCAGGTAATAGAAGATCGGTTTCTTGAGGTCGGCGGGGTCCTGCACGGGGTTGTTGGAGATGGCGGTGGAGTTCTGCAGGATTTCGCGGTACCAGACCTGCCAGGGGTGATACTCGGCATAGTAGTGGCCGATGGCGATGAGCCAGGGGAAGAAGACGGCAATGGAGATGAGCGCGGCGACGGCGAGGCGGATGAACGGAGCCGGGCGGCGACGGAAGAACAACATGTAGAGGCCGAAGGGGAGGCAGACCGTGGCGACGGGGACGGGGCCCTTGGAGAGGATGGAGAGGCCGATGCCGAGTCCGGCGAGGAGAGTGTAGGCGTTCTGGTGTTTGGTAGAGTCGGTGATGCCGAGGAGGCCGACCATGCCGAGGGTGAGGAAAGCGGTGGAATAGATGTCGTAGGAAGCGAGTCGGGCGTGGCGGAGGAAGACGAACATGGAGAGTGTGATGCAGGCAGCGAGAAGGCCGAACTTGCGGCCGTCGCTTTTTGACGGGGTGACGATAATGCCGATCCAGTAAACGGAGACGGCGGTGAGAAGGCCCATGAGAAGCGAGGGGAAGCGGAGAACCCAGAGGGATTCGGATTGGGTGAGCGTTGCGAAGTAGGCGGGGACCCAGACAGGCAGTGGCGGTTTTTCGAGGCGGGGGAAGCCGTTCAGCGTCGGCATGAGCCAGTGGTGATCGCGCACGGCTTCGCGGACGGGGACGAGGTTGAAGAGCTCCATCATGTCGACGGAATCGCCGGTGCCGAGGTAGACGAGCAGCAGCGGGACGCCGAAGAGAAGGAGAAAGGCGAGGGCGGAGCGGGTGGTGAGTCCGGAGAAGGCGCGGGGCCCGCGCGTGCGGAGGGCGGGGAGTTGGGCGGGGGAGGAGGAACGGCGGCGTTTGGGCACGGGTGGATTCCGGTTTGATGCGATGCAATGAAGGAGCGAGGGCACATGAGGCATGCTTCCGGCCCCGAGATTGGGCCAGAAGCATGGCACCCACGTTTGGGAATCCTCCATTGTGCGAGCCGGTCAGGCTTTGGCAAGCTTGGCGGTGATTTGCGCGACGTGGCGGCCCTGGAAGCGGGCGGCGGTGAGTTCGTTTTCGGTCGGTTGGCGCGAGCCGTCGGCGCCGGCCATGGTGGAGGCGCCGTAGGGGGAGCCGCCGGTGATTTCATTCATGTTGGTGAGGGCCTGACAGGAATAGGGGAGGCCGACGATGATCATGCCGTGATGGAGGAGGGTGCTGTGGAAGCTGGTGATGGTGGTTTCCTGGCCGCCGTGCTGGGTGCCGGTGGAGCAGAAGACGGAGCCGATTTTGCCGATGAGGGCGCCTTTGGCCCAGAGACCCCCGGTCTGGTCGAGGAAGTTGCGCATCTGGGCGGCCATATTTCCGAAGCGGGTGGGAGTGCCGAAGATGATGGCGTCGGCTTCGGGGAGACGGTCGGGGGTGATGACGGGGACGTGGGCGAAGGTTTCGCGTGATTTGGCGGCGCCGGTTTTGGCGAGGGCGGAATCGGGCATGAGCTCCGGGACCTGGAAGATGTGGACTTCGGTGCCGTGGACTTCGCGGGCGCCGACGGCTTCGGCTTCGGCCATTTTGTGGATGTGGCCGTAGGTGCTGTAGAAGACGACGAAAATCTTTGGCATAGGGACCTCCTTAAAAGGGGATGGGCGGCACGGTCACTACTCTCAGGAGCGTGGCAGGAGGACGGCGCGCGGATGCGGTGATATTTTAGCGGTCGGCGGGACGGAGGGGGCAGGATTAAGATGAGGATGAAGATAAAGATGAAGATTAGCGGCAAAAATAGTAAGGGCGAGAGGCCCTGGGAGGGAGCTCTCGCCCTATGGGGGGGGGGGAATCGTAAACCGGCGGCCGAAGCCAACCGGCGTTTTGAATACTTGTTTTCGATCTCAGATCAGCCCATTGCTGAACCCGAGAAAGTGGAGGCGGAGGGAGTCGAACCCTCGTCCCGTGGCAGGTTGATGCCAACATCTACGTGCGTAGGTCACAGTTTATCTCATCACTCCCGACGCAGATGACCTTGCTTCGGAAATGACCAGCTCCTCCTGTGTCTTAACGAACAACCAAGGAACCCTGTTGTTCGAGCAATCTGCCAAGTGACGATTCATTCCGAGTCGCAGATGTCTCAGAGGAATCGGCCGCCTATTTAATTAGGCTGCGAGACGGAGGCTTGCGCCACCGACTGGGAACTTGTAGTTCTCAGCATTTAAATTTTGCCACTCAGTTTTAAGACTTGAATGACAGGTCTGCACGCCATTGGGACCACTACTGTCCGGTCGATACCTGGCGCCCCCAAATTGTCAAAGAACGTTTGCGATAATCGCTTTCGCTATTGCATCGAGACTTAACGTATCGGTTTTTCAGGCTGGATACTAAAAACTCTTTTTGGGAGGTTTTTGGCCCACGCCCCTCGAGCGACTATGCCGTAATAATAGCCATTCTTCGGGCGATGTCAAGCGACTGCGCGGAAATTGTGAAGATTTTCCTTCCTATTGCGCCTTGTTAATCGCAGCGACGATGTTTTCGTGGGTTTCCAGCGGGCGGGCAATCATCACCCAGGTGGAGTCGAAATCGGTCGTCGCCGCCGTCGCGAAACCAATGGTTCCGGTACTAACGAGACGCAGCGGCAGCGGTTGAAACAGGGTGGTTCGCTGGATCTTACGCAGGTGGGCCTGGAACATGCGGACGTTGATGACCCCCTTGATCGTTACAACCCTTTGATTGGTCAACATATAGATGTGGCTGGTCCAGACGAGGAGGGCCCAGACCAGCCGGCCCATGCAGATCAACACGGTGACCAGGGCGATGGCCTGCGGGGAGGTGTTGGTGTAGGTCGGCATGACCCGCTCGGCGAGAATCCCCAGCAGCACGAAGGTCAGCACAAATCGAAAGCTTGTAAACAGAATAAACCACAACGACGGCTTGGTGAGGATCAGCACAATCTCGTCATCGTGCAGGATCTGCTCGGGAACAACGGCGGCGACGAGGTTGCGCGGGAGGGCGGGGGTCTCTTCAGTGCGGTGATGGGGAATGGACTGCCAGCGCTTCGAATGTCGGGGAACAGACGTCATGGCAGGCCTGATCATCCGGGCATTATAGCGATTTGCCGGGGATGACGGGCGCGGGGATTATCGATCCGGGGAGATAGCGAATGCGTCAACCGTTTCGCCTTAACAGTTTCCTTACATAAAAACAACCGTACTTGCGTCTTGGGATATCCGATGAGTTGGGGGTTGATTTCCACATTGAGCTGTTTAGTACCCCCGGAGTTGCGATGTTGTCGGGCGTTTCCACCCTGAATTCAGAATCGACCCTCGGCCGCTTGCCCCGATCCGAGAAAATGATCGATCACATGACCAAAAGCGGCGTAATTGAACGGCTTCTTGAAGAGTCGCCGACGATGCCGGGAATCGTCATCACCGGCGGCGGCAAGTTTCTGAACATAGCCTCGCGCGGCCGGTTTCTACAGCTTCTCGGGCGCCCCTTCGGCCGGGAGTTGTTCATCAGCCGGCCGATTGCGGAGATGCTGCAGAACGCGCAATTCAACGACCTGGTTCTGCCGGCGACGATGACGATTCATGAGAGCGCGAAGCTGGCGCTGGCGCGGCCGATCTCGGAGCGTTATGAGCCGGTGGCCGTGGAAATCGGGCCGGGGAGCTGGGGCGTGATCGACGTGGCGACGCTGTTGCAGGCGCAATCGGAGATTCTGGGGGAGGAAATCAATGGGCATCGCGTGGCGGTTCGCCAGGCGCAGGAGGCGGAGGAGAAGTTCCGCGGCATTCTTGAAAACGCGATCGAAGGCATCTTTCAGGCGACGCCGACGGGCGAGTATCTGCGGGTGAATCCGGCGATTGCGCGCATCTACGGATTTGAGAGCCCGGAGCAGATGCTGGCGATTCTTCCTCAACATCTGGATGAGATATTCGTGGAGATCGAACGGCGGCGGGAGTTTTATCGCCGCGTCGTCGCGGAAGAGGCGGTGCGGGGATTCGAGATGCGCGTGCGCCGCCGCGATGGTGAAATGATCTGGACGAGCGCTCAGGCCCGCACCGTGCGCGATGGGAAGGGCACGCCGTTGTACATCGAGGGGGCGGTCGAAGACATCACGATTCGCAAGACCGCGGAGCAGGAGCGGGAGCAGTTTCAGCAGAGGCTCATGGAGGCGTCTCGCCATGCGGGCATGGCCGAGGTTGCGACCGGGGTTCTGCACAACGTCGGCAATGTTCTCAACAGCGTGGCAGTTTCGACCGGCGTGCTTGCGGAGCGCCTGCGCAAATCGAAGGTGGAGAATCTCGGCAAAGCCGCCATGATGCTGCAGGACCATCGCGAGTCGCTTGGCGAGTTCCTCACGGCCGACGAGCGAGGGCGGGCGCTTCCCGGTTACCTGGTGAAGCTTTCCGAATTTCTGGCGCGCGACCAGGCGGGAATGGTCGAGGAAGTCGACGGCCTGGCGCGCAGCGTCGAACACATCAAGGAGATCGTCGCGGCGCAGCAGTCCTTTGCGAAGGCGTCGGCGGTGATTCAGGAACTGGATTTGGCCGAGCTGGTGGAGGAAGCGATCCGCATCAACGCTGTCTCGTTCGATCGGCACTCCATCGAGGTGGTGCGAGATTTCCGTCCGGGCATTCAGTTCAAGGGCGACAAGCACCTGGTCATGCAGATCCTGATCAACCTGGTCAGCAACGCCAAGCGGGCGGTACGGGACAGCGGCAAGTCGCCGCGCCGTGTGATGCTGCGAATATGCCGCGAAAACCGTGCGGACGAGGAATTTGTTTGCGTGGAAGTGGAGGACAACGGCGTGGGGATCGCGAAGGAGAATCTCACGCGGATTTTCAGCCACGGCTTTACTACGCGCGAGGACGGCCACGGCTTTGGATTGCATACGTCGGCGAACTGTGCACAGCAGATGGGCGGGTCGCTGACGGCTTGGAGCGCGGGCGTCGGCGAGGGGGCGGTTTTCACACTTGAACTTCCCGTTCGCTGTGCCAGCGAGGTGGCTTCATGCTGACCATTGCGGAAAACCGCCGGATTCTCATCATTGACGACATGGAGTCGATCCACCGCGACTTCCGCAAGACCCTGGGCGGGGCACTCGATGATTCCGCGCTGCTGGACGACGAAGCACGGCTCTTTGGGAAGGCGGGCGACGCCGTGGCGAGGTCGAAATTTGAAATCGACTCGGCGCTGCAGGGGCAGGACGGGTATGAAATGGTGCGGCGCGCCGTGAGCGAAGGCCGGCCTTATGCCATGGCGTTCGTGGACATGCGCATGCCGCCTGGCTGGGATGGCGTGCAAACCATCAAGAACCTCTGGCGCGAAGATCCGAATCTGCAGGTCGTGATCTGCAGTGCGCATTCCGACTATTCCTGGGAGCAAATTGTCGAGCAGCTCGGCGTCAGCGACCGGCTGCTCATCCTGAAAAAACCTTTCGACAACGCCGAAGTCTGCCAGCTCGCCAATGCGCTGACGGAAAAGTGGCACCTTTCCCGGCGGGTGCGGGTGAAGGTGGAGGAACTGGAGTGCATCGTGGCCGCGCGGACGGAAGAATTGCGCCGGCTGGCAATGCATGACAGGCTCACCGGCCTGGCGAACCGCGAACTGATGGTAGAGCGACTGAAGACGTCGCTCTGCTGCGCTGAAACCGGGGCCTCGAAGTTCGCTGTCTATTTTCTCGATTTCGATCGCTTCAAGCTGATCAACGACAGCCTGGGTCACGACATCGGCGATCTGCTGCTGATCTCGGTGGCGGAACGGCTGAATCGCGCGCTTGCGCGCCGAAATGGCCTGGCGGCGCGCTTCGGGGGGGATGAATTCGTTCTTGTGCTCGATGATGTGAAATCGCTGGAGGATGTGACGGCGTTCGCGTCGGAACTGCTCGCGACCCTCCGCCAGCCGCACATGCTTCGCGGGCACGAAGTCTGCAGCACGGCCAGCATGGGAATCACCTTCAGCGACTTCGGATACGGGGCGCACGAGAACCTGATCCGCGATGCCGACAATGCCATGTACCGCGCCAAGACCAACGGCAAAGATCGGTTTGTCCTTTTCGACCGCGGGATGCACGAGCAGGCCTGCGAGCGCCTGCTGATGGAGGGGGAGCTTCGGCGCGCCCTCGCGCGCAACGAGCTTTACCTTGAATACCAGCCGATTATCGCCACGCATACGGGCGATCTTGTGGGCTTTGAGGCGCTGATGCGGTGGCGGCATCCGGTGCGCGGGAGCATCTCACCGGCGCTCTTCATCCCGATTGCAGAAGAGACCGGACTCATCTGCGAGATGGGAAACTGGGCACTGCGCGAAGCCTGCGGCCAGCTCGGGCGCTGGAGGAAGAACCTCCTGGCCGCGGGCGATCTCTTTGTCGCCGTCAACATCTCCAAACGACAGCTTCTCGAGCAGATGCTTCTTCCGGAAATCCGCGGAATCCTGGGGGCGGAGAATATTCCCGCGAACCGCCTGAAGCTCGAAGTGACCGAGAGCGTCATCATGGACAACCCCGCCGCGATCATCCCGGTGCTCCAGCAATTCCGCACGATGGGGATCGGCCTGGCGATGGACGACTTCGGCACGGGCCATTCCTCCCTCACATGGCTCAGCCGGTTCCCCATCGACGTGCTGAAAATTGACCGGCAATTCGTGACCGAATTGAGCATGAACCGGCAATACGGCGCCATCATCCAGGCCATCGTCACCCTCGCGGCCAACATGAACATGTCGGTGACCGCGGAGGGGGTCGAGACCCTCGAACAGCTTACGCACATTCAGGCGCTCGACTGCCAGATGGCGCAGGGGTACTACTTCGCGCAGCCGATGCTGGCCGAACAGTGCGAAGCGCTGATTGCCAGCGGGAAAACTTTCCAATTCAAGGGGACGGGCGCCCGGGAAAACGGGCTCGCTCATGCCTGAGGCGCGAAGACGCGCTGGTGGAGGATGGCGATGTCGGGGAGGTTGCGGTAATAGCCGTCGAAATCGAGGCCGTAGCCGACGACGAATTCATCCGGGATCTGAAAGCCGACGTAATCCGCGTTGATGGCGGGCGGGCTGGGAAGTTTCTTCTGCAGAAGAACGCAGGTGCGGACGTCGGCGGCGCCCTGGTCGAGCAGCAGCTTGCGGACCGAGACGAGCGTGCGGCCGGTGTCGAGGATGTCATCAATTACCAGCACGTTCTTTCCGGCGACGTTGAACGTCGTGGGATACAACACGCGCGTACCCTGATTCGTCGTTGACTTTCCGGGATAGCTGGAGACCGCCATCACGTCGATCTTCATGCGGATCGGCAGGTGCCGCACGAGATCGGCGAGGAAAATGATCGAGCCGGTGAGGAGCGGCATGAGCACAAATTCACGCTCGCCAAAGTCGCCCGCAATCTGCTGGGCCATCTTGTAGACGCGGGCCTGAATAGTGTAGCGGTCGATCAGAATGTCCTGAATGTCTTCCAGCATGGCGGTACTTCCGTTATGGGGTGAAGGCGATGAATTACTGAGAATGGGCGTCGGCCCAGGCGCAGCGCCAGGTGGCTTCCACTTCAAGGACGGCCCTGGCATTGCGGTCGGCAATGAGTTGGATCATGGTCATTCTCTCGCCGCGGATCGTGTCTTCCGAGGTGAAAAACGCCTCGGCATCGAATTTTCCCGTGGCGTAACCGGCAGCTCCGGCTTTGCCCACGGCCGGGAGATACTCGTAGCTTTCGGAGAGAATCTCGATGACCCGCGCGAAGCCATCATAGGGTTTGGACGGATCGAAGGCACCGGGGGGATTGGCGGCACGTTCCCTGGCGTGCGCGTCAATCCGGGTCAGAAGTTCGTTCCAGTACTGTTCGCGGAGAGTCTTCCGCGGTTCGTCGGCGTTCTCGAAAAGCTGGTACTCGATCGCGCCGTGCACGTTGATGTCCGGAGAATCGGACTTGTAGCTGAGGGCGTCCCGACCGTCGCTGGTCTTCGAGTGGATCGCATGCACGCCCGGCACGCTGGCGGCGGCGAGATAGGAGAGGGAGCGGAAATCGATCGTGGAGTGGTGGGGCTGGTGGGAGTCTTCGAGATAATGCGCGAGGTAGCCGGCCCACCGAAGGGCGGCATCGTTATCGAACGGTTTGTCCTTCGCCGCAAAGGCGGCTGTGACGTTCAGGTAGCACTCCTCGACCCGGAACGGCAGATAACCGGCGAGCTTCCACCGCGGATCATGCACATCCCGCGAAATCTGCTCCAGCGAGGGCCGATTGGAAAAATCCGCCTTATACGCCGGATCCTTGGAGAGCCATTCCATGTCCATAAAGTGCATCTGGAATTCCGGGGCGTTGTACGGCTCCAGGGGTTTCTTGCCGTCGGGCGTGGACTGAATGCGGTCCGGCAGCGTGGCGGCGGCATCGAAGCCGGTGAGATTCTTCGGGTCGCCGCCGATGACGTCCACCGTCGCGAGCTGATGGCACTCTTCGATTGTGTGAGGCATGTTGGCCTTGAGGAAATCGCGGAGGCCCTGCGGGGCGCTCGGATCGTTGATGATCCGCAGCGCCGCCAGCCGGGTCAGAAGCATGTGTCCCTGGTGGCTCCAGGCCTGCACAGGGGTGGCCGACCAGGCTGCCGCGGCTGCGAGGGCGATCGCCAGAAGCGATCGGCGAAACGATGCGATCATTCAGGTCCTTTCGAAGGGCGAACCGGGGAGGAGAACCGGGGACAAGTATTCTGCACGCCGACTTCCAAGGGTGCAAACCGTCTCCGCCCGGTCCGGCCGCACATATTTGCACATCCGAGCGAAAGAATAGCTTTTAGAAGTTCGAATCAGTCGTATACTACATTCCGATGCGAGCATTTTTTGAAAGTTATTTCAGTCGCATTTCCAGTTACTCCTGGTGGATCGTTCTGCTTGAACTTCTCCTGATCGGCGTCGTCGTTCATTCGGTCATCGAGTTCCTCCGGGGAACCCGCGGTGCGCGCCTCATCAAGGGGACGGCGCTGTTTCTCGTTGTCGCGTACATCATCATTCAACTCGGCGGGGAACGGCTCCGGCGGGTTGAATACCTCTACTCGCAGCTCCTTTACTTCGCCACGTTCGCGATCGTCGTGGTGTTCCAGCCGGAGCTGCGGCGGGCGCTGATCCGCCTTGGCGAGGCCCGGCTCTTCCGCACCGCGGGAAGCCCGACCCGTTCCGCGGTCGATGCCATCTGCCGGGCTTGTACATACTGCTCCAAGAGTCAGATTGGCGCGTTGATCGCCATCGAGCGGGATGTGGGTCTGGGCGGCCTCTCCGAGAACGGCACCATGCTCAATGCCACCCTCACCCCCGAACTCCTGAACACCATCTTCTGGCCCGGCTCCATGCTGCACGACATGGGGGTCGTGATCCGCAACGGAAAGATCGCGGCCGCCGGGGTGCAGTTCCCGCTGGCCGAGGGAAACGATCTTTCGCCGGAACTGGGCGCCCGCCACCGCGCCGCCCTGGGCCTCTCGCAGGAAACCGATGCCGTCATCGTCATCGTCTCCGAGGAGACCGGCACCATTTCCGTCGCCGAAAACGGGAGGCTCATTCGCAACCTGACCATCGAAGGCCTCGAGTCGCTGCTCATCGAAATGCTTTCCCGCCCGAGCGTTTCGCTGGGCGTCCGCCGCGGCACGGCTCCCAAGGAAGAGTTGCTCGGTTCGGAGCATTGAGAAAGTGCCCATGTCGCCAACCACAATCGATCGCCTGAAATCTCTGCCGCTGACGATTGTCCTCACCGTCCTCATCTGGATGTATGCGGAGGCAAAGTTCACGGCCACCGGGGACGCGCGCATCTCCCTCCGCCCCGTCGTCCCCAACGGCGACATCGCCCTCCGCGTCTTCGACTCCACCGAAAGCCGCTTCCTCCCCGTCATCAACATCGTCGCCTCCCTCCAGGGTCCGACCAACCAGATCACCGCTCTCCAGCAGGAAACCGAACCGCCCCAACTCACTTTCACTCCCCCTCCCGCCGCCCTCACGACCGGTGCATCGGCCACCCTTGACACCGTCTCCATCCTCAACGCCAACTCCTACCTGCGTAAGCGCGGCCTCACCGTCATCTCCGCCGCACCCGCCAAGATGCGCCTCGAAGTCGATCACCTCGAACAGATCACCCGATCGGTCGAATTCCACCCGCAGGTCGCCGTCGATCACATCACCGGCCTTCCCGATCAGGTGACCGTGACAATCCCCTCCCGAACCCTCCAGGAAATCGGCGGCCCGGAAAAGCTCAGAATCAACACCGTGCCCGGCCAAAATCTTTCGACGCTCCCCATCGGCAAACCACTGAAGGTCAGCATGCGCTTCGTGCCCGAATACGCCGATCCGCACGATGACCGCGTGATCGTCACCCCCGCACAGGTCGACGTCACCCTCACCGTCTCCAAGCGAGAAGCCGTCACCCACGTGGTCCCCGATGTCCCCGTCTGGGTCAGCGGTCCGCCCGCACTCCTTGCCCGCTACGATGTCGATCTCCGGCCAAAGTTTGTCTCCGTCGCCGTATCTGGTTCCGAGTCGGCCATTCAATCCCTCAAGGACATGCTCGCGAAAAGCGTCCGCGGCACCGGCGGCGGTGATCAGGGCATTCACGCGTTTCTCGACGTTTCCCTCGACGACCGCCCCGCCGCCACCTTCACCCATCGCTCAGTACGCTATGTCCTCCCGGATGGCCTCATCGTCCAGGACGCCCCGCCCGATGTCGAATTTCGTCTCGTGGAAGTGAACGGCACGCAGCCCGCCGGAAGCGCCGCCCCACGCCCCGCCTCAGCTCCCTGAATCCCGCAGCATCCACTCGCGCAGCCCCGCCGGCATCCGTGCAATGAACCGCCCCGCCAGCTTCGCCCGCAATGACCAGCGCGTCACCAGAACGGAAAGCCCCATCCCCGCAATCACATCCGAAAGAAAATGCGCCGAATGCAGCACCCGCTGTACCGCCGTCATGACGGCCAGTCCCATGAATAAGCCACGCGCCCGGGGATAAAACCACGAAAGACCGACCGACAGTGCAAACGCCCCCGTCGTGTGAGCGCTCGGGAACGAACCCCACTCCGCTCCCTTCACGAACCCCATCGCCGGGCCGCCCCATTGCCAGGTGCCATCATGAAACACCATTGGCCTTGATCGCCCGAAAACATCTTTCAGCACATACGTCAGCAAAACGGTGCACAAGCAGCCCAGCGCAATCGCCAGCGCCCGCCGCCGCCCGCGCGGATCGAGCATCGCCACTGCCATAATCACCAGCGCCGAGCAGACCCACTGCCCCCACTGCTCGAGCAGCATCAGCTCGCGCGCGATATCGTTGTGCTTCGCCTGCGGATCGAACAAATCGGGAATTGGCCGCGTCGCCAGCGTCCGGTGAGCGATCGGATAATCCAGCCAGCGGATCGAAATCAGCACCGCCGCCACAATCACCGCCGCCTTGAACCACCACGCCACCGCCTGGTCGAAATGCCGCGGCGCCGGCTCATGCCACAACGCCGGCAACTGCCCCTCTTTGCGCTGAAAATGTTCTTCAACCGCGGACAAGTATTCCTTTCGACCGGAACGCCGACAACGTATAGTACCGGGTTCTCTTATCCCGGATCGATGCCGAAATTCTAGCTGTTGCCACGGAGCAGTACGAGTGCTCGAACCCCCCATTCAAAACAAACGCTGGTGGAGCAAGATGGACCTGCTCCTCCTCTTCGCGCTCGGGCTCTTCCTCTACACCCCCGGCCTGGGCAACATCCCCCTCTTCGACCGCGACGAACCCCGCTTCGCCTCCGCCGCCCGCGAAATGATCCAGCACCACGATTTCCTCGTCCCCCACTTCAACGGCGCCCTCCGCCCCGACAAGCCCCCGCTCCTCTACTGGCTCATGGATGCCAGCTATTCGCTCATCGGCTCCTACAACGAATTCGCCGCACGCCTCCCGTCGGCCATCGCCGGCACCCTCACCCTCCTCGTCGTCTATCTCATGGTCGCCCTGCGCTTCGGCCGCTTCACCGCGCTCCACGCCTCCCTCATCCTCGGCACCTGCACGCTCTTCGCCATCGAATCGCGCCTCGCCACCGCCGACGCCACGATGATCTTTTTCATCTCCATCTGCATGGCCTGCGCCTGGCAGGCGTGGGACACCGCCGACGTCCCAAACGTCCGCACCCTCTACTATCCGCGCTTCGATTACCTCCCCGACCGCGGCCCCAACGACAAAAATCTCGTAATCGATCACCTCCCCAAATCCACTCGCCGCCGCATGTCCTGGCCGCTCGCCCTGATCTTCTGGATCGCCCTCGCCGCCGGCGCGCTCACCAAGGGCGTCCCGCTGATCTTCGTGCTCGTGCCGATGGTCGTCCTCTCCATCGCCACCGGCAATCTCGCCACGCGACTCCGCCAGTGGCGCAAGGAATTCCACATTTCCGGGGCCCGCTTCGTGATCGCCGCCGTCATCCTCGCCGTCGCCCTCACCATCATCGCCACCACCGCTTCACGCCCCAACGCCATCGAAATCTTCTGGTGGAACACCATCATCGGCCTCCTCCTGCTCCTCATGACGCTCACGCCCCGGCTCCCCGGCACGATCTACCACTCGATCTTCGCCGCCAACTGGTCCTGGTGGAAACAACTCCGCCCCGCCTGGGGCATCCCGCTTCTTCTCGCCATCATCGCCGCGTGGGTGGTACCCGTGGCACTGCACTCCCCTGCACTTCTCCAGCAAATGGTCGGCGTCCACTTCCTGGACCGCGTCGCCGGTCCTCTTCTCAAGACCTTCCACATCGACATCCCCGACAATGGCGGACCCGCCGGCAACGCCGCCGTCAATAAATACGGCAAACCCCCCGGCTTCTTCCTCGCCACCGTCTGGGGCACGTTCTGGCCCTGGAGCATCCTCCTCGTCCCCGCCGCCTTCCACGCCATCCGCCGCGTGCGCGACAAATCCCCCATCGCCATCGATCCCCGCCCCTACCAGTTCCTCATCGCCTGGGTCGTCCCCGTCTGGATCCTCGTCGAACTCGCCCGCGGCAAGCTCTTCCATTACTCCCTCCCCACCTTCATCGCCATCTCCATCCTCTGCGCCGACGCCCTCACCCAGGGCTGGAACAAGCTCACCGACGTTTTCGCCGCTCAATGGTTCGCGTACGCCCGCTGGGGAATCCTCCTCGTCTGGATCGCCCTCGCCGCGGGCGTTCTCGTCGGGGGCTATCGCTATTTTGAACCAGAGTTCCTCTCCTTTGCCATCCTCTTCGCCGGCGCCCTGCTTGCCGTCGGCGTCGTCAGCACCATCGAATGGGGCCGCCCCATCTGGCCCTTCGCCACCGGCCTCACCTGGGCCGTCGCACTGCTCATCGCCAGCACCATGATCCTCCCCAATATGAAGGCCATCACCCTCGGCAAACTCACCGGCGCCGCCATGGCCCAGATCCGCGAGGAATACCCCGACATACACTTCGCCGCCCTCGGCTACGAAGAAGGCAGCCTCGTCTTCTATGCCGGCGACCACGTCGACATGTTCAGCCGCCCCGACCTCTCCCACGAGCAGGCAATCAACGACATGCTCGACACCATCCCCTTCGCCCCGATGCGTCCGCCCACCGAAAAATACCTGCTCGTCCTCGACAACCCCACCCTCTCCGAGCTTAAACGCGAACACCCCCACCTCGTCTTCTACGAACTCCGCCACTACTCCGGCTTCAACCCCGGCAACGGCAGGCCCGTCGCCGTCACTCTCATCACCAACACGCTCTTGCCGAAAGAAAACGTCGTCCCCGCCTCCATGCCCGCCACCACGATTGCGCCCGCCACCACATTCCCCGGAATGGGGAGATGAACCCAAAAAAGAGAGGGGCGCCTGGCGCCCCTTCAAAAGCAGGCTATTTCAGCTCGTCACACCGCCATACACCCGTCGGCAAAGTTCGCCGTCAGTTGGGCAAAGGTCAGCGTCGCGTAGCCCTGGCTGTCCTCGAGGGAATCGCCCGCGACGCCCCAGGGATTGCGCACCACATAGTGCCGGACGCCATTGGAATCCTGGAAGACCCGCACCAGCGTGTACGCATGGCCGCCCACCAGGTTCGGCGGGCTGCCGTAAGTGCCAAACGTCACCGCCTTGCCGCCGGCCAGCGCGGTGGAAAGCTGGGTGTACAAAGCGCTGTCGGTGGAACTGCTCGGCCAGAGCGTGGTGCTGCTGATGCCGAAGTCACTGTAGACATCTCCCATCCAGCCGCCGTTGATGGAATTGTAGGTGTTGGCGCCGGTCCGCACATACGCGAACGCCTTCTCCAGCACCATCGCCCAGATCGTGTTGTCGGATCCCGGGTGCGCAAACTTCCAGCCGTTGAAGTAGCCGGTGGGGAAGTCATTGGAAACACGGACGAACTTCGGCTGGCCATTCGAGATAAATTGAACCGTGTACGTGCCGTCGCCCATGTCGACCGTCGATTCCTGCAGTTTGGCGGCGTTGGTGTCCGCAAAGGCGGCCAGCGATGACAGGAAATAGCAGTCGCCGACCGAACCCTGGTTCACATCGCCCATGACGGGCCCCGTGCCCCAGAGGGAGAGATTGGCATGCGCCGTCGCGCCCGAGTCCGTGGGATCGGGAAGGCTCGCGCCCAGCGCCTTGCTGACGTTGCCGGCGAAACTCGCAACCGAATGCGCGACGCCCGTCCCGCTGAACGTGTCGGTGGAATCGAACCAGGCGCTCACGTTCGAACCGGCGCTGCTGATGAAGGTCAGTGCGCCGTCAATGGCGTCCACAGTCGTGCGCACAGCCACCGATTGGTCAATCACGATCGAGTCGCTGCCGCCGCGGGTGTAAAGAAAAAGTCCGCCGGCCGGGATCGGATCGCTGAGGGTCTGGCCGTCGGCAGTGATGGTGAGCGTGCCGCCGTTTTGGTCAAGCGTGATGGAATCGTGCAATCCGCCGACGGTGATTACGAGTTCGTTGCCATACCGCGTGGTCACCGTGACATTGCCGCCGCCCGCCATCGGCGTGGTGACCGAGGCAGTATTGGACGCCGCGGAGTTCGCCGTGGCGTTGACCGCCTGCACCTGATAGTAATAGGTCTGCGAAGCGGAGACCGTCGTGTCCACGTAGCTGGTCGTGGACGCAGACGTGATCGTCGCAAGCTGCGAGAAAGTCAGACCATCCGTGGAACGCAAGATCACATAACCCGTGCTCCCTGCATCCTTGTTCGTCCAGGCAAGAGTGACATAGGCGCCAGTCACGGTCGCCGCCAGGCCCGTCGGTGCCGCCAGCGGGGTGCCGGCCGTCGCGGTATTCGACACCGCCGACACGATGGTTCCGGCAAGCGCTTCCACTTCATACGTATAGTTGTGGCCGGACGCCGCGGTGGCGTCGGTATACGTCGCGGCGGTAGCCGTCGTCAGCTTGGCGAGCTGCGTAAACGTGACGCCGTCCGAGGAACGCAGCACATAGTATCCGCCCGCGTTCACATCATTGTCCGTCCAATTGAGCTGCACGCTCGTGGGGCCTTTGACGGTGGCTGTCAGGTTCGAAGGAGCCGTCAACGGCGTGCTGACAGCCGTGCTGCTCGAGACGACCGCGGTGATCGTGCCGTTGTACGCCTGAACCTCATACGTGTAGCTGTGGCCCGAGAGCGCTGCGGCGTCGGTGTAGCTCGATGCGCTTCCCAGCGTCAGGTTGGCGACCTGGCTGAAGTGTATGCCGTCGGACGCACGCAGCACGTAGTACCCCGCCGCCGCGGAGTCATTATCCGTCCACGCAAGCTGGATCGTGGTCCCACTTTGCGCGGTCGCGGTGAGCCCGGTCACGGCGAACAGCGGCGTGGTGGCCGCCGCGGTATTCGATACTGCGGAAGTAGTCCCGCCGTTGTACGCCTCCACCTGGTAGCTGTAGGCGTGGTCCGACGACACCGCGTTGTCGGTGTAGCTCACGGTCTTGTTTGACGCAATCTGCGCGATCTGCGAGAAGTTGATGCCGTCGCTCGAACGCAGCACGTAATAGCCCAGCGCGGACGCATCCGTATCCGTCCAGCTCAACTGAATGCTCGTCGGGCTCTTCGCGCTCGCGGCGAGTGCCGTCGGCACGACCAGCGGTGTATTGGCCGACGCCGGGTTCGACACCGCCGAGATGATGGTTCCCGCGAACGCTTCCACTTCATACGTGTAATTGTGGAGCGACGCCGCGGTGTTGTCGGTATAGCTCGCCACGCTCGCGCCCGTCAGCTTCACGATCGGCGTGAAATTGACGCCATCGCCCGACCGCAGCACGTAATAGCCGCCCGCGTTCACATCATTGTCCGTCCAATTGAGCTGCACGCTCGTGGGGCCTTTGACCAGCGTTCCCAGAGCCGACGGCGCGGCCAGAGGCGTGCCCACCGAGGCGCTGTTCGATGCCGCCGATGTGACAGCGCCGCTATAGGCCTGAACCTCGTAAACGTAGGTGTGCCCGGAAATGACGGTGTTGTCCGTGTATGCCGCGGCATTGCCGGCCGTCAGATTTGCAATCTGACCAAAGTGCACGCCGTCGGAAGAGCGCAGAACGGAATACCCCGCCGCCGTGGAGTCATTGTCCGTCCAGGCGAGTTGGATGCTCGTTCCGCTCTGCGCCGCCGCGTTCAGGCCTGTGGGCGCAAAGAGCGGAGTCGTTGCGGCCGCCACATTCGAAAGCCCCGACGTCACGGTCCCTGCATACGACATCACCTCATAGGTATAGCTGTTGTCGGAGGAGACCGTGAGATCGGTGTAGCTGGCGATTTTGTTCGAGAGGATCTGGGCGATTTGCGAGAAGTGGACGCCGTCGGTCGAACGCAGCACGTCGAATCCCGTCGCAGACGCATCCGCATCCACCCAATTCAATTGAATGCTCGTCGGACTCTTCGCCGTTGCCGTCAATGACGCCGGCACGAGCAGCGCGGTGTTCGCCTGAGCGGCGTTCGACGCCGTCGAGATGATGGTTCCCGCAAACGCCTCGATCTCGTAGGTGTAGCTGTGGAGCGTGGCCACGCTGTTGTCGGTATACGTCGCCGTCGCCGCCCCATTGACCGTCGCGACCCATTTGAAATTCACGCCGTCCGGAGACCGCATCACGTAGTAGCCGGTGGCATCAGGATCGTTGTTCACCCAGTTGAGCCGAATGCTCGTCGGCTTCATCAACGTCGTCGTGAGCCCCGAGGGCGCCGTCAGCGGCGTGCCCACGGCCGCATTGTTGGACACCGCCGACAGGATGGCGCCGTTATAGGCCTGCACCTCGTACGTGTAGAAGCGCCCTGAAACGACGCTGCTGTCGACATAGTCTCCAGGACCGCCGACCGTCAGCATCCCGATGCGGGCGAAGTGCGTTCCATCGATCGCACGCAGCACGTAATAGCCGGCCGCAGTCGCGTCAGCGCCCGTCCAGGTCAGGTGGACCTGGTTCCCGCTCAGCGCTGCCGCCACCAGATGCGTGGGTGCCATCAGCGGTGTGGTCGCCGCCGCCATATTGGAGACCAACGACGTGACATTCCCGTTCTCGGCCTCCACCTCATAACGGTACGTCGTGCCCGACGTCACCGTCGTGTCGATGAAGCTTGTCGTTTTCACCGAAAGGATCTTGCTGATTTGCGCGAAGTTGACGCCGTCGCTGGAGCGCAACACGTAGTATCCGAGCGAATTCTTGTCCCTGTTCAGCCAGTTCAACTGAATGCTCGTCGGACTCTTCGCGGTGGCGCCCAACGCGGCCGGGGCCGCCAGCGTCGTGATCGACATCAGCGTCCGCGGCTCGAGGTTCTCCATCAGGGCCCCGTACAACCGGCGGCCGCGAAGAGTGCTCTGATTCCGTTTCTTCCGTAGATCGCTCATGGTTTTGATCTCCATGCTCGATCTATCGAAGACTTGAATCGTCGACTTCACATCATTTGTGTGTTCGCAACACTGAGAAAACCAATATTATCAGCACCCAACCACCCCCGAGCACGTGCCTGTTAACCTGGAGGATTAGTGATCCCTTGCGCTCTCCGCCCCCCCCACGCCCCCGCCTCTTTCCCTTCACGCTTCCGTGCGTTCTTCTTCCATCCGCGCGAGCTTTTGCCCCGTCAAATGCTCATACAACTCCACGATACGCCGTGCCGAATCATCCCATGACAACTGCCGCACTTCCTCCTGCCCGAACTCCCGCAGAGTCGCCGCCAGCGGCGGATGCCGCAGCACCGCCAGTATCTTGTCCGCCATCTCCTCCGTGTCCCAGAAATCCACCTTCAGCACGTGCTGCAGCACCTCCGCCACACCGCTCTGCTTGCTCAAAATCACCGGCACATCGTGCGCCAGCGCCTCCAGCGGCGCAATCCCGAACGGCTCGCTCACGCTCGGCATCACGTACACATCCGCCGCGCGAAACGCCTTCTGCGCCTCCGACTTCTTCAAAAACCCCGTGAAAATCACCCGCCGATGGATCTCCAGTTCCTCCGCCAGCCGCTTGAGCTCCTCCACCATCTCCCCCTTCCCCGCCATCACAAACTTCACGTCCGGCTCCACCGCCAGAATCTTCTTCGCCGCCCTTAAAAAATAGTCCGGCCCCTTCTGCGCCACCATACGGCCCAGGAACAACACCGTCTTGTGCTTCTTCCCGGCATTCTTCGGCTTCTCCCCGTTCGCTTCCACCCCGTTTGCTGCATCCGCGGCGTTGTACACCACCTCGATCTTCTGTGGATCGATCCCATACTTCTCAATCAACTGCGTCTTGGTCTTGTAACTCACCGCCACGATCTTCGACGCCGCCAGCATCCCCTCCCGCTCCACCTCCAGTATCCTCGCATTCGCCTGATGCCCCGCCCGATCCAGCTCCGTCGAATGAATCTGCACCACCAGCGGCTTGCCCGTCTCCGCCGCCACCGCCATCGCCGCCTCGAACGTCATCCAGTCGTGCGCGTGGATCACATCAAACGTCTCGGCCTTCGCTATCGCCAGCGCCAGCCGCGCATACCGCTCCGTCTCCTGAAACAAATCCCCCGCATAATTCGTATTCGCCTGCCCCATGATGTGCGGTGCCGGCGTCGCCTCTTCCAGATAACGCCGATGATGATGATGATGCACCACCGGCGGCTGCGGCGGAGGCTCGCTCGCCGGCGACGACACCGCCCGCTCCACCCACTGCTCCCCGTGCCGCTCCATCCGTTTCTCCCACCGCCGCACCGGCTTCTCCCGCACCAGCTCCTCCACCACCATTTTCTGATACGTCCCCGGCGTCATGTACGGCTCGAGCCACGCATCCACCGGCACAAAAGTCACCCGATGCATCACCTCCCGCTCCGTCCCCTCCACCTCCACAGCCACCTCATGCTCCCCCGCCTCCTGCACTTTGACGTGCTCCACCCGCGTGACCATCGACGCCGCATGCACAACCCCCTGCGGCACCGCATGACTCACCTCCGGCACACCCTCCACTGGATGCTCCGCCGCATGCTCCACCGCCGCCTGCACTTCCACCGACGTCACCGGTGCAACCTCTTTCAGCTCCTGCACCGCCCCCGCCCCCAGCACGCGCGAATGACCGTTCTTCGTCAGCGGCTTTGGCAATACAAACAGCACATCCACCCCCGTGCCGTTGAGCGCTTTGGCCAGCCCATAGCAAGCCACACCCAAACCGCCCGAGACGCTCGGCGGAAACTCCCAACCCAACATGAACACTCTCACGTAGCTGCCTCCCTGGCAAGGCCCCCGCATCACTTACTATCCCCCAACCTTCCCACCCTGTCAAAAGAAGCTTTCGTAAAGTTTCACGCAGCCCCCACGTCGCGCAATTATCGCCGCTCCCGCCACAGCCTCCACGCCTCCCGCGCCACGGGCGTCATCAGCTCCCACGTCCCCCCCGCCACGCCCCCCTTTTCCACAAGCACCGCCCCATGATGCTCATGCGCATCCAACCTTCGCACCACCTCTTCCAACTCCACCGCCACCTCCCACTGCCAGATCATCTCCGGCTGCGCCAAAAACGAATCTCGCGCCAGCGCCAACAACATTGGCTCCCCCACCACATCCCCGTCCCTCAGATTTGCCTCCTCCTGCATCTCCCGACGCAAATGCGTCAACACCCCCGCCACGCTCGCCGGCAACTCCGCCGTCCCCAATTGCTCCAAAACCCCGCCGATCACATGCGCCCGCCCCGCATACGCGCTCGTCCCCTCCGATCGCACCCCCAGCAACGCCCGATCCCCCCGCGTCAGCAGCACCGAATTCCCCAACGCAAACGCCATCACCTCCGGCGCATTTCGCAAAAACCACTCCCGATCCCGCATCACCGTCACCACAAATGTCTTGTAATCCGCCGGCCCCAGCACCAGCCGCAACCCCCGCTCCCCCGCGCCCCCCCCCGGACCCCGCTCCGCCCGAATCAACCGCGTGATCGCCCCATTAAAGAGCGATTTCCCCTTCGCCCGCGCATCCGCCATATAAAAATCCCACCGCCGATCAATAGTCGCCTGCGCCTCCGCAGAAATCGTCGGCGACTCCGCAACCCACTCCACCTCCACCGCCTCCGCCCCGATCGGCCCTTGCGCCAGCACAGTCAAGTCGCTCATGATGCTCCTTCGCGCACGCCGGCCGCTTCCGCCTCAATCAACTCCGCCAGCACCGACCGATGACACCGGCTCTCCCGCACGCACGCCGACGAGCATAACAGCGTCACCGTCTCCCCGCCGCGCACCCGCTCCGCCAATTCCCGAATCCGCGCCCGCGCCTCCCCCCCCCAGCCCCGCGCATCTCCTGCAAATACCGCCGCCGATAAATCTCCCACCCGATCTTCACTCCCTTCTTCCCATACGCCGCCGCATGCAGCTCCACGCTCGGCCCCAGCTCCGGATACCACACCGCCCAGTTCTCCAGCTCCTTCCTCAACCCCCGCGGCCGATACCGGCACACCAGCACCCGCAATCCGTCCCCCTCCTCCACCGGATCCTCCCATCGCTTCGTGCTTATGCCCATAAGGCGCCTCCGACCAATTTTATGAGCAGCGACGACACAAGCTTTGAATCTCAATCGGGTCGAATGTGCGGATACTCCGTCGCCAGAATTTGCGTGACCACCGCTGTAAGGGCAGACACATCCTTGGTCGCAGCACCCCAAACGATATCCCAGTCGATCTTGAAATAACCATGTATCATCGCGTTCCGAAATCCGCGAGTTTTTCGCCATGGAACTTCGGGATACCTGTCGGTCAACTGCTCTGAGAGCTGTGATACAGCCTCGCCGATGATCATTAATTTCGAATGCACTGCCGATCTGATGAGCTCGTCCTGCTGAAATTCGGACTCGCTCCGCCCCCCGATAAATCTCTCGATCGCATCTGCCGCATCGATGACGTCCCAAAGGTACTGCGCTTCATGCCGCATATATGACCCGATGCGTACGCAACACTTCGCCTTTGACGAACCGCTTCAACCCCGATTTTTGAACGAGATCCACCGGACGCCCCACAACCTCCGACAGTTCCTCCTGGCACGAAATGTAATCAATCAACCCCAAGCCGTGATTCGGAAGAAAATCAACTAACAAATCCACATCGCTGTCCGGCCTGAAATCCTCGCGCAGCACCGACCCAAACACCGAAAGCTCCCGCACCCGATACTTCCGGCATACCTCGGCAATCCGCTCCAGCGGCAGGTCCATCCGACCGATCACCATCCAGTACCTCCCGGCACCAGCCGTACACCTCTGGCTACGGCATTATATCGGCTCTCACCCCACCAAACTCTCCCCCGTCATCTCCTTCGGCTGCGGCAATCCCATGATCTTGAGGGCCGTCGGCGCTATATCCGCCAACCGTCCACCCTCTTTCAACTTCTTCCCCTTGAACCGATCATCCACCACAATCAACGGCACATCGTACGTCGTGTGCGCCGTGTGCGGACAATTATTGATCGGATCCCACATCTGCTCGCAATTCCCATGATCCGCCGTCACGATCAACGCCCCGCCCTTCTTCAACACCGCATCCACAATCTTCCCCACGCACTCATCCACCACCTCCACCGCCTTGATCGCCGCCGGCAACTTCCCGGTGTGCCCCACCATGTCCCCGTTTGCAAAGTTCACGATGTACACATCGTGCTTGTCCTCCCCAATCTCCTTCAACATGATGTCGCACACCTGGTACGCCGACATCTCCGGCTTCAAGTCATACGTCTTCACTTCCTTCGGACTCGGCGCCAACCCCCGATCCTCCTGCGGAAACGGCGGCTCCCGATAGTCATTGAAGAAAAACGTCACATGCGGAAACTTCTCCGTCTCCGCCGACCGAAACTGACTCAACCCATGCTCGGCCAGATACGCCCCGAAAATCTCCGGCATCTTCTCCGGCTTGTCGAATATCACCGACACCGGCAACCCCGACTCATACCCCGCCATCGTCGCATAAAACAGATTCTTCGGCCTTACGTTCCGCTTGAATCCCCCGTTCGGTTCCTTCGCGAACTGCGCATCGTCGTACACAAACGCCTTCGTGATCTCCCGCGGCCGATCCCCACGATAGTTGAAGAAAATAAACGCATCCCCGTCCTTCACCTTCCCCCCATCGCCAATCACCGACGGCGTCACAAACTCATCCCCGCCGCGCGATGCATCCGACGCATTCGCATAATAATGCTTGAGCGCCTCCTCCGCCGTCGCATACCGCTCCCCCTTGTTCTCCGTCAGCAGCTCATATGCCGCCTGCACCCGCTCCCACCGGTTGTCCCGGTCCATCGCATAGAACCGCCCCACCAAAGTCGCGATCCGCCCAACCCCCAGCTCCTTGCACTTCGCCTCCAGCGCCGGAATAAACCGCGTCGCCCCCGTCGGCGCCGTGTCGCGCCCATCCGTGATCGCATGAATCAACACGCGATCCCCGGGGAACCCCTGCTTCTTGGCTATCTCCAGGATCGCATACGCATGTTCCTGGTCCGAATGCACCCGCCCATCCGAGCACAACCCGAAGATATTCACCTGCGAGCTGTTCTGCTTCGCATGCTCAAACGCCTTCACCAGCGTTGGATTCTTGAAGAATGAGCCATCCCGAATCCGCCGCGTGATCCGCATCGTCTCCTGGTCCACGATCCGCCCCGCCCCGATGTTCTGATGCCCGACCTCCGAATTCCCCATCACCCCCGCCGGCAACCCGACATCCTCCCCGCTCGTCTTGATCAGCACCCACGGATATTCCTTCATCAACCGATCCGCCACCGGATGCTTCCCCAGCTTCACCGCATTGTAGGAATCCATCTCCGGATGCGGATTCTCACCCCATCCGTCCCGGACAATCAAAACAAACGGACGCTTGGCAAGTTTCGGCGAAGAAGAAGAGGCGGCCATGGAAATACTCCAAATGGTTTTTGGCAAACACAATCATTCTACCGGCTCGGGGGGGTCACCCGCCAAGGATCGCAAACAAGGCCTCAAGATCCTGCAGGAATAGCTGCCAATTCTGCAATAGGGCAAGTTCCTGTAAATCTCTCGGTTGACTTCGCTGACGATGGATACATAACGTATCCATGAGGGTCATCAAGCCGTCACGCATCCGGGAATTTCAGGACGCTCACCCCAAGGCGGCGGCAAGCCTGGCACGATGGCTCGAATTGGTCCAATCGCACGCCTGGCGCCAGCATTCAGGAACTCCGACGCGTCTTCCCCAACGCAGACACCGTCAAAGTTGCCAGCGCCCGAACCGTCACGATCTTCAACATCGCCGGAAACGATTACCGGCTCGTCGTGGCGGTTCATTACAACACCCAGGTCATCTACGTGCTGCTCTTCATGACACACGCCGAATATGACAAAGACGCGTGGAAAGCCATCCTATGAAAAAGACGTCGCAACTTCGGTTTGCTGATTTGCCCAGAAACTACGCGGGGTTAATCTCCCATTTCCCCCTGCGCCCAATTCACGACCAAGTCGACCTCGACAACGCAACAGAACTCGCGGACGCCATGGCCGGCCACGAGTTCACCCGCGATCAGGAAGATTACTTCGACGTGCTCGTCACCCTCATCGATCAATACGAGCAGACGCATCTGCCGCAACCCAAGCTCAATCACGATCCCTTGGGCAATTTGCGATTCCTCATGGATCAGCACGGAATGACCGCTTCCGACCTTGGCCGCCTGCTGGGTCAGCGCGAGTTGGGATCCAAGCTCGTCCGCGGCGAGCGGGAACTGAGCAAGACCCACATCCGTAAGCTTGCAGACTATTTCCACGTGAGCCCAGCCGCATTCATGTAAGCGCAGACATTATCTCCGCACAAAAGCCCATCGCAATGTATTGACGCCCATCAATGCTTAGCTATGCTTACCGATCTCGTTTTTCTCGCACTCAAGGAGCCCGCCATGCCCGTCAAATCCTACGCCGCTCAATCCCCCACCTCCCCTCTCGCCCCCTTCCCGATCACCCGCCGCGACCCGCTCCCCACCGACATCGACATCGACATCCTCTTCTGCGGCGTCTGCCACTCCGACCTCCACCAGGCCCGCAACGAATGGAACGGCTCCACCTTCCCCATCGTCCCCGGCCACGAAATCGTCGGCCGCGTCAAACGGACCGGCTCCAAGGTCACCAAATTCAAGGAAGGCGACCTCGCCGCCGTCGGATGCATGGTCGATTCCTGCCGCACCTGCCCCGCCTGCAAACGCGGCCTCGAAGTCTACTGCGAAAACGGCGGCGCCATCTTCACCTACAACTCTCCCGACAAAATCTCCGGCGGCATGACCTACGGCGGCTACTCCACCAGCATCGTCGTCGATGAAGCCTTCTCCCTCAAAGTTTCCAAATCCCTCGACCTCGCCGCCACCGCCCCGCTCCTCTGCGCCGGCATCACCACCTACTCCCCGCTCCGCCACTGGAAGGTCGCCAAAGGCCAGAAGGTCGGAATCGTCGGTCTCGGCGGCCTCGGCCACATGGGCCTCAAATTCGCCCACGCCTTCGGCGCCCACACCGTCCTCTTCACCACCTCCCCCAACAAATCCGCCGACGCACTCCGCCTCGGCGCCCACGAAGTCGTCCTCTCCAAAAACCCCGACGAAATGAAAAAACACGCCTCCAGCTTCGACTTCATCCTCGACTGCGTCGCCGCACCCCACGACGTCAACGCCTACCTCCAACTCCTCAAACTCGACGGCACCCTCTGCCTCGTCGGCCTCCCCGAAAAACCTCTCCCCATCGTCCCCTTCAACATGACCATCCCCCGCCGCAACTTCGCCGGCTCCGCCATCGGCGGCATCGCCGAAACCCAGGAAATGCTCAACTTCTGCGCCGACCACAACATCGTCAGCGACATCGAAATGATCCGCATGCAGGACGTCAACACGGCCTTCGACCGCCTCCTCAAAGGCGACGTCAAATACCGCTTCGTCATCGACATGGCCTCGCTGAAAACCGCCCCGTAACCCACACAACGACCCCGTACCCCCTGTCATTTAGCCCCCCGTATTGACTCATTATCTTGAGCCGCGCCCTCGACCCCTTCCGCCTGGCGTCATCCAACTGGACGACGAAGTCTATTACCGAATGCTCGACTGCCTGAGAGCCATCCGCGTAGTTTCTTTCGGGTCCGCCGCCGTTCTTTGCCGATTCAACAACTTAGCGCTGAATCCATACAATTCCCATCGGAATTGTGGGGGGGGGGGGGCAGATTGCCAATGACGTACCCACACCTGGCAATCTCCCCCTCCCCACCACCACCTCACACACCTTTGCGAAGCAAAACGGAACTCCCACCCTTCACATGCGTGCCCAGCGGCACCGCCGGCTCCCATTTCCCCCCTCCGCCCGACCCGCCGCCCGCCGGCACATACAGCTCCGTCCGCGAGCCGAACGCAATCATGCCGAAGCGCTGCCCCCGCGCGAGCGTCTCCCCCACCGTCACCGGCGCAATGATCCGCCGCGCAATCGCCCCCACAATCTGCTTCACCACCGCCATCGGCCGCCCCCCATTCTCCTCCCCCAGGCAAATCGTGTTCGACTGATTCTTATTCGTGCAGTCCGGATGCCGCGCATCCAGGAACAACCCCTCCTCATACCGCGTCCACAACACCACCCCATCGCACGGCGATCGGTTCACGTGCACATCCAGCACCGACAGAAAAATCGACAGCTTCAACGCCGGCCCGTCAAACGGCGCGTAATGATCGATCCGCGTAATCTCCGTCAACTTCCCATCCGCCGGCGCCACCATGATGTCCCCGTCGCGCGGAATCGGCCGCTCAAAATCCCGGTAGAACGCAATGCATGCAAACGCCAGCACCGCAAAGATCGCCACCACCCACCAGATCTGCAGGATGGCAAACAGCACCACCGCAAAGACGCCCGCCAGCAGCAGCGGCATCCAGTACGTCCAGCCATAAAGCGAAATGAAAAACTGCGGCGGGTGTTTGCTTTTGTTCATGCCGAGAATATGGCCCCTGCAGCGCGGGATGTAAAGCGATACGGGGCCCATCACCGATCACGACACCGGCGTGCGGCGAAGCGTGCGGATAGCCCCCAATCCGAGCAGGGCGAACGCCGCCACAATGGAGAGGATGCCCCACGTCGTAGCGGATTTGGGTACCAGATCCGCGAGCAGGTTGTAGACGCTGGTGTAGAAGGAGGAGAGCTGGTCGATCACCGTGCTGGGCGATGGCCCGTAGTGGCGGAGGAGGGCGATGATCGAGAAGAGGACGGCGGTGATCGCGGCAGCGTTGATGTGAAGGCAATAGGCGGCGGTGAGCAGCGACATCCCGGTCGTCAGCCATTGCGGAGTAAGCGTCAGGAGCGTTGGGGTGAGCGCAGAGGCGTCGTCGGCTGGAAGCGCGAAACAGATGGCGAGCGCGGGCAGCACGACCCGAAGGGTGATCAAATCGCTCTGCCGCAGCGAGCGGGTGCGCAGCGTCGCAACGGCCAGTCCGAGCAGCACCGGCGAAAGATCGGCGAGGAAAAACGGCGAGCGATAGGCGTACTGGAAAAATGCGAGGTGCGCGATGAGGAAGAGCCAGGGAACGATGATGTAGGCCCGGCGCAGAAACAACTGCTGCGGCGTGCTGTCGGCAGGGAGCGGCGCGATGCGCGCGAGCAGGTCATAAGCGAGCGGCAGAAGCCCGACGATCCACCACGCGAGGTACATCGGATTGGCATGGATCACGCCGTCGATGGTGTTGTGCGAAAGGAACAACGGGACAGCGCAGTAGATGAGCATGAGCTGAAGGAGAAGGAACCCAAGGGTGCGCGGATGGAGCGGGATGTTGAGCGCGCGGAGCGCGAAAACCGCCTTGGCGACGCCGGCGGCAAGGAGGAGAAGGTTGAAGATCGAGAGCCAGCCGGCGCTTGCCATCGCAGACTGTGCGAGGAGAAACGGCGCATCGGTGAGGAAGAGCATCTGGATGAGAAGCAGAAGCGTGCCGTCGCGGTTGAAGGAGGCGCGGCGAAGCAGGGTGATTCCAAGCAGCAGCAATGCGACCTCGTACACATTGATCGTGACGAGGAGCGCGATCAATTTGCCGGTGTCGCCGGTGCGCACGTCGAGCGCGGAGTTGATGAGATAGCAGCCGAGGAACATGAAGAGGGCGGAAAGGAGGAAGGTGGGGTTGTGGGGGAAGAGGAAGCGAAGCGGGTTGGGTTTTCTGGGGTACGGGAGCGGCGTGGGAAGCAGTGGAGAATTTTCCGAGGGATTCGGGCCGGGGTCGAGGGTCATGAGCGTTCTCCCGTTCACCGCGTGTATCTCCTCGTCGTACGACGGGGCGGCGCGGTTGTTCGGAAGAAATGTTTTGCGCGGAGCGCGGCGGATTATCGAAAGCGGTTAGCGTTCGAAGCGGAAGTAGTGGAAGTCGGCATACCCATGAGCGGACGCCTCGGGTGGGGCGTTGCAGAAGAGGGCGAGCTTGGCGCCGATCCAGCCGTTCTCGGCGACGGCGAAGGGTTTGCCGAGCGTGATGAAGTTCCGGCCGTCGGTGGAGTAGCTGGTGGTGGCGACGGCGCGGGGGAGTTTCGTCGGGTTGCCGGGCGGACCGGAGGGATGGACTTTGATGCGGAGGTAGACGATGGGGGTGGGGAGTGCGGTGGCCGTGTCTTCTTTGTCGGGTTGCTGGGGAATGGAAAATTTTGGATTGATTTTGGCGGCGGGGTCGGTGGGTTGGGATGTTGCGGTCGTGGCGGGCCTGGTGGTGGGAGGTTTTTTCGGCGGTTGCGCGGTGGTGCGTGCGATTTTCAATCCTGCGGGAGTGTTCTCGACCTGCAGTGCAGCGGTGCCGAGGCCGGTGATCAGCAGGCCGGCGGATTCGTTGGGGGCGAGGTGGGAGGTATCGAGCTTGGCGGTGACGGTGAAGTGGTCCGCGGGGAGTTTTTGTGTGAGGAGATTCGGGCGTTGGAAGAGCGTGAGGGGTTTGTCGAGGGAGACGGCGTTGAGGCGAAGGCAACCGGGGGCGAGAGAGGCCCAGTCGTCGTCGTAATTGCCGAACCATTGCCATTGCGGACCTGGTGTTGACGCGGTGAAGTCATCGCTCGTTTGCGGGACCTCGACGGGAAACGAGCGGCCGACGTCGGGCTTTGTCCAAGTGATGACGGGTTGGCCGCAGGTGGGATCATCGGGCATCGGTTCTCCGATGACGGGCCAGTCGTCGTGCCAGGCCATCGGCTGGAGGTGCGTAATGCGCCCGAAGCCGCCATCATCCTGAAAGTGGATGAACCAATGCTGCGCGTCTGGGCCGTCGGTGGTGGTAATCCATGCACCTTGGTGCGGGCCGTTGATGGGCGTGTTGCCCTGTTTCATGACGATGCGGGATTCGTACGGACCATAAATGTTTCGAGAGCGGGCAACGACCTGGTAACCGGTGGAGACGCCGCCGCCGGGGCAGAAGATGTAGTAGTAGCCGTTGCGTTTGTAGAGTTTGGGCCCTTCGATGGTGGTGTATTTGAAGGTGTTGCCGTCGAGGACGAGTTGGCCTTCGTCGAGCGTGTGGGTGCCGTCGGGGGAGAGGCGGCAGATGTGGAGGATGTTCTTGAGACCGCCGGAGCGCGAACCGGCGAAGGCGTGAATGAGGTAGGCCTGTCCGTCGTCATCCCAGAAGGGGCAGGTGTCGATCCATCCTTTGCCGCCGGCGTGGACAAGGACGAGGGGGTCCCAGGGGCCGGCGGGGTTGGCGGCTTTGGTCATGAAGACGCCGTTGTCGGGGTCGCCGAAGTAGATGTAGAAGTGGCCGTCGTGGTAGCGGATGGCGGGGGCCCAGACGCCGTCGCCGTTGCGGTGGTACTCGAAGCCGGGGAGCGGGTACTTGGTGATGGCGTGGCCGATGATGGTCCAGTTGACGAGGTCCTTGGAGTGGAGGATGGGAAGGCCGGGGAAGCAGGTGAAGGAGGAGGCGGTGAGGTAGAAGTCGTGGCCGACGCGGACGACGTCGGGGTCGGAGTAGTCAGCGAAGAGGATGGGGTTTTTGTAGGAGCCGTTGCCGAGATCGGGGGAGTAAACGGCCGCCGGTTTTTCAGCGCGATCCGGGCCGGCGCATGCGACGAGCAGGGAAACGGCAAGGATCGCGGCGATGGAAGCGACGCGGGTATTCATGGCTCAGCGAACACCCATGAGCAGTTCCATGGTGAGTTGATCGAGGCGTTCGTAGGGGAGGCCTTTCGCGCCGAGGGCCTTGCGATCGAATTTCGCTTTCTTGAGCTGGTTCATGGCGGCTTCGGAGAAACCGCTGGTGAGTTTTTCGAGCTGGGCGTCGCCGACGTTGATCTCCTTCCGGAGCGCCTGGATTTCTTTGTGGGCGTTCCATCTGGCGGCCTTGTCTTTGAGGATCATGTAGGTGCGGATGCAGCCGCGGGCGAATTCCTTAACGCCGTTGTAGTCCTCGCTGCGGTAGGCGTGGGCGTCGAAGTGCAGCGAGCCGGTGTAGCCGTGGTCGTTGAGCAGTTTGACGAGGAAGAAGGCCTGCTTGATGTCGGCGGCGCCGAAGCGGAAGTCCTGGTCGTAGCGGCCGGGGACCTGGTCGTTGAGGTCGATGTGGAAGAGTTTGCCGGCGTCGAGGGCCTGGGCGACGTGGTGGGTGAAATTGAGGCCGGCGATGGCTTCGTGGGCGACTTCTGGATTGACGCCGACCATTTCGGGATAGTCGAGGGTTTCGATGAAGCCGAGGCAATTGCCGGTGGTGGCGAGGTAGATGTGGCCGCGGGGTTCGTTGGGTTTGGCTTCGAGGGCGAACTTGTAGTTGTAGTTCATGTGGATGTTGTATTCGCAGAGAAAATTGAGGGCCTCGCGGAAGCGCTTGATGCCGTCGACGGGGTCTTTGCCAGCGTCGGATTCGGCGCCTTCGCGGCCGCCCCAGAAGACGTAGGTCTGGGCGCCGAACTCCGCCCCGAGGTCCATGGCGGCCATGGTTTTCTGGATGGCGTAGGCGCGGACCTTGGCGTTGCCGGAGGTGAAGGCGCCGTCTTTGAAGATGGGATCGCCGAAGAGATTCGTCGTCGCCATGGGCACCTGAAGGTTGTTGTTCGTCAGGGCCTTCTTGAAGTCACCGATAATCTGGGCGCGCCTGGCCGGGGAGGCGTCGATGGGGATGAGGTCGTTGTCGTGGAAGTTGACGCCGTAGACACCGCCGACTTCGCCGAGCAGATCACAAATCTGCATCGGGGATAACTGTTCGCGCACCGGCCCGCCGAAGGGGTCGCGGCCGATGTTGCCGACGGTCCAGAGACCGAAGGTGAATTTTTCGTGCTTGGTGGGGGCGTACCTGGCCATGGAAAATCTCCGGAGAATTGGAAGGACACGATGATGGGGCAGAGGGGGAGGGGATGCAATGGACTTTTGAGTGGGGGTTTTGGATTTTTGAATGACGGTCGAAGGATTGTGGGCGGTGCGGTGGCGAGAGCACATTGGCCCCACGTCGCCCGAGGCGACGGGCGTCGAACGGGGGTCATTTCTTCATGGTTGGGTGGCGGCTATACTTTGGGCATGATTGTGATTATCGATAACTATGATTCGTTTACCTATAACCTCGTGCAGCGCATTGGAGAGTTGGATCGCAACCGGCCGATGCGCGTGCTGCGAAATGACAAGACGACGATCGCGGAGATCGAGTCGCTCAAGCCGACGCACATTCTGATTTCGCCCGGGCCGTGCAGTCCGAAGGAAGCGGGGATTTCCAACGATGTGCTGATGCACTTTGGGCCGAAGATTCCGACGTTTGGCGTGTGCCTGGGGCATCAGTGCATCGGGCATTCGTGGGGCGGGACGGTGGAGCGGAACTGGCGGCTGATGCATGGGAAGACGTCGCCGATTCTGCACAGCAACAAGGGGGTTTTTGCGGGGCTGTCGAATCCGTTCGAAGCGACACGCTATCACAGCCTGGTCATTAAGCCGGGGACGGTGCCGGCGGATTTTGAAGTGACGGCGTGGACGGCGGAAGACGAAATCATGGGTGTGAAGCACAAGACCTGGCCGCTGGAGGGGGTGCAGTTTCATCCGGAGAGCTTTCTGACGGTGGAGGGGCCGAAGCTGCTGGCGAATTTTCTGAAGATGTGACGTCTCTTTGAGAAGGAAGGAACGCGCATGTTGGAGTTTCTGTCGGGTTTTCGGATTCCGGTGTTGCTGTTGTCGATTGCGATGTGTGCGATCTCAGCGGCGCTATTATTCTGGGCTCACCGCTTCTGGCCGTGGGGCTGGGCGATTGGGGCGGTGAGTTTCTTCTTCTGTTTCAAGTCGGACACCGAGAAGAAGGGGTATCGGTTTTAGGTGCGAGGAGCGAGTCGGTAGAATGAGGCTGAGGTGACTTGTGACTGTTTCCGTACATAAGAAGCATTGGACCGAAGCTGAGCTGCTTGCGATGCCCAAGGACGGGTATGAGCGCGAGGTCGTCAATGGAGAATTGATTGTGAGCCCAGCGGGATTTCCACACGGGATTATCATTACACGAATTACCGCGCGGTTGGGCACGTATGTGCATGACCATGGGCTGGGAGAGCTTCTGGACAGTTCGACCGGTTGCCGAATGAAAAGCGGCGACCTGTTCAGCCCAGATGTTTCATTCTCGCCGAAGGCGGAATTGCGCGCTCAGCGAAAGACCGGGAAGGCGTTTTTTCAGGGCGCTCCCGATCTGGTGGTGGAGGTGTTGTCACCGGGCGACAAGGCGAGCATTACGAAGGAAAAGATCGCGCAATATTTTGAAAACGGCGCACGGCTCGCGTGGATTGTGCAGCCGAAGACGCGCACCGTCCAGATCTATCGGAACGGCAAGTCGGCGGACAGGGTGCTGACGATCAAGGACAAATTGAATGGTGAAGAAGTGGTTCCTGGGTTTTCGCTGCCGGTTGCGGATATTTTTCCGGATTGAGTGTTGTGATGTTTGAGATGGATCATGTCGCGGTGCCGACGAAGGACGTGCCGGGATCGGTGAAGTATTACGTCGAGCAATTCGGGGCGGAGGTGTTGTATGCGGATGCGACGTGGGCGTTTTTGAGGATCGGGCAGGGGAAGCTGGCGCTGGTGAGTCCGCAGCAGCATCCGCCGCACGTTGCATTTCGGGTGGATCTGCCGACGCTGCAGGCCGCAGCGCTCAAGGCGGGGCAGAAAATCGATCTTCACCGGGATGGGACGCGGGGAATTTACGTGGAAGATCCGGCGGGAAACGTGCTGGAGTTGATCCACTACCCGGCGGGGCAGACGGCGTATGATGCGGCCAACAATCGCGGGCCGGTTTCACCTGATTGCTGACCCTTCTGATTCCACCGAGAATGAACAGGCGGGAATTGATCGCGACGAAAATATCGCTCAAGACACGGTTTCCGGAAATCACTTGCTTTTATCTGTTAAGACAACTATTCTGTCGGCATGGGTGGAAAACTCCTCAAAGAGATTCACAAGGTCAGGCCGTTCGACTGCCTGCAGCAGGAAGTCTTCCTGAACCTCATCCGCACGGCAGACCACCTCATGCGCGGCTTCGAGGTGCTGCTTAAGCCATACAACCTTTCGCCCACGCAGTACAACATCCTCCGCATCCTGCGCGGGGCGGGTGACTGCGGCATCACTTGCAAGGGGATCGGGGAACACCTGATCACACGCGATCCGGACATCACGCGCCTGCTCGACCGGCTTGAAGCACGAAACCTCATTACCCGGCAGCGCGATACCAAGGACCGGCGCGTGGTCTCCACGCGCCTCACTCCGGAAGGTGCGAAAATCCTGCGCGAACTCGACAAACCGGTGATGGAGATGCATCGCAGTCAACTGGCGCACATGTCGGAAATGAAGATCACGCAATTGATCGATCTTCTTGAGGAAGTGCGCAGCGCGGAGTGATCGCGATCAGCGCTGTGTCGCCCATTCGCTGAACTGGTAGGCAAATGCATACAGGGCGGGGACGGGAATCCACATCATCCAGATTGCGGCTGTGGCCCAGGTGCGCCACTCGTGCAGCAGCGCGGCGTGCCCGGTCGTGGCCGTGAACTGCCAGCGTACGAGCAGCCCGTGCATCATGTGCCCGGCGAATGCGGAGGAGAGGAACATCACCGCCGTGCCGGCGACTTTGCCGAGGTAAAGCGCTGTGATCCCCCCCGGCAGCCAGGCGATCGGCGTCCAGGCGACGAAATTCGGATGAAGATGCGAGCAAACGCTCACGATCATCAATTGCGCGATTTGCCAGCAGAGGCTGGCATGGGCATAGGCCAAAAGGAGTTGCCAGGAGAAGGGAGAAAGGGCTTCTTTACGACGTGCCGGAACCGCGGCTGCATATTCGAGTACTACCGCCATGATGAACTACCTCGCGCCACTCGTCCTTCGAAGTTGCCAAACCTCACATCATTAAGATTGTATTAAACAATCGGCACTCCGCAGCGAGCTCTTGACAAAACTTGCTAGTTTTGACTTCGACAATTGTATGCAAATGGTTAAGCAGTACTTTCCCGAAAACTGGGTAGGCATTTTCCGTATTGCGCATAGAAAAGCACCATCGCCTTTCGCGGCGGGGGTCCTTTCATTCCTTCACAAATCAGCGGGCCGGCAGAATTACAGATCGCCGCAGACATTCACCTGCAGGCCGAGCTCCTGCATGGCGGCGGCTTTTGCGGCGAGGCCCTTCACGGCGTCGGCCTTCGACGGGGCGTACACGACCTGGATGTGGTTGCTCTTGTGCTTGGCCATCATCTGGTCACGCGAGATGCCCGGCAGCACCGCGTGCATGATCGGCCACTGGCTCGTGGTGAGATTCCAGCGATCCTCCGTCTCCTCCATCGGCAGCTCCACCACCTCGCCGATGCCCGTGTCGTATTTGAGCCTCCCCGCTTCGACGAACACGCGCGACCAGACGATCCAGCCCGGCTTGCTGATCCCCTTCACCGTCCCGCCGCCGAGACGGAAGTACATCGCCGGCTGACGTTCCGACGTCACGCCGGCCCAGCCGTTGATCAAGTGCGTCGGCGGGACGGCGCCGGAGATTTCGAACACCCACACATAGTCGTCGACCGGACCCTTGCCGTCCGAATAGTTGCCTTCGCCGCTGTAATGCCGGCCCCAGCGGAGATCGTGCAACGTGTTGTCCGGCTGCCATCCGAGCTTTTTCCAAAGCCTGTAGGTCACAAGGCCATCAAGGCCGGCACATTCATCCACCTCGTTGAAGTGCGGGACCGCTTCGCCCTTGAACAGCTCGCGGCTGTCCTCGGAGAAGACCGGCGGGCGCTCGGAGCAATTCAGCGTGCCTTCCACCAGATCCGAAGCGGGGAGAAGATCCTTGAGCCCCTGCTGATACTGAATGCCGATGGTGGCGCAACCGAATTCATCGGCGATGCGTACCGCCGCGATGTACGTCTTGCACTGCTGCAGCACCTGATTTTCCGTGAGATCGCTCTCCTCGTTCGGGCCGAACTGAAACTTCACGCCCTTCTCGAGATACCAGTCGTAGACCTTGCGGGCCTCGGCATCGGTGACGGTCTGCGTCCTGGCAAAGAGAGCCGACTGGCTGAGACGTTCCTTGAACACGCCGGTGGGATTCAGCAGTTCATCGGGAATGATCGCGTTGAACATCCCCATGCACCCTTCATCGAAAACTCCCATGATCGCCTTGTTTTCCTTGAGGTCCTGCGCGAATTTCCGGCCGACTTTCATCGGGCCGGCGGGAAGCCTGACTTTCGCCAGCGGCTTCACGTGCGAGAGATTGTGCCTGACGCCGGCGGGGCCTTTGTCGAGCCAGCCCTGCAGGCCGGTGAGGAATTTTTCGTCGGTGAAATCATCCGACCAGAGCGTCGCATACTTCACGCCCGCCTTCGTCATGGAGCCATTGAGATTGAGCATTCCGACGAGCCCCGGCCATTGCCCCGACCAGTTGGCGACGGTCAGGATCGGTCCCTTGTGGTTCACCAGGCCGTGAAGCACGTGGTGCGAGTACTGCCAGACCGCTTCCGCGATGACGAGCGGCGCATCTTCCGGAATCGTCTTGAAGACTTCCATGCCGTACTTCTGGGAGTCGATGAAGCAGTGGCCATTGTGATCGGTCGGATGGGCGCGCTTAACGGTGGCGCCGAGTTTCTTGAAGGCGTCGATGACGAGCGCCTCCATCTCGAGCTGGGCGGGCTGACATTTCAGATTGGCCGAGAGTCGCAGATCGCCGGAGGCAACAAGGTAGACAGTTTTTGCTTTCGCTTTGGATTTCGCCTTCGCCATGGGCCCGCTTCCTTTCTCGAGATGTGCTATCTGTGCTATCTGTGAAACGAGAGTTTTGAGATGTGGATAAGTCCATGCTCGCCGATGGCGGAAAAACCGTCAACTCCACAACCCCTGCTTGTGTGTAGAAAAGCAGTTCGCGGCCATCGGAGGGCAAAACAAATGCTGGCTCACGACCATAAGTACCAAATAGAAGCCGATCTTCAGAAGGGCGAGAGATTTACGCAGGGATGCCGCCCAGCTCTGATTCTGGTACAGAACTTGCGTATTAAGTTCCTGCGATCGCTATAAGCAATAGCAACGCAAGCTCTTGCGGCTTATGACACCCGTTTGGCGGTTACATCGCGGAAATCTGACATTAGACGCGGCGCTCGATGTCAGAATGACCCGGGACAAAGTGGCAGAAAGGTCGCAAAAGTGCCGCCCGGAACGGGAAAAACGGGAGACCGACGCTAGAATTTTTCGGAAATGTAACTGGCCACGCCCCGCGTTCTTTTCAGCAGGCAAACGCGGGGCGTTTTATTTTTGCTTCGGGTAGCGGTTCTTCTTCGGAGATGAGGGCTCAGGCGTAAAGATCGACGTGACGGTATCGCGGGTAGGGATCAGACATCTCCACGAGGTCATTGGTCATCTGTTGATAGGTGTTCAGCAAGGCAACGCCCGAGCCGACCTCCTCGCGGGCCTGAACCGTATCGACGATCCCGCTGACGATCGGGTCCTGATTCGAGCCGGTTGCATCGGCGCCGGCGGTATCGCTCGCCGTGCCTGCGGAAGCGATCTTCGCGGCCGCCTTATCCAGCCGGGTGAATCCCGCATCGAGGACGCTCTGGGCACTCGAAAGAACCGAAGGAATGCTGCTCATACCTTCGATGTACAATTCGCTCACGACGCGTGTCGAAAAATTCGCCTTATGAGACGCACTGCCGCGGTGCCGCCGGATTTTTCGTTTGGACCGCCGGCAGCGATGCGGTTACAGTGAGCAATGCCCGCTTTTTTTCGGGCCTAGAAAGCTTCTTCACATGCCGATCAAAATCCTGTGCCTGGGCGATATCGTCGGAAAGCCCGGCCGTCTGGTGGTGGCGGAACTACTGCCGAAAGTCATTCAGGAGCGGGGGGTGGATTTTGTCGTCGCCAACGCCGAAAACGCGGCGGGCGGCTCCGGACTGTCCCCACCGATCTTCGAAAAAATCCTCCGCACCGGCGTCGACGTCTGCACCATGGGGGATCACACCTTCCGCAAACGCGAGGTGCTTTCGATTCTCGAATCAAGCGAGCGGCTCATTCGACCGGCCAATTTTCCCGTCACCGCGACCGGCGGGGCCGTCGGCAAAGGCATGACGATCATCACCAGCCGCGGCGGCGTGCGAATTGCCGTGCTCAACGTCATGGGCCGGCTGCACATGAACCCGCAGATGGACGACCCGTTCCGCGCGGTCGATGCCCTGCTGGCAAACGTGCCGCCGGAAGTGAAGATCCGCATCCTCGATTTTCACGCGGAAGTCAGCAGCGAAAAAATGGCGATGGGGTGGTACGTGGCGGGGCGCGTCTCGATCTGCTATGGCACGCACACGCACACGCCGACGGCCGATGCCCGCATCCTTGCCGGCGAAGGCGTCGCCGGGGGCACGGCGTTCGTCAGCGACCTGGGCATGTGCGGCCCGTACGACTCCATCCTCGGCCGACGCAAAGACCGCGTCCTCAAGTTCATGACCACCGGCCTGCCACACTTCTTCGAAGTGGCCACGGCGGACCCGCGGATGTGCGGCATCCTGGCGACGGTGGACGAAGTCGGCGGGAATGCACTCTCGATCGAACGGCTCGATTTGAAAGGGACGGAGCAGGCGGGGGCGTATGATGCGGATGATGGGAAGGGGCAAGCCACCGGCAGTTTCTAAAGTTATGCTCATGAAAAAAGGCCGGCACATGTGCCGGCCTTTTCGATTTAATTGTCACGCTGCAACTTAGTGAGCCAACTTCTTACGCAAGGAAGCGCCAATCCCCAAGGCGCCCAGCAGGCTGATACCGCTCCAGAAGGCTGCGGGAAGCGGGATGGTGCTGCCGTTGGGATTTGTGTTGAGCGTCGTATCGGGACCCGTGCCGAAACCAACGGTCAGGCCGGTAAAGTTGCTGGTCAAGAGCACGGTGCCGGCGGTGATGGATGAATCCGTCAGGATAAAGTCTGCCGGGCCAATCACGTAGGGATAGAAATTGCTATTGGCGAGCGAACTCCCTGAACCGGCGGTTCCGGTAGAACCGAGGATCAGGTAGTGGGGATTGCCGCCCGGAGCGCCACTTCCCGCCGTGGCCAAGGTGACGGTTGAGCCGCTCACGCCGAAACCCCAGTGGTTAATCGGGGAGCTGCCGGTGGTGTCGAACGAAGTGCCTGACGCAAGCGTCCAGGATGTCCCGCTGGATGGGTCGTAAGTCTCACCCTTCATTTCGGTAAAGCCGGTGGGAAGGCTGATCCCGCTGATACCGAACGAGAGTGCGCTGACGGACTGACCCTTGGCAATGGTGCCGGTTTCATTATTCACGACAGTGATATCAATGCCGCCGGCAATAGCCTTGAAGGTAATCGTCGCGGAGAGAGGACCGTCGCTGTTCGATCCAGCAACGGAGGTGAAGGAGACCGAATTGGCTGAAGCAGCCATCGAAATGGCCGCGACCGCCGCTGTAGCAACCAGGCCGAGCAACATCTTGCGCGTGAACATCACTTTCCCTTTCCAAAACCGTTTTCCGAACAACACTTAAGGTTGTCGGAATGTTCATTATTCTTTCGAGAACTCGAACGCGGTCGCCTTCGCCCTACCCCCCGGTGACAAACGCTGAGCCTTGCGACAACTGCGTACCACTTCCTCGCGCAAGATATTCCCCCGTTTTCGGGGGGGTGCAAATCACATCATTGCTACTGCAAGAAATGGCCCGATAATCGTATCGACGTTTTAACTTTGTAAGATGCATGAGCTTACGTGCGAGCGTCGGGTGATTCTCGGTCTTTTGCGTTGATCCGCATAAACGAATACGTCTCCTTGCATACATTAATTGATAAGCTGGGCTATTCTCGGTCCAACCCCACGCACCGAGGGCGGTTCTGTGGCGTTGGAGTATCATTGGGATAAGGAGGTGGCAACATGATGCTTGAGCCACGCATGACCGCCCAGGAAGCGTTGGATGCCTACTTTCTCGAGACGCGGGCCAAGCTGCTGGAGATCGCGGCGACGCTGGATCGCATTGAGCGGCTTCCGGGGGGAGCGGAGGCGAGTGGGGATGCGAGACTGAGGTTTGTCGCGGAGGCGTTGGAGCTTTTGAAGTCGGGTGGACCGGGGCGCGCGGAGCGAATTCAGCGGCTATATTCGATGGCATGAAGTACGAGTTTGCCCCGTTTGTCCCGCTCGCGCTCGCGTTGATCCCGTTTGCGACGGAGGCGATCCCCGTCGCGAACGTTCGATTTGGAGAGTTGCATGTTCATCATCGATCCGCACTGCCACATGGTCTCGCGCACCACCGCCGACTACGAAACCATGGCGATCGCCGGCGTGGTCGCCATTTCCGAGCCCGCGTTCTGGGCGGGGTATGACCGCTCTCCTGCGGGGTTCATCGATTACTACCGCCAGCTCACGGAAACCGAGCCGAAGCGGGCGGCGCAGTTCGGCATTCAGCACTATTCCTGGATCTGTCTCAACCCCAAGGAGGCGGAGGATCTCGGCAAGGCCAGGGAGGTGCTGGCGGAGATCCCGAAGTTTCTCTCGCGCCCGACGGTCCTGGGCGTCGGCGAGATCGGGCTGAACAAAAACACGCCGAACGAAGCGAAGGTGTTTCAGCAGCATGTGCAACTGGCGATTGACGCCTGGGAGAAGCAGGAAGCGACGGCGGGAAAGCATCATTTGATTCTGATCCACACGCCGCATTTGGAGGACAAGCTCAAAGGGACGCGCATGATTCTCGACATGCTCAAGGATTTCGGCAGCGCCATCGATCCGTCGCGCGTGCTGATCGATCACGTCGAGGAGCACACGATCAGGATGGTGAAGGATGCGGGGTACTGGGCGGGGATGACGATTTATCCGGTCAGCAAGTGCACCCCGCAACGGGCGGTGGACATGATCGAGGTGCATGGGGCGGAGCACTTGTGCGTGAATGCGGCGGCGGACTGGGGGGTGAGCGATCCGCTGCAGACGCATCGCACGATGCTGGAGGCGAAGCGGCGCGGGCATTCGCTGGAGACGCTGATGACCGTTTTTTACAACAACCCCGCGGTTTTTTTCGGCCAGAGCCCGCGGTTCCGGCTCAAGCCGTTGCGGGTGACGGAAGTCGGGTAATTCCCGCTTTTCGCGTTTCACAATCATCCACCTCCATGTTTCAGTGTCAGGGGGATTCACCCGATATGCATGCCAGCACACCTCGCGCAGTGCGCGCCCGCTTAGAGGGAACGAAACATGCTGGCAACACGTGCTGGAACACTGGCAGATCTCTTCAAGCAACTGGTGCTCGCCAACGCCTTCGCCATTCAGCGTCCGGCGGAATACTGGGAATCGCATGCCCAGGCGGCGATCAGCCCGGCGGATCCTTCCGATCAACACGGTGTGAACCGTTTTCTGAAGGTGGCGCCGGGGAATTTCGACCTGGCGCACACGGCGCTGTATCGCATTCTTGAGCCGCTGCGGAAGCGGAAGGATGTGATTGCGGGGACATCGTGGCTGGCGATGCGGGCGCTGGGGAAGGATGCGCGGCGTTTTCTGTTCTGCGGGCAGGACGCTGCGGCGCTGCAGAGCATCCTGGCGGAGTGCCGGTCGCTGAATATTCTCGAGACGAAGGTGGAGTGCATTCAGGAGGATGGGGTGGCGCTGCTGCGCGGCGCGACGATGGTGCTGTCGGAGCACTGGACCGCCTCGACGCTGGCGTTCATTGATGCGCCGCAGATTGAGGCGGTGACGGATGCGGGCATTTCGCCGCTGGAGTTGTGGTGCGAGATCGCCAACCGGGGGATTCCGGCGATGCTGGGGTTCGGCTTTTCCGACACAGCCTCGCGCATCGCCGTTCGCCGGCGGATCATGGAGGCGGTGCAGAAGACGCATCTGACGGGGCGGAAGATGTTTCGGTTCGAGGGGTCGCTCACGCAGACGAGCGAAGTTGCTCCGCCGATTCCGTGGGGATTCGGCGTGATGTGCGCCAACGTGCCGGATGCGGCGACCACGACGGCCGACCGCGAGTGCTTCATGCTGCAGTCCAGTTTTGCCGGCACAACGATCGAGGGGTGGGGTGACGGCATGTGGAAATACTTCGGCGAGGCGTGCTGAGCACGAGGGTAGTTAATTGAGTTAATTAAGTTAAGTGAGTTAATTGGGACGTTCGGTGCCACTGTGGTGGCGGTGTCCTAATTAACTCAATTAACTTGATTAACCCAATTAACTTCCCACTGCGTTATTCGAGCATCATGAGCGCCGAGGACATTTCGCCGGCGGCGTGGTGATCGCCGACGCGCTGGGCGGTGGCAATTCCACGCTGGTAGAACTTTTTGGCTTCCTCGGGCTCGCCTTTCTGCTCGCAGGTGCGTCCGGCCATGAAGTAGGCGGCGACGTAGTCGGGGGCGCGGTGGATCAGTTCGTTGAACTCGGCGAGAGCCTTGTCGTGTTCGCCGAGCTTGGCGTATTCCATCGCCACGCCGTAGCGGAGGAAGGAATCGTTGGGCTCGGCGGCGAGGAGTTCGATAAGCTGTTCCAGTCGGGGCATTTTTCTCTCCGGGTTATCTGGCGAAATCCTGCAGCGCCGCGGAAACATCGCGCTGGGCGGCGGCGGGCACGAAGACGATCAGCAACCCATGATACGGTGCGAGGGTCGTTTCGGCTTTGCCCCAGTCGCCCCAGATGACGGATTTGACGCGGGACTTCACGTGGGTGATGGCGGCGACGGCGAAGGATGCGGGGGGCGGCGGCGGCTTGGTGCCGCTGTGCGCGGCGGCGCGTTTGAGGAGGTCGCGCGTGTCGAAGACGGCGAGGAGATTCGGTTCGTGCGTTGTGGCGGCGGGGCCGATGAAGAGGATGCCGGCGCTGTTGATCCAACTCGCGAGAGCGGGCGTTGGTTTGTGCAATTCGTCATCGGTGCCGGGGAGGAGGAGGATATTGAGATTCGCCTGCGCGACGGTGGGGGTTGAGGGATTCGTGGCGAGGGTGGTGAGGGAGGAGGTGGCGGGGTCGGCGAGGAGTTTTTTCAGAGATTGATCGGCGTTTCTTGCGGCGACGGAGATGGCGGTGCCGGGGGGGTATTGGCCGGGGTGGACGGGGTTGGCGAGGAGATCGAGGGCGCGGCGGATGGCGGTGTGACCGCGGGGGGAGGTGGTGGCGGCGAGGACGTTGTCTTTGACGGTGAGGTCGCGGTTGGGGCCGTCGGTGCGTTCGCCGATGCAGCGGAGCTGGGCGAGGAGGAATTCGCGGAGGAAGGCTTGATCGTCGCGCCAGGCCATTTCGCCGGGGACGGGGGCGAAGGTGTTGCGGAGCGGGGCGGAGAGGTCGTAGAAGCGCGTTTCGGCGTGTTTGCCGATCTCGGCGTTGGTGGTGATTTCGACAACGCCGATGCTGACGGCGTAGTTGAGTTTGCCGGCGCCGGCGGCGGTGATGACGGCGCGGATGGCGTCTTCGAGGGTGACGTCGTGGAGCTGGGCGGAGAGGGGCAGGTCGCGCGGGATGCCGGCTTCGGCGAGGGCGGGCCAGTTCACGACGAGGTTGATGGGTTGGGCGCCGGATTCCGCCAGTTTTGAGAAAAGCGTTTTGAGCGGAACGTGATCGGCGCTGAGGTGAATTTGCTGCTGCAGGAGATCCTCGATGCCGAGGGATTGATAGGCGGCGCGGGCGGGAGTTGGTGGTGTGCAAGCGATGGCGGCGAGTGTCGCCAGGGTGAATGCGCGGATGAGGCCGTGGGTTTTCACGATGGCTCCGCGTGCATGATTTCCTTGAGTGCTTCGCGCCATTCGATGTAGCGGTACGGGAGACCGTGTTGTGTGTGGAGGTCGCGCAGGCGGGCGTGGTATTTTTCGTAGACGTCGTTCTGCCAGGATTGGGCGTTCTCATCGCAGAAATAGATGCGGCAGCCGAGGGGGCGGGCTTCGCGGGCGGTGCAGAGGCCATCGATCTGGTAGGGACAGCCGAGGGGTTTTTCAGTGGAGAAGAATTGGGGGAGGGAAACCAATTTCGCGGAGGAATTTTCGATTTTCGATTTTCGATTTTCGATTTTTTCGGCGAAGTGGGTGAGTTCGGCGGCGGTGACGTAGAGGCGGTGGCCGTATTCTTCGAAGCGGCAGCAGCGGCCGGAGGCGCGGCAGATGGGGCGGCGGGCGGCGATGTCGGCGTCGGCTTCGGCGAGAATTTGCGCCACTGCTGTGGTTAATGACGAATGACGAATGACAAATGACGAATCAATGTTCGAATGATCAATGTTCGAATGATCGAAACTGCGCGGATGCGCCGTTTCGTCATTTGGACATTGGTCATTGGGAATTGATTCGTCATTCGTCATTCGTGCTTCGTCATTTCTAATGCGGGCTTTCGGGGTGCTGGCGGCATTTTTCGATGTGCTCCAGGTCGTAGTGCGGGGCTTTGGGGTTGCGCATGCCGGGGCAGTTGTCGCTGGCGCGGGTCCAGGCGTTTTCGGCCTTGAGGTTGTCGTTCCAGAAGGGCCAGGTGCGGCACTGCATGGGGCGGACGGAGTAGATGCGGCATCCGGCTTTGCCTTTGTCGTCGCGCGTGAGGAATACGCAGTCGTAGTTTTTCTTTTCGAGAAGAGAGAAACGGTTTCCTCCCCCCTTGCCCCCTGCAATGCGGCGGACGTAGGTGCGGGTGAAGTCGTCGAAGGGGAGTCCGAGGTGGTCGGCGATTTTTTCCATGTCGTCGATTGTGAGCCAGACGTAGCCGGGGGAGCCGGTGCAGCAGTTGCCGCACTGGGTGCATTCGAAGCTGAGGCCTTCGGCGTACCAGACGGATTGGTCGATCGCGGGCGCGGGCCCGCTGAGGGGCAGGGGGACGGAGCGAGGTTTTCTGTCGGACATCAGGCACCTGAAACGGCGAAACGTGCAGTGTAGCAGGGGGGCGGGCGGTTCCCCAAGCGGTTGGTTTGTGTTGCGGCATACAGGGGGCGAACGGATGCAACGCGTTTATGCACGCACAGGAGGCACGGGTATGGGACCGAGGTTGTCCCATACCCGTGGCACCCGATTCGGATCGGTCGACAGGATCGCTACTGCAGTTGCCATTTGCGGCGGAGGAACCATTCGCTGGCGAAGGCGGCGATGAAGGCGAAGAAGAAGAGGCGGTTGTTGTAGAGGGGGATGGTGGTTTTGACGGCGACGGCGCTTGGGGGGAGTTCGGCGACGAGGCGGTCGGCGAGGGTGGCGGCGCCGGAGAGTTCGACGTAGCTGCCGCCGGTGGCCTGGCTGATCTGCTGGAGGGTGGCGGGGTTGGCGGCGAGGACATCCCGTTCGCCGGCGGCGGCGAGAACGGTGAAGGTGGTGGCATCTTTGCCGAGGTCGGCTTTGTCTTTGCTGGCGAGGACGGTGACTTTGTAGGCGCCGGACAATTTCGGATCGATCTTGCCTTGGTAGCGGCCGACCTGGCCTTCGGCGGTGACGGCGGCCATGGGAATGTGCGCGGTTTTGCCGTCGGGGCCGGTGATGTCGGCCCAGACGTTGGCGTAGTTGGTGGACTGGCCTTCCTTGTCGGTAACGGCAGCGCGGAGGATGAGGGGTTCGCCGGCGTCGTAGCGTTCCTTGGCGAGCATGGCGAGGACGCTGGGGCCGGTTTTTTTCTGGAGATCTTCCTGGGAGGCGAGCCAGCGGACCATCTGGCCCCAGAAGCGGTTGTAGGGGGAGTCCTTGCCCATGCCGCGGAGGAAGAGGTTCCAGTGCCAGGTGGTGTCGGCGGCGAAAGCGGCGGAGCGGCCTTTTCCGTACTGCTCGACGGCGAGGACGATTGCGGGGGAGGCATTTACTTTTTCGACGGGGTGAACGGCGAGGATGCTGGCGGCGGGTTTGGTGCCGGCGAGGGCGACGCAGCCGGAGAGGTCGGGGACTTGTTGTGCGGGCGTGGCGCCGTCGGGGGCGATGAAGTAGCCGCCGATGCCGGCGAAGATGGGATGGAGGCGGCCCTCGGCGGTGAGTTTGGGGACGAACTTGGTGTTGATCTGCGGCGGGGAGACGGGGGCGAGGGAGACGGGGAGGATGTCGGCGAGGGTGGTATTGTTCCAGCCGCCGGGGGCGAAGGAGTTTTGGCCGCCGATCATGAGAAGGCCGGCGCCGTCTTTGACGATTTGTTCGAGGTCGTGTTGTTGTTGGGAGGAGAGGAAGGAGGCGTCGAGGTCGCCGAGGATGACGACTTTGAAGCGTTTCCACTGGGCGAGGGTGGTGGGGAGGCCGTGGAGGTCGTCGCCTTCCTTGGTGCCTTGCATGTCGAATTTGCCGGCCTGGGTTTGGACGAGGGTGACGGCGTCGACGTTGGGGTCCTGCTGCAGCACGCGGCGGAGTGGGCCGACTTCGGGGCGGACACGGCCTTCGACGTAGAGGACGGCGAGCTTGGGGTCGGTGACGATGAGGGGGAAATCCTGTTCGTTGTTGGCGGCGGAGCGTTCGCCGGGATCGACGGGGACGCGGACTTTCACGACGGCGCGGCCGACCTTGTCGGGGGTGAATTTGAGCTTGACGGTTTGCGGGGTGGCGCCGCTGTGGAGGACGAGGCGTTGTTCGTCGAGTTGCTTGCCCCCCCCACCGTCCTGCTCAAGGTAGACGTGGATGGTGCGGTCGCTCATGGCGGTGGATTTGATGGAGGCGGTGACGGTGACGGCGTTGTTGACGGTGGCGGTCTGCGGGCCTTCGACGGAGGCGACGGCGATGTCGGGGACGCTGGAGGGCTCCACTTCGGAAGAGCCGACGCGGAGGGTGTCGACGGGAACGTTGATGTTGGCGAGTTCGCCGGCGACGGAGAGGGCGCCGTTGTGGATACCGTCGGAGAGGAGAATCACGTGGCCGTCATGGCCGGCGAGAGTGGTTTGTCCCATGCCGATGGCGGCGCCGAGGTCGGTGACTTCGCCATCGGGGGAGATGGAGCGGAGTTCATCGGGGCCGGAGAGGGCGTCGGGGTGCTTGCCATCGTAGGCGAAGATTTTGACGTCGAAGGCCTTGGCGAGGCGCGGCTCGAGCGTGTCCTGCACGGCGATGGCGGCCTGGAGGAAACGGTTGGGCTCGTTGACCGTATCGCTGTAGCTCATCGAACCGGAGGCGTCGACGACGATGGCGATGCGCGGGCGGTTCTCCGGCATGCGGACGAATCCGAGCACGGGCTGGAAGAGCAGGAGGGCGAGGGCAATCAAACCGGCGGAGCGGAGCGAAAAGAGCATGCCCATCCGCCAGCGGGAGAGGTAGCGGTAGACGCGGCGGTAGAAGAGGAAGACGGCGAGGATGACGGAGAGGATGGTGGCGGCCATGCCGAGCCACTCGCCGGCCCGGTCGGCGAGGAGCAGGATGGGGGCGATCATGAGCAGGCAGAGCGTGCCGGCGATCGCAGCGAGGAGGGCGAGCGGAATGCCGGCGATGCGCATGCGATCGCGCTCGTGCGCATCGCTGCGGCCGGCGCTCTCCTGCTGCTCCAGCGTCTCGCGCCGCAGCATCCAGGCGTAGACGATCATCGCGATGCCAGCGGCACCGACCACCGCCGCCCACCAGAGCGACTGCGTCAGCAGTTCAAACTGCATTTCCGCCAGAACCGTCATCGCCACCTCTTTCGGCGCGCTCGCCGGCCGCCTCGCCCTCAGCATACCGTTCCGCGGCAGTGGATGCCCGCGGCGAACCGGGGGGGGCGGCGACGCAGACGGCGAAGCTCACGATCGTCCCGATGGGCGTCCACCAGGGCCACGCGAGGGTGATCGGGCGGCCAAGCAGAAAGGACGTCCAGTGTTTCATGGGCCAGTCCTGCAGGATCAAAATCGTGAGGGCGCCGGCGAGGAGGGCGAAGATGACGGAAACGGAGTTGCCGCGGGTCGTGAAGAGGGCCGTGAGGAAGACGCCGAGCATTCCGGCGAGGGCGAAAGTCATCAGGCCCTGCACAAAATCGAGCAGCGTGTGGGCCTCCGGGTCGTAGATGGCTGCGCAGAAGATGGCGAAGAGGCACATCATGCCGCCGACGAGCGCGACGGTGCGCTTCGAGGCTTTTCCTTCGGCGACTTCGTGACCGGCGCGCTTGCGGAGGGGGATGTAGAAATCGGCGACGATGCTGGAGGCGAGCGCGTTCATGGCGGAATCGAGCGAGCCCTGGGCGATGGCGAAAAAGCCGGCGATCGCCAATCCGCAGAGCCCGACCGGCAGCTCGTTGATGAGAAACCACGGGTAGACGTTGGCGGGAGTTTCCGGCGGAAGATGCACCCGGCCGACGATTTCGGGCGTGTAAAAAATGTAGAGCAGCAGCCCGATGCAGAGGAAGAGTGAGACGACCGCGATGCTGATGAATTGCGAGGCGATCACGGAAATGGTGCCGCGCGAGGCGGACTTCGTGATGAGGAAGCGCTGGGCGAGGTCCTGGTCGACACCGAAGGCGGCGGCGTTGAGGAAGGAGATGCCGAAGATGGCGGCCCAGAGGGTGTAGGGCTTCAACGGATCGAGCGAGAGGTCCACCAGGTGCAGCTTGTTTCCATTCGGCGAGTGTACGAGGGCGTCGACGATGTCGCCGGCGCTCATGTGCATCCGGCTCAGGAGCATGCAGATGCTGAGGATCGCCGTGCCGACGACGATTACGAATTGGATCACGTCGACCCAGACGACGGCCCGCACGCCGCCGGCGGTTGCGTAAACCGTTCCGACGATGCCGATGAGGCAGATCGCGAGCACCAGTTGGCTGAACGTCGGGGCCTTCGCACCAAAAAGGAGCAGGCACAACGGGAGCGCCGCGGCGAAAAGGCGGGCGCCGGAGCTCAGGAACCGCCCCACGATGAACGCGCCGCTCACGGCGAGTTGAGCGCCCAGGCCGAACCTCTGCGCCAGATAACCGTAGATGGTGACGGTCCCCGCGCGGTAGAGCCGAGGCACGAAGAGCAGTCCAACGATGAACACGGCAATGAATCCGCCGACGTTGAGAATGAGATACGAGATGTCGCCGGCGAATGCGGCCGCGGGGACGCCTATGAAGGTGACGACGGAGAGCATCGTCGCGACAAGCGAGACAGCGACGGCCCAGGTGGGCATGGAGCGGTTGCCGAGAAAGTATTCTTTCGTCCCGCCCTCGCGCTTGGCGAGAAATCCCACCAGGGTCACAATCGCAAAATATGCCCCGACGACCGCCCAATCGATTCCGCCAAATTCCGCCAGCACGTGCATCAAACCGTTCTCCACAACGTGGCGGACATGCTACACGATGAGCCTCTCCGGCACACACACACCCCCAGCAGAAACACCCGTGCTGCAACTCGCAGCGAATCGGTTACTTACCCTCCTCGCGCCAGGACCGTGCGGAACCTGAGGCCGCGGCGGCCATCGTCGCAATCTCGTTTTGCTGAGCATCGCTCGCCTTTGCTCCCCGCCCGCTATAATCCCGCTCACCGCGACTCAGGAGCCCTTCATGCTGTGCCGCCTTCTCCCCGCCTTTTTGAGCTTTGCGTTGCTGACGCCTCTCGCCCGGGCGGAGACGCACTTTCTCACCTTCGGCGGCGGACCTTCGCCGGATTACAACCAGATTTCTCTCGAGAAGAACATTCAGTATCTGCAGCATGTTCTTGTGGATCTGGGGCTCGCCAAGGTCCCGAACGACATTTACTTCGCCGACGGCGGGTCCTCGTTTCATGTTGTGAAATACCTGGCTCCGGACGATCCGGCGAATGATTTTGCGGATGAGATTTCGGACCTTGCGATGCACTCCGGCGGGCTCGAGGATCGCTACGCACCCGTCACGCTTCATCCCCTGAACGGGCCGAGCACTCATGATGCGCTCGCCACTTGGTTCTCCACCACCGGCAAGTCCCTGCATGCGGGCGACCGGCTCGTCTTCTACTTCACCGGGCACGGCGGCGCGGATTCCTCACGTCTGGGCGTTCAGCGCAACACGACAATGGAGATGTGGGATTCGCCGGCATTCACAGTGCGCGAGTTCCTTCAGCAACTCGACAAGCTGGATCCCGCGGTCGCGGTCACACTCATCATGGTGCAGTGCCACTCCGGCGGTTTCGCCGATGCCATCTACACCGACGGCGATTACCGGCAGGGACTTGCGCGACAGCCGCGGTGCGGTTTTTTTTCCACCACGGCGCCGCGACTGGCGGCGGGGTGTACGCCGGAGATGAATGAAGAGGCGTACCAGGATTTCTCGACGCACTTCTTTGCCGCCCTTTCCGGAAAGACCCGCATCGGCAAGGCGGTGGAGAAGCCGGACTACGACCACAAAGGGTACACGTCATTTACGGATGCGTTTGTGTATGCGCTTCTTAACGACGACACCATCGACATTCCAATAAGCACGTCGGATCAGTTGCTGCGCGATTTCAGCCATTTCCGGACACGGGAGGAAACAACCGACATTCTGGAGAACAACGCTCCATATGCGGACGTGCTGGCTGCGGCATCACCTGCGCAGCGTGCGGCGCTGGAGGGGCTTTCGGTGCAGCTCGCGCTCACGGGGAATGACCGGTTGCCAAAGGCGCTGGCGATGGCACGGGATCTGCAATCGGAGCGGAACGCCCTGACGAGATCACGGCGTGCGACTGATAACGCCTTCAACAATGCGCGCGAACGGTTGCATGATGCGCTGGCGCACCATTTTCCCGAGCTGGGAATTCCGAACCACCCCGACGCGGCGAAAATCATGGCCACGCAGCACGATGCGATTCTCGCCCTCCTCAATTCGCAGAAGGACTATCAGGTCTATCACGATGCGGAGAAGAAGCGCGACGACCTGGATGAGCAGGAAGATGCGCTGGAGCGGAAGTGGGTCACGACGCAGCGGTTTCTGGAACGGGCGCGGACCGTGATTCTGGCCGCGAATCTGCCGAAAGTTGCGAAACCGGACATCGTAGCCGCGTATCAAGCGTTGATTGCGCGGGAATCGGAGACGTTTTCGAAGTAGGTTGGGATCGGAAGCGTTGGGCGAAATCGGGTGCAAAAATAAAGAAGGGCATTCGATGAATGCCCTCTGCAAGTCGTTGGGTTAAAACCGATTAGGCCCGGCGGCGTACGAAGCGGGCGACGCCGAGGCCGCTCATGAGGGCCAGACCAGCCGGAAGCGCCGCGGGAAGCGGAACCGGATTACCGCCGCCGTTTGGCACGGCGAAGACCTGATCTTGGATATTGGCATCGCTCAAGGCGTAGAGGGTATACGAATTGGTCACGGTCCCGCCCGAGCCGATGGCGTTAAGCCAAGTCACCGCTTGGTTTATCGCAACGGAGTCGCCGGAGGCCTGGAAGTTTCCGGTCGCAAATGCATTGGCGGTTACGCCACCGAGAGTGGGGATACCGTCATCAACGATTTCCCAGATAGCCAACTGAAAGGCTGCGGCTTTTTCGTTATCCGTGAGGATTTTGTCGTAGAAGCGATTCCAGAGTTCGCCAATCTGGCTGGCCTTGGTCGCTCCCATGGGGCTGCCGGGGGTGGGGGCGGTGCTAAGATCGACGACGCCGAGGTTCCAGGTTTCGCTGTTGCCGAAGATCACGTCCTGAACGCCTTCGATGCAGTAGGTGGAGAAGGTGCCATTGGGACCGAGGATGGACTGGAGTTGGGTATTGAGGCCGACCGACAAGTTGGCCGGTGGACCAGCGCTATGCCAATTCAACTGGCCGACAAAGGCGGGAGAATACATGATCGTGTTGTTGGAGGCATCCTTGAACATGACTGTCATGGTCTCGGTGCCGGGCTGAACGCCGTTGGGGGTGTCACTGGCGTTGTACAGCACCGCCGTGACCGGCAGGGAACTCGCGGAGGCGACCGCCGTTAGAGCGGCTACTCCGATAATCCCGGCCAGTATCGACAGTTTGTTACCCATTTTCATTTGCTCCCTGGAGGTGCACTTCAAAAGCGTCACACATATGTACCGTAATCCACGGGGAGTGCAAGTACGATCTTCTTCGTTTTTTCTCGCTAATCCGGACCTCGGCCCACGTGTTTGTTGAAGAAATCGGGTGGCTTGGTCGAAGAGGCGGGAATTGCGCATCGAAAGTTAAGATGGGGATTCTGGTTCGCACAACGTTCCCCTGCCCCCCCCCTTCTTTTTGCGATGAAGCAGGAGGGCGGATCGCCTTGGTGGGGTGGCTCTTCAAAATCGTCCGAGAAGTCGGTAACCGGCACAATCGTCAAAGCTCGCCTCGCTCCGCAAGTTCCCGTGAAATCACGTCCTAGAACTGAACAATCGTTCCAATTCAGCGCAAAATCTGCCTTTCGCGGCTCCGGAACGGGCGTATTCTTTTCCCACGATTTCACCTGTTCTTTTGAGGGAGCATCTATGCAGATTCGCAAAGTGGGAATGTCGGTCTTGGCGATGGGGTTTGCCGTAGTGGCAGCCTCGGCGGCGCGGGCGGCGAGTGTGAGCCTGACGCTTCCCTCGGACATCAACCAGGCCGTCAATCCTGGCGTGAAGGGGGGCTTGAACGTCGGCTTTGACGGGCAAACGTACAACGGTGCGTATGTCGGGCAGATCAATTGGACTGTCGCGGGCAGCACATCGCCGGCATATAACGTCGGGGATAGCCTCAGCACGTACTGCATTCAAGGCCTGCAGGATGTATATACCGGCAGTACATATACTTATAACATTGTGCCCCTCAACAGCACCGGCCTGCCGCTGGGGGGTGGTGATGCGGGCATCCTAGATTCTCTTGCGGCGATGCAGATCCAGGGGCTGGCAAACCAGTACTTCCCGGTTGCCGGCAGTGCGAGCGGGAACTTCACCGCCAACCAAACCGCGGCGGCGTTCCAGTTGGCGGTGTGGGAGATCGAGTACGATGGCGGGCTGGGAGCAGAATCGTTCCCCCAGGGCAGCAGCTTTAACTACTTTTCTCAAGGCAACTTGACGGCGAACGCGAACGACAGCGATGGGGTGGCGGCGATCAGTTTGGCCAACACCTGGCTGAACAATTTCACGGCTTCAGAATCGGTGACGTCGCTGGCGCTGGTGTCGGATGGTGCCCAGGATCAGTTGGTTTTCCAGCCGGGCGGCGGCAGCACTCCTCCGGCGGCTCCGCTTCCGGCGGCCTTTCCAGCGGGCGCGGCGCTTCTGGCCGGGATGTTTGGGGCGCGGAAGCTGAAGCGCAAGTAACCAGTTACTCATGAAATAGATGGAGTGACGGGCCCGCTGGCACTGCAGCGGGCCCTTTCATTTTCCGGTGTGCGAAACAATGGCTGGGGGGGCAGTGAGGGGCACGATTCGTCGCATATGTTAAGAATCACCACCATCTTACCCGCTTTTCCAATGCTTGCGAAAATCGCGTCCCATAACGATAAATTCTTTCTCTTTTTTGGCAAAAAGTGCCGTCCTGCCTGCCGGAATGGGGGTATTCTTTTCGCGAGTTTCCACAATTACTTTGAGCTATTGAGATGGGACGAATCATGAAACTGAAGGCTACGGGAATTTCTGCACTTGCGATAATCTGCGGCATGATGGCGGCTTCGGCGGCTCAGGCATCGAGCATCAGCGTCAAGCTGAACTCGCCGGCGGTCAGCCCTGGCATCAGCAGCGGTTTGAAGGTGACTTTCACCGGCGGCTCGCAGAGCACGGTGAACACCGGCGAGATCAACTGGAAGGTGACTGCCAGCAGCACGACGGGCTACAACGTCGGCGATACGTTCAGCACCTTCTGCATCCAGGGCGAGCAGTCGGTAACCTCCGGCCAAACTTACACGTACAACGTTGTCTCTTTGGACTCGACGGGTATCCCGAATGGGGGCAGTGATGCGGGCGTGCTGGATTCGACGGCGGCACTGCAGATCCAGGGACTGGTGAATTCTTACTTCTCCGATGCCGGCGTGGCTTACAGTGGGTACGACGCGAATCAGACCGCGGCAGCCTTCCAGTTGGCGGTTTGGGAAATCGAATACGACGGCGGCTACGGCAAGGAAACATTCACCAACGGGGGCAGCACTAACTTCTTGACTGCCGGCCTCTTGGAGGCGACCGGCACGGGCAGCGAAGCGTTGGGGACGGTGACGCTGGCGAACTATTGGTTGAACCACTTCACGGCGGCGACGTCGGTGACGTCTTTGGCTTTGGTGTCTGGGGGAGCGCAGGACCAGTTGATTTGCAACATCAGCAGCGGCGGTGGCGGCAACCTGGCGACGGTACCGCTGCCGGCGGCGTTCCCGGCAGGCGCAGCGCTTCTGACGGGGTTGTTCGGAGCGCGGAAGCTGCGTCGCAAGTTGGTGTGAATGAACGCTTTAGCTTGGTAAGTCACGAAGGAGCCCGCTGGTGGGATGGCGGGCTCTTTCTTTTTTTTTGCACGTTGTGGTGGGGGGGATTGGCGGAAAAAGGCGAGGAGGTCTGTCTGGTGTGGGGTTGGAGTGCGGGGGATTCTGGAGGAGGTTTTCGAAGGGTTATCGCGCGGCGGCCGCGTTTGTTTTTGCGTTGCGGTGATGCCGGATTCGGCGCTCGTGGAGGTGGACGTGAATTGAGAGCGACGTGTTGAAGTTGCAGCGGCCGAGGGATTGGAGTCCCGCGGCTTTCTTGTCGTTCGTTGGGGATTTGCGCGAATTTGAGCGATGGTTGTATTGCACGGTTTTTTCACACAGAGGGTCACAGAGGACACAGAGACGCACAGAGGACGTGATCGGGACCGGTAATGACTCCCGACCTCTTTGGGGGAATGGGTGAGGGGAATTTTCTGTTTTGTTTTGGGTGGGGCGGGTATATAGCGAAATGCGTTTTTAATGGTGGAGGTGCTTGCGATGAATGTGCGCGTGGGACGGACTTTGGTCTTGATGGCGGCGATGTTGGTGGGGGGTGGCGTGCGGGTGTGGGGGGCGGATGAAGCGGCGCTGCCGGGGTTGCAGCAGGTGTGGCATTACAAGGCGGAGGAGGTGCATGGGGAGCCGGCGGATTTGACGGATCCGGTCGTGGTGAAGGGGGTGGTGTATTTTGGGGATTCGACGGGGAAGGTGCGAGCGGCGGATGTGGGGCAGGATAAGGGGGTGTGGACAGCGAACGTGCCGGGGATCGTGTATTCGGTGGTGGTGGATAACAGCCAGGTGTATGCGTCGGGGGGGAAGGGGCTGGTGGCGCTGGCGAAGGAGACGGGGGAGGTGGCGTGGCGGCTGGATGCGGCGGGCGGGACGGGGAATTGTGTGCGGGATCCGGGGTCGGAGATGATTTTTGTGGGTGGGATGGATGGGGTGCTGTATGGGCTTGATCGGAATTCCGGGGAAAAGAAGTGGACGCATTCGATGATGGAGGAGGGGGTGAAGTCGGATGCGAATGCGCGGGTGGGCGGGGCGGCGCGGCCGACGGGGATTTCGACGGATGGGACGCTGGTGTTTCAGTCGATTTTTGACCAGTCGCGGGTGATTGCGTGCGATGCGGCGACGGGGGAGCAGAAGTGGTCGTTTACGGCGAAGGGGTGGATCTACGATGCGGCGGCGTTTGATGATCAGCGGGTCTTTGTCGGGGCGCAGGACGGGTATTTGTATTGTCTGGAGAAGGTGTCGGGGGAGGTGGAGTGGAAGTTCAAGACGAAGAGCCGGATTGAGTCGTCGCCGCTGGTGATGGGGGAGCTGGTGATTGTGCCGTCGTGTGATGGGTTTTTGTATGCGGTGAAGAAGGGGACGGGGGAATTGGTGTGGAAGTTTGAGACGGAGTTGAATGAGAAGAAGAAGCATTCGGCGATTTACAGTGCGCCGCTGCTTAGCCGGGGTTTGGTGTGGTTTGCGGCGGGGGATGGGCATGTGTATGGGGTGGATCCGGTGAAGGGGGAGGCGGTGGTGAAGTTTTGTCCGTCGGCAGGGTCGGAGTTGTATTCGTCGCTGTCGGCGGATGAGCATTACCTGTTTGTGACGACGCGGCAGAGGAATGGGCATAACAGCGTGGAAGGGTCGCCGAGCGGGGAGAATGGGGTGTTTGGGTTTAAGCTGGAGGGCGGGGAGTGAGGGGGGGATTGATTCTCAGGGGCATAGTTCGCGACGACGCAAGCGTTTTCGTGCGCACATTTGATGAGCGATGCGTTATGTGATGGGAAGGCGGGAACGCGGCCCGGCGAGCAGGCCGGCTAAACATTCTTTTTCTTGGGGGGGGGTTATGAGGTGGGAAGTGTCTCCGTGGTTTGCGCGAGAGAGCGCGCGCCTTTCCAGGCGAGGTTCGGTCGGGTGGAGACGAATGTTCAGCGTTTGCGGCGGCGGATGAGGAGGGGAGGGAGGGCGAGGGTGAGAGAGAGGGTGGCGGGTTCCGGGGCGTAGGTGGCGCCGCTGTCGGCGATGAAGTAGGCGGCGGGGAGGGTTGCGTCGGCGGGGGAGAGGGAGGCGCTGGGGGAGGCGGCGACGCCGGCGGAGAGGATTTGGATGGAGGTAGTGGCAGAGCCGGCGAAGTTGAATGTGCTGGTGACGATGGGGTTGAGGAGGTTGGCGTCGGCGTCGGCGTCGATCCAGAGGCGTCCCTGGATGGGGATGGAGGCGCCGACGAAGGTATTGAGCGTGGCGGTTTCGAAGGTTTCGTAGGGGGTGGAGGTGGTTGAGGTGCCGACGGTGAGGGTGACGGAACCGGCGTCGAATTCGCTGCTGAGGGTGGCGTGAGTAGCGGTGGTGGCGGCAGTGACGTTGGTGAAGCCGGTGAATGCGAGGCTGAATTGGATGGTGACGGGGGAGCCGTAGGGGAGGGAGTTGGAAAGGATTTCGATTTGATCCTTGTACCAGGCGTTGGGTTCGCCGCCGATGTAGGAAGAGGCCCAGGCGAAGTCACCGGTCTGGTTGCTGTTGGTGGCGTGGCCGAAGCCGGAGGCCTGGAGGGAGCCATAGTTGGAGACGGAGTGCATGTCGGATTCGACGGTGCCGCCATCGCCGGCGGTGTTGGCGTCGAGGTCCATAAAAACAGGTCCGGCGGATTGCCAGCCTGTGTCCTGCCGAAGATCGAGTGCATTGGAGCCGGGATTGACGCTGGCGACGGCGCGACCGTGTCCTTTGAGGCCAAAGGCGTGGGCTGGGGTGGCGGCGGCCGTGGCAATGATGAGGGCGGCGAATGTTATACGGACGTTGAGTGGGGGGTGCAGTTTGGCCATTTTTACTTTCTCTCTCCAGTGTGAGGACATAGTTCGGGGGAAATATATCGTGGATTATTCGGTTGGCAAATTATTTTGGGTGAATTGGCGGGGTTATTGGGTCTTCACCGAAACCATCTCCGGAGCGGGGAACGGAGGACAAGACGTGCGAAACCGGTCTGTGAGAGGTATGGGTCGCAACGACGCAAGCGTTGTCGTGTGCACATTTGATGAGGGAGGCGTTGTGTGATGGGAAGGCGGGAACGCGGGGCGACGAGCGGGCGGGCTAAACATTTGGCGCACATTGCCCCGCGCCGCCCGAGGCGGCGGTGGTCGGGGGTTGGGTTTGCGAGGGTCAGGCGGGGGTGATTTTGAGGGCGTAGGCGTGGGGGTTGGGTTTTTCCGGGGGTAGTTGGATTTGGAGTGCGTCGGGGGTGCGAGTGAATTGGACGGGGCCAGCGCCGAGGAGTTCGATTCTGGCGATGGGTTTTGGGAAGTGGGGGGAGTTGGCGGCGAGGGATTTGATGGAGGCGGTGCCGGAGTCGGGCCAGGCCATGAGGAAGGCGTAGAGGGTTTCGCCTTTCATGGTGAAGCGGAAGTCTTCGGGGGTGTAGTTGCGAACGTCGCGAGCGCCGCCGAACTGGCCTTTGGGTTGTGAGGCGGTGGTGGAGGGGCCTTCGCCGTAGGTGGACCAGGGGCGAGTGGCGTAGATGGCATCGCCGTTGGGGGCGATCCATTGGGCGAGTGCGTCGACGACTTTGAGTTCGTCGGCGTCGGGGGTGCCGTCGCCTTTGAGCGGGATATTCAGGAGGAGAGTGCCGTTTTTGGAGACGATGTCGATGAGCATCTGGATGACCTGGGTGGCGGACTTGTATTGATGCCGGTCGAAGATGCCGCGGTCGTAGTGCCAGGAGCCGATGCAGGTATCGGTTTGCCAGGGGAGTGGGTCAGCGCCGGCGGTGACGCCGCGTTCGACGTCGAGGAGGAGGAACTTGCGGTGTTCGGGCTGGAGGAGTTTGCCGGTGATGAGGGCCTGGCAGGTGCCGCCGTTACGGGCGGCGTTGGTGTTGTAGAGGAAGGCGGCGATTTTGAAGCCGATGTCGGAGGCGGGGTAGAGGGGGAGGATGGTGTCATCGAAGTAGAGGAGGTCGGGATTGTACTTGGAGATGAGGTCGATGGTGCGGTTGTAGAATTTGGTGATGAAGTTGGGGTCGATGGGGGGCTTGCCGTTCTGGGGCCAGTCGTATTTGCCGACGGTGTGGTACTGGGCGTAGAGGTCCTGGGGGTCGAAGCCTTCCCACCACTGGCCTGTGCCTTCAGCCATGGAGATGCGGCCGTCGTACTGGACGTGGGCGTAGGGGCCGGAGGGGTCGGCACCCTGGGACTCCTGCATCCAGCTCCAGGAGCGGTCGCCGTGGGAGGTGAGAGCGAAGCGGAGGCCGGCGTTTCGGGCGGCTTTTTCCCAGCGGCCGATGATGTCGGTCTTGGGGCCGATGCGGGTGGAGTTCCAGGGCTGGTAGGTGGAGTCGAACATGTCGAAGTTGTCGTGGTGGTTGGCCATGGCGGCGAAGAATTTGGCGCCGGCTTTTTTGTAGAGGGAAACGAGGTGATCGGGGTCCCAGTTCTCGGCTTTCCAGGTGTTGATGACGTCCTTGAAGCCGAACTTGGAGGGGTGGCCGTAGTGTTCGCAGTGGGACTTGTATTGCCAACTGTTGTACTGGTACATGCCCTTGGCGTACCAGTCGCCCTGTTCGGGCTGGCATTGTGGGCCCCAGTGAGCCCAGAGGCCGAGCTTGGCGTCGCGGTACCAGTCGGGGCAGGACCAGTTGGAGAGAGAATCGGCGTTGGGTTGGAAGGGGCCGGGGGCGATGCCGAAGTTGGGTGGGGCGGGGATGGGTGTGGGGGCGGGGGGGAGTGGGCGTTCGAAGGGTTGGGTGGTAGTGTCGGCGGCGTGGAGGGTTCTGGAGAGGGTGGTGGGGAGGAGGGTGGCGGCGAGGAGTTTGAGTGTGGTGCGGCGGGAGAGTTCCATGAAGGCCTCCTGATGGGTGGATGCGAGAGACGTGCGGCCGGCGAAATTCGCGCGATGAGAAGTGAGTTGAGGGAACAATACCATGCGGGGGGTGATTATCAAGAAAGGTTTGGGAGAGGTTTGCGGATTTTATTCTGGCGGTTTGCCGAAGGGGATTCATGAAGGTGGGGAGTGGGGGATGGGAATACCGGATTTGCCCCCGGAGAATGAGGGGGGTTGGCGCTTGGGATTTTTTGGGAATTGTCGATGATATGTGTATAGATCTTAGGTTGGGGGTGCGAGGGGTTTTGGAACGAGGTTGTATTCGATGGGAGCTGTCTGTATGAGGCTCCCTTCGTTTTTTCGTCGCCCCCCCCCCGCCGCAATAAATTGCCACGAAAGACACTAAAGACACGAAAGTTGGAATCTGAAATTAATCCTCTTTACATGCCGGAGAGGGTGGCGGATTGGAGGGTCCAGCCTCCCCCCAAGGCGGGGGGGCGGGTGTAGGTGGTGGTGGAGATGGCAGTGGAATCGGCGAGGTGGGCGGTGGTGCGGATGGTGGCGGAGTTGGAGGAGGCGGATTCGATGTGGAGTTTGAGGGAGCCGATGGGGGTTGGGAGGGTGAGCTCGTGGGGAGTCGGGTTGCGGGCGAGTTCTTCGCGGGCGGCGGGATCGGCGGCGAGGAGGAGCTGGCGGAGTTGGGCGCCGGCGATGGCGCTTTGGGTGCGTTTGGCTTCGGTGGCGAAGAGGGCGCCCATGGCGGCGATGGCGGCGGCGATGAGGACCATCATGATGATGACGGCGATGAAGGCGGTGCCGCGCGGGGCGCGGAATGACGAATGACGAATGATAAATGACGAATGAGGAACAGGCTGTTTCAAGAAGCGGATCGTGTTGGAATCGATGCCCCAATTGCGGATGAAAGCACATTCCGGCGATACCATCGCCGGCTTTTTTAATGACAAGATTTTCATTTGGGTGCTCCGAGGAGGATTTCGCTGACGAGGGTGAGGGATTCGCGGGTTTTGTTTTCTTTGAAGGTGAGGGTGACGAGTGGGCCGTGGACGTTGACGTCGTCGACGGAGGGGAGGTCGATCCAGGTTTGGGTGAGTTCGGTGTCACCGGTTTGTTTGCGGGTGAGGCGGTGGGGTTCGTTGGTTTCCCAGCGGACGTTGGATCTTTCGGTGAGGGAGAGGTCGAGGTGTCCGTCGGCGTAAGCGATTTTGTGGGCGGACCAGACATCGCGGCGGAGTGAGCCGAGGGCGGAGTCGACGCGGTGGAAGAGTGCGTCGCGTTTGGCGGAGTCGACCTGAGCGCGGTAGGCGGTGACGAAGAGGGCGGAGATGATGGTCATGAAGGCGGCGAGGAGGAGGACGACGATGATCATTTCCATCATGAGGATGCCGCGGGGGCGGGGGCGGCGTCGGGGAGTGGTAATTGGTAATTGGTAATTGGTCGGGGACATCAGTGGATTCCTCCCGATGTTGCGGTGACGTTCACGAGGCCGACGAGTTGGGCGCTGGCATTCTGTTCAGTGAGGGTGAGGCGGATCCAGGTGCGACCGGCGGGGGCGGGGGTGGGGAGTTTTTCGAGTTTGATGCCAGCGTTTTGCGGGAGGGGCTGGCCGGACTGGAGGGCGAGGAGAGCGGCTTCGGCGGTGCGGGAGGCGGTGCGGTGCTGGGCGAGTTGGCGCTGGGCTTTGTTTTGTTTGACGACGGCGGCGGTGAGGACCATGAGGAGGATGGTGGCGAGGGTGATGCCGCAGAGGACGTCCATGACGAGGAAGGCGCGGGGGCGATTTTCGATTTTTGGTTTTCCATTTTCGATTTTCATTAGAGGACTCCATTGGTGGAGACGGAGTTGCCGCTGACGCTTTGGAGGAGGACGACGAGGGGGCTGAACATGGCGTAGACGAGGATGCCGACGAGGGAGCCGATGGTGACGACGGCGATTGGCTCCGCGGCGGCGCGGAGGGCGACGAGGAGTCGGGAGAAGCGTTCGCGGTGGTAGCGGGCGAGGAATTGGAACATGTCGGCAATGCTGCGTGGCGTGTTGCTGGCGCGGGAGGCGTGGCCGGTGTCGAGGAGACCGACGAGGAAGTCGGGGAGGCGGGCGTTGCGCGCGGCCTGGGCGGTGGGGGCGCCGGCGAGGATGGCGGAGCGCCATTGAAGGAGGGAGTCGCGGACGTGGTAGTTCATGTCGAGGGTGAGGGCACCTTGCAAGGCGTCAGGGAGGGGGAGGCCGGCGCGGAGGGCGTCGGCGAGGAAATCGAAGACATCACTGAAGGCGCGGTCGCGCTGGAGCTGGTGGAGGAAGGGGAGATGCCAGGCGAACCATTGGTAGACGTTGGGGGAGATGATGGATGTGGAGGCGGGGGTGAAGATGCGCTGGAGCTGGCGGGCAAGGAGGAAGATGAGCAGGAGGATGAGAGGGAGGAAGAAGACCCAGCCGTACTCATTGGCGACCCAGTCGGAGAGATCCATGATGAATTGGGTGAGCGGGGGGAGGGTGGTGTGGAAATCTTTGAAGATATCGCGGAACTTGGGAACGACGAAAATCATGAGGCCCATGTTGACGAACATGACGCCGAAGATGACGTAGACGAGGTAGATGCGGTAGAAGGGTTCGCTTTCTTCGTTGATGGTGGGGCGATCGCGATCGGCGGCGCGGACGAGGCGGGTGAGGGTGGGTTGGAGCTGGCCGACCTGTTCACCGGCGGCGGCGGCGCGGATGAGGCGTTCGGGGATTTCGGGGGCGCCGGCTTCGAGTGCGGCGCCGATGGGGACCCCGCGGAGGAGGAGCTGGCGGATGGCGGCGAGCATTTTGCGGGTGGCGCCGCGTTCGGAGGCCTCGGCGGCTTCGAGAAAGCGGTCGAGCGGGAGGTTGAGGCGGACGGCGTTTTCGATGTATCCGAGGACGATCATGGCGCGGCGTTCGCGCTGGACGATGAAGTTGCGGCGGACGACGAAGACGATGAAGAGGGCGAAGGCGGGTCCCATGAGGATGCCGAGGACGGCGGCGAAGGCACCGAGGAGGCAGGAGAAGAGGCCGAGGACGAAGAGGGCGGCGGGGACCCAGACGAAGAGGAAGAGGCCGGCGCGGGTCCAGGGGTTTTGCTCGCGGCCGAGGATGGCGGTGGGGATGTAGTCGGGTTGGGTGGGCATTGCGTGTTACTCCGTGCGATCCTGCGGTTGGAATGCAGATTGGCCCCGCGCCGCCTGAGGCGGCGGGCGTCGTCAGATTTGTCTGTTTTAGCCGGAGACGCTTTGGATGAGTTTGACGAGGGGGAGGAACATGGAGATGACGGTGAGGGCGATGCATCCGCCGACGAAGATCATGAGGGTGGGGGTGATGATGGCGGGGAGTGTGCGGAGGCGTTGTTCGGCCTGTTCCTCGTACATGCGGGAGAGCATGCCGAGCGTGCCGGGGAGATCGCCGGCGCGGGAGGCGAGTTCGAAGGCGGCGGGGACGGTGGCGGGGAGGAGATCGCTTCCCCCCGCGTGGATATCGCCAATGGGTCTTCCAGCGGCGAGGGCGTCGGTGAGGCGGGTGGTTTCGTGGGCGAGGCGTGCGGAGCCGGTGGATTCGCTGGCGAGGCTGATGGCGCGGGGGAGATCGAGGCCGGCTTCGACACCGAGGCGGAGGGAGTCGCACCAGCGGGCGATGAGGTTGGCGTGGAGGACGCGGCCGATGACGGGGAGGCGAAGGCCGATCTGATCGACGAGGAAGCCGGATTTTCCTGTGACGCGGAGGGCCCAGACGATGAGGAGGAGAGCGGCGACGACGATGGCGACGGTGGCGAGGAAGGCGGGGTAGAGGGGGCCGACGTCGAGGAAGAATTGAGTGAGGGCGGGGAGGGAGGTGTGGAAGTCGCGGAAGATCTCGGTGAACATCGGGACGATGACGAGGGAGATGTAGAGGAGGACGAGGGAGAGGATGGTGGTGACGGCGACGGGGTAGGAGAAGGCGCGCCAGAGGGCGCGGCGGAGGCGGGTGATGAGTTCGAGGTGGCGGCCGAGGTTGAAGAGCATCGCGGGGAGATTGGCGGCCTTGATGCCGGCGTCGACGAGGCGGGCGTAGAGAGAGGGGAAGCGGGAGGCGTGGCGGGCGAAGGCATCTTTGAGGGGGACGCCTTTTTCGAGTTCAGCGGCGACGGCATTGGCGGCGGAGGCGAGGCGGCCGGACTTGACGTCGGTGGCGATGAGGCGGAGGCCGCGCTCGACGGGGAGGCCGGCGGCGGTGAGGTGGGCGAGCTGCTGGTTGAAGACGAGGAAGTCGTCGGGTCCGAGGGGCGTGGTTTTGTCGGGCTCGGGGGCGGGGTCGACGGAGAGGACGCGGAGTCCGAGGGCGGCGAGCTTGGTGTGGGCATCGGCGGCAGTGGCTGCTTCGAGGGCGCCGCGGACGGTAAGGCCGTCGGGGGTCTGGGCCTCGTAGCGGAACTGAGCGGGAGTGGGGGTGGAATCGGGCTGGGTCACGGGTCATCCTCCTGCCAAGCGGATGTGTGCGAGAAGTGACTACAACACTATAACAGTATACAGCAGATCGGCGAGGAGCAAGGAATTTCTTGAGGGCGTGGTCGGGATTGCGCAGGGCCGACGGGGGGACCGGGGGTCCGCAGCGGGGGCTTGCGCAATGCGTCTACAAGGAAAGACGGAGCGGGCGGGGGATTTTGCAAGAAAAATTCGGGGGCTGACCAGAAGGGGCGGCGGTTTTGCGGGCGGATGGGAGAGGGGGTTTGATTTTTGGGCTGAGGAGGGGCAAGATTCCGAAATCGGCGGCTTTTCAACGGGAATGTGGAGAAGGAGTGTGGGCATTGATTCGCTTTTCCTGTCCGACCTGTGGCAAACGGTATGCGGTGGATCCACGTCTGGCGGGGCGCCGCACGGCGTGCAAGGGTTGCACGACGACGTTGACGATACCGATGGCAGAAGCTGGGGGCGGGGTACTCGGGGAGCCCTTGCCGGCGCCGGAGGAAGTCGCGCGTGCGCGTGAGTTGCCATGCCCGGGGTGCGGGCGGCCGCTGCGTGCGCAGGCGGCGCTGTGCGTGGGGTGTGGTTACGATCGGCGGACGAACCGGAGTGTGCGGACGGTGAAGGTTGCGGGCGTGGCGGGGCAGAAAGCGGCTGGGGGAGCAGCGGACGTGCTTCGTCAGCCGCTGTTGTACGTGGCATTGGCGGTGCTGGCCGGTTTGCCGACGGTGCTGTGGTGGGAGGGGGCGCCGGCAGCGATTGCGATGATCAGCAGTGGGTCGCTGCTGGCGCTGGTGTGCATGGTGTGGTTTCGGTTCAAGGTGCGGCGGGCTTTGCGGGAGGAGGGGGAGACGTTCGCGTCGCATGCAAGGGCTATTCCGTTTGTCCGCGTGTTGGTCGGGATGTTTTATGGCGTGAAGTACTGGAATCGTGCGCCGGCGTCGTTTGCGGGGATTCTGCTGGGGTTGCTTCTGTGCGTCTGTGGGGTGGCGACGATGACGCATGGATTCCAGACGCCAATGACGACGGCGATGCACCAGATGGCGAATCCGGACGTGGTGGCGGCGGTGTCGGCGCCGATTGCGCCGCCACTGCCGGCGGCGCAGCATTTTGCGCCGCACATCGATCTTTATGAGATCCGCATGGGTGGCAGCGGGCCGGGGAGCGGGGAGCGGATCAAGTTGTACATGCCGACGGGGGAGGAGGCGGCGCACAGCGTGCCGTGCGTGTTCATTGCGCCGGCGGGCTCCTCGATGATCACGGGGATGGCGTTGACGCCGGCCGATCGGGAGGAGGAGCTGCGGTATCTGCAGCGGAGTTTTGCGGTGGTGGCGTACGATCTTGACGGGCCGGTGTCGAAGGGTGCGTCGAACCGGGAGGCAGTGGGGGCGATACGCGCGTTTCGGGATGCGCAGTACGGGGTATTGAATGGGCGGATCGCGATGGACTATGTGCTGGCGCACGTGCCGGCGATCGATCCGGCGGAACTGTTTGCGGTGGGGCATTCGTCGGCGGGAGCGGTGGCGTTGAACCTGGCGGCGAATGATCAGCGCATCCGGGCGGTGGTGGCGTACGCGCCGGCAGCGGACGCGACGACGCGGTTTTCGAGCAAGGCGAAGGCGGCGTTGAGCGGGTATGTGGCGGTGGATGAGATTCTGGCGGCCGCTTCGCCCATCAATCACGTGGAAGGGATCACCTGCCCGGTGTTTCTCTTTCACGCGGATGACGACGACACGGTGACGACGGCGGAATTTCAGAGGCTGGTGAGCGCACTGCAATCGGCCGGGAAGCAGGTGACGGTGGCGACGGTTCCGGACGGCGGGCACTACGAATCGATGATCAACAGGGGGATCGATCTGGGGATGCATTATCTGATGACGCTGGCGCCTAACGCGCATCCCCTGGGGAAGCACTTGGCGGCGGCGGCCGGGGGCGGCGCGAGTGCGCCGGCGGCTTCGACGGCGCCGGGGTCGATCGGGAAGACAACCCAGGTGGATGGCGGCGGGGCGAAGTGAGGGGGACTCGTGGGGGAGGGACAAAGGGGCGTGGGGTTTAGAGGCCGTGGAGTCGCCCAGCGGTTTTTTCGCTGGGGGATTCGGAAGAGTTGACGAGGGACACGAGCGGGACGCCCGTGCCACGTGTGGACTCAGCCGGGGGGTTTGAGGAGGGAGTCGAGGGTGGCGCTGAGGTGTTTGCGGAGGTCGGGGGTGTAGCCGACGTCGAGTTTGCGCACGATGCCGGCCTGGTCGATGATGATCATGGTGGGGTAGCCATGGACGCCGTATTGTTTGGCGAGTTCGTCGGAGGCCTTGAGGGTGCCGTAGTTGAGGGCCATCTTGTCCATGACGAAGAGGGCGTCGCTCTGGTCGCGGTCAATGTTCATGCCGAAGATGACGACGCCGCGGTCTTTGTAGTCGGCGGCGACCTGTTTGATCTGGGGCATGGCGCGCATGCACCAGCCGCAGCCGCGGTACCACCAGTCGAGGACGACGACTTTGCCGCGGAGGTCTTTGAGGGAGACCTTGGTGTTGGCGCCGAGCTGGTCGAGGGTCCAATCGGGGGCGGGCTGGTTGAGGACCTTGGCCTGGTCGAGGGTTTCCTGGATGGTGTACTTTTCATAGCGGGGGAGCATTTCCATGCGGCTTTGGAATTGGGCCTGGATTTCGGGGGATTGGATGTTGGCCTTGACGGCGGCGAAGGCGTCGCGGGCTTTTTCGAGTTGGGATTTCATCGCGGCTTCGTCGCCGGTGAGGGCTTCTTCGGCTTTGCCGTAGGCGGCGTTGGCGGCGTCGAGCGTTTGGGCATCTTTCCAGAGCTGGGCGGCCCAGGCGGGGTCCTTGTTTTCGACGCTGACGAGCTCGTTGACTCCGGTGCCTTTCTGGTGGATGCCGTAATCTTGCGAGAAGGAGTTTTCGATGCGGACGGGGAGGCCGCGGTCGGGGTCGATGGTGGCGGTTTGGTGTTGCGTCACGATGTAGATGACGTTTTCGAGGGAGTCTTCTTTGACGTCGAGAAGCCATTGTTTGTCGGGGCGCTGGGAGGGGGTGATGGTCAGGGTGGCGTTGAAGGGTGCATCGGCGGTGTAGCCGGCGAGGTCGGCTTCTTTTTGCGGGAGGGGGAGGAAATAGCCGCCAAGGTTGATGGAGATATCGGGGGAGGGATCGATGCGGCCGTCAGCGTGGAGGACGGCTTTTTGCATGTTTTCGTTTTGCGGGGCGGCGGGCTGGGTGGTGGCTTCGGGGCGTTTGCCGCGCCAGTAGTTGCTGGAGGAGAAGGCGATGATGTTCCAGGCTTCGCCGTTTTGGCCGGCGACGACGATGCGGAGCTGGCCATCGCTGCCGCTCTCCTCGCCTTTCTGGTCGTGGCGGATGCCGGTGTTGTGGAAGGTGAGGACTTCGCCGGGTTGGAGCTTGTAGCGGGGGAGGTCGGCGGCGGAAGCGGCGGTGGTGATGGCGAGGGTGATGGCGGCGAGGGCGACGAGACGTGTGAGCATGCGTGCACCTCCGGATTTGGGGCCAGCGGTTCGGCATTTCGAACGGGCGCAGCTGGTCATTGAAGAAGACGCAGCGGTCGGCCCGTTTTTGCAACAAATGTTTATACATTCCGACGATGCCGTCGCCGATTTTTTATATCGTGTCGCCGAGGACGCGGTGGATTTCGGGGGTGTCGGTAATGCCGGTGGTGACAAGGGTTTCGGCGGATTGGCGGAGGGTTTGGTGGGTGGGGGAATTCTTGAGAATGGTGCGGAGGGCGTCGGCGTCGGCGTGTTTGAGAATGGCGGAGCGGAGGTCGGGGGTGAGGGTGGCGAATTCGGCGAGGGGGACGCGGCCCTTGTAGACCTGAGTCTTGAGTCCTGAGTCTTGAGGGGCGGGAACGGTGCGTTTGCGGACGAGTCGCTGCGTGAGGACGGCGAAGAGGGTGCTGGTGAGCTGATAGGGTTCGATGCCCATTTCGAGGAGGCGGGCGATGGCGGTGGCGGGGTCGCCGGCGTGGAGGGTGGCGATGAGGCGGTGGCCGGTGAGGGCGGCCTGGATGGCGAGTGAGGCGGTGGCGGCGTTGCGGATTTCGCCGAGCATGAGGACCTGCGGGTCCTGCCGGAGGATGGATTGGAGGGCGCGATCGTAGGTGAGCTGGCCGTGGGGAGTGACTTCGATCTGGGTGATGCCCGGGATGAGGCGTTCGACGGGGTCTTCGAGGGAGATGATGGAGAGGCCGGGGTTGGTGGCGGCGAGGTGGGAGAGGAGTGCGTAGATGGTGGTGGTTTTGCCGGAGCCGGCGGGGCCGGTGACGAGCAACATCCCCCCCCCGCCGCCTTCGCCGGAATCGGAACGGGCGAATTTTTTGAGGCCGGCGAGGACGCGGTCGGGGAGGGCGAGTTCGTCGAGCGATTTGGGTTGGGTGAGATCGGCGGGGAGGCGGACGACGGCGCGGAGGCCATGGGCGACGGGCATGATGGCGAGGCGGAGGTCGATGGGCTGATTGTTGATGGCGGTGCGGACGCGGCCTTCCTGGGGAATGTCGAGGCGGTAGGTGAGGAGCTGGGCGAGGACCATGAGGCGAAGGACGGCGCCGCGGCCGAGGTCGGGGGGGAGTTGTTCGATGGTTTGGAGGAGGCCGTCGATGCGGAGTTTGACGTCGAGGCCGGCGGCGGTGGGTTCGAGGTGGATGTCGGAGGCGGAGAGGGAGAGGGCGCGGTGGAGGAGGGAGTCGATGAAGGGGCGGGCGTCGGGGAGGTGGGGTGGGGATTGGGGGGCGTCGGTGTGCATGGGTGGATTGTACGATGAGGTCGGGGGAGTTGGTGAAGGAAATGTGGGGGAATTGCCCGTAGGGGGAAGACGTAAATTGTCCACAAAGGGCCACGAATGGCCACAAATGGGTTTTCCGTGGGATTGGGCGCGAACATTTTCGTTGACCGGGGCGTATGTGGAGGTAGACTTGGATCGTCACGCATATCGGCTTGTATAGATTTTGCCCGTCTTATTGATGGAGCAGGGAGAAGCAACATGGAGCGGCGAGAGAGATTGGGCGCGCTTGCGCGCGTGGCGGGGGCGGTGGTGGCGCTGATATGTGCGGGGGCGCGGGCGGATATTTTGTACGTTTCGAATTACAACAATCAGACGATTGATAAGGTGATGCCGGACGGGTCGGTGTCGGTGTTTGTGGCGGATCCGGGGGATTTGTCGGTGTTATGTGACCCAGAGGGGTTGGCGTTTGATGGATCCGGGAATCTGTATGTATCGAATCCCGTCATTGGCACGATCGAAAAGATTACGCCACAGGGTGTGGCATCGACATATGCAAGCGGGCTGTATCAACCAACGGCGATTGCTTCCGACAAGGCGGGCAATTTGTATGTGGCAAACGGCGGGCGCAATACGATCGAAAAGATTTCTCCGTCGGGATCGATTACAACGGTAACCCAAGTTCAACAGGGATATCCTTACGGGGGACTGGCAGTTGATAGCGCGGGTAATCTGTACGCCCAAATGGATTACCAAAGCCAAGAGTGCATACGGAAGATTACCCCGGGTGGCAGCATTTCAACTTTTACCCAGACGTACGGGATTGACGATGGCGGAGGTCTGGCGTTTGATCCTGCAGGAAACCTTTACTTTGCGGATACACAGTACAACCTGATTCAGGAATTCACGCCTAGCGGCGTCGGGTCAGTCTTTGCGAATACTGGACTTAGTCGTCCGACCGGCCTTGCGTTCGACAGCAGTGGTTACCTCTACGTCAGCAACGCATACAACGATTCGGTTGGAAATACGATTGTGCGTTTTTCCCCTGATGGATCGAGTTCGGTGTTCGCCAGTGGACTGAGCGAGCCTATGTACCTGGCAGTTTCCGCACCGGAGCCAGGATACTCCGCCATGCTCGGCATTGGCGCAATCATATTGGCATTTGGCAGTCGGCCAAGGGGAGACAACAAGATCGCCAAACGCCACCGCGATTGCCGGTTGAAAACGAGCGAGATTCAGACGCTCGAGCAACGTGCGCTCTTTTCAGTATATGTCGTGCCCGGCTGGGCAACGTCGGAGGAAGAGAACTTTACTGTCAAAATGTTCGACCTCTCTCCTCAAATTCAGCTTAAGCTCGTTGAGTTTATCGATACCAGTTCAGCGAATCCGGAGTGGTCGGGTATTCCGCCAGCCGATTCAAATAACAACCTCGTAGACACAATAGCCGTAGACGGGCGCGCCGGACTGCAAACTTTGACGCTGGATTTCAGTAATGGCGCGTTTTCACATGCTATTAACCAGCCGGACGTTGTGATCCTGGGTTCTGGAAGTGCGTTACGGGATACGTTGGTCATCGTTGGTGACGGGAATGATGCGGTCATGACAACGTCGAATTCGATCCTTTTTACCGATTCGACTGGGTATTCGACAACGATCAGGTTTGACAGCGGGGTGTCGAACATTGTGTTTGAAAATGTGCCGGAGCAGACGTCGGGGATGACGGTAGCGGCGGGGGTGGCGTTGTTGCTGGTGCGGCGGGACCGGAAGCGCGCGGCGGTTGAAACCGCCGGCTAACCTGCGCGTGGCGAGATGGTTCGATGATGTCGAACGGCGGCAATGCGATACAATCTGAGGCCATGTGGAATGATGTGGAAAATGTGTTGAAGTGGCTTCCGGATCCGGGAACGGGGGTCGGGGCGGTGTTTTATGCGGTGATTTGTATCGCGGCGGCGTGGTTGGCGGGGTGGCTCGTGCGGTCGGGGGTGCATCGGACGTTGGATTATCACGTGCCGGCGGCGGATCCGACGGTGGTGAAGTTTCTGGGGCGGTTGGCGCGGTTGCTGATCTATATTCTCGCGTTTCTGGTGTACGCGCACATTATTCCGGCGCTGCGTTCGATGACTCCGGTGTGGCTGACGAGTGTGGGGGCGGTGTCGGTGGTGGTGGGATTGGCGGCGCAGAGCACGCTGTCGAACCTGGTGGCGGGGGTGGCGCTGCTGCTGTATCGGCCGTTCCATATTGGGGACCGGCTGCATGTGAGCGCGCCGACGGGGCATGAGTCGGGGGTGGTGGAGGAACTGGGGCTGGGGTACACGACGCTTCTGACGGATGACGGGCGGCGGATCATCGTGCCCAACAGTGTGATGGCGGGCGCGACGTGCATCAGCGAGCCGCTGCCGCCAGCCCGGGAAAGGCGGGCGGGGAGCGTGGCGGCGGTGACCCTCAGTTACAGTGCGGATCTCGACAAGGCGCGGGCGGCGATGACGGACCTGGCGAGGTCCCATGCAAAGGTGATCGAGGTGGCGGGCTGCAAGGTGACGGCGCTGACGGAGACGGGGGTGACGATGACGCTGAAGGCGTGGTGCGTGGATGCGGCGACGGCGGAAGACGTGCGGTGCGATCTCCTGGAGGGGATATTGAAGCGGTTTGCGGCGGAGGGGATTACGGTGGCGCATCGGTGAATGGAGATACATGGTGGATTCCAGCGCGTTGGCAGGGGCTTTTCGCGTAGGATGGTGGGGTAAGCTGCGCGAAATCGCCTTTCCCGGAGAACGCATGAACGAGAAATATATTCAGTCGCTGCGCGATGCGATTCAGAAGAAGCATGGGTGTATTTCACGCTATGCGCAGACGGTGGCGGTGAAGGATGAGCGGGAGGGGAAGGTGGTGTGGGAGGGGAAAGTGGAGGTGTTTGATCTGGCGGGGCATGCGAAGGCGGCGCAGTGTTTCGCGTGGGGGTATAAGGATGAGGAGGGGCGATGGCAGTATGTGACGGTGTTGAAGGTGGCGCCGGTGGATTCGGCGTTGAAGGCGGTGGTGGCGTTCAATAATAGTCGGTGAGAGCGGGGGCGGCGGGGACGGTCGGGGGCGATCAGTTGTTCAGTAATTGCATCACCGCGGATTTCAGCACCGGAAGGTCGCGTGTGACGGCGAGCCACACTTCGTTGATGTCGATCGAGTCGTAGTCGTGGATGAGGACGTCGCGGAAGCCGGCGACGGCTCTCCAGGGGATTTGTGGGGCCTTGTCGCGCGTGGTCTGGGAGATGCGTTTGGCGGCTTCGCCGATGATTTCGAAATTGCGCATCACGGCGTCCTGGGCCATGGTGTTTTGTTCGAAGGCGTGGCGGTCGGCGCCGGCTTAGCCCGAATTATTCACGCTCTGAATGAAACAACGGCCTCGTTCCAGCGTTAATTGCGTTTGTCAGAATCAATTAACCCGTGGCACGGAGGCCGCCGATGAATCCACAGACTGTCGAATCGCCCATGCAA